>Ga0326727_10007551_pt1 | contig 28601 bp, 19 predicted proteins | sample MB2enrmetagenome_FD_207643 | JGI IMG/M metagenome (GOLD analysis project Ga0326727, IMG submission 207643) | Lab enriched peat soil microbial communities from McLean, Ithaca, NY, United States - MB29MY | ecosystem: Environmental > Terrestrial > Soil > Wetlands > Peat | place: USA: New York... | reverse complement strand
ACTTCTTCGGGTCCTGGCGGATGGTCGTCACCAGCGTCGTGCTCTCGGTCAGCAGCTTGTTCAGGTTGGTATACGCCGCATCGTCGGTCGCCAGCTTGCCCAGCGTCCCCTTGCCCTCGTTGATGGCCGTCACCAACGCGTCCGTCTTGGTCACGGCATCGTTCAGCGTCTTGGCAAACGTCGGGTCTTTCAGCAGCATTCCAGCGCTCCCCTTGCCCGCCTCCGCGTCCGCCAGAATGGCGTTCAGGCTCGCTAGCGACTGGTTGAGATTGTTGTACATCGTCTCGTCCGTCAGCATCTTGCCGGCTGAACCCTTCCCGCTTTGCAGGTTCTTGGTAATGTCGTCCACCCGTCCGATGGCGTCGTTCATCCGGTTGTACATCTCGGCGTTGTCGTTGAAGAACTTGCCCACCGTGTTGTCGTTGCTGTTCATCTTCACGCTCAGCGTGTGCACCTCGTCGGCGGCCGCGGTGAACTTGTTATAGAGCTCCGGATTGGTCATCAACTGCCCGAACGAGCCCTTGCCCGACTCCATGTTGTCCACCACCGTGTTCAATTTAGCCAGAATCACGTTCAGGTTCTCGATCGTTCCCTGGCTGGCCTTCATCACGTCCTGAATGCTGGGCGTCTCCTGCGTCTTCAGCTCGTCACCGTCATTGATCGTCGGTCCAGTCGCGTTCTGGCTGTTGATGTCGATGACGGGATCGCCCAGCGGCCCCACGGTGGTCAGCTTGGCGATCGAGTCGGTGCGGATGCTGCTTTGGTACTTGCTGTCCAGCTTCATCACCACCTGCACCGGCGTCAGCTTGCGCTCCGCCGTCGTCACCACGGTGATGCTCTTCACATTTCCGATCGTGACCCCTTCCAGGTTCACCGCCGCGCCGATCTTCAGCCCGGCCGAGTTCTCAAAGTACGTCGTCACCGTCAGCTTGCGAGAGAACAACCCCAGCCCCGACGAGCTCGTCATCAGGAACAGCAGCGTCGTCAGAATCACCACAGACACCAGCACAATCGCCCCGATCTTCAGTTGCGACCATCGGACCTCCTGCTGGCTGGGCATAAACCTCCTCAATCCTCGCGGCGAACCATGCGAATGCAACCTGCTTCAAGCCGCACCGCAGGCCGCATCCGTGCTTGATCTGAGGGTACCACCCCCCGCCCACGCTACACTAGAGCCGAAACACAGAGAGGCGAAATGGTCATCGGCGTGGGTACGGACGTTATCGAGATCGCGCGCATTGCCCAGAGCATCGGCCGCTTCGGCGACCGCTTTCTCGCACGCGTCTTCACACCGCGAGAGATCGCCTACTGCCGGCGCAAGAAGAATGCCGCCGAGAGCTTCGCCGCCCGCTTCGCCGCCAAGGAGGCCGGCGCCAAGGCCCTCGGCACAGGAATCAGCCGCGGTGTCAGTTGGCTCGAGCTGGAGGTCGCCCGCGAGTCCTCCGGCAAACCCACGCTCTCGCTCTCCGGACGCGCCGCCAAGTGCGCCCGCCAGCTTGGCATCGTAAAATCCTCGCTCAGCCTCACCCACAGCAAAGACATCGCCCTCGCCGTCGTCGTCATGGAAGATTAGCTCGTTCTTCGTTCTTCGTTCTTCGTTTAAGGCGAGTCCATAGGGTGCACCCAACGGTCAACGAACAACGGATAACGAACAACAGCGCATACCGGTCACGTGACCCCCGTACCCTCTCGCCCCATCACGCCCCGCTGTCATCGCTCCGATGAACACAGTAGCGGCAAGCACCTCCAAGCCGCGGCGGCACATCGAACCATGCAATCGCTCGACATCCAGGGCTTCACCTACGAACAGCGCCGCGGCCTGCTCCCTGACCTCACGGCCGCCTTCAGCAACTGCGGCGGTTGGGTCCTCGAGCGCAAGACGCTTTCTCCAACCAACATGGAGTTCCGCATCGAGATCCAACTGCTAGCGGTCCTCGACCTCTACGCCGCCATCGTCGCCACCGGAGTCGAACTCACCCGCGCCGGCCACGAAGCCCTCACCGAACTCTGCACCCGCCGCAAACATCTCCGCCTCGCCGCCGAACTCGGCCAGATCGTCGCCATCCGCCTAGAAATCAGCTTCCTCGACGACATCACCATCCACTCCCTCCTCGCCTCCGGCTCCGGCCTCGCCTGACGGCCCATGAAAATGCAGTTCCCTCGGAAGGGCACATCTTCACTCTTCCTCACGTGTCATTCTGGCGTAGCCAGAATCTCCGTATTTGTCTTGCTTAAGGGCACGGCTTCAGCCGTGCCGTAGCGCGCTCTCATTTTTAGAACTCGCGTTCTCTGGATCGCATCGCGATTCAGAGAACGCGAGAAAGACGACCCTCGCACCTCCCCACAGTTGACCGCATCGCCGCGAAGACCGAGAATCGAACCTGACAGCCGCTCCCGTTCCATCCCCCTCCGGGTCTGCTCTCCAGATTCCTGTTCGAGGTCTTCCATGCTCGCTTATCTCGTCCTTCTCGTCGCCGTGCTCAGCCGCATCCTTCCCCACGCCTTCCACGCCGTCAGTTGGAACTTCACCGCCCTCGGCGGTGGCCTGCTCTTCTTCGGCTCACGCATGGGCAGCTCCAGGCGGGCCGCATGGATGCTCCCCTCCGCCCTTGCCGTCCTCATGGCAACCGACTACTACCTCACCGTCTTCGCCTATCAATATCCCTTCCAGCTGCGCGAGTACGCCGTCACCTGGATCTGGTACGCCGCCGTATGCCTGCTCGGCATGGGTCTCCTGAGCAGGCTCACCCTGCTGCGTGTAGTCGCCGGCGTTCTTGCCTCGTCCACCTCGTTCTTCCTGGTCAGCAACTTCATGGTCTGGCTCGGCGGCTCCCTCGCCATGTACCCCCACTCGCTCGCCGGACTCGGCGCATGCTACGTGGCCGGCCTTCCCTTCTATCGCAACGATCTGGTCTCCACCGCGCTCACCGCCACCGCGCTATTTGGCCTGCCCGCGCTCGCCGCCCGCATCGCCGAGTCGCTCCGCGCCGCGCGCCGCACCAACCTTCCCCTGGCGTAAGTCAGGTGCCCCATCCTCAACAGGGCCACGAACCGGAAAGATACAAGGACGCGAAAGATAATCCCTCAAAAACCCCAGCAAACTCGCGTGTCAAGGCCCTCGGCCCTGCAAAATCCCCATAACCAACACCCCATCAACCACTTCCGAAGAAAAAATAGTTGGCATAGTAGTTATGCCCCGCTTGGTAGAATTAAGGTATAGATCGAAGATTCGGCCAGCTTTGAAAGGGCTGATCCAGCCTTCGCTTTGAAGGGGCGCGACTTGAGTCCCGCCGCAAGCGGCCAATTTCCAACGCGGCCTTAGCCGCCAAGGGAACGCAGATCGCTTGTTCTGACCTTTCTCAATCGAAATAAGCCATTCAGAATGAAGACTTTATCAATAAGCTCTTTGCAAGGACGACTTTGGCGCGCACCGCCGCCAAAACCGCCATTTCAACCAATAACCAGAATGTTTTGAAGACTTTATCCGTAAACGTAATAGAATGACGACTTTGGCGACACGCGTCTACCGTAATCGCATGAATCCAAACAACTTACTCCCATCCCCCCCCCTGGGGGGGGGAGAGAACAAATAACGAATAAAAGGGAACAGGCGATGCGATTGCTCTGCGCATGAACCACGCTCTCCGAACCAGCAGACCAATGCGCCTTTTCCCTGACGCGTCTTCTGCGTCAAGGAGGGAATCACAACCCGTGAATCGTCGCAGCCTCTACCGCACGGTCAGCAGCTCCGTCTCGTACGGCTTCAGGTCGAGCTTCACCGTAATCGCGCCGCCCTTGTCCGCCGTCGAAGCCACGGGCGAGACCGTCCCGGTCGCCGGGTCCCAAGCCTCCACCGTCTTGCCCGCCACCTTCAGCGTCACCGAATGCGAGCTGGCTTGCGCGCCTTCGTTGAAGAACAGATAGACGTTGGCGTCCTTCAGCCGTCGCGTCATCACCTTCAGCGCGGTGTCCGGAGTGTCAAGCGCAACCTCGCGCGTGCCGATCACAGTATCGAGCGCCGTCTCGATCTCCGCCGGAACCACCAGCGGTCCGGGAGGCGTGGCGGGCGCCGCTGCCGGAGGAGTCGGCGTCGCAGGCAGCTGTGCCGAGGTCTCCACAGTCGCCCAGGCAAAGTCCGCCGCTGTCGCCGCGCGAGCATCCAGGATGTTCTTCGAGTAGATCATCGACGGCGTGCGTCCCAGGAAGAAGACCTTGCCGCCGCCCTTCGCCAGAGCCTTCAGCCGGTCCAGCTCCGTCTGTGTCAGGACCGCAGCCGACGGAACGATCACGGCGTGGTACTGGTTGCCGCTCATGGATACGAGAATCCCCTGCCCGGCCTTCAAGTCGGTCGCCAGCGCGTCCTGGTTGATGATGTCGAAGTCGATCTGCCGCTCCGCCAGCATCCGTTCGCTCGACACAAACGCTGTGTCGGAGGCCGCATCGCCCAGCCACATCGAACTGGATGGGATATACAGCGCAACCTGCGCGGCCGGCCGCCCCATGCTCATCACATAGGTCAGCCGCTCGAGATACTGCATCAGCGCGGGCCAGGCGGGATCGCGCATCAGCGCCGATGGTCCTCCCCGCGGACGCGCGGGCGCGCCTGGAGTCGCCGGTGCAGTCGCTGGTGGCCCGAATGCGTCAGCCGGAGATGTCGCCGGGTAGAACATGGTCTCGATCACGTTCACGCCGCGCACCACCTCCTCATTCAGAATGTAGCGGGCCATGGTCGCATCCGGCTCCGGCCGGTACGCCGCAAAGGTCTCGGTAAACGCGCGCGGATGGCCATAGACGTGCGCCGCGCTCGACGCCAGCCGCGGAAAGTCTGAGACCGTGTCGGTCCATATCTGGTGCCAGATGGAGTCGATCCCCGGCTCTTCGACATACTTCATGTCGCGCAGGAAGTCGCCCTCCGACCGCGTGAGGTCCATCTCCATCTCTTCATGGTTCAGATGCACCTGGTACTCCACGCCGTGCTTCGCACACCACAGCCCCTGCGGCTTGAAGAAGCCGTCGCGGAACATCTGCGAGAAGACGTCGTAGTAGTCCGCCTTGGCGCGCAGCTCGGCATCGGTGAGTTTAGCCGGCGGCATGGGCGGACCGGCGGGGATGAACGCCGGATCGGACTGGGGAGCGGCGGCTCTGGCAGAGGCCGCCGGGGGCCTCGCGCGGCCGCCGCCTTGCGAGAGCAGGATCGCTCCCAGATACGGCCGAATGTCGTAGCCCTTCACCTGCTGGAAGGTGTCGAAGAACTTCGGCGTCCAGGGTAACCCGGCGATAGAGTAGTCCGGCTCGTCGCCGCGGAAGCCCAGAATCGTCGTGCCGAACAGCTCCGGCATGGCGTTGTAGTAGCCCTGGTGCGTGTGCTCCAGATACGCCGCCGTCGCCTCGGGGTTCATGTAGTCCTCCAGCGAGTTCGATGCGTCCTTGGCGTGCGTCGGGTTGGCGTCGCTCCGCGTGGGCGAGGTGCGGAAGACGTGCTCCACCACCATCACCGTCCAGTCGCCGCCCGCTGGCGCCGTCCATGCAATGTTGCCGTTGACGATGGGCACGGCAACACGCTCGGCCGTGGCGCTGACAACCACCGCCGCCACTGCATCGGGACCAACCGCCTGATTGAGCGTTTCGCCGCCCTTCACCGGCAGTCGCTGGCCGATGCTCAGCGCCTGCATGCGCAGCTCCGGCTTCTCCTTGGTGAAGTAGCCGCCGGCAAAACCGCTGGGATAGCCGATGTCGTCCACGATCCACACCTTCATGTCGCGCTTCTTCGCCTCGAGCGCGAACTGCTTGAAGAAGGCGAAGTACTCCGGCGTCAGGTAGGTCGTCGTCATGCCGCCGCCGGCCTGCGCCGTCACCGCATGGAAGCCCAGGCCCTTCATGGTGTCCAGGTCGTGCGCCAGGCTCTCGATGGTCACCGCGCCATTCATGCCGAAGTAGGGCTCCGGTCCGTACTCCGACGGAGGCGTCTTCCACGCCAGCTTCACCTCGGCCGCGGTCGGCATCTGCATCTTTTGGAAGGCATACTTCGCCACGGTCGATTGCGCGAGGCACGGTTGAAGGAACAGGAACAGTGCGCATGCAACCGCTCCGGATGCACATGCGGCGAGTGCGGTCCAACCGGCGGCCGCGCGGCGGTTCTTGCGATCGTCTTTCGTTACAGATAATTTCTTCATCGTTAGCTCCCGTGGCGACGTAATTCGATCTCTCCAGTGTGCAGAAAAACTCTGCAAACCCACCGCAGAGCGTTATACATCCCCGGAACAACATTTGGAAACGCCGGCTACGGCGATCTGTCCGCACATGCACGGACCGCATCGACAACACATGTGTGCGACCGGACTTACACTGGATACAGGCATCTCTTCGCGAATGACTCCGCGTTCCAAATCCGCCGCGCCGCGCGCTCCGCTGCACTTCCTCGGTCTGGCCTGCGCCATCGGTGTCTCCACCATCTACTTCAACCAGCCGTTGCTGGTGGAGATGGGCAAGACCTACGGCGCGCCCGCCGGTCGCGTGATGTATGTCGCCAGCGCGACGCAGGTTGGCTACGCTCTGGGACTGCTGCTCTTCGTGCCCTTGGGCGATCTGCTGGAGCGCCGCGCGCTGATGAGGCGCATGTATGCCGCCGTGGTTGTGGCTCTGCTTCTGGTCTCCGCCGCGCCCACGCTGGCCTGGCTGATCGCGGGCAGCGTTCTGCTGGGCTTGGTGGCCTCGGTCACCCACATTGTGCTCCCCATTGCGCCCGATCTCGTGCCCCACAAAGAGCGCGGGCGCGCCATCGGGGCCGTGATGATGGGTCTTCTGCTGGGAGTTCTGCTGGCGCGGACCTTCGCCGGATGGATCAGCCACATCCCCGCGCTCTTCGTCTACGCGCCGCGCCTCTTTCCCAAAGGCGCCTTCTGGGTCACCGGCGGCTGGCGCTACGTCTTTATCATCGCCGCGCTGGCCAATGCAGCGTTTCTTCTTGTGCTTGGCCGCGTGATGCCGCGCCTTCCGCCCAAGCAGGATCTACGCTACGCAGACGCGATGCGCTCTCTCTGGACGCTCGTCCGCACCCAGCCGCTGTTGCGCGAATCGGGCCTGACCAGCGCGCTCGTCTTCGCCTCCTTCAGTTGCTTCTGGACCACGTTGGCGTATCTGCTCAGCAGCCGCTTCGGCCTCGGCGCGGGCGTTGCGGGCAGCTTCGGTCTGGTCGGAGCGGCGGGCGCGCTGGTCGCCCCAATCGCGGGCAAGCTGGCGGACAAGCGCGGCACGCGATGGGTGCTCACCGTCGCAATGGCGCTGATCGCCTTCTCCTATCTGTTGCTGTGGGCTGGCGTGGCGTCCAGCCTCCCGTTGGCGCTGCACATCGCCGCTCTGATCGTCGGCGTCGTCGTGCTCGACATTGGAATGCAAATGGCGCAGGTGTCCAATCAGACGCGCATCTTCGGCCTGGTGCCCTCGGCGCGCAGCCGGTTGAACACCGTCTACATGACCAGCTTCTTCGCTGGCGGGGCCGTCGGATCGGCGCTTGCCACCATGGTCTGGGACCGCTGGCAGTGGAACGGCGTCTGCCTGCTCGCTCTGGGACTGATCGCTCTGGCCGGCCTCTGCCACGCGCTCGGCACGCGCACTCGCGAGCCATTCAACCCCGAATCGCGCAGAGAACACGCCCTCGACAGCGTGCTGGAAGTCTAGCCCGAATCGCTCATTCTTAGAGAGAGACAATTGTCATTCTGACCCTGAGCGCAGCGAATGGGGAAGAATCCCCGCATTTCGTTGCAGCGCGAGACTGTACCGAGGATCGAGAGCGGTCTGAATGCCTATCGCTTCAGCAGATCGACCGGCGCATTCACATCTTCGATGCGAAAATAGCCTGCCAGCGCCGGATGCCGCCTGGCCACGGCGAGATACATCTCCCACGCCACGCGCCGGTAGCTGAAGTGACCCGCAACGCCGCTGCGCAGTTCGACGATATAGAGTGCCTCGGCAAAGTCCATCTTGAAGACCGCGCGCACCCGCGTCCCCAGCGGCAGCAGATAAGCCGCAGCCTCCGGCCCCGCCGCATCGCGCATCGCACGGTAGGCAGCGTGCGCGGCATTCATCGCATTGCTATACGTTTGGTCGAGCCCAGCCTCGGCCAGCGTGGGCTGCCCAGGGCACACCGGCGTCTCGTAGCCGTGCGCGTCGGTGTAGTGCTGAATGAGCTGCACGCATCGCCGATGGCGGTGCATGTCGCGGAAGCCGCCGATGTCCATCAGGATGTCAAACCGGAAGCTCTGTCCGGCGGAGAAAGCGCGCGGCAGCTCGTCGTGCGGCCCGCGATGTTTCACTCCCAGCGCAACAATCTCCGCGATTTTTCTTGAATCCAGCCCAGCAACCGTGCGCTGAATCTGCCGCCACGAGTAGTGGCTCTCCGCGTAGAGCAGCGAGGTCGCAAGTTCGATCTCCAGCGGTCCCGCGTCTTCCACCAGATCGACCACCGGCGCGTCCTCCATCGCCTGCCCAGCCATCAGCTCGGCGGCGGCCTGGCGCATCTCCGCGCGCGTGGCGATGGCGTACTCATTGGCCGCGGAGTACTTCACCAGCGTAGGCGCGGTCTTCACCTCGCGGATGAGCGCCTCGGAGAGCCGGGAATGGAAGCCCTCGCGGCCCGGCGCGTCAGGGATGGTGAACGACGCAGCCTCTGCGCACAGGACGCGCGCCTCGTCGTGGGTGACGTTCCACGCAGGCGCGGCGGCCGCAGCTTTGAGCCTCTCGCCCAGGCCGCGCACCTCGACAAACTCGCTTGCCAGCAGCCGCGAGATCTGGTTCTCCAGCGTGCGCGCGCTGACGATCTGCCCCAGCGAGGTGTTGGTCGCCAGCGGCAGCAGGTAGCGCGCCACGTCGAAGGCCCGTGCCTTCAGCGTGCGCAGGTAGGCCTCGTCCTTCATCTCCGCGGGCTGCGGGACCGCGCGCTGCAGCGCCTCCAGCATTCCCACGCCGACGCGGTCATAAGCCGCAAACAGAGCCTCGATCGAGGCCGTGTAATCGGCCCTCCGCTCGACGGACTGGCCGCTGAATTGGGGCGTATACCAGCCCGACCTGCGGAAGTTCTGGTAGCGCGTGCTGCGCTCCTGCCCGTCCCAGCGCTGCTCGTCCACCAGCGCGACAGCCGCCAGCAGGCTGAGCCGTTCGATGGCAAACGCAATGTGCGCCAGGTCGGCGATGGAGCGGTGCCCATACTGGAAGTAAAACGTGTTCAGGAACTGCTCCGCGCGCTGCGAGCTGATCTCGGCCAGCGATTCCTTCATGCTCAGCGACGAGCGCGAGTACTTCGCCATTGCATACGCCAGCACCTCAGGGTCCGCCCCCTGAATGGCATATACATCGGTCTGGTTGGCAGCTGGCTCGGCGTGAGTCACGGTGGCTGAGTCGGCGTAAGGTATGGCGGTTGAGGCAGCGAAAGTCTCGGCGGGGTGCTTCGGATCGGCGGCGGCAGGCAGTTTGTCGGGCATCTCTCTGCAAGGATATGTCATCCGGGCGGTGGTGCGTTTTGCGCAACAGAAAAATATCCGGCGAACTCGCCTTGCCGCAGAGCCGGCAACTTTGATGTTGTTGTAGAGTTTGAATGCCTATGAAACGAGCCTTCATCTCGCTTCTTCTCGTCCTGATCGGTGCAAGCCAATCGGCATACGCCACTTCGAATACAGCTCTGCCGCAGTGGCAACCAGGGGTGCGCGGCGATCTGGCGGTCGAGGCCAGCGGCTTTCTGCGCGAGGCCAACTATCGTAATCCAGACAAGGTCGCAATCGAGATGAGCGAGGACGGGGCCTACAGTCCGCTCAATCAGGCCTGGGAGAAGACGCACCAGGGAAACTGGCGGATCGAGGAGCAGCGGTATGCCTTCGACGCGGTCCTTGCCGGCATCGACTACCACCGGCAGGATGTGATCGAGCGGGGAGAGAAGATCTTCGACTGGGGCTTCCGGCAAGAGAAGCCCGACGGCTCGTTCGACTGCGCGGACAGTTTTCACAGCGCATCGTTCTTCATCGAGGCGGCGGCGCACGCGGCGTTGCTGCTCGAAGCTTCAGGCATGCGTGAACAAAATCAGGCCTGGGTCGATCGCATCTCGCCGAAGCTGCGGCTGGCCGTGTTGTGGATGATGAATCCGGCCAACGAGTCACGCGGACGGGCGCATGACGCGCCCTATACGCACCGCTTCTATCTGGACGCCGACGCGATCGGAGAGACGGGTGTGCTGCTGCACGACGCTGCCATGATCGAACACTCGAAGAGCTATGTGCGGGCTGGGATTGCGCGGCAGGACGCCTCCGGCTTCAACCCAGAGAAGGGCGGCTCAGATACCAGCTATCACTCGGTCGGCCTGATGTTCGCGCTCTACTACTACACGCTGGTGGCCGATGACGGCACGCGCCGCGAGTTGCGACCGATGGTCGAGCGCGGCCTGCGCTGGCTCAAGGGTCGCCTGCGCGAGGACGGGACCGTTGACCAGACGGGCAATACGCGCACCGGCTTCGGGCAGGAGCGTGGCCCTAACGGCACTTTGAAGTTCATGAGCTACGGCTCGGCGTGGCGCGCGGCATGGTATTGGGCTGCGATTACCGGCGATACCCAGTGGGCCCAGATGGCGCAGGCTCTCTATAGCGGTAACCAGGTCGAGCAGAAGCAGAGGCAGCAAGCAGCGCAGAGCTTCTAGCCGCGCACACTTCGTATAATGATGCATTCAGGCGGAATGGAGACAGATGAGCATTCTTCAGGGTCGGGTTGCGTTGGTAACGGGAGCGTCGCAGGGAATTGGGCGCGCATGTGCATTGGCGCTGGCCGAGGCGGGCGCGACAGTCGCGCTGGCCGCGCGCAATGAGGCAAAGCTGGCCGAGGTTGCCGCCGAGATCGCCGCGGCGGGCGGAGTGGCGCACCCATTCGCGCTCGACCTTAGCAGCGAGGAGTCCATCCAGGTCTGCGCCAAGGCTGTGATCGCCCAGCTCGGCAAGGTCGAAATTCTGGTCAACAACGCGGGCATCACGCGTGACATCCTCACCCTGCGCATGAAGCGCAAGGACTGGGACGATGTGCTCGCCACCAACCTCACCGGCGCCTTCCTGATGACCCAGGCCGTCATGGGCTCCATGCTCAAGGCCCGCTGGGGGCGCATCATCAACATCACCTCGGTCGTCGGCCAGACCGGCCAGGCAGGGCAGGCCAACTACGCCGCGTCGAAGGCTGGCCTCATCGGCCTCACGCGGTCGCTGGCGCGCGAACTGGCCAGCCGCGCAATCACCGTGAACGCGGTCGCGCCGGGCTTTATCGAGACCGCGATGACCGCCGTGCTGACCGACGAACAGCGCACCGCCATGACCTCGCAGATTCCGCTGGCGCGCGCCGGTACGGACCGCGACATCGCCGTCGCCGTCGCCTTCCTCGCCTCCGAGGAGGCCAACTACATCACCGGCCACACGCTCGACGTAAACGGCGGGATGTTCATGGGGTAGTTGCAGGTTGTCAGTTGCAGGTTGCGAGTTGTCAGCGGGATCGTCTTTGTTTTCAACTAAAAACATGCAACCTGCAACTGACAACTTACTCCAATGCTATTAACTTAACCGATAGTGCCTTCGCTGGTTCACAACCGGCCTGGGGTTCAAGTAGAGCTTCAAGAGATGTGCTCTATCTGGCTCCCGGTGAACCTTGGCGGGTACGCGAATCCAGGCATTGCACAAATTAGCCATTGACCACGCCGCGCTGAATGGTTACTTTGTGGCTAATGGCAGATATGCAAACACTACCCACACCGCTGAACAGCCTTCCTCCCGTGGCCACCATCGCGATGAGCATTGGGGCGACGATCCGCGCCTATCGACTGCAAAAGGGGATGTCGCAGGGTGACATCGAGAAGCGGACGGGGCTCTTGCGCTGCTATCTGTCGCGGGTCGAGAACGGGCACACCGTGCCGTCACTGGAGACGCTGCAGAAGATCGCCTTTGCGCTGGACCTGCAACTGGCGCAGTTCTTCTCCGATCAGACCGTCAGCCAGGACATGTCCGCGCTGCACCTGGGCGAGGACGAGATCCGCTTCCTCACCCAAATCCAGCGCTACTCGGCGCGGCTCTCGGAGAACGACCGCAAGCTGCTGCTGGCCATGGTGCGCAAGTTCGCGCAGACCACCTTAGTCTAGACGTTGACCGTTGTTAGTTTTCCGTTGCTCGTTGAAAACAACGGCTGCCGAGCCGATGACCTGAAATTATTATCACGGACAACGAACAACGGAAAACGGAAAACTGTCTTACAACAGGTTTGCGATCGCGTAGCCGAAGAGGGCCAGGACGAGGCAGGCCAAGGCGAAGGTGACCTTCTGGCGGCCGAGGTAGCGTTCGCGGCCGGCGGTCATGCGCGGAACCAGCGGGACGCCCAGAGCCAAGCCGCTCAGGAAGCCCCCAATGTGCGCCGAGTTGTCGATGCGGATGCCGACGTTGACGACGATCGTGCTGAGCCCGATGACCAGGTTGATGAGCGCGAACTTGACCACCATGCTGCGCAGTCTGCGCAGTTCCTCCCACGGGAACGGCAGGCGGCGGTTGCTCAGCAGCACAATCAGGATTCCGGCGATGCCGAAGACCGCGCCCGAGGCTCCCGCGCCGATCTGCATCAGATAGCCCGCATCGTGCGTCCTCAGGGTGAAGACGACGTTCCAGGCCATGCTCAGCAGGTTTCCCGCGATCCCCGTAATCATGTACACGGCGACCATTCCGTAGGGGCCGATCAGCGGCTCGCCCAAGATGCCCAGGTTCCACAGGCACCACATGTTGCAGGCGATGTGGAGGAGACCGATATGCACGAACGTCGCGGTCAGCAGGCGATACCACTGGCCGTGCAGTACCAGCCAGGTGACATTTGCGCCGTAGCGCAACAGGTCGTTTTCGGTGGGCTCTTTCGGGCTTACTCCGTGGAGGCACATCCACAGGTAGACCGCAATATTGATGGCCAGCAGAAGGTAGGTTCCGGGGGCGGAGCGTGGGTCCCAGACGCCGTACTCGCGCCGCCGCCGCGCCTGCTCGGGCGAGTATGCCTCGGCGGGAGCAGCCTCCTCGGCCGGGACGGTGAAGTCTCTGGGCGGAACGATCTCGCCTTCGGGATGCGATTGGGTGGAAGACATGGCGCTACTTCTACGCTAACGCATTTTCGCAGTCAGCGTTCTGAGTTGCCCGTTGTTCGTTCTTGGTTGTTCGTTGAATTCAGCCGCGGTTGCAGACCACAACCCCAATGCGGAACTGCCATGCCCCAAACGGGGAATGGATAACGAACCACGGAGAACGGGACGGATCAGGCGGCGTTCTTCATGATGCGTTCGCGGATATGGGGGGGGATGCGCTGGATCGCGTCCGCAACCAGGCCGGGGATCGGCGTCGCAATGGCGACCAGAACCCATAGCGTCAGCGAGATGACCAGGCCGGCGATGGCCGTTGCCTCCAGCGAGATGGTGATCGGCGTGTGGTACAGGTGGCCATGCAGGCTGCTGCCCAGGTGGGCGATGGCCTCAAGACGGTGCAGCACGGCCGCAGCCAGCAGAAAGGCGAGGATGGACAGCGAGCTGACGGAGATCAGCAGCACGTCGATGGTGCGCGCCAGATGCTGGCGGCGGCGGCACTGCGCGCACTCCGACAGGTGATGATCGTAGTCTGTGCGCATCGCGGGCGAGAGACCGGAGATGTCGTATCGCCAGCCGGCCAGAATGTCTCCAATGACCGGGTCTGTGCAGCGCGGTTCGTCCAAGCGGCGCGATCGCGATCTTCGTGAGGCAAAAGTTACCATAGTGGTATAGACACCATTCTACTTGATCGGATAGCGCAAAACGGGGAAAAGAACAAATGGATCCGGATTCTGTCGAAACTGCTCAACAGTGCGCGGTGGCCTGTCGGTCGCTCTCTTCTTATTGTTAAATTGTTGAATAAAAGTCTGTTATAGGAAGATTGGGGCAATCGGAGCAGACTGCTGGGCCAGCAGAACGCGGTTGCCCAGCAGCCTCCCCCGCTCCCGGATCGCCTCTTCGGCTGAGAGCAGCGCAAGCTCGGGAACGTTGTTGGTCTCCGAAAGATGGCCGAGGACGATGTACGCGGCATTTCCGTCGTAGTCGCGGGCCAGAAACTCGGCGGTGGCGTGGTTGGAGAGATGGCCGACGCGGGAGAGCACGCGCTGCTTCACCGCCCACGGGTAGGGGCCGTCCTTCAGCATCTCCAGGTCGTGGTTGGATTCCAGCAGCAGCACGTCGATGCGCTCCAGCGCGCGCTTGACGTTGGGAGGCATGTAGCCGAGGTCGGTGGCGATAGCCATGCGGATGGACTCCGAGGCCGACTCGAAGACGAAGCCGCATGGGTCGGCCGCATCGTGCGGAGTGGTGAAGGGCGTAATCGACAGATCGCCGATGGAAAAGTTTGTCCCCGGCTGGAAGTACTCCACCGCGGGCAGGCTGGCCGGATCGCGCCGGGTCGCGGCTTCCGGCGCGTCCTCTTCTTCAGCCTCCACATCGGCGGATGCGGCTTCGAGATCTGTCAGGACTCCAACTGCGCCATTCTCCAATGCATCCTGCGCGGCGCGTGCCTCCTTCTCCCTCTGGACGTGCTCCAGCCACTTGGCGTAGGTCATGGTGGTTCGCGGGGTCATCTGCCGCACCCAGGCGCGGTGGGTCGGCTCGGTGAAGTAGACCGGAATGCGCAGCCTGCGCGCCAGCACCGCCAGGCCCGCCACGTGGTCTGTATGCTCGTGCGTAATCAGGATGGCGTCCAGCGCGGCGGGGTCTTCGTTGGCCATCGCCATGCGCTTCATCAACTCGCGGCAACTGAGCCCCGCGTCCACCAGCACACGCGTCCCGGCGCTGGCAATCACCGTCGAGTTGCCCTTCGATCCGGAGGCGAGGACCGTCATGCGCATAGCTTCAAAGATACGCTGGCACGGTGTGAAATTGTGGGCCTTGGGGTGTCTTGCAAGGGACGGGCTTCAGAGGGTGCTGAAAAACTCTGTTTTGCTTAAGGGCACGGGTTCACCCGTGCCGTAAAATGCTTTATTTGCAATACGGCTTTAGCCGCTGAGGGAAAGCCCAGTTGCCACACTCACTACCTGCGCAGAACATAAACGCGGTAGCTGGCGGGCGTCTCCTCGCGGCTCCACCAGCGCGCGGTGCGGCTTGGCGTCCACGCGGTTTGAAGCGTGTAGTCGTCGGCGAGAAAGGCCTTAAATGCGGGCCAGCGGTCGAGCTTTCGATAATCGCCGGGGCCGTCGATGTGCATGGGGCTGGTGACGACGATGACCTGAGGAGGATTCGCCAGAACGGCGGCGGAGAACTGCTGGCGCGTCTGGCGGATGATGGGGACGTCGTCCGGGCCAAAGAGCAGGAAGTCGGAGAGAACGCCGGTCGAGGGTTCGAGCCGCATTCGGTAGAGAATGTTGCCGCAGCCGGAGATGGAGTCGATGCACTGGATGTGGCCGGAGAGCTTCGACCCTCCGAGCGCGTCGAGGTTCTGCTGGAGCGAAGTGATGAAGTCCGTCTCCCACCAGCGATAGCGATGGACCAGCACGGCGGACTGCGGTGCCAGAACGAACCCTCCAAAACTGAGCGCGGCCAGTGCAAGCCATCGTGCGGCCTTCGTGCGCCGGATGTGGGCCGTCGCGCGCCACAGGTCGGAGAGCTGCGTCTGCGCGGCACGGGTAAAGTCCACAGCCATCAGCGGCAGCAGGAAGATAAGCAGCGTGTAGCGATAATACGGAAATCCGCGCGCCTGAACCAGGTAGGAGACGAATCCGAAGAGCGCGCCACAGCCCAGTGCTACACGCTCCCAGTCCAGCTTCGGACGGTGTAGCGCCAGCACCGCCAGCCAGAGCAGAACCAGAGGCAGCAGGGGCGAGATACTGTGCAGCAGCAGGAAGCCAAGCGGGCGATGCCCCAGCCCGGAGTAGTAGAGGACGAGTCCGTGAAGATTGGCGAAGAAGGCGGCTAGCGCCCGCTCCCGGAGCAGAAAGATGAGCGCAATGCCCGGTGCGACGAGATAGCCCAGAATGGCAACCACGGCGTGATGCAGCCAACGCCGGTTCGGCGATTCGCCCTGCGTTCCACTCCCTCGCAGGACATAGACTGCCAGCAGGAGTTGCGCCACAGTCAGCGGCAGAGCGGTAGGCTTGATGGTCAACGCCACACCGGAGAAGAGCCCGAAGGCCGCCGCCGCCCAGGGCCAGTCTCTGCGGATTGCGACAAACAGGAAGGCCGTAGCCATGATCAGGCAGACCGCCATGGTCAGGTCGCGCTGCCCGCCCTCGGCCAGGCCGTCGCGTCCGTGGACCAGAATGAAGAGGCACGCGGCAAAGAGGCCGGCGAGCCAGCCGTCTCCCGATCCCACCCTTCGCAATGGCGCCGCGAAGGATGGGGCACCCACGCATCGCGTAATCACAAAGAATGACGCGGCAGCGGCGCCCATCAGCGCGAAGTCGAAGAGCCGCCACGCCAGGTCGCCCATGCCGAACATGTGCATGGCGGCCAGCTCGATCAGGTACGAGCCGGGCATGTTCATGTCGCCGAAGTCGCGATAGGGGGCCCAGCCGCGTTCAATGAGCCACCCCATGTAGTGCATCAGCGAAGCGTCGCCGACCAGCGGCCAGCGCCAGCTCCACAGGAAGAACAGCAACGCAGAGAGGCTGAGGCTGGCGGCCAGCGCGACGCGAAAGAGGCAGGCGGGCACGTTGCGCACTGGTCTCTCCTTTCGTGTACGAGTCTAACGGACGCAGGCCCGTTTCGATGGGTGACTGAAGTTCGTCACATGGTGATCGTAGGCGCAGGGTAAATCTTACTGTGCGCTCTATGGGCAGGCCAGGAGCAGGACGGTGACATTGTCGTGGCCGCCCTTTGCGTTGGCCGCGTCGATCAGCGCTTGGCAGGCGCTATCAAGCGCGGATTGCGGAGCAAGGTCTGGGGCAGCGGTGTCGCGGCGGCCAGTAGCAAGCGCTGCCGGTCCAGCGGTGCGGGCGAGAATCTGTGCGATCTCGCCGTTGTCCAGCTCGCGGCCCAGGCCGTCGGAGGCGAGCAGGTAGAGGTCGCCGGGCTGCGCGGCGTGCAATGCGATCTCCGGCTCGACCGTCGGCTGCGTGCCAATGGCGCGGGTGATGATGTTGCACATCGGCGAAGCTGTGGCCTGGGCGCGGCTCAGCACGCCCGCGCGAACCTGCTCCTCCACCAGCGAGTGGTCACGGGTGAGCAGTTGGAGCGAGCCGGAGCGGAAGAGATAGCAGCGGCTGTCGCCCACATGGACGATCCAGAGCGTGGGGCTGACTCGCGCATCCTTTGACCGCTGCGTGTCTTCATCCCACAGCAGCGCAACCAGCGTAGTGCCCATGCCATGCAGGCTGGGCGACTTCTGCGCCTGCCGGTAGACGGTCTGGTTGGCAACGCGGATGGCTTCGGCGAGCCGGGCGCGGGCTTGCGTTGCGGAACCGGGCTGCGCGAGGCAGTCCAGAAAAACCTCCGTCGCCAGATGGCTGGCTACCTCGCCGCCGGCCGCGCCTCCCATGCCGTCGCAGACCACGAAGGCCCCATGCTCGGCCAGCGCGCCGCAGGCGTCCTGGTTGGCCCGGCGCACCCGTCCGCGATGGGAGAGCATAGAGAAGGCGCGCGTGGGCGCAAGGGTTGGAGCGTCCACCGCCTCGGTTGGGACTTGCGGCTTCGAGGAGTTCAGAGTCGCAGCATCTGCCATTTTGCCGCCCCGGATCACCGCAATTTGGGCCCGTCGAAACGATACTCCTCGCCGCGCTGGAATCGAAAGCCCTCGCCCTGGGTCATCGGTGTTATCTGCGGTTGGCAAAGCACCGTTCGGGATACTCTGGAGTGGCAACGAAAGAGGGAGACAGATTGAACCGCATCGTGCAGGGCGACAATCTGGAAGTGTTGCGAGGGATGGCGACCGGCTCGGTGGCGCTCATCTACATCGATCCGCCCTTCAACACCGGACGGCGGCAGACGCGCCTGCGCATGAAGACGGTGCGCGACGAGGCGGGTGACCGCGTTGGCTTCGGCGGGCATAGGTACCGCACGGAGTTGCTGCACAGTGCGGCTGGGCCAGCGTGCGAGGCTGGTTCCGCAAAGACCGCAGGCTACGCCGACCAGTTCGACGACTTCCTCGGCTTTCTGCGCCCGCGCCTGGTGGCGGCGCACCGCGTCCTGGCGCCCACCGGCAGCCTCTTCTTCCACATCGACTTCCGCGAGGTCCACTACTGCAAGGTGATGCTGGACGAGATATTTGGCCGCGATTGTTTTCAGAACGAAATCGTCTGGGCATACGACTATGGCGCGCGCTCGACCAAACGCTGGCCCGCCAAGCACGACAACATCCTCTGGTACACGCGCGATCCCCGGCGCTACACCTTCAACCTGGGCGAGAGCGACCGCATCCCGTACATGGCTCCGGGGCTGGTGGGCGCCCGCAAGGCCGCGCGCGGCAAGACGCCTACCGACGTCTGGTGGCACACCATCGTCTCGCCCACCGGCAGGGAGAAGACCGGCTACGCAACGCAGAAGCCGCTGGGAATCCTGGAGCGGATCGTGCGCGTCCACTCCAACCCCGGCGACCTGGTGCTGGACTTTTTCGCCGGCAGCGGGACCACGGGCGAGGCGGCAGCCAAGAACGGCCGCGCCTTCTGCATGGTCGACCAGAGCGCCGAGGCGATTGCCGTGATGGAAAAACGATTGCAATTGAAGGCCGAGAGGATATGATTCCGCCATCGCGTTTTTCCAGGAGAGAACGGTGGCGAGGGCCCGGTGGTTGCTGGAGGAGTTGTGTGTCGGGTGGTTTGTGCTGGTCGTTTCGGGGGCCAGCGGCGTTGTAGCACCCGCGCAGGCTCAGACTGCGGCTGCGACGCTGGGACAAACGGTTGCGCCGGCGAAGAAGACTTGCACGGTCAACTCGTTCGCGCCCAACCCGGCGGAGACGGCCCTGAACAAAGGGGATTTCGCCCCTGCGGAGGTTCTGTTCCGCGCCCTGCTGGCCAAGAGTGCGGACAATGAGGCGGCGCACGAGGGGTTGGTGCGCGCGCTGCTCGCGCAGGACAAGGTGAACGACGCTGCGCGGGATGCCGAGGCGTGGGCAACGGCTGCGCCGGCGAGTTCGATGGCCTTGACCGCGCTGGGCGATGTGCGTCTGCGCCAGGGAGTTCCGCGCGAGGCATTTCTCCAGTTTCAGAAGGCGGTGGTGGCGGACCTGTGCAATGCGCGCGCCTACTACGGGATTGCTGAGGTCTATGGACTTGCAGGATTCCATGCGTCCAGCAAGCACATGATTGAGCAGGCGTACAGACTGCATCCCAGCGACGACGATATCAATTCGGCGTGGATCGATACCCTGCCCCGCAAGGAGCGGCTGGCCAAGTGGGCCGACTACGCCGAACACAGCGATCAGATCAGTGAAGAGAACAGGGCGAAACTGAAGACGAGTCTGGAGAAGGAGTCCCAATCCCATGCGTCGGACTGCCGCATGGCGCCAACCTCGCCGCGCGAAGCGACGGCGCCGATGACAGCGGTGATGGATGGGCCGAATCATTTCGTGGGCTGGGGGCTGGATGTCAAGTTCAACGGCAAGTCGCGGCGGCTACAGATCGATACCGGCGCCACCGGCATCACCATCTCGCGCGCGGCGGCGATGTTTCTCGGAATCCAACGCCAGGACGCCACGCAGACGGGGGGCATCGGCGACAAGGCAAAGGTGAGGACCTCGGTGACGCACGTGGCAAGCGTCAAGATCGGCGGCATCGAGTTCACCAACTGCCGGGTGGATATTCTGGAGAAGTGGAGCGTGTTGGACTCCGACGGGCTGATTGGCGGCGATGTCTTCGACGCCTCCCTGCTGACGCTGGACTTCCCAAAACACGAGCTGCGCATGGCCCCGCTGCCCGAGCGTCCGGGAGAGAAGAAGGCTGCCGTAGCAACGCCGGACCCGACGGACGACGACGAGATTGTGGAGCCGCACGACCCATATATCGCGCCGGGAATGGAAAAGTGGCAGCGCGTCTATCGCTACAGACACGACCTGATAATGCCCACTGGACTCGTGGACACCAAGAGGATAAAGGACGACAGCGACTGGAAGGACAAGCTCTTCATCCTGGATACGGGAGCGGAGACGAACCTAATCTCGCCGGCTGCGGCCAAAGAGGTGACCAAGGTCTCGCGCGATGACAGCATGGAGATCCGCGGCATCCAGGGCGAGGTGGACAAGGTCTATGAGGCGGGGAAGTTCACCCTGGCATTCGCCGGCCTGCGCCTGGATTCGCCCAGCATGACGTCAATCGATACAACCAAAATCTCGCACGATGACGGCGTGGAGATTTCGGGGTTTATCGGAGCGCCCGCGCTGACCCAGTTGGTGTTGCACATCGACTATCGCGACAATCTGGTCTGGTGCGAGTACACGCCCAAGAAATGACCCCGGCGCAACTCGCCGATCTCCGAGCAGGCGCAGGCTGCGGAAGGCTGCGGGGTTCGCGTGGGCTGCACGTGTCTATGAAGTCGGCGTCTTTCGCGCAACAACAGAAATTATTTTCTGAGGCGCGTGCTTCCCGGCTGGAGTGCGGTCCAGCGCCATGATGGCGTTGGCCAGAGCGACCGAAGGGTTCTCGAAGTGTTCGGGCGAGTTGAGCAGGCGTTCAGCCTGCTCGTAGTCTCCGGCATTGATCAGGTTGGCGATGGCGAGCATTTGTTGATGAAACGCCGCGTGCAGGTCGACCGCGGTCTGGTACTCCGGCGTGCCGCGCAAGTGCAGCGTGTATTCACTGAGCAGCCATTTTCGGATGGCGTCCTCGTCGGGATGCTGGATGGAGCGGGTGGCGCGTTCGCTCAACGGCTCGCGCATTCGCGCCGCCAGCAGCAGGGTGATCTTCCATCGCACATGGCTTGCGATGGCATCCGGCGCGCTCTCGATCGTCTTTGCTATATAAGTCTCGGCGGACATTTTACGACCTCACATCTGTTATCGGAAGATGAGAGAAAAATGTGAGCCGGGTGGAATCCTGAACGTGAGTGCACCGGGCGGTTGGGGGTGGTTGCGGCTGGCAATCCGTCTGCGAGGGAGGGGGCGGGATCTGGGGCGCGATGCGGCGGGCTTCCCAACGGAGATTAGAATTCCCTAATCGGGAAAAGTCGGTTAGTCTTCAGCTACTTGGTTGGTTACGCGCTGCGTGTTCCCGAAATGGCGCACGCTGGAGCATTTTCGGAATTGGCGTAGACCGAAGCCACAGCATTCCAGTGGTTTTTCCTCAAGAAAATCCACCTTGCATGATCTTCGAGAAGTCTATGTGTATTCCGAAAATGCTCTGAGGGCCACGGGCTTGGTCTCAGGAACAGGTTTGGGTGGTGTTGCGCGGAAATACCTCTTGCGGTCGTCTTCTTTTCGTCCGGGAATCATTGCCCGGAAATCTGAGCTTAAAGGGGGATGAGATGGGGTCTGGGCGCGGCAGGCTGAGTTGGTTGAGCTGCTGCGCGGTGGGACTGGCCTTCGGGCTGGGTGGGTGCGTGTGGGCGCAGAGTGGAACGGATGGGGCGATCGGCGGGCAGGTGTTGAGTGCTGCAGGCTCGCCGGTGGCCGGAGCTCTGGTGGTGGCACGCGATTTGCAGACGGGGCTTGCAATGCGGGCGCGCTCGGGGTCGAAGGGTGAGTTTCTGGTCGTGCGGCTGCCGGTGGGCGAGTATGAGCTGTCGGTCGAGGAGGTGGGCATCGAGTTGACGCTTCCGGAGCCGGTGCAGGTTGGGCTGGGTGAAGTAACTGAGGTTATTGCGCGGATGCGGCCACCGGTCTCTGGACAGTCGAATTCGCCGAGTGGGGCGAACCAAGCGGGCAGCGGCGGAACGGATTTGGCCGAGACGGATCTGGCCGCCTTGCCCGTGAATGGCGGGCGGTGGAGTTCGCTGGCGCTGACCGTTGCTGGTGCAAATAGCACCGCGAGCGGCAATGGCGACTCCGCCGACGTAAGCTTTCGCGGGGTCGCGACAACCGAGAACAGCTCGCGAACCGATGGTCTCAGCAGCGACGAGAGCTTCGGTGGCACGCGCGCGGGAGCGGGCGTGGAGGAGGAGGTTGCGGCGGGGTCGGACGCAGTCTACGACCGGGCGGCGGGCGTGGGAAGCGGCGCGGGTTCGGTGGCCGACGGCGGACAGCGGGCGGGGTCGTCCTATGTATTCTCGCAGGCAGCGGTGCGCGAGTTCCGCGTTCTGGGGCAGGGCGATGCAACGGCGTACGGCTCGGCGCTCTATGGACACGGTGTCGGCGGCGTGGTCACCACGGTCTCGCGCTCGGGTGGAACGCGGTTGCATGGAATGGCCTTCTATACGGTGCGCGACAGCGCCTGGGCAGCGGCCAATCCCTTCTCCATTGCGTCGAGCTACGCGGATGGCGTGGTGACTAGCTCGGTGGTGAAGCCGCAGGACCAGCGCCAGCAGTTTGGCGGCAGCATTGGCGGGCCGGTGCCGGGGCTTCTCTCCAGCACAAACGACGGCAGTTGGTCGCCGAGAAACGCGAACCAGGGACAGCGGCTGTTTTATTTCTATGCGTTCGACCAGCAGCAGCGGAACTTTCCTGCAATCTCCGCGCCGGGCTATGCGGGCTTCTATTCGTTGACGGCGTCGCAGACGGCGTTGCTGGCCAACCGCGGAGTGACGCCGGCCCAGACCAATGCAGCGCTGAATTATCTCGACAGTCTGACCGGAACGGTTGCCCGCCGGGCAGACCAGACGGTCAACTTCGGTCGCGTGGACTGGCAGCGCGGAAGCGGCAGCCGGATGGTCCTTGAGTACAACCGGGCGCGTTGGAGCTCGCCTGCGGGAGCGCGCTCGGAGCCAGTGGTGAACCGCGGTATGGCCAGCCTGGGATCGAGCTACGGCAAGGTGGACGCGGGCGTGGCGCGCTGGATCCAGTTCGTCAACAGCAGGCTGAGCAACGAGCTACGCGTGCAGTACGGGCGCCAGTTGCAGTATGAGTCGCCGCAGACTCCGCTGGCGCAGGAGCCGAACGTGGGGCCGGGCGGAATGCCGCCAGAGGTCTCCATCGGGCCCCAGGGACTGGTCTTCGGAACGCCGTCGGCGCTGGGCCAGAAGGCCTATCCCGACGAGCATCGCTTCGAGGTTGCGGACGTTGCGGGCTGGGTGCGCGGTCATCACTTTTTGCAGTTCGGCGGAGACTTCAGCGCACTCAGCGACTACACCGACTCGCTGACCAACGCGGAGGGGACCTTCAGCTACGACAGCAGCACGACTACGGTAACGGGCGGGCAGGTCACGCCGGTAGTATTAGGCGGGTTGGCGAACTGGATTACCGACTACACCTTCAACGCGAACGCGTACCCCAACGGCGGCTGTCCATCGATCACAGCGAAGCTGCACTACTTCTGCTTTCGCTCCTACGCGCAGAGCTTTGGCCAGACGAGCCTGACCTTCCACACCCAGGAGTGGGCGGGATTCTTTCAGGACGATTGGCGTGCAACCCAGCGCCTGACCATCCACGCGGGCCTGCGCTTCGAGTACCAGTTTCTGCCGCTTCCGCAGCAGCCCAACGCGGCGCTGGACGCGGTATTCGGCGCGGTGGGCGCGACCAGCGTCTTCCCCGAGGACCGCAACAACTTCGGCCCGCGGCTGGGCGTGACCTGGCAGCCCTTCGGCGTGGGCCATGGGGTGCTTCGCATCGGCTACGGCGTCTACTTCGGCAAGCTGCCCGGCGCCACCATCCGCGCGGCGCTGCTGGATACTGCGTTACCCAGCTCCACGACGCGGATCAGGATTCTGCCCACGACTGAGACGGCCTGTCCGCAGTCTGCCACCGGAGTCGGCTTCGGCTACGCCTGCTCGTTCCTCACGCCGCCGACCGGAGTCGTGGCCGCGACGACCTCGGCGGTCGTCTTCGACCGGCGCTTTCGTCTGCCCGAAGTCCAGCAAGGAACGCTCTCCATCGAGCATGGGATCGGCGCGGGGGTGCTGGGCCGTGTGGGCTATGTATTGAACCTCGACCGGCAACTGCCCAACTCGGTGGACATCAACATCGCTCCCTCGACAGGGGTGCAGACCTTCCAGCTAGAGGGCGGGACGGGCGCAATCGGCGTGCGGGACGGCGAAACGTTCGCTATTCCGGTCTACACAGCGCGCGTCACTCCCAGCTTCGGCCCGGTGACGGACTTGGTATCGAACGCCAATGCCAGCTACAACGGGCTGGCGCTGGAGGCGCGGCGCGGGATGGGCGCGGGCCGTGGCGCAGGCGGCGAGAGCTTCTATGGCGATCGAGCGCGCGGGCTGGACTTCCGCGTGGCTTGGACCTGGTCCAAGGCAATCGACTTTGGCCAGAGCGCGGGCGCGGTGCCGCGCACCAACGGGCAGTTCGACCCCTTCACGGTGCGCTACGACAAGGGGCTTTCGGCGCTGAACTTTCCCCATCGCGTGGTGGCCACAATCGTCTGGTCGCCCCAGTTGAACAGCAACGGTGGGTCGGGAGTCTCCGCGACGGCCGAGCGGACGGTGTGGAGGCTGGCCAATGGCTGGTCGGCGGCCTGGATCTTCTCCGAATCGAGCGGGAGCGTCTACAGCTACGACATCTTCGGCGGCACGCGTCTCGCCGGCGGCCGCGAGAGCATCAACGGCTCGGGCGGCTCGGTTGTGCTGCCCACGGTGGGACGCAACACGCTGCACCTGCCCGACTCCGCCAACCTCGACATGTGCCTGGGCCGCAGCTTCCGCCTGGGCGAAGGTCTGCGGCTGCGCGCGGCAATGGAAGCCTTCAACGTTACCAACCGGCTGAACTATTCGGGAATCACCCAGCGGGCGTTCCTGGTCAGCACCCCGGTTCCGTTAAGCGGGACAACCGGGCCGGAGGTGACGCCGTTGGTCTTTCAGGATGCGGCGACTGTGGCCACCGAGGGGCTAAATGTGCAGCCCTTCGGCGCGTACACCGCCGCCGCAACCAGCCAGGCCCGCGAGCGCCAGCTCCAGCTAGGCCTTCGCCTGGAGTTCTAACGCTTAAGCGGCGCGGCGACGCGTTGCGAGGGATTGACTGGACGCACGTTGACGGCGACCTCCAGCGTGCCGACTTTGCTGGTGACGTTGTCCAGAATGCCAACGTGCAGCGAGATCTGTCCGAATGGCAGGTCGAGCTGCTGGACGAATGAGAACGCATGCTTGGCGACGAACTCATCGTACTGCTCCGGGGAGAAGGTCATCGGGACGGTCTGGGTGAGCAGGCCGACGCGCTTGCGGTAGATGTCGTAGGCGACAACGTCGAACTCGAGCGAGCCGTGCAACATGCCGTCGGCACCTTCGGTGAAGGCGATCTCACTGGGCGGGAAGCCGTAGTGAATCTCGTAGCGTACGGTCTTGCCGGACTTCGATTTGGCATCCGGCTGCGATTGGGGGTTGGTGGCCGCGCTGGACGTCAGATAGCCAGGCCAGACACCAACGTCGAAGAGGATCTGCGTGGCGGCGGGCGTGTTGCCCTCCATCGACGCCTTCATCAGGGCCGGGCCGGGGGCGGGCGCATCCAGCGTCGGGACGCGCTCTGCGTTGTATCCCTGGCGGTACACCAGATGCAGGCCCGGCTGCGCAACTTCGACCTTGATGTGGTGGTAGTGGCCGTCGTCCTTCTGCTTCGGCGGGATGTAGGAGAGGGTATAGAATTGCGCGCCGTGATTGATGGCCTTGGCAATGAGCGATTTCACGTCGTTGTTGTTGTAGAAGGCCTCGCCGCCGCTCTGCTCTGCCACCGCCTCCGCCTTCAACTGTGCCATCCCCAGACCGACGACGCCGCGCGGGTCCACGGGAGAGACGGCGATCTGCTCGGCGGTAAATCGCTCGTAGACGTCCATCAGGCGATGCACCAGGCTCATGTCCGGGCCTGCGACGTCGTTGCCAAACAGGCCACCTCTGCTATTGCCGCCCCGGCTCGAGTTTCTCAAATTAGCTGGAGCCCAGCCATAGCCTCCATCGCGCATCAGATTGACGGGAATGCCGGGGACGATCCAGAGCAGGTTCTTCCTGCCCTTGATCCCGGCGACGTACGCGGCGATCTGGTTGAACGCGTCCACGGTAGCCCAATTCATTGTGTGGGAGTCCATGGGTTGTCCACTAAAGGTTAACGCGACTGTGGCTGGGTTGTTATTGACGGCGCGCAGCAGCGAGTCGCGGTCGGAGGTGAATCCCTGCAACATGTGAATACCGCTCTGGGAGAGCAGGAAGATGGCGACCTTGGTGCCTTGCGGCATCGTGGTCAGGTACCCGGCCGCGCCCATCAGCGCGCGAGCGATTACGGCAGGATTGCTATGCAATGCGTCGAGCAGCAGGATGTTGACCGGGCCGCTGACCGGCGTCGACTGGCTGTTGGTATAGACCCAGGGCGGGAGCTTTGGCGCAGCCGGTTCCGCGACCGGGATCTCCGAGCCGAACTCCCGGAAGCTGCGAATGGGCTGCGGCTTGCCGTTCTCCTCGATGGCGAAGTCGGACTGCTTGAGGCCGCGCACGGCGTTGCCGTTGGCGTCGGTGACCTCGACATCCACGATGATCTCGCGCGAGGTGACGTGCAGCGTGGGAACGCTGGCCTGCGTTGCGTCCTGCGGCAGATCGACGGATTGCGGGGCAACCAGTGGCGCGGGCTCGTCGTCGGTCTGGGCTGCTGCTGCGACGATGGCCGTCAGGCTAAAGGTCAGGCCAAGTGCGATAAGGCTTGCTGGGCGGAGTCGCATCGTTCTCTACTCTCCTGTGCGTTCACTGCTGCCTCTGCTTCAACGCTGGAAGTGGCTGATGATTTGTTGCGCTCCCATCTTAGACCCTAGGCGCTTCAAGATGATGCGATTGGACACATAAAATAGAGGGATGGCGTTTACCGAGCAGTTCGATGTGGTGGTGGTTGGCGCCGGCCACGCGGGGTGCGAGGCAGCGATGGCGTCGGCACGCATGGGTCTGCGCACGGCACTGTTCACACTGAACCTCGACCTGATCGCACAGATGAGCTGCAACCCCGCCATCGGCGGCATCGCCAAGGGACACCTCGTCCGCGAGGTGGACGCGCTGGGCGGCATCATGGGCGAGGTCGCCGATGCATGCGGCATTCAGTTCCGCCTGCTCAACACATCGCGTGGCCCGGCCGTCTGGTCGCCGCGCGCGCAGTGCGACAAGGCCCTCTATCGCGTCAAGATGCGCGAGGTCCTGGAGGGCCAGCCGAACCTCTTCATCAAGCAGGCCGAAGTGGTGGACCTCGAAGTCGAGCAAGTCAGGGACGCAAAGCGCATCACCGGCGTCCGCCTGCGCGATGGGCGCGTGGTCCACGCCGAAGCCGTGGTCGTCACCACCGGCACGTTTCTCAATGGCATCATCCACTGCGGCGAGCAGCAGTATGCCGCGGGACGCAGCGGTGAACCAGCTTCGCTCTTGCTGGGCGAGGCGCTCAAGCGGCTGGGCCTGCGCGAGTGCCGCCTGAAGACCGGAACTCCGCCGCGCCTCGACGGCCGCACCATTGACTGGACCAAGTTCATCGAGCAGCCGGGAGACGCCGACCCAACCCCATTCAGCTTCCGCGCGGCAAGTCGGCTAGGCGCAGCGTGGGTTCCCGCGCTGCCCCAGGTCAGTTGCTACATCGCCACCACCACGCCGGAGACGCTGCGCCTGATCCGCGAGAACGTGCATCGCTCGCCGATGTATACCGGGCAGATATCCGCTGTCGGCCCGCGCTACTGCCCGTCCATCGAGACCAAGATCGTGCGCTTCCCGGACAAAACGCATCACCAGTTCTTCCTCGAACCGGAGGGCCTGAACACTCACGAGGTCTACATCAACGGCATGAGTACCAGCCTGCCCATGGAGGTGCAGGCCGCGATGGTACACTCCATCCCCGGCCTCGAAGCCGCTGAGATGCTCCGCCCCGGCTACGCCATCGAGTACGACGCCATCGATCCGACGGAGCTGGATCGCACGCTCGCGGTGAAGAAGTACGCGGGGCTCTATCTGGCCGGCCAGATCAACGGGACGAGTGGCTACGAGGAAGCCGCCTGCCAGGGACTGATGGCGGGAATCAATGCGGCGCTGTGGGCCCGGGCTGCGCTCTATCCCGCCCATCGCGATGAGACCGCGATGGATGGGGCACCCGAATTTTCCGGCTTCACGCTGGATCGCACCGAGGCCTACACCGGAATCCTCATCGACGACCTCATCTCCAAGGGCACCGACGAGCCGTATCGCATGTTCACCTCGCGCGCGGAGTTTCGCCTGCATCTGCGTATCGACAACGCCGACCGCCGCCTCACTCCGCATGGCCGCCGGCTCGGCCTGATCGACGACGCGGCCTGGGCGACGTACGAGGCCAAGCAGTCTCGCGCGGCGGCCTTCGAGCAGTTGCTGACGAAGACGCGCGTGGCTGTCGACGCGCTGCCGCCGGCGCTGGCCCAGTCATTGCGCGGCGACGCGAGCGACCTCGGCGCGCAGACCTACGCGCAGATGCTGAAGCGTCCCGAAATTACAGTGGAGTCTCTCTGGCCGGTGCTGGCTGCTTCGATGGAAGGCGTGCCAGAGCTGAGTGAATGGATCGGAAACCCACCCATGACGATCCCACCCCAGCGAGCAAAGACCGCTCACTGGG
>Ga0326727_10007550_pt1 | contig 28605 bp, 22 predicted proteins | sample MB2enrmetagenome_FD_207643 | JGI IMG/M metagenome (GOLD analysis project Ga0326727, IMG submission 207643) | Lab enriched peat soil microbial communities from McLean, Ithaca, NY, United States - MB29MY | ecosystem: Environmental > Terrestrial > Soil > Wetlands > Peat | place: USA: New York... | reverse complement strand
GGTCCGCTTCCATAACCTGGTCTGGATACGTCGCCGCTATGAGGATTTGTGCGAGAAGCGAATCAGGATAGAGCGCAATCGGCGCAAGCATCTGGTCCAGCTCAGCCTCGCTGAATGTCTTGCCGGAGTCCATTTGCTGCGAAAGGGCTCCGAACGGGACCATCATCACAATGATGAACCCTATCAGCGCGCGCTTAAGAAATGCATTTCTTTTCATGTTTTCTCCTCCATGATGTTGTAAGAGTCCATAAGTCTCCAGCCACTTAGTAATTATTCAGATATCAGCTCACTTGCCAAAGTTTTCATGTCGCCGGGCACGCCAAGACTAACAATGGCAGCACCGGTGCTCGTTGCGCCCCAGTATCCAAAAGTCCCCTTAGCTTCCGATGGTGTCACGCTTAGCTCGCTTGCCAGAGCGGGTATTGCCGAAATCTGCATAGCAGAATGCCTGAAATCAACAGTAAGACCCTAAATTGCGTGAATTCTGTCATTCAGATCCTCCTCTTAATGCAGGTCTTTAAGGAATTCCCCCTTTCTGACTCCAACGACAATTGAGGGCAGATAACAAGGCGAAAAATAAGCCACACCAATCTCGCACCTTGTCAAAATCTCAACAAATGTCAAGTGAGATTTTGGAGGGTAGGAATTGGGTAAGCAGCCTATACAAATAGCTATTTAGAGGCTTAAGTTTCATTGTGTTGACAGCAATCCGGCAGCTCATACTAAATACTGAAACTTTTATGTTGACAGGGGAACGTGGAGGGTACCGGAGCCCAGATCATTGCAACGGTGCATGAGCTGATTATTCTTGAAGTTTTTGACGGGGTTGGCAAGGGAAACTGCTGTGATTCTCAAATCCAGCTTGCCGTACCTGTCGCAGTTCCAGGTAGCGTTGTGGCCGGCCTTGAACGGGAGAAGGTCCGAGCGGCCGTTCAGAAACTCGACAACCTCCCACGAATGGCTCACTGGTGAATCCGTGCCAGCACCCTACCTGACTCATGCGGCTCTCAGAGTGAAATCCACATGCATGGCTCAAACGGGAACTCGATGAGACCCTTGTGGTTTTTCGCAAAATGCCGGTGTTCAAAGGCGCGTGCACATCGCTATGAACCGCTTTCACGTCCAGCCTCGATCTGCGCTGCCTGACGAATCGTTATTGGTCCCGCACCAGTCGTGAGTTTGAGCAACTCCCAACGCTTATCCGTCAGCACCTTTGAAAGAAGTGCGGGGCAATCGAAGCTTATAAGAGTTCCTTGCGGTTCTCCCTCGAATGAGCGCAGGAAGCGCCAGTTGGTTGACTCGCGAGAAGAAACACAATTTAATGGTACGCATTTTAAGGCCTCCGGTTGAAACGGAGGGTGGAACCCAAGAAGATATTGAACCTCGTTTCGGCTATGGAGCAATCACGCCATGTGAGAAGCGATTCGAGGGGTGGATTGGCTGAATAAGTGAAGTCACAGATTGGTTTGGCATTTCATGGCGTCCGCCAATTGTTCTTTTAGCATGTCGTATATATTTTGAACTCGGGGAACCATTGGAACCTTCCGCGGGACTCTGAAAGATCCAGCATGGCGTCGAATGACGTTGGGCGCGGCCGATATTCTCCACCAGTCGCTACGACAATGATGATCGACAAGGGGCCACGAATGAAAGATATAGTAGCCAAACGATTTAATAGTTCACTGAATATCGACGAAATGTTAGCGGCGCTGAAGGCGGGGGCCGGGGATGTTGGAGCCTGGCAGATACGGGAAAGTGAATACGATGACCGATATATCCGCGGAACCACGTCACTGGGTGCAAAGGTGCGGATAATTGACTACGCTGATTATTTTGAGGCTGAGATTTATTTCGACAGCGACGGCGATCGTAAAACCACATCGGAAGAGAGGGAGCACTTCATGGCATCGCTGCTAAGGGTTCTTAAGGAAGCCGCAGGCGCCGTTAACCTTTCCGATGCCTAGACTCATCCCGGGATTTCTTCGCGAGCCCGGATTTCAGGGGCCATCAGTACAAAAATATTCGTCATTCCGGCGTCTTTCAACTCTCAGATCACCTTGATTAGTACTCTGCAACCACTAGATTTTTGTAAAAGACACTGAATTGTAAAGTCTTGGGAGGTGCACCATGAAGATATCAAGGGCACTGAAAGCCTTCTCTTTCAGCATGCTTTACCTTTTGATTTTACTAGGTTTTTTGCACAAGGACGGGTTGTTCGGGGGGAGTCGGGGCGTCGAACAGGTTGCGAATGAAGTGGATATACAGACTCCCGGACTGATACGATTGGTTCAGGCAAGGGTGGTGACAAATGATACGATTGGCGCGGTGGATCATGATTCCGTGACAGAAAAACCGATCCCACCGGAACCTGATCTATTGAATCTCTATCTCCAGGAATTATGGGATGACTTTGCGTCCGGCAGGGCCCGGGACCGGCTTCCCACCTTTTTCGAGAATATGCCTAAGGGCTTCTGCCAGGGCGCCCAGGGATTGATCGATTCCATAAAGACTGCCGTCAGCGGCTGGAAGAACATGAGCACTGACCAGTTGGCCCGATTGCCCGATGCGATTAAATATCAGTATGAGTCAATCCTGAAGATGGCGAACGAGTATGCCATGGCAGCGCGCGATGACGACCAAAAATTCGCCGCAATGACAGGGAGGCTCGCGGGGAATGCCGAGTTCATGGCAATTATGGGAAAAGTGCAAGGCGAGCTCACCAAATGCACGGTCCAGCGCCTTACAGCCCGCGCGCCCGTGAAGGCTCCTGCTACTACCACCAAGCCGAGGACATGGAAAGACTTCCTTAACAAAGCTGAAGAACTAAAGAAGGCTGAGAGCACTCCGGTCGAGAGTGAGGAGATATTACAGCGCAGGGCTGATAATCAAAAATTACTGGAAAGCGAGCAGTTCCGCCAGGACCTCAAGAAGGTCGGGATCACCGATGAGCAGATAGAGTGGATGCGCGGCAAGAAATGCCCCCTCGGCTTTAAAGATCCGGTGCAATTCGAGAAGTTTAAACTGGAATTGAGAGAGACCCTGGCGAAGGCGGGACTGAACGATGCGCAAGTCGAGGTGAAGGGCACTTCGACTGCCTTTTACTCCGAAAATCCGAAGAAACCTCTGGGGCACCACTTTGACGCCAATCCCGCAGAACCCGGGGACATTGATATGGGTATTGCATCAAAACAAATCGTCGAGCGTATGAAGGCGGCGGGCAAAGAGCCTCACCCAAAAATGCCGCATATCTACAAGACCAAAGATCTTCTGGAAGTGTTTCCCGAACTGAAGGCCCTTTCGGATAGATGGAAAGCCGCTTTGGGCCGGGACGTGAACTTCGTTGGTAGTACGGGAGAAAACTTTCCACCGCCTGGCCCGGCAGACTACCGGTTTTCGCAGGCTGGGGAGACCTCTTGTCCCGGGACAATAAAACCACCGGAACCATTGTCGACGCAAGGCGCCCCATCTCCTCCAGGCACACCGGGGCAGCAGGCGATGCCGACTCCGGGTGAGCCTTCAACTCCTTCTCCATTGACCATAGGTCTCGGATCGGGTCTGACTACTCCTCCGGACGCGCCCGGGGGCAATCCCGGCGGCGATCAGGTCAAGAAGGACACCGTTCACAAGCAGAGTTCACAAGACAAATTGACTACACGGGAAAAGAAAAACAGAACAGGGGTGCATAGAACCAAATCGGCAGGAAAAGTGAGAACAGCATCGAAGCGGACAGATGCAAAACCTTCGGAGATGCGCACCGGCAGGATGGACTCGCCCGTGGCGCGACCATCGACCACCAGCGTCACAAGAGCCTTGGAATCTCAGGGTGCGGAAGCGCTGGCGACCAAGCCTGTGATGGAGGGGCAGACGAAACCGTCGTCCGGGAAGGGACTGGCAGGTCAGCCCGGGACTAAGAGTTTAGGACGGGAATCCCAGAATAAGAACGGGCAGAAGTTATCGTCAGGTGGAAATGAAACTGCAAAAAATGAAAACGCGTCTTCGGGGGCGCGCATGGGGGGCAAGGAACAGCGCGACGCAGATCGACCTCGCAGTCGAGTCTCCGGGCATTCTACCAAGAGCATGCGTCATTCACGATAACTGAAAGAGCACCGCCCCATGGATAGACACAAAAGCATGTGGCAGGGATTCAAAGTTCGCGCTTTCATTTCTCAAGGGCGAGGAGTGATGTAACAACTTCTTCAGGAAAACACGATTGTGATTGAACCGGCGAAAAATTTGATTATGCTGGCTTTTGAGTGATAACGCCTTTCTGAGGTTGATCCTCAGCTTCGATTGGCCGGAAAGCTCGAATGATTGTCTCTTGACCGGGAGTGGACACGATTGAGAAGCTCCCGCCAGTCAATTCGGCGGTGCGCTCCTTCACCTAGCGCTCCAGTTTTTTCCGAAAAGCGACAGCCGGTTCGATCACCGAGGATATTTGGTCGTTTCTCAAGGCCTCGATCTTCTTGAAAGAGTTGTCTCACACGAACTGGAACAGCGCCACGTTAACAGCGTACAAGGCCCTGCGGGTCATTTGTTGCGCCCGCGACTCTGTCGGCTAAGGGTTGTGGAATTCGACCACCATGCTCAGCGTTTATACGTAAGAGTGAGTCCGCAGAGCGTGTCCGCTAAAGGTCTCTGTTCGGCTGCAAGCGTTGTCCATACATCCATGGCGTTGGTCAAGGACCACCGGCTACTGCTTTGTAATATCCAAGGTCTCGCCGCGCACCAAATAGTACCTGAGATCTAACGGCGGATAAATTTTGTTGCATCGCTTGGAAGCACTGCGTGCATACGTTCAACTATCTTGCCGGCGACTTCATCCTTGCTTTTTTTGTATAATTCGATAGTTACGGACTTGACCTCCATTTTACTGCTATTACCTTTATTTTATAGTGCTCTTCGGCATTATCCAAGATGAGAATGGATGCTTAATATCCGCCGCTCAAAGTGGGCCATAAGAAATATTTATTTCTAATTATTTCTAATTAGAATTATATATTTCAAGGCATGAATAATGCCTAAGCAGCGCTGCATCCAAACATAATGGAGGTGTCAGTCATGAGACGAATAATAGTTGCTTTCGTTCTTATGTTGCTCTTTGCGATCAATGCAGACGCCCAATCCCAATATGAATTTGATGATGAGTTCAGCGGCTCATCGGTTGATACAACCTTGTGGGCTCTGTATAACGGATACTTACAAAACGGTAATAATGAAAAACAGATTTACCAACCCGCGAATGCTACAGAGAGCGGCGGCTATTTAACAATCACCGCAGAAAACGCCAACCCGCCTGTTGATGGTTATGATTATACCAGCGCACATGTTGAAATGAATACATTTAATTTTCTTTACGGAACCGTCGAAGTACGTGCTCTGATGCCAGGCGGTGTTGGTACGTGGCCCGCTATTTGGCTCTTAGGAGCAGATTGTCAATCTAACGCGGGAGGCCCAGCTTGCAATTGGCCTTATCCTGGGTCGGATGAAATAGATATTGCTGAAATTCTAGATTCAAATCCGACTCAGATTAATAACGAAGTTGCCATGATTTCCAATGGTCAAATAGTACAACCATATTGTAATTCCTCCGGAAGTTTTGGAACTTCCGGGAATAGACCAACGATAACAGATGCTTCACAAAATTGGCACGTTTACACTCTTATCTGGGAGCCAGGTAGTCTGACATGGCAGGTAGACGGTGTTACTACTTGTCATGAGACTACCCTTGTCCCTTCTGATCCTATGTTTCTAATAATCAATACAGCGGTTGGTGGTGACGGTGTAGGAAAAATAAACAGTAACACTCTTCCACAAACTATGCTTGTGGAGTATGTGCACGTGACTACCAATTCCGTTCCTATATACCAGATTAGTCCTAGCGCAGGCCCAAACGGCAGCATCAGTCCATCGTCTGTGGTGACGGTTAATCCCGGCAGTACAACCACTTTTACAGTTACCCCCAATGCCGGATACTATGCTGCGGTTGGCGGGACATGCGGAGGAACTCTTTCGGGAAGTACCTACACGACTGGGGCAATTATTGCACCTTGCACCGTTACGGCCAGTTTTAGTACGACCCCTTCAGGACCTTCGGCCACGGTACCGTACCCCCCGACGGATGTAACCGCATCTGCGGGTAACGACCGGGCAACGGTGAGCTTTAAGCTGCCGGCAAATGGCGGGAGCACAATAACGGGTTACACTGTAACGTCGAGCCCCAGCGGCATAACAGCCTCAGGGGCAGGCAGCCCTATAACGGTGAACGGGCTGACAAACGGCACTGCCTATACCTTCACAGTAACTGCGACGAACGCGATCGGGACCAGTCAGGCGTCAACACCTTCCAATAGCGTGACGCCCGAAGGCTATCGGCATCGAAGGTAAAGCGTTGCCCACCCTTTATGAAGGAAAGTGTTGCTACATGCGCCGGTTGTCGTCAGAATTTGGCGACGGCCGGCCCCTTTCGCCATCAAATAGCTGCAATGGCGCTCAAGCAAGATCTCCGATATCAAGAGAACGTGTCCGAGGACCAACTTGCGCGGCCTTGCCATAATTGACTCGTCCGAGGATTTGGTATTCTCCCATAGTGCCCCTCTTATGCAACAAGACGATGAGGCAGGAGTCGGAGAGATAGGCAAAATCAAAGTTTTATTTTACTCTGTTGTCTATCGTCGCCTTACCTGCCGCATTTAGTGTCGTTATTTCATTCAAACCAATTTATGATAGGGGATCATTTCAGCTCGGGACATAACGGCATGGAGCGGGTTCGATGAAAAACGACGGGGAAATTCAGCAAAGGGAACTGCGCAAGCTTCGGGAGCGGGCCGACAATTTCCAGAGTATTTTCGAGAACTCGACCCTGGGTATCTTCCAGTCTTCACTGAGGGGGCGTTTCCTTCTGGTTAATCTGGCTTTTGCCAGAATTCTCGGCTACGACTCACCGGAAGACCTCAAGAAATCTATCAAGGACATCGAGCGCCAATTCTACCACGATCCGGGGCGAAGGTCTGAGATTCTTGCGGCAATCCAGGCAAAGGAAGGGATATCCAAGTTCGAAACGGATGTATGCCGCAAGGACGGCAGTCTTATTGCGTGCTCGATGAGCGTTCGGGCAATCAGAAACGATGAGGGCAAAGTCATTCACCTGGATGGCTTTATAGAAGACGTGACGGAGGCGAGGCTTCGGGAAAAGGACCTCCAGGAGCGCTCCGAAAACCTGAGCAGAGAAGTCCAGCAGCTTCGCGCCTCATTCAGGGACCGCTATCGGTTAGGAAAAATCATCGGCAAAAGCGCGGTGATGCAAGAAGTCTACGAGGATATGCTCGGGGCGGCGGGTTCGGACACCAGCGTTATTGTTTCCGGCGAATCGGGGACCGGGAAGGAACTGGTCGCACACGGCATCCACGAACTCAGCCGCAGGCGAACTGCGGAATTTATACCGGTCAACTGCGGAGCCATACCCGAGCATTTGCTGGAAAGCGAATTCTTCGGGCATAAGAAAGGCGCCTTTACCGGCGCGAATACGGATTCCCTCGGATACCTGGACCGCGCCAACCAAGGGACTCTTTTTCTCGATGAAGTCGCAGAATTGCGCCTGGACATGCAGGTCAAGCTGCTGCGGGCAATCGACGACGGCGTTTACTTTCCTGTCGGAGACAGCAAACCCAGGAAATCGGATTTTCGGCTCATCACAGCCACCAACCGCAACCTCAGGGAAATGGTTAAAACCGGTAAAATTCGGGAAGATTTCTTCTTTCGGGTCGACGTCGTTCCGATCGATCTCCCCCCGCTGAGAATGCGCCGTGAGGACATACCGCTGCTGATAGATCATTTTTTGTGCGGCATCACCAAAAGCGAAAATCCTCCGGTCCTGCCGGGTCCGGTTCTGGAAGCCCTCTACAAGTACGATTACCCCGGCAACGTCCGTGAATTACAAAACATTTTGCAGCGCTACCTGGCCATCAGGAAGCTTGATTTTGTCGGATTCTTCGGGGAAGAGCAGGGACCACGCCCTTCCCCGACTGCCTATGAAGGGATGCCCTTGCAGGAAAGCGTCACCGAATATGAGAAAAGCATAATTGAAAAATGCCTTGCTTTTCACCAATGGAATAGAAGCCGCACAGCCAAGGTGCTTGGCATAAACCGAAAGACCCTGTACAGCAAGATGAAAGCCCATGGACTAATTTTGCCTCACTATGGGGTCTAGATGCCCCAATACCTAATCCTCAGTATTTTCAGTGACTTATTGCAACCAACTGCATTGATGCTGGGGCCAATTCTACACACTTGCTTGCCTCCCGAAATTGCCTGCTCACACTTTTACCTGCAATAACGCTAAGTTAACTTGTTTATCCAAGTTGGCGCAATACTTGCTCTATAGTAGGTTCACAAATCTTTGGCCGGTTGAGCTGGACTTGGTCGAAGACCTCCGGCGGCAGGAAAATGACCGTTTAGCAGATACAAAAAGGAGAACACATGGAACTTCGTGAACAGATTGAGGTGAGGAAACAGGTACAGGAAGCAATCGCTTACTACCAGACCGCCGGAAAAGAGGCCACTCTTGCAGAAATCGATAAGCCAGACGGGCAATTTGTCCAGAATGAGCGCTATCTTTTCGCCGTCGACCTGGAAGGAAACATGCTCGCCCATCCGATAAAAAAGGAGCTGACGGGCAGGAACCTAATTGATTTAAGAGACCTCTGCGGGAAAAGCTTTATCCGCAAAATAGTGAATATCGCCAAGACGCGAGGTTACGGCTTTACCGAGTACGAATGGCAGGTACCGGGGCGCGAAATCGAGCGTTACAAGACGACTTTCATTGAGAGGGTGGACGGCATGGCCCTTTGCTGTGGCTTCTACAACACGAAGGAGCCTTCCTACGAAAGCATTTTCGACCGGCTCTTTGGGCCCCTCGAGTAAGAACCGGTTCACAGGCTATGGGCATCAGTCATGCGGTTGGGAACCGCCTGCAGCTGGCGCTCTGCATAGTCGAATCATGACTTAAAGGACCCAATGGGTCAAAAGGAGATTGAAATGGAAGAGAAAAGAGAAATCTTGAAACAAGAAGTTGTGAAGCTGGTCAAGAACTTTGTCGAAACCGAAGGCGGGGTCACCAACTTTGATTTGCAGAAGCTTTTTGGCAACCCTTCCGACTCGATTGGTTGTAATGAAGTTTTTACTGCGATACGAAGGAACGGCTTTAATCGAAATGGCTCAGATTAACAGAAATCTCGGTTAATTTAGATGGAGTTCACGGATCGAGTCCTGATAACAAGTTGCGTTCGAGATAACCGTTCGCCCTGAGGTATCGAAGGGCGAACATCCCGTTTATGCTTTGGACCTCAGCACGAACGGAGTGAACTCATTATCTTCTTCAACGCAACTTGGTATGAGACTCCATTCGCAAGCTCTAGGACTTACTTGCAAAAGTTTGCGTAACACATTCTCAGTCCTCACCCCGGCTAACCCCGGATCAGGTCCGGGGCAGGCCCCGGGGGCTAGTGCCTCTCAGTTTGTAATGCACTGGACATAGAAAGGTTGTTCCGTGCCTTTGTGGAATTAAGCTTAGGAGAGGTATCTTTAACTCGGGTTCGGACCGGACCGCAGTTTCCGGCTGGTAATTTTTAAGCTTCCGAACTCAACGACACATACTCGACCAATTGGGATAAATATTCTAACTACCAACCTGTTGCCCTGGCCCGATTCCGGGAAGAGCAGAGATCTTGTGTTTGCGGTGGATACCGAGCGGGCGCAGGTTATGATTCAAGCGCGTCGGGCGCAAGCTTCCAAATTCTACCATCCTTTATGGCCAATCCTTTCTTTTCTAGTTTAGGCGCCAACCGGCGGATTCGGCTTTCGTTAAGTCCTTTCTTCTTCGCAAGGCTTTGTGGGGTTTCAGTGAAACGCATTCTGGCTATATAATAGTCATAATACTTTGAGAGATAGCGGTCTTCCATGGCCTCTACGAGGACGTCTAATTTCGTTCCGTTGACCAGTATTTCTCGGTAGCCTGAATGCAAAGCGTGAACGAGGATAGCGCGAAGCGTTTCTATCCCGTTCAGTTGCTCATCGCCGTCAAAACCTTCACCAGTCACATGCTGGTATACATTGGAACTATCCGTCCAGATTTTGTACTCTTTTAGCGGCATAGAGGACTCCCCGTGGATATATGCGGTTCTATTGAGTCTTGAATCCACATTAGCGCAGCGTAGCTGCATTGCAAGGTGAAATTACAAAGATGACATCGGGTGAGCGGGGTCGATCTCCCTGCCCTTTAAGTTCCTCAGAATGCAACCGCTAGACAGGTTGTAAAGAAGACAGGCAAGCTGGTCGAGATCGAACTGAGGCCGCATGACCTCAAAAGGCATGCCACAACACATGGATCCAACTTCGAAAGAGTCCAGTTCGCGGCGATTCGGTAAACAAATGATTCGGAAACGGCGAAGATTTTGGCGTCTTATTTCTCGTGGGCCGGGAGATGTGTTGACCCTCCGGATCTCCAAGCCTGCAACGCGGCAGTTAGCTCTCTTTGCATAATCCGGCTTTCCGAAAATAGGGAGGAGTCGATTGAGAACACTGTAGCATTGTGCCCCAACTACAATCGGGAAATGCATATACTTAATTTGCGATGTCACAGATGATTTTTTGCTTTCAGACGGACAATATATATGATTTGCTATGAATGGCGGAGGCTTGAGCATATTCCGTCTCGATTTCGATTCCATGGGGAGTAGACGATGAAAATTGCGATAATGGGGACTGGTGGAGTAGGAGGCTATTACGGAGGATTGCTTGCTAGAGCCGGACATGACGTGACTTTTATTGCACGTGGTGAACATATGGGGGCAATCCGCGAAAAAGGGCTGAAGATTAAAAGCGTCTTTGGCGATTTCCGCATTCAGCCCGCCGCAGTTACAGATGATCCGGCATCTGTCGGTACTGTCGAACTCATAGTGTTTGCCACCAAAACTTACCACATCGCCGAGGCGGCCAGGGCAATTCTCCCTATGGTGGGTTCGGATACGGTCGTCTTGCCCTTACAGAACGGCGTCGATGCCGCCGAGCGCATCGGTGAGGTGATCGGCGCAAAACATGTGTTGGGCGGCGTGACCTATCTATCCGCGGCAATAGAGGGACCGGGAGTCATCGGCCAGTACAGCCAGTTTCGCCGTATCGTTGTCGGTGAGATCAACGGGGAGATCTCTGAGCGGACAAAGTCGGTTTGTCAGGTCCTGAAGAGCACTGGGGCAACTGTAGAAGCCGTCGGCAATATTGTCCAGGTGCTATGGACCAAGTTTATTTTTATCTCAGCTATAAGCGCGTTTGGCGGATTAACACGAGTGACGACCGGTGAGTACCGCGATCTTCCGGAAACTCGGGTGGCACTGACCAATGCGCTCCGAGAAGGCGTAGCGGTTGCATCTGCTAGGGGAGTGCTCCTTGAGCCGGATCTGGTTGAGAAGACACTGGAGTTTATCGATAGCGCTCCGGCGGATATGAAGCCGTCGATGCAGCGGGACATCGAAGCAGGGCGCAGGTGCGAACTGGAATCAATGATCGGAATAATCGTGCGGCTTGGTACGGAATTAAATGTTCCCGTGCCGGTTATGACTCTGGCCTACGCAATCCTGAAACCCGGCGAGCTGAAAGCAGCTTCTCGCTAAATCATTTGTTAGACCGCGCGGGAAGCCTTGTCCACCGAATCCCACGCCGATTTGCGGCCTACTCCTGGTATTTCGGCATAGCCTCGGCCATGTACACAAAGAACGGTCCTTCATAGCCTATGGTGACAAGAGTACTATGAACAAGTTTTATTTTACCCGCGTCTCAATTCCGGACCGCGAATTTCTCGTGGCCGGATTCAGATCGATATAGTGTGGCAGGCTCTTGTACTTACTTGTAAAAGTTTGCGTAACACATTCTCAGTCCTCACCCCGGCTAACCCCGGATCGGGTCAGGGCAGGCCCCGGGGGCTAGTGCCTTTCAGAGCTGTACGTAATAAAACCTGTTTTTATGATTGATTTTAGCTTGTTATGGCGACCCAGCGCCTCTGTCTCCCTTTTGCTCTATCTGTCTGTCTTTCTCAACTAAAAAACAACCATTCATCGTTATCTGATTTGAGCCTTCCATGGTAAGCTGTTCGTTACCCGCCAGTACATCTCTCTACCTGCGCAGAAAAGTAGATTTGGCTTTCGGACGCAGCAAAAGTGCTGTAAGAGTGTCATGTCCTGAAAATTAGCCTATTTGGCCCCATTCCCACGTGGTTTGAACAAAAGGAGAAAACTTATGAAACGCAAAGTCTTCGTCATGGCCCTTTTAATTCTCACCATCACACATTACGCATTTGCCTTAGGCACAATAGATTTTTCAGGCACATGGGTTTTAGACCCCGAAAAGAGTGACATGGGTTTCCAACGCGCAGGCGCCGGCAACCTTCCCATGCAGACAATAACACTCGTGATCAAACAAACAGGGACAACACTTTCTATTGAACGCAAGACTGCGAATCAGGTCGAATCAGCGGTATTAAAATTGGATGGTACAGAGAGTACAAACAAGGCTCCGAGCGGCAAGGATATTAAGAGCACGTCGGAATGGATTGGCTCAACACTGGTCACTAAATCGACCATGCTAATGGGTGAAATGTCGGTGCAGATGACTGACGTCCGCTCACTTAGTGCAGACGGCAAGGTGATGACCATCCAAGTTACCCGGCAGACGCCGCATGGAGAGGCAAAGCAGACGCTGATCTATAACAAACAGTAGATCCAGTTATGACTGTCTTGGGTTATTGCCGGATTCTAACTTAAGCGATTTTGGGCTTGGCTAAAAAGCCGCGGGGTGATGCGAGTTAGAGCTGGTATCTACTCAGTACAGTCATTTTGGCGGTTCCAGCTATTCTTCTAGTCCATATTACACGGTAATGCTCTGGGTATGCCTTAGGAGGTACTTGCTTTATTCCTGAGAATCACCCTGGGGTTCCGATTTTTCATCTCTTCTTATTTATGGCTGCAGGAGGGAATTCCCCTTAATTTCCTCAGCTTATTGGTCCAAGGTACGTTCTTGAAAGTAGCAAGATCGCAGCACGCGAGGACCAAAGGAAAAATGAGGGCATTAGAAGAAAATAAACCAGGCAAGGTGTAAACAAAACGTTTTACTTCTTCGTTTCTATCATTCAAAATCCCAGCTTTGCCGATATAAAGCAGAGTGTGAGGAAAAGGCCCTGACCAGATTAGTCGAAAAACAAAAAGGAGGTAATGACGATGAAATTGTTGGTGGTAAGTTTGTGTCTGGCTCTCTTGACGACCTTTAGCGCCGTCAATGTAAGCGCCCACCCACCTTGCGGGAAGGTCTGGATTGATGGCCACTACAACAGACACGGGAAATGGATTGAGGCTCATTGGAAACATCGGCACTGGGTCCCAGGTCATCATAACCGACGAGGCGAATGGATTCCGGGGCAGTGTCGCTAGTTTTACTTCAGACCCTCAGGTCTCTTTCCGACAATATCACTGAGGATTGTTTCCCCCCTTCGAGAGCCGTTAAGTAGGGCCGACTGTGGCACCTTCCTTCCCGGCTCTCACCATTTTGGCGGGTCCATCGACATTACCTTTTGCACTATGTGCATAGCAGCTCTCGTTACCCGCGCCGCCTCAGCACCCAAGCTCGGGGAAGAGTAATCTGTAGGCAAGCCCTTTCAGGTTCTTGCGTGCCTGCAAATATCAATTGAGATTGTCGGCCAGAATCAGCTTGAGGAGCGGTTTGAATTTTTTTATGCCGCTACGGTCTTTTTTATCCGGACGAGATTTATTGACTACTACAAGTTTCTTGGTTGGAAATACAATAATGAAGTTGCCGCCGTTTCCTATCGCACAATAGGCTTGATAGTTGATTCTAACGCCCAGGATGTCTTTTTTACCCACCCACCACATGTATCCATATCCCATACCGCCCGAAGCTCTGGAATAATATGTAGTACTCTTAACAACCCAATCACCTGGAACCACTTGCTTGTCCAGCCATCTTCCATTACGCATGTAAAGTAGACCGAACCTGGCCATGTCCCTGACGGTAAGATTGAAGAGGTAAGCAGGGAATAGCGATTCCTTGCAATAAGCGTATGAGACGTCCTGTGTCCTGAAATCCTGCATTCCTATGGGCGTGGCTATACGATTCCTGAACGCGACGCCGATCTTCTTCCCGGTTAATTTTTCAAATATAACGCCAAGCGTATTGAAATCCCAATTATTGTAGAACCAGAACGTGCCAGGCTCATGACTCCCGCGTTTGGGCATCTTCTCCTTCATGTTCCTGGTTTCAGCGGCAGCATGATGGTACACTCCGGAGCGGGCTTCCAACAGGTCGATTATTCGTGCCTGCTTTTCCTGGCTTGAAAGCCTCGGCTCCTTATCATCAACACCCAACTGCCCCATGGTTTTGCTCAGATTGATTTTCCCATCGGAAACATATATTCCATACAAAGCGGACAGAAGGCTTTTGCGAGCCGAATGAATATTGCTTCGCTCTTCAATATTCCCCCACTTGCAGAGTATTTTCCCATCATACAGGACCATCCCGCCCACTGAATTCATCCTGTTTGCATTTTGCTGTACAAGGCTGAGCTTTCTTGAAGACCAGCCGGCTTCTTCAGGGCTATTGACAGTCCGCCAGATTTTTCCTGGATAATACCCGGCAGATCCCCGGCCAGGAAGAAACAATTCGAAGAGCAAGACAAAAAATAGGATATAGAGGGACTTTTTCATCTTCTTAGCCTCCAGGATTGAACCGGAATAATGCACCAAGTTGTGGGCTATGCATCCGAACCGCATTTTGAGGCCGGATTCTACCCAAAAAACTCCCCTAATACCCCCAAGCTCTTAAAACTTTGCGATTTGCATGGAAGACCAGGCGCCTTTTCGAAAGCCGCCTCATGAGAGCCAGAAAAATTAACTGAATTTTCATAATTCCAGCCACGCCTCCGTCAGCGGCCATCACATCCACAGCGCCGCAATCGGGGTGCTGGGACGGAAACTGCAAAATGAACCGGGCAGCCTTTTGACTAATGGGGCCGGGCTCCCTCTCATTTTCGGGATTTACCGGCTAAAATTTGGGAGGCTACCTCGAAGCGAGTCCCTTTGCAGCGCTCAGCGGGATTTGCCTGAGTACGTTTAAACAGGTCGACAATCTCCGAGACGGCCTGGTTAACGGAAACACCGTATACCTGTTTAAATGCCTGCTCATAGGTCTTGCCGCGGGCCACCAGCTCGAAAACCCGTCCCATCTTCGGGACCATGTCCGGGATGCCCTTTCCCTGGTATCGAGTGCGCATGTATTCGACGAAGTACACACCCAGAGATTCCATTTTGAACGTCTTGTCAGGGTTTTTCTCGTTGTTACTGTAGCTGTCGTCGGTGAGTATGACACTGGCTTCCTCCGGAGACAGGGACATAACGGTCCCTACATTCTTAGTCCAGTCCTTGGGGGAGGAGATGCGGAGGTGATCGGCATAAAGCCGGTTCATGATGAGGCCGTGGCCTTCGATGAAATACAGCGGCACAAGATGCTTTCCCGCACGCTTTTCGCCGAGAACGCGAAAGGCCTGCATGTGCCCAAGTTCGTGGGCGCACGTAATAGGTCCGCTAGGGTCGTTGACCAAGTCAGCTCTTATGATGAACGACTTACCGTTGAACGGTGTTATGGCTCTCATGCCAGGATTTTCCTTCTTCATGCGGCCGGTGTCATTCACCTGCAGGGTGAGCGGTCGATGCAGTCCCGGTGAATCGGACCAACGCATCACGTTTAAATCGAACTTCCAGGCTGCGTTCACCATTTTCGCCGCTTCTTTGCATTCGGCCGTGCCCAATTTGTCTTGGGAGACTACCTGCACGATACCATCACTGTAAAGGACAGGACCACTGACCGTCTTAACCTTCGCGCCGAGCAGCAGCGGCAGGGCAAGAAGCACTAACAGGAAGTGGAATCCCCGGCGGGAAGAAATTACGATCGGTGATGGCCCCAACCGTTCACCATTAATGGGCATAATTCATCCTCCACGTGAAATAGATTCATCTGGAATAATGCATTAAGTTGGGCGCGATGTATCCGCACTGCATTTTGGGGTCGGACTCTACCCGAGAAACTTCTGGAACGACCCCAAATCCAGCGAAACCAACTCCTCTTTTTCGGCAGCATTTAAAGCAGACGCTCGTAACGCGTCTTCCTTAGACGTTCAGCGGGATCTGACTGCGTTCTTGCCATGAAAGCAGTAATTTCGGATATGACCTGGTTGACGGACACACCATAGGTCTGTTTGAACGCCGACTCATATGTCCTTCCGCGCCCCACCAGCTCAAAAACGCGCCCCATCCGGTAGATTGCGTCAGGAATGCCGCTTCGAACGCGCAGGTACTCGACGAAAAATACCCCCATGGCTTCCATTCTGAAATTCTTCTTTGGGTCTTTCTTTCCGTCTTTCTTGTAGTAGTTCTCGTCGGTAGTAAGGATAATTTTTGCTTCATTCCCGCTGAGTTTAGCGAATGCTTTGGCCATGCTTATATCATATCTGTGGTTGGCAACGCGGAGGTGGTCCCGGTATGACCGGCCCATGCTGAGGCCGTGGCCTTCAAGAAAATAGTGCGGCACGGAACCCTTTTTTGAGAACTCGCCGAGCGCACGATATGCCTGGATGTGCCCCAGTTCGTGAGCAAGAGTTCCATTTGCGAAAGAGTCCCTGAGCACGGCAGTCGATACTACGAGCAAGTTACCTCCTGCCATTGCAAAAGCAAGGACGCCCCGGTGTCTGGTCCTCATGCTCTCGATGCTGATCACTCGCAGGGTAAGCGGATTGTTCATATTTATCGAACGGTTCCATTCCATCTGTTTTAGATCGAAGTTCCAGGCCGCCATCGTCATCTTTGCTACCTGTTTGCAGTCGTCTACGCCAAGCTGATCAGGCGAGACTATCTCCAGGAAGCCCTCGCGGCAAATCACTTGCTCCTTTGCTCCATTGCTTTTGGCCCCAAGCAAAAAAGGGAGGGCGATAAGCACCAGCAGGCAGCGAAAATGCCTTGAAGAAACAATCATGGAGCGTGGTCTGGCGACCCGTTGACCATCATCAGGCAGCACGATCATTCTCCTCCTGCACCGAAGGGTTGCAGAGTTACTTATTCTGCAAATGCGCAACAGTGTTTACATAGGATTAAGACCACGCCACCGGTTTCCGACGTGATCGAGCCTTCCAACTCGCCACGGCTGCCGCTGACCTGGCGATTTGACCAACCGGATTCTTTGAAATCCAAGATTGCTGAGTTTGAAAGGAAGTCCACAAGCACTTTTTCGTCTGTGCTTGCCCTGAAGTCTTCAGAGAGATAATTGCGCGCCTTGGCAAAGCCTTTTTGTTTTACTGCTTTGAAGAAGTCATTGGCGGTATCTACTATCCCCGCCGTAAAGTAAAATACCGCTGCAATAGCCAAAGCGATGACCGCTACAACCCCAAGCAAAATCTTCATCCACTTTTTCATTTGCTCACACCGCATTGTATTGTTCTTATGCCTGACCTGGATTACGCTACTCGGCACTTCAAAGTGTTAGACTCTGTTTCCATCGTTTTTCTCACTGGCGACGCTCACTGGCGACGCAAAACTGCGAACGCTGAAATAATGCAAAGAAAGATAAGAAATGTTCCATCGGGAAAATACTTTGGTAAGACCTGAAGACCCATGACGACGAATGCACATACTGCCGGAATCACGGCAAGAGTCAAGGGGTATTTTAGGGGGTATTTTATGGGTAGGCATTGGGTAATACGGCTTATAATAACTGTTAAATCTGATGTTTCACTGTGCTCTCAGAGAGCATGGAATCAATAGTAGATGATGAAGTTTCTTATTTGATAGGAGATATCCGGTCATCATCGGTTCAGACAGAGAAGACCGATGTTTATTGCACCTTGGAATGCGTCAGGATATAATACTTTTTTAAAGAAGTTGCTGAAGAAATGGAAACAAACGTATACTGGCGACTTGTTTTTGACTTGTGAAGCACCGCTTGATCCCTGAATACGTCCAGGAAATGGGTAGTTAGTCACCTGGTGCTTATCCGGAAGCGGTAGATCGTTGGGGCAACACTCCGATGAAGGAGACACCGATGTCACTCGGACTTATCACGCTGATTGTAATTATTGTGTTTCTGATTTTCTGGTTTGTCATGATTTATAACCGCTTCATTCGGAGCAAAAACGTAATGCGGGAGGCGTGGAGCGGTATCGACGTCCAGCTCAAACGGCGCCATGACCTTATACCCAACCTGGTGGCAACCGTGGCCGGCTACATGAAATATGAGCGCAGCGTATTGGAGGACATCACCAACCTGCGCTCCCGAAGCATCGGTGCGGGGGACATCAAGGAGAAGGCCGAGGCGGAAAGCGCCCTGACGCGCTCCCTCAAGAGCCTTTTCGCGGTGGCCGAAAGCTACCCGGACCTCAAGGCCAATAAGAGTTTTCTCGATTTGCAGAGCAACCTGGCCAATGTCGAGGACCAATTGCAATTGGCGCGCCGTTATTTCAATGGCGGTGTGCGCGACTACAATATCCTGGTTCAATCCTTTCCCAGCGTGCTGCTGGCCAGGATATTCAACTTCGAACCGGCTGAGTTTTTCGAGTTGGAGGAAGCCTCCGAGCGGGAAGTCCCCGCAATTCAGCTATAGGGGTGCATATGAGAAGAATCACTGGAGTTCTGTTTGCCCTGGTGCTGGCAACGATGGTGGCGTGGGCGTTTCCCTGCTTGAACCGAGCTGCTGGTGATGAACGTATCCTATCGTATGACAGCCATATCGTTGTGCACCCGGACGGTTCCATGACGATTTGGGAAACCATCAAGGTGAAGGCACAGGGCCAAGACATCAAGCACGGTATCTACCGTGATTTTCCCACGCTCTACAGGGACCACTACGGCAACCGTTACATCGTGGGTTTCGATGTCCTGGAAGTGCTTCGCGACGGTAAAGCCGATGACTACCATGTTGCCAGCATCGATAACGGCAAACGCGTTTACGTCGGCAACAAAGATGTCAATCTGCAGCCCGGCGACTATAGCTATACACTGGTATATAAGACGAATCGGCAACTGGGTTTCTTTGCCGACCATGACGAACTTTACTGGAACGTCACGGGAAACGGCTGGAATTTCCGCATCGACCGTGCCTCGGCTACGGTGGAGTTGCCCCCCGGGGTATCGCGGGAAAAGATCAAGGTGGATGGTTGCACGGGTTTGCAGGGATCCAAGGCGAAAGACTTTCGAGCATCCACGGATGGAAGCGCGAAGAGCAGCTTTACGTCTACCAGACCGCTGGGTCCCCGGGAAGGTTTAACCATCGTCGTGTCCTGGCCCAAGGGTTTGATCGCGGAGCCCACCGGGACGAAGAAGCTCGGCTATTTCATACAGGACAACCGAACTGCTTTGCTCGGTTTCCTGGGCGTTCTGATCGTGTTCGGCTACTACTTGTTCTGGTGGCAAAAGGTCGGCAGGGATCCGAAGGCGGGGACCATAATCCCCCTGTATGGACCCCCGGAGGGGTTTTCTCCGGCCGCCATGCGCTACATAAAGGAGATGGGCTATGACGCTGAGGTGTTTACGGCGGCCGTGATCAACATGGCCGTGAAGGGCTACGCCGCCATCAACGAACAACACGGCGTCTACACGATCACCAGGGCCAAGGATGATGCCGGCCTCCTGACACCCGAAGAGAAGCAAGCGGCCGACGAGCTTTTCGGACCGGCGCCCAGCATTGAGATCAAGAACGACAATCATAAGACCATCAGTGCCGCCATCGAGATGCTCAAAAAAACGCTCAAGCAAAATTATGCAAAGGGCTATTTTGTGACCAACACCCGCTACTTCGTAATAGGTATGATCCTGTCTCTGGCTGTTACGTTTGTTTCGGGTCTCAGCCTTTTGGTTACCTTTTTGAATGCCGCTGTGGTCCTCATGCTGATCTTTATAGTGATCCCCGCCTGGAGAAACTTCGGCGCCGCCGGACCGAAACGGGGAAGGGCCCTCTCTAAAGCCATCATCCTGACCCTCTTCGTAATTCCGTTTCTGGCCGGTGAAGTGATCATCGTTTACCCCATGTCTACGGCGGTCATTGCCGACTTGTTGTTGATCGCTTTGCTGAATGTGCTCTTCGAGCATCTGCTAAAAGCGTCCACCCCTGAGGGTCGCTCACTGCTCGATAAGATCGAAGGATTCAAGCAGTTTCTCACGGTAGCTGAAAAGGATCGATTGAATCTGTTGAATCCTCCGGAAAGGACCCCCGCACTTTTCGAGAAATATCTTCCCTACGCTTTAGCTCTGGGTGTGCAACAGGAGTGGGCGGAACAGTTCGACAGCCTGCTTGCGCATGCTGGGATGGACAGGCAGTCATATTCACCTGATTGGTACTCGGGACGGTCCTTTGAAGGTATGGGAGCCGGCGATTTCGCCAACTCGCTGGGGAGTTCCTTTTCCAGCGCCGTTACAGCGTCATCAATGGCGCCGGGATCGAGCTCCGGAAGTGATGGCTCGTCTGGTGATGGTGGGGGCGGTGGCGGTGGCGGTGGCTGGTAGTCGCTCCTAAGCCGCCGCCCGGATCACGAGGAACAAGATGAGAAGTTCCAGGTAGTGTTCATCCGGAAACCAACTGATTGAACGACGAGAGGAGATGAAGAGCATTAGAATGACAGGATTCGCTTTGGCTGAGGTGTTTTATTATCTTTTGCCGGGGCCTTTGCCGCCTTCTTTGCTCCCGCCTTCGTTCTGGCGGCATTCTCGATTGGAGATTGCCAGACCCACAGCGGGTCGGCGTCTGGAACGAGTTTTAGAAATCTGTCCTTGGGCAGCTTGTAGTAGACGCACTGGGCCTTGACCCAATAAGCGGTGTAACAGATGCTGTTGGAGCCGTATTCGATCCAACCGTACCCGCCTTCCCCCCATGTCGGGCCCCATGAATTCTTAATATACCAAGCGCCTTTCTTTCCCCTCTTGTCGTCCCAGCCCAGTAGCAGTACCCAGTGGTTTCCTCTCTCCTTGCCCTTGAGCACTTGCTCTGCGAGAATGCCTTTATATTTTTCGAATGTCGGAGTCCCTTTTCTAAATTTTCCGAAATCCTGCGAGGCGTCCACTGACACCACGACCGGTCCGTACCTGAGCAGCGCCGCTTTGAGCATTTCCACCGTAATTTTCCCGTTCAACCCCACAATGCCCCAGGCGATTGCTCGATGCCTCATCCTGACTTCCTTTTTTACTTTGTCGGGTTTTCCGGTATACGGGTACTCCTGCATTTTCGCCGTGCCGTGCTTTAACAGCAAATCGAGAGCCAATGCCGCGTCTGCTCCACTGTTTTCGGGTAGCTGGGCGTAATCTAAAATGGACTGAGGTGATAAATGCACTCGAAAGCCGTTTCGTATCAGCCAGTTGCATTCCAAGGCCTCTACGGCGGCGTTGGCCCAGCAGTTTCCTTTTTTCTGTTCGTGCACGTGGAAGTCCTGATTCAGATCGCACCAGTTGAACTGCGTTGCCGAAACCGATGGAAGGCGCATGTAGATTGGTGTCTCGGGCAGTGCGCCGGGGTGCGCTTTCTCGAATTTTCTTTTCTCGGCGTCGTCGAACGCCAGCAGTTCACGATAAGCGCAGAATTTTACAAAAGCATATGCCTTGCGGGGAACAGCCAGGGTCCCTGAGGCCATAAGACACGCCAACACTATCGCAGCGGCATTCCTGATTCGCATGGTAATCCTCGACGGTTGTTTGGACGTGTATCCGCTCTAGTTCCATCCCCCTGCTCATCGAACCGCTCGAATTTTGCAAGGTAATAAGTTGAGTTTTTTCCGCCGAACATTGACCACCGTCCGCACGACTGCCAAACAATGCCGGGTTTTGGTGGCATGCAACCTGGGGCGGCTTTCCCAGCGCACAAGCTGCCGGATCATGGACTTCCCCGGAAGCGTCTGCAATACTACTGCACTCGAAAAGGGGCTGAGCCAAAGGGTTTTCCGTCGATGTAAACATCCAACTTGTAATTCCCCACCGGCCACCCTTTAGTGGGTTTGCTCAGATCAAATTGAGCATGGTTCACCCCATCTTTTTTACAAACTACTTCCAACTCCCCTATTTTAAAGTTCGGGGTTGAAATTGCATCAACCGAGATCCAAACGCCGGTCACCTTTGTGCCGGGCTTGCAGTTCTTTACGGTCGCAACCGCATGAATGCGGGAGTATCCGCGCTGAATTTGTCAGTAACATCTACGGGTTTCGGTGGGTCGCCGACGACCCCTTTGCACGCTGTGACTGATTCGAGTTCAGGCGCCGCAATAGCCATCGGACAAACCATCGTCGACAGTAAAAGGAAGAAACACATGCACAATCTCATTTTGGACAGCGGCATTTTTTCTCCTCCCTGGTTTGAGATATTCCGGGCCAAGCTCCGTTCATGCCAGCCGATCAAGTCGTTTGAGTGCTACTTTGCTTCTATTTTGAACCCGGCAAGCTTCCAAGAGACCCCTTCATAGATATACTTGTGCTCGAAATAAACCTGGCTAGGTTTTGTCGGATAGTATCCCGAAAGGAGCAGTACGCCGACGTCATCAACCTTAGGTTCGTTCCCCATGATGGGATCCAGGTTCTCCAACACCGGCCAGTTTGCACCCGAGTCAACGATTGCCTTGAATGCCTGATTGAGTTGTTCCGTGGTGTTTTGTTGCTGCCACAAACGCGACAAAGTGCTGTGAAAGTGTTCCATGTTCTTATTCTGCAGGGAAAGAACGAAGTCATGCATGGACTGTTTTACCAGGGTGACCTGTTCGGCCTTGCCGGGAATGGCCGGCGAGGAACTCTGAGACTGTAGCCCCGCTGCCGGTTTCTGGAGCGCGTATATTTTCCAGCTTCCGTTTTCCTTTACGAACGTTATTTTGATTGGAACCACGCCACCGGTTTCCGTCGTGATCGAGCCTTCCAGCTCGCCACGGTTGCCGCTGATCTGGCGATTTGACCAACTGGATTCTTTGAAACTCAAGATCGCTGAGTTTGAAAGGAAGTCCACAAGCACTTTTTCGTCTGTGCTTGCCTTGAAGTCTTCGGAGAGATAACTGCGCGCCTTGGCAAAGTCTTTTTGTTTTACTGCTTTGAAGAAGTCATTGGCGGTATCTACCATTCCCGCCGTAAAGTAAAATACCGCTGCAATAGCTAAAGCGATGACCGCTACAACCCCAAGCAAAATCTTCATCCACTTTTTCATTTGCCCACACCGCGTTGTATTTTGTTATGCCTGACTTGGATTACACTACTCGACACAAAAGCGTTAGGTTCTGTTTCCATCGTTTTTCTCACTGGCGACGCTCACTGGTGACGCTCACTGGCGACGCAGAACTGCGAACGCTGAAATAATGCAAAGAAAGATAAGAAATGTTCCATCGGGACAATACTTTGGTAAGACCTGAAGACCCATGACGCCGAATGCACATACTGCCGGAATCACGGCAAGAGTCAAGGGGTATTTTAGGGGGTATTTTAGGGGTAGGCATTGGGTAATACGGCTTATAGTCACTAATTAAATCCGATATTTCATTGTGCTCGCAGAGAACCTGGAATCAATAGTAGATGATGAAGTTTCTTATTTGATAGGAGATATCCTATCATTATCAGTTCAAACAAAAAACGATGTTAATTCAACAACATAATTTCCTTGTGCGGTCAAGTTACTTCATACATCCCGGCAAAACTATTAAAGAGAAAAACTCATGCGCTTGACCCATAGAAGAAGATCCGGATCATTCATCTTGGCCAAAAGGAACAACATGGCGTAATGTTCATCGCTCATTCTCAGGAGACATGATAATGCCAAGTTGCAAGTTCATAGTTTGCCGGCTCAGTGCGGTCTCCTATATTAAGACCTCCCCCCTGCGTCACCGGACTGCGTGTTCTTATTGACATCCCCACGCAAGTATGGTTCTGCTCGAAACAAACACACCCGGAAGCGAAAATTGGCTCAAACAAGGAGGCGTTCAAATGTCTTTCCATGTCCGCTCGCTGAGGTACTGCTTTGCCTGGCTTTCATGTTTTGCCCTGGCGCTTGTGGCGCTTGCCTGCGCATCAGAAGTCTCCGCGGCCCCTGAGAGCCAGGACGCAAACATCATCTTCATTTTCGATGCTTCAGGAAGCATGGGCGCCAAAATCCAGGGGCGCGCCAAAATCGATACCGCAAAAGAGGTGCTTTCCGCCCTTATAAAAGACCTCCCGGCAAAGACGAAAGTTGGGCTGGTGGTCTACGGGCACAGGCAAAAAGGGGACTGCACCGACGTGGAGGAGGTCTCGCCGCTTGCACCGGTCGATAAAGAGGCCTTACTCAACAAGATAAAAGGGATCAACCCCAAGGGGATGACCCCGCTCACCTATTCTTTGAGGAAGGTCGCCGAAGGATTGAAGAACCGCCCGGAGGAGTCGACGATCATCCTGGTGAGCGATGGAGAAGAAACCTGCAAGGGCGATCCATGCTCAACCGTGGCGGAACTCAGGAATTCAGGGATCAAATTCGTCATTCACGTAATCGGCTTCGATGTAAATGAGAAGGAAAAACAGCAGCTCTCATGCATCGCGCGGGCTGGAGGCGGTTCATACTTCACGGCCAGGAACGCCGGAGAGTTGATGATTGCCGCAAGAAAGGCCGTCCAAAAGGAAAAGGAAACAAAACCGGCGACCCTGACGGTCAAGGCCTCCATGAACGGAAAGCCTTTCAGGACCTTTTGCGAAATCTATAAAGGCGGAGGCGGCACGGCCAAAGATAAGGAAAAAGTCGCTGAAGGTTGGACGGACAACGGAAGCAGAGCTTTTCAGCTCCAACCCGGCCTTTACGATCTAAGAGTCGAAAACAGGGATGGGGCAAACAAACAGGCTATTGATTTCATGGCGGTCTCGGTCGAAGCCGGGAAAAATGTCGACAAGCTGGCGGATTTTTCAGGGGGTACCTTGGAAATAAGAGCCCTCAGGAACGGTACCCCCTTCAGGGCTTACAGCGCGGTCTTAAAGCCGGGCGCGGGGGACGAGAAGATTACCGAGGGCTGGACTGACGCAGAAGCCCAGGGGTTCAAACTTCCCCCCGGCGTCTATGATGCGACTGTAGAAAACCTTGAGGACGCAAACAGTCCCGCTGTTCACCTGCAGGGCATCAAGATCGAGGCAGGCAAGACCGTGGAGAAGGTAGCGGAATTCTCCGGAGGGACGCTGAAGGTAAAGGCACTATTGAACGACAAGCCCTTTCGGGCCTTCTGCCTGATTTACAAAACGCAGGAAGAGGAGAATGAAAAGAAAAAAATCGCCGAAGGTTGGACGGACGTCGAGGGCACCGGCTTCAAGCTTACGCCCGGCGTCTATGACGTCGTGGTTGAAAACCAGGATGGCGCCGAAAAATCGACCGTTAACTTTACAGGAGTGAGCATCGAGGCCGCAAAGGCCATTGAAAAGGTGGCCGACTTCTCAGGGGGGACCTTGAAAATAAGGGCATCGAGGAACGGCAAGCCGCTTTCGGCCGACTGCATGGTCTACAAGGCCGATGCCGGCGAGGCCGAGGGAAAACAGGTGCTTAGCGAGGTCTGGACGGGAATGGAGGGCGCCCTCCTGAAGCTCAAGCCCGGGGTCTATGACGTGATCGTGGAAAACCGCGAGGACGCGAATGGACTCCCCGTAAGTTTCAAGGGAATTGCAATCGAGGTGGGCAAAACAGTCGAGAAGACGGCGGACTTTTCCGGTGGGACGCTAAAGGTAAAGGCTCAAAGAAACGGAAAAATATTCTCGGCCGAATGCCAAATCTATAACACTGACGAAGGCGGGGAGAAAAAGCTCGTCACCGGCGACTGGAGCCGGGATGATGCGGCGACTTTCAACCTGGTCCCCGGAACATATGACCTGATTGTTATAAACAGGGAGGACGCCGGCCAGCCTCAGGCGAACTTCCCGGGCATAATGGTAGAGCAGGGAAAAACGGTCGAAAAAACCGTGGACTTTTCCGGTGGGACACTGAAGGTAAAGGCGCAAAGAAACGGCAAGACATTCTCGGCCGAATGCCAGGTCTATAACACTGACGAAGGCGGGGAGAAAAAGCTCGTCACAGGCGACTGGAGCCGGGATGACGCTGCGACTTTCAACCTGGTCCCCGGCAAATATGACCTGATTGTTATAAACAGGGAGGACGCCGGCGAGTCTAAGGTGAACTTTCCAGGCATAACGGTAGAGCCGGGAAAAACCATCGAAAAAACCGCGGACTTTTCCGGTGGGACACTGAAGGTAAAGGCGCAAAGAAACGGTAAGACATTCTCGGCCGAATGCCAAATCTATAACACTGACGAAGGCGGGGAGAAAAAGCTCGTCACCGGTGATTGGAGCCGGGATGACGGGGCGACTTTCAACCTCGTCCCCGGCACATATGACCTGATTGTTATAAACAGGGAGGACGCCAGCCAGCCTGAGGTGAAGTTCCCGGGCATAACGATAGAGCCGGGAAAAACGGTCGAAAAAACCGCGGACTTTTCGGGAGGGACCCTGAAGGTAAAGGCGCTTAGAAACGGTAAAGTACTCTCGGCCGAATGCCAAATCTATAACACTGACGAAGGCGGGGAGAAAAAGCTCGTCACCGGCGACTGGAGCCGGGATGACGCGGCGACTTTCAACCTGGTCCCCGGCACATATGATTTGACTGTTATAAACAGGGAGGACGCCGGCCAGCCTCAGGCGAGCTTCACGGGCATAACGATTGAGCCGGGAAAAACGGTCGAAAAAACCGCGGAATTTTCAGGTGGGACCCTGAAGGTAAAGACGTTTAGAAACGGCACGATATTCTCGGCCGAATGCCAAATCTATAACACTGACGAAGGCGGGGAGAAAAAGCTCGTCACCGGCGACTGGACCCGGGATGACGCGGCGACTTTCAACCTGGTCCCCGGCACATATGACCTGACTGTTATAAACAGGGAGGACGCCGGCCAGCCTGAGGTGAACTGCCCGGGCATAACGATTGAGCCGGGAAAAACGGTCGAAAAAACCGCGGAATTTTCCGGTGGGACCCTGAAGGTAAAGGCGCTTAGAAACGGTAAGCTCTTTTCAGCCAACTGCCAAGTCTATACGACGGACGAAGGAGAGAAAAAACTTCTGACCGGCGACTGGAGCCGAGAGGAAGGTGCGAGCTTTAAGCTCGTTCCCGGTGTTTATCTTGTGATCGTGGAAGACGGCGATTCTCATGAGAAAAAAGAATTCAAAGAAGTGACCATCGAAGCGGGAAAGACTCAAAATCTGGAGGCCGGTTTCCAGTAAAACCCGTCCGAATTTGCAGCGGTGATGACGACCGCCGCTTGTGTGACTCCCGGGTTTTCGCGGAGCACCCAGGCGGCGGCCCTTCTTAACGATAGCTTGTGATCGAACCTCCGCGTCTCAATTCCGGACCGCGAATTCTCGTGGCCGGATTCAGATCGATATAGTGCCCTCAAGGTACAGGGCGGCTTTACCTGCAATGCTTACGCGCTTTCCGAGGTCCCTGCAAAATAGCTCTCCGCCTCTCTCGGAAACTTGCAGTGCATGGAGGTTATCCTTTTTCAAAATGCACGCCCAATAAGGGACCATGACACAATGCGCCGATCCTGTGACAGGATCTTCCGGAACTCCTACTGCCGGGGCAAAGAAGCGCGAGACGAAATCGGCCTTCTCTCCCTTAGCCGTTACGATCAGCCCGCGACAGTCCAGGCCGGCGAGTGCGGTGAGGTTGGGTTTCAAGTCCCTGACACTTTGCTCGCTCTCGAGGACTGCGAGCACATCCTCTTCCGAGTTGAATACCTTCAGCGGCAGGTCACCAATTATCTCACGGAATGCATCCGCAGACCGCTCGAAGGTGGGCGGCCGCGATGGGAAGTCCATTTCGAATAGATGATCCTTTTTTTCTACAATGAGTTGGCCACTCTTACGAGTCTGAAAACAAACAGTCTTCTCCGGCCATTTTTGGAGCTCGAAAAGAACGTAGGCGCTCGCAAGCGTAGCATGGCCGCATAGTGCTACCTCAGTCTTCGGTGTGAACCACCTGAGTTCAACCCCATCACCTTTCTGAACTATGAAAGCGGTCTCGGACAAGTTGTTCTCGGCCGCTATGGCCTGTAGCATTGAATCGGAAATCCAATCGTTCAGCAAACATACTGCTGCCGGATTTCCGGAAAAAACCTTGGAAGTGAATGCGTCCACTTGATAGATTGGTATCCTCACCCGTCTTTCCTCCCTACCCCAAAACACAGGAAAATGACGACGTATGGTCCGGCGCTCAATGTCTCCGGGGCTCCGACGTTTCATCCATAAGTTTGAAAACCGCATCGAGATTCATGAAGTTATGCAGGCACAAGGGTGTGATATTCGGGTAGCCCCGTACAAATGTCTACCTGTATGCGCAGGTGTTGGCGATCAATGCTGATTTCCCGAAAGAGCCGGTGTGGCAAGCGCGCACGTGGGCAGTTTGCACGCGAAGCCGCTAAGCCCGCGAAAAAACAGCGGCTTCGCGTGAAAAATATTGGAGGTACTCGTTTGCCTGATTGACCTATTTTTTTCCAGCC
>Ga0326727_10007547_pt1 | contig 28633 bp, 27 predicted proteins | sample MB2enrmetagenome_FD_207643 | JGI IMG/M metagenome (GOLD analysis project Ga0326727, IMG submission 207643) | Lab enriched peat soil microbial communities from McLean, Ithaca, NY, United States - MB29MY | ecosystem: Environmental > Terrestrial > Soil > Wetlands > Peat | place: USA: New York... | reverse complement strand
CGTTTGTTCCAACTGTTCCTTTTTCAGTCGGTGGGTGCACGATGGGCGAGCGTAGAGACACGTCGCCCATCGTGCGGAGTGGATGGAGTTGAGGAGTGGGTTTACAGCAGTGTGGGTGGGAGTTCAGTGGGGTCAGTTCGGAAGCTTCGGAACAAGCGCATGGTTTTCAACGAAGGCGTAATCGTTGAACGATTTCGCCGCGCCGATTCCGAGTTTGACGAACGCCAGTGAGATCCACTCGTTGCACTTTTCGACAATTCGCGCCTCGCCGAGAATGACCTCGTCCAAGACAACGTAATGCGTGTAGCCATCACGAGACATGACACACCTCCAGTGTTGGTGGGTTTGGCTTATTTGTGAATTGTGGGTTTTGGAATAACGCTGAACTGATTCAGTGGCTAGATTGTTCTGTGGTGGATTGATCGCCGCCATCTTCGGATTGGGGCAAGTCTTGAAGCAGAACCAGCCCTTGCGGATCGGAGCTGGCTGCTGCCTGAATCAGCGCCTCGGGCATTCCGGCTTCGCGCAGTGCGTCGGGTCGGAATATCAGCCGCGGCTTCGGACTGCGGTCGTCTGGATCGAAGAGTCGCAGGTCAACCAGCGTTCCGTTCTGTTTTCTGTACGCTGGCCAATGCCTGCCGTTGATGGTCACAACGGAGTCGTGCATGTGGTTCACCTCCAGTGTCTGTCGCGCCTGCTGGAGGTGCTGTAGCACTCGCGATGCGGGATGTTGAACTGGACATTGCATTTGTGGCTTGGCTCGATAGCTGAGAAGATGAGGATCGCCCTCCAGTTCCCTCTCAGCCTCGTGGCGATCTTGTTCTGAGACGAATCGGACTGTGGAGCCGTCGCAGCCAGTGATGAGGTATTCCCAGAATTCCGGCGTCATAGTTTTTCCTCGACCCACGCGCCGAATGGGTTGTGTGGTGATTGGCGAACCGCCGCGATCAGTTCCCGAACGCGACCGCGCCGGGCATCGATGCACTCGATCAATTGGGAGAGCCTTTCGGGCTCAACCCATTCAGGCGGCACGTCCGCCGCAATTGCCCAGAGCACAACCGGATCGAAGGACTCGATTCGGCTAAGCCAGGGCTCGAACGACTGCCATCCGCATACGTTGTCGTAGACGCACTTGCGTGCGTACACGGCTCGCCTTGCAGTGTCCGGGAATCTCCATTCTTCGGCATTGAAGCAGTAGCCGAAGTCGATGAAGTGAGCGCGGAAGTTTTGTTGTGACTCTTTTCGAGAGAACACAACTTGCCGACCGTCGCAGTTGCACAGCCACTTGTCCAACGCGAACGTACCAGCGAACTCCTGCAGGTTTTCGATCTGTGCAGTCGCTGATTCAGGCAAGCAGTCGAATAGCTCACCCTCTGAAATGAAACGCGAGCCAAACGCCAGCCCGTGTGAACACTTCAGCGTCGCGCCAGACCGGTGCATCACCAGTGACGGCGAGCTCTCGACGAGTTTGGCCGGCACGTTGACGATTGCCGGTTGTGGAATGGTTAGTCCGAGCGCGCGTCCAATCGAGCAGGCAAGCCACTCATTGGCAAGCACGCGCACAGACTGAGGATTGTTTGCGAACTTGACCACATAGGCGTGACCATCACTGGCAGTGAGCATATGCGATTGCGCTCCTCCTCTCATGGCGCGTATGTGGTCCGTGGCGATCAAGAACGATGTGGATGTCTTCTGTGGATTCATGGTGTATCTCCGAGCGGCAATGCTCCCGCTGTCCGCGTGAAGCGAATTGCCTTTTGTGGATTTGTTTTGGGAGGTGGATCGAGAATCTAAGCGGTGCTAAGTCTCAGCGAGCAGTCGCCGCTGCACTCAGCATTTGTGGTTGGGGCTATTGAGATGGTCGAGGGTTTGTGGGCTAGACTGTTTGGCCGTGAACTGCACAGGAAATTGCGAAATTACTGACGCCCAGTGGCGGAAAACTCGGATCAGGGTACCTAACGACCGGCGTTTGCACTTGTCACCCTTCGCTTCGGCAGATCCATTTGACTCTTCAACAGTTTCCGCGTTCCCTCGCAGTCATTCATCGGCTTCAGGTCGTTACTGCTTACAGATTCGTAGCATTGAGGAAAATCATCGTCGTTGTCGTCGCGCGGTGCGCGGGCGTATTGGAGCGCAGTCTTTCCGGTTTTGTCCTTCGCGCCAACATTGGCACCTTTTTCGATGAGGAGCTTCACCTTCGACAGGTGCCCCTTTTCAGCCGCAGCCATGAGTGCGGTTTCGCCATCCTCGTCAGAGGCATTGACGTCCGCGCCTGCTTCGATCAATTCCTGTAAGAACGACGCATCGTCTGGGCCGTGATGCCCCGCAGCGGCTATGAGGGGTGTTGTTCTCTGTTTCGAACGTGCGTTGGGGTTCGCGCCGCGGCTTAACAGCGCCTTCGTGATCGCATGAGAGGAAACGCCCCATGGGTCCTTGTAGTTGAAGCTCTCCGCAGATAACAGCGGAGTCCAACCATCGGTATTCGCCAGGTTCGGGTCCGCACCTGCCTCCAGAAGAAGCTTCACGATCTGTTCCCCTTCGGGGTAGCCGTTCTTAGCGGCCATACTCAATGGACTGTATCCGCGTTTGTCAAACACTGCCAGGTTTACCTTCCTCGATAGCAGCAACTTCACAATCTCAACATTGTCCTTGTCCACGGCCTCCAACAGAGGCGTTCGCCCTTCGGCGTTGGTGGCCTCCATGCCTGCCCCGGCGGCGAGCAGTGCATTGAACAATTCGACGTCGGCAGTTCGCGCGGCGGCGATTAGCGGTGTGACACCTTCCCAGTCCGCAACATTCGTCTCCACCTTGTTGCCCAAGAGGAACTGAACCATTTCGCGTCTGGCTTGCCACATTGGCTTGAGTGCAATCCGGTTGATTGCGTTGAGCAACGCGCTCGAACCATCGTTAGCTCTGGCATTCGGGTTCGAGCCTGCCCGGACAAGGGCTGTCGCGATGTTCATCCGTCCCATGGCACAAGCATCCATGAACGCTGTCGTGCCGTCCTCGTCAGCGACATCGGGCTTGGCCCCGGAAGCAAGGAGCAAGTTTACGGCGTCGCTGTTTCCCATCACGACGGCGATTCGAAGTGCGGATGTGTGATCAGGATCTTCCGCGTTCGCATCGGCTCCAGCATTCAAGAGGTTGCCGGCCGTCGCCGTGTCATTCGCCAGCAGCGCTTTCATTAGCGGCGTTCGCTTACCCTGTAACGACGACGAGATGTCCTCGTCTCTCATCGCCTGGGCCTTTCGCAATTTCTCATCAAAGGCCTTGGCCTTAGCTCTCTCCGATTCTGAGTTGCGCTTTCTGCCGTACTCCCTGTGGGCCTTCGCGGCGTCTCCGTATGCAGACGTGAGGATATGGCGAAGGGCGCCAGGACGCCACTGTTCCAAACCGATAGGAAGTGCCGCGGCTGCTTCTGCTTCCTTCACCGCCTGATCACTAGGGGGTTCATCGTCGTTCTGCCTGTTGAACCGGCCAAGGCCGAAGGCTTCGCAGCCGATAACGTCAATTCCCTGGCCGAGTAATCTTTGTGCGCGTTGAAAGTGATATTCGCCAGGTCGCACCCGATGAAGATAGGCTTGCGTTGCACGACAATCGAACGGAAATATCTGAGCTGGCAGGTCTCTAGGCACAAGTGTCGGCCCCTGATGCTGTTCATCAAGGAATACAGGGGGAGCAGCCAACTTGTCCTTGATTGCCTTGTCGTCTTTCGGCGTGTCCTGTGCTGCCATTACGGCGGCCAACGGCAGCGTCAGAAAGATGGCGTACTTCCTCATGATTCGGCTCCAGCAGTGCTAGATAACCCGAAGTGTACTCTCAATCAAAACAATGACATAGCGTGATGTTTGCGCTGCATGCTTGGGGAGAATCCGAGTCAGAGAGCGTCTTGTCTCTCTGACTCGGAACAGGTGGATTCGGTCCCGGTCAGGCAGCAGCTTCGGGCAAGAACTCTTCGATGATCTTGTATCCGCTGTTGCCCTGACCGAGTTTTACCAGGCAGGGAAGATGGAGTTCCATTCCGGCTTCGATCTCGCCTGCCGGAATGTCGTAACCGCTCGCTTCCAGACGTTCCGCCAACTCCTCGGGACGGCCGAACACGCGCACCGTCTCGCCGCCCACGTCCACCTTCAAGAACAACGACTCGCCCTGACGGGTCTTCATGCGGTCGATCTTGGTGATGACCGCAGGAACAGGACTTGTCTTGGAGGTGGCCGTTACGCGACGAGGCTTGATCGGCGTTGGTGTTGCCGCGCTCGGCGAATCGAATTCGTGAGCGATGCTTTCTGAGGGTGCGGTGCTCATGGCAGCCTGCGAGGCCAGACGTTCAAGCAACTCGTAGGCGTAGGACGCGGTTTCCCGGTCCTGCTCCTCGTCATTGGTCATGCGCGCCTGAACCTCAACCTGCATGCCAGTCTTTCCGTCCACCTGGACGTTGCGCCGGATGCGAAAGACAAGAACGGAACCTTCCGCAGTCGTGATCCCATTCGCCTTGACCGCCCCGTTTGCGGTTGCGGGCGAGGGGACTCCGACCTGCGGCCCCAACGCGATGATCGCCGCCGCAGCAATGTGCTTGCAGATCCGCCCTTCCTGCGCAATGCGCACCTGGAAATCGGGACAGTTGCATGAGCCATTGCCGTGCGGATCGAGTCTCACGTTGTAAGCGGTTCCGCTCTTGTTGGTCACGGTGAACTCCGGGAAGTCGCCTGCAACGCGCAGACGCTTCGTTTTCATTTCTTCCACTGCCCGGGCCCAGCGATTGCCAGCCTTCGACTGAAGGAGGGTGAGCGCCAGGGAGGCCGATTGTGGATTCACAGCGTGGTTTGCTACAGACATGTGGTTCTCCTTTTTGTGGATGAGTGGCCGGAATCGCTACTCCCGCTTGCGACAGGACCAGCTCTCCCGCAACTCCAGCCGTGTGGATCAGCGTGGGAGTGCCGCAGGAACTTCGGTGGATTGGGCGTTTGTGGGTGAAGGGGTTTGTGGATAAAGCTTGATGGGCCGCGTCAATCGCGTATCGGCATCAGGAGATGCTGATAGCGAAATGTGTCAAACACCACAACATCGGAGACCGCTCGCGGGAACAGCTTCATTGAGACGGTATCGGTTTCCAGACTCTTCACGTACTGAGTCAGGTACTGATGGTTGAAGTTGATGTCCCGCGCTTTTCCGAGAATTCGGGCGTGCTCCAATGCGACGCGGTTGGCGGTGCCGTCGTTTTCTGCCTTGATGGAAACAGGTGATTTCGACAGCTCCAGTTTCACCGCTGGGTTTTCTGCTTTGCGAGCGGTGGGTGAAAGCTTCGTCAGCCCCTCCAACAGCTCCTCGCGTTGAAAAACGACTCGGGCTTCCAGCGGTGCCTTGGGCAGGACGTTCTCGTAATTCGGGAACTGTCCCTGACCGGGGCGTGCGATGAGCCCAGCGCCATCGGGCAGTACGAACAGATTGAATTGCTGTTCAGAACTGCAGGTGGAAAACTGCACCCACGCTGGCTGATCGGCCACGCTTAGTCGGCTCAAGATGGATGCGGTGGACCGCAGAAGAAGCGTCGCGTACGCAGACTCTTCTGGCGCTCTCGCCGCACCTTCAACCACCGACAACCTGTGCCCATCGGTGCCAACAATCCGGAAGATCGGACCGTGCATTTCAAGTTTGAGCCCGTTGGTACTGTACCGGCTCGGCTCTGTTGAGACGCAGAACAGTGCGCGGAGCAAAGCAGCCTCGAACGCTGAAGCGAGAATGTGGCCTTGCAGCTTCAGTTCTCCGTCGGGGATCTGTGGGAAGTTCTTCGGCTCCGCGCAAGACAGCACCAGACTGCGGTTGTTGGCGCGCAGCTCGAACTTGTCGTTGCGAATTCGGACTTCGAGTTTCGGTGCCGACTCTGTTTTCACGACTTGGTAAAGCTCCTTCGCCGGGACCAGCACATCGATGTCGTCAACGGCTGGGCCGATGAAGGGCATGGAGATATACAGACTGTTGTCTAAGTCGGTGGCGGTCAACTCCAGATGGCCTTTGACAACGCGCCATCGTAAGTTTTCCAGCACCGGCAAATTTCCTCGCTTCGGTATCACCAGGCAAAGCCTTTCGAGCGCCGATTTGAGTTGATTGGTGTCGATCGCGTTCATAGCTAAAGCTCCATTTGTGGATAGAGACACACCCGCGCGACGAATCGCGTAGATGCAGTTGTGGGTTGAGCCAGGGTTTGTGGGATTCAGAGCAGGGTTTGTGGAAAGGAAACTGAAAACACAAACTACGCGATTTGTGCCGATGCTTCGGTCTTAGGCGGCAGATGGCCTGCGAGCGCTGCGTTCGCGGGCTCGAAAGCCCGGTGCAGCGCGTATTGCGCCAGGATCTCAAGCTCATAGAGTTGCAAAGTCGAGACTTGAATGCGCTCCGTCGCGTCCTGGTGTTGGAACTCGGCGATAACCTGTCCGTCGTTGCGCTTTCGCAACCCAAACTGATTCGCTTCATCGCCAAACCGGATAGGCACAGCCTTCTCCTGATTGACAGCACGGCGCGTGAACACCGCGAGCGTGGCCACGTCGTTCGCTTTGCTGACGGCGAACTGCGAGCGCCAGAGCGGCGTCTGCACATCGAAGCGCAGACCGTGGCCGGAGACATTCAGCGCAACGCTCAACGACAGGTCATCGCGAAGCAGCAGATCAATCTGCCCGGCGGCGAAGAGCGCACGCTTCGCCAAGGCCTGCATGGCCTGAACCTCGCCGGGATGCAGATCGAAGCGCGCCACGCGTTTCGCGTCATCGCGCACGGCAAAGAAGACTCGCAGCCGTCCTTGATCGACCTGCTCGTAAAGGAGGAACTGGGCAAAGCGCCCGTAAATCTTGTTCTTCGAGGAGCTGCCGTTCGAGCCGAACAGGTCGCCTTCGGTGCAGATCGTGTCGTCAAAGGGGCTTTCCGGCTCCGCCGCCTGTGGCGTCTTTGCATCACGCAACTGGAACTGCTCGATCCGCCGCTCGACCGCTCGCAGAATCGCAAGCAGGTGGAGTTGCTGCTCCACCGAGTCGATGCGCGTCTGAAGTTTGACCGACTCGCGGCGCGGAGTCTCGGCAGTCACGGCTAATGTTAGGCCATTGCCACCCGCCTCCCCCTGAACGCGGCCGAATTGATTTGCGATAAGAGTGTTCATGTCGGTTCTCCGTGAGCCTCTATTCGTCCGCGACAACCGTCTCGGGTTCAGGCTCCATCTCGATTTCGAAGTGGGTGGCAGGCAACGTGGGCAGAATCTGTTTGGGTACAACCTTCTCGGTGGAAAAGATCAGAGCACTCAGTGACACGCTGCCCTGCTTGCCCTGCACTCTGATCCGGCGAACACTGTGCCCCGCTTCATCGGCATCTACGAGGCGGGCGCTGCGCAGCATGTTGTAGAGGTGCGTGTTGGGCGGCAGCACGATCTGTTTTGGTTTCAGGCGATCGCGTGCCAAGCTGACCGCGAGCGGCACAACCACCGCCGCCTTGTCACCCTCGACAAAGACCTGCCCCCCGGGGATGTTGATCCCCATCTCGCCGCTCGTGATCAATTCCTGGAACGTCTGCAACAGCAAGCCGACCTTGCTGTCCGGCTGGGCGGCGATAGCAGGCTGCGCCTGCTCGACACTCGCTTGATCTCCGCGGCTGACCATCTGGGATAGCAGGGTTGCCGTGCCCGAGCTGTGTCCGTCCGAAAGGCAGGATGCCAGATGCATCAAGCGCGGCAGGCCGAGATAGGCGATGTCCTCGCGCGAAATGACATGGTGCAGGAGCAAGCCGGAGAGCCTCGCGTGGGCACCATGCTCGCGCTCCGGTCGCCAGCTGGCGACCGGAGCTTTCACACGCCGGCCGAACTCGGCATAGGGCTGATTGATCGGGCACCAAGTCTCGCCTTTGCCGCGCACCTCAAACTCAAACAACTTTCCCAGGTCATGACAGAGCGCGGCAACGAACGTGGCGTACTGCCAGCGCGGACGGTTGCGCGAGCTGCGAAAGCTATCGACGCTGCCGTCTGGCCGCCGCTCCATGATGATGTTGCCCTCGAACTCCTCCAAGGCTTTGAGCGCCACCTCCAGCGAATGCCGGTAGAGGCCTCCGGGCTCGGCGTGGTGATGCTCGGCGCTGGCTGGCAGGTCGCCGACGGTTTCGGCAAACCTTTCGAGCAGCCTCTCAGCCAGCGCCCGCACCTGCATGTCCAGCGAGAGCCAGTAGAGAATCCGTTCCGTTATTTGCTCAACTGAAGCCAAGGACCTCATCTCCTCCCCATTGGGGAGACATCACTCATCCCGGTTTGCCTCCCCAAGAACTCCTCCCCGGGGAGGGGCGGTAACGGAATGGTTAAAGGCGTCGCCGCCGCGACGCCTTTAACCGTGAATCGCGGCCGAGATTCACCGTTTTTCTGCGCCTCCGGCAACCGCCTACGCCGCAGCTTCCGCTTCCGCAGGCGGCAACATGGCCCGCAGCGCGGGCACTCCGCCGGTCTTGTTCACGACACCAATGACGGTCAATGCAACCTCCGACATCGGCGCTACCTCGTGGGGCTTCTCGTCCCACACCTCGACCGCGTAATTCGTTCCCGAGCTGTTCTCCGGGTCCAACACCAGCAGGTTAGTGACATAGGTCTCCTTGCTGCTGGAGTTGACCTTGCGCGCCGAACATCTCAAGACTGTGCCGATAAGCTTCATAGCCTTTCACGGCCTCCTCGAATCGTGATTGGTGTGGATCCAGGTTCGTGGTTCAGGGTGCGGATCTGTGGGATCGGCGTGGATACCTGATAGACGCTGGCGGGTTCGGCTGCACCATTCGAGTGCTCGATCACCCGGCGGTGCTTCACTGCCTTCTCGTATAGCTTTCGGCGAGCGTCGGAGCCGACGGCGATTGCCAGTGATAAACGCTCCCCCACACGGGCGCGAGAGGCCGCGAACCGCTTCACAAACCCAAGCAGTTGCAGGAAGGCGCTGCAATGCGGACGATCAATGATGGCGACGCACAGGCCGCCCTCGCCCGAATCAACGACAAAGTCTTCCCACAGGTACGGACGGTCTCCGCGATGCGGCAGCAGTTGCCGCAGGCAACCGATCCCCGTCAGCGCTGCAACTTTCTCCTCGTGCTCGAACATGAACTCGGCAGGCCACTTCCTTGCTTCCAAATAGAAGCTGACCGCTGCCACGCGCCAACGCACCGTCTCAATTGCGTGCTGCCGCCGCGCTGACATGTCGGTTCCAACCAGCCGCACCACCGACTTCGTAATCTGATAGACCACGGGATACTGCACAACGCGTCGCAAGAATCCGGCTCGCTCCAGCCCATTCAACTGCGCCTGCGCTTGCGAGGCAGACTGAGCCAACCCCATCGCCTGCGCCTGCTCGACCGTGCAGTAGCCGCCAAGTTGAGCCACTGTCGTTAAGAACTTGTCCGTGCGGTCATCAACAAACGCGACGCGCTCGGAAAACTTGATCGCCATCCTTGTCCACACTCCAATGTCGCAGTAGTGGTGGATCAGATTCACCGTGCCGAATTGTGAGAGACAAGACATGGCTAGAACTGTGTTGGTGCGTTGACGATCAGGTTGCGAGTGCCCAGTATTGCGATTGCGCCGATTACAAGAACCAGAACCGTCGCCGAGAGAGCTACCGGCGCAGTAATCCAGAGCAGGGCCAGAACAGGACTGAATCCCAAAGTTGCCAGCGCCAGACTGAAGCGCATCGGCGAGTACATCTTTATTAACGTCTTTTGGTTTGATCGCGCCCAGGAGCCTTCAATAAATCCCACGAAGAGCACGATGGCGAACGCCGGTGTCAGGTGCCACACCAAAAGCGAACGGAAGACCATCAACTCAACGGGCTGCCACGTCTTGGCTGCGAACTTCACACGGAATGGCTCTGGGAACAGCCCAAATATCCGAGTCGCGTACGCGGGCACTGCCCGTAGCAGTTCGTTCAACTTTGCATCCGGCAACACATTCGCGACACTTGCCCAACTTTCCTCGATCAGCCGTCCGCTCTGCCGATTCGAGATGAGCGACGCCACCGATGCAAAGACCAACACAAATGCGCCAATCCAAACCAGCTTCATGCCGCCTCCAGTGGAAACAGGTTCTTTGGCTGAGGCATCAGCGGAAAGCGCGTCTTATACGTCTGCCCGCTGGCATAGAGAAATGCCTGCCCGCGCGGCAGCTTCATGAGCCAATCTTCGCGGACAAGGTTGTCGATGACCTCGGTTGACTGCTGCGCAAAGGTCGCATCGAACGCCAAACGGCTGTGGACCTTGGGCCTGCCTTCGAGCACCGGGCGGTACGACGCGGACTCGCGCCTTGTCAGGAGCGGCCCTTGACCAGCTACATCAGAGAACGTCTTCGCGGTTGCGTGATCGGTGGCTCGGAACCAAAGCTTCGTATTGGTGTTGTCGAGAATCTGCTGCGCCCCAGCTGGTCCCAGCACGCTCACCAAATCCGCGACGCTCTGGAATGCTAGGACTCCCATGAGGCCCTGACCTCCGGCCTGCGACAACAGATCGACGAATCCCGGAAAGACAAGCCTGCCGACCTCATCCACGATCAGCCGAACTGGCGTCTTGGTTCGCTCATAGGCATAGGCCCTACCGATGAAGTTCAAAAGATCCTGGAGAGCCAGCATGCCAATCGCATACGCGGTCTCCTTGACGATCATCGAGCCCATGAACATGTACACGATTCGCTTCAGCCGAATGGCGCGGTCCCAATCAAGGTCTGGAGTCGTCACCGACATCAGGTTCCTGAAGTCCGGCGTGTCCAGCTTCGACAGCATGGGCTTCAGAGAGGAAACCATCTTGTCGTAGTGGTCGGGTGGGTGCTTAATGAGTCCTTGCAGGTACTCGAACTCCGGGGTGTGCGGTGGAATTTTTGGGAGCAGTTCTTCGAGGCTGCCGTTCACCTTCGCGTAACGCGCGATCTTCGACAGCAGAGGCCGCTCGCCTGCGAGCAACATCGCCTGCGCGATTACGTTGATGACCTCCCACGCGAAGGCCTTGAAAGGCTCCGACTGTCCGCCGCCAGGAAGCAGGCCAGCTAGACGATCAGGCATTTCCATTCCCAGCACAAAGTTGTGCAGAGGGTTGTAGGTGCAGGAGATGTGAGGAAATGCCAATGAGAAGAACTGAAAGTCTTTCTGGCGGCCAGCACGGACGGCAGCGTCGTAAGCGCGATGGAGAACGTTCAGATCGCCCTTCGGATCAATGAAAATGACAGCTTCGTTGCCGCGCTCAATCGCCTGCACCAGATCGAGCTGCAGGTAGTGAGTCTTGCCGGTGCGCGTCGCACCCGAAACCAGCATGTGGCCTTCAAGATCGCTGATGGGGAGAAAGACCGGCGACTCCTCACGCGAACCAACGGCATGGAGTGCAGCTACACCGCCCGGATCACCCGGCTTACGTTTGCGCCCGGCAACCGCCTCGCTGTCGCGTTCGCTCGTCAGCACCTCATTGGCGTGTTCCGAGTCCCATGAGAAGCCGTGCCCCATGTATTGCATCTGGCTTTGCTGTGGCAGTTGCGAAAGCTCCAACGCGCCGATCTCCGCAGGCAATCTTTGCCCGACTTGCCGCGAACCGCGCAGAAGAGCGATACCCATAAACGCGAGGCCAAGCCACAGCCCCTGCTTGTGTGTCAGGAAGAGCCGATCCGGAGTCGTCATCGACACGAGGGCCAGCATCGCCCAACCGATCACCAGGTAGGGAAACCGCCGCAACCGAGCTAGAATCGCCGACATCATGGGACTCCTAACAGGCTCGCTGCAAGAGCAGCGCGATATTGCCAGCGGCGCGGTCGATGTCCTCCCGCGTCTTCAGCAGCACCGGCAAGGTTTGTGAAACCACCTCAGCGGTTAGCTCATTTGCTTCCAGCAACCGCAGGGCATCGATCCAATCAAGGGATTCACGAATGGCAGGAGGCTTCGTCATGCCGAGCCGTCGAACTGCGGCAGTAAAGCGCGCCACCTGCGCGCTGAGGCGCGACTCGCTCTCCCGCGAGCGGGTGATGATCTCGGCTTCAAGTTCCGGTGTCGGATAGTCCATCCAAAGCAGGAAGCAACGCCCGCGCAGAGCATCGGTTAGTTTCCTCTGGGCATTTGAAGTCAACACGACGACGGGCCGTTGAACTGCTTTGATTGCGCCTAGCTGCGGAATCGAGACTTGGAAGTCGGAGAGGATCTCCAACAGGAAAGCCTCGAATGCAGGGCCTGTTTTATCGACTTCGTCGATGAGCAACACCGCTCGCGCGTCGGATTGCAGTGCTCTCATAATCGGACCGGAAATCAGGAAGTCGGGACTGTAGAGTTGTTGCTTCAATTCCGCCCACTTCTTTTGCTGTCCGTCTCCAGTACGGACGAATTCGAGCGCCATCCGCTGCAGAGGTTCGTTCCACTGGTACAGCGCTCTCGCTTCGTCGATGCCTTCATAGCACTGCAAGCGGATCAATGGCATCCGCAGCGCTTCTGACAGAACCTTTGCGATCTGAGTCTTCCCTGCGCCCGGAGGGCCTTCCAGCAGCAACGGCTTCTCCATGCAGAGGGCGAGGTACAGCACCTTCGCAACCTCAGGCTTTGCGACGTAGCCGTGCCTCGCAAGCAGCCCTTGCAGCTCGTCAGCCGAGGTGAAAACGGGTTGCATCGCGCTAGTGGCTGACATTCGATTTCCTCGCATCGAGCGCTGCACGCATGTCCGCCAACTGCGACTCAAGTGCCTGGATGTACGCCGTCTGTGCCGCCGCAAGCGCTTGGTCGCGCGATTGATTCTGCTCCACAGTCAGCGTCGTGGCGGTATCGGTCTGCTGCGCTGGCTTCGAACTGTGAATGCGTCCGTCTGCAACGCTCATTGCATTCAGCAGAAATATGCGAATCGATTGATTTGTGTTCACGGTGACAATTGGCACATTCGTCGGCTGTTGAAGACGATTCGAATAACGGCTGCCTTCAGACGCGACCTCTGATGCCAGTTGATTCCTGAGGTAGTCAGCCTGCGAGAACGGCTGATTGTTTTGTCCGGCAAACTGGATCGCAAGGGCCGATGCTCCCGTTGCGACTCGGCCTGCATTGGCTAGGATCGGATGTCCGCTTCCCTGTACCTTTCCAAGCAGGCCGGCACTGCCGTCTTTCATCAATGCCAATCCCGAGATTGTGATCTCACGATTGTTGGGAAGGATCAAAGAAGTGAAGCGCACATTGATGCGGTCTTTGACGGCTCCCGCCGTGTATCCGATAATCCGTGCTCCCTGCGGGATCACGATGGCGTCACCGAGTTGTATGTTCCGATCCACCACCGCGATGACGGGCGATTCCAGTCCGCTACTGATGGCATTCGTTGTATGCGCCGTGATCTCTGTGCCTGAAGGAAGCTGCACCTCGGAGTCGCGTGTAGCGCGAAGGCCTTGAAGTGGATTCAAAACGGCGTTTGAAACAGGATTGGCGACGAACACGGTCGCCGGGTTCCGCAACTCGGAGGTGACGGCGGCGGCCGGAGTTGAAGAATTCGCGGGAGTAGCCGCGCCGTCATTCGCGAAGGAGAACCGGCGTGCAGCCCGTTCTTCGTGGCTCCGATTTGCGACCTCACTGCGATTGGCTGACTCAGTATCGCTTTTCGCGTCACTGCCAACGAGCTGGCTCTCAGTCACCGGGGATTCCGTGTTAGACCGAGTAACAGGCTTGCGGTCGTCTGCCCCACTGAGTCCAGTCGGCGGGCGAAAGTGGCTGTGGACTGCACTCTCCGGTTTCGAGATCAAAAACAGTAACCCGGTCGCGAGGAGCAGCAACACTCCCGCCGACATCATGATGGGAGCGGCCTTCAAGTGCGACGACTGCTGCTTGGTTTGCGACGGACCTGAGGCTTGAAACAGGTTCTGCATCTTCGTCGCAAAACGGCCAACCCCGCTGAGCCGCTCCGTGTTGCGGATGTCTTCGAGCGCCTGTGCTGCCAGTTTCTCGTCCGGCAGTTCGTCGATTACCGCTGCTTCGGCGTTGTGCTTGTGCTCAATGAAGTTGGTTTTGAATCCGTTATTCATCGCGATCTTGCTCCGCTACTCAATGCGATACGTCGCCGGTTGATCGGCCATTGCACGATTGGAAACCGACAGCAGGACCTGCTGATCGCTGTCATGGACTGGCGGCTTGAATGCGATCAGGCAGGAGGCACGTTCACCGGGCCGAAGTTGCTTGGCTGAGACTTCCGATTGAACGAGTTCGACTGGCTCGACTTTGGCCGGGGAAGCTTTCTTGCGATCCTTGCCTTTTTCCGCGGCAGTCATAAGCGTGATCTGCGGATTCTCAAGGTCGATCACGGTCTTTGTTGTGTTTTCGACGTCGAAGGCGATGAGAGCCAATTCGTCGAGTCGTTCAGTCCGGTAGAACCGCAACATCAGACCACCTGCAGCGACACCAGCGTCCTTCTTCGACGTTTTCTTCACTTCCGCGAGCATCTTGCCGGCAAGTTCTGTGCGTGCATTCTCGCGTCTTGTCTTTTCGTCAGGAACGGGCGGCGGATCATCGGCGGGGCGCCGGGTATTTGGAACCGGGTAATCGACCGAGTACGCCGTCTCGGCCAGCTTCCCGCCTTTCAGCATGATGTTCACGACGCGCCCTGAAGCCATATAGACCAGCATGTTGGTTTCTACCGGTGGAGCGGATTTGATCGATGTCGTCCGAATCTGCTTCACGATCGCGTAGTGCGGATCATCCTTATCGGCTTCAGCAAGGAAATAGTTGCTGTCGCCTAAAGCAATTCGCCGAATTGAGTCGGCCCGAGGAAACTGCACCAGCACCGCGAAATGCGGGGCCGTCGAGATCGTGTAAGGCGGAGCCAAGGGCACAAGGCCGGTATCAGAAACAGCAAGCTGTTGCGACCTATTAGGTTTCTGCGCCTGTGCCATGCAACCGATCGCGAGCAGAAGGAGCAGCATGAAATGAGTGATCTTCGTCATTGCTGCAGAACCTCCTCTTTGTAGTCGGCGATTTGGAGCCCACTCCATCCGTTGCTGACATTGCGCGGTACTGGCGCAAGGCGGATCACATATTTCACCAGCAGCTCTTTCTTGGTCTCTTGGCCATTGATGAGCGTGGTGAGGCGCTTCTGTCCAAAAACGACGGCTGTGTACGGATCGCCCGATACCAGCTCGGCGGACTTCACTCCCAACGTTGCGGTGACATTGTTGTCGTGTACGGTATCCACGAAGTGCTGCTCATTAAGCTCCGCTAAAACTTTCTGGCGCAGCGTCGCTGTCATTTGGTTCAGCGCCAGTGTCGTGTCGCGCTTCACCGTGACCGGATCGATGTTCACGAAGCGATCCAGAAACCCGCTGACGAATGCTAGCTTTTCAGACTCGTCTGGCAGCTGTTGCGCTGCTGTCTCGGCCACCGCAACGCCTGAGGCATTCAGCTCGGAGACTTGGCCGTCTTGCACGCGGAGCAGAATCGGCGGTCGCAGTTGCGCGAGAATTGCCGAAACGATCGCAACAAGCGCGACGCCACACGCGACCAACGCGACTCTGGAGGCACGGCGCGCTTGCATCGCCAAGTGACTGTAAAACTCTGGGTAATCCCCCAGCTCATACTTGGCCTTCTGGAGTTCGTCCGAAGTCAGAGTGTCAGTGCTCATCGTTCATACCCTTCATGCGCTTGCCGGTGGAGGCTGCGGTACAAAACTCGTCTGCGGCGGTGTAAAAGTTGTTTCGGTGCTCCGACTTTTCGCCATGTGGCCCACAGCCTGCGGGACCGTCACGGCTGCACCGCCAGTCGCATACGCCAGCGCTGCCGATGCACCGGTCTCAGCCACGCGATACGTCATATAAGCCATGCCAGCTGTAATCAACGCCGACACCGCTGCGCCCGTCGCATTCAGAGCGCCGGTTGTTAGGTATCCGGTGAGGCGAGGGATCTGTGTGAGCAAAACCGCCATCAGCACTAGCAGCATGGCTGGCACAAGGTTGATCCCCGGCCCCGAAACGAACACCTGCACCAGCGCGCCTGTGAAGAGAGCAAACATGATGCTCCAGACTGCCGGCCACAAGAGCACCTGAAGCAGTGCTTTGACGTAGCCATATGTGACAGAACTCAGTTGGCGACTCGGCAAAAGCGCCACTAGGAGAGGGCCAAAAACATACAGGAGCACGACCGCGAGCGCCTGGGCAGCGACTAATCCCACATAGGCTATAGCCAGAATCACGGCAGACAAGAGAATCAGTGTCGCTACGATGCTTGATACCCAACTCGTCGCGAATGCGAGCACCGAATTGAGGTCGCCAAATTGCGACTGAACCTGCTGAAAGAAGTTCTGAAAGCTGTTGGGGTCGGCAAACCGGTGTGCTAGGTCGGAACTCATGACGTTGAACTTCGCGAAGAGATCCCGATAGTCGCCCAAAATTGCCAGCGTGATCCCGAACCGCGCCATGATGCGGAAGTAGTCTTCTTCGGTGTTGTCCTGAAGAAACGCCTGCAACATGCTGAACGTGAACACCAGCGCCGCCAGTGGGAATGCGATCCCCATAATCAGCGGCATGTACAGCTCTGAGCGGTCCCAAAGGCCGCCGAGAGCCGCCAAGAATCGACCGATGCTGCCGAGATCAAGCATTTAGCGTCCCACCCTGTCACCAAGTCCATAAGACAACTGCATACTGCCAACCATGTTTGCGACTGCGCTCGCTTGATCCTGCCGAATCTGCTCTTGCTCCTTCTCGATAGAGTTCTCGCGAGCAATGGAAAGTGCCTGCAGCCGCATCAGGCGTGCTAGCAGTCTTTGGTTGTAGGCTTGGGAACGAAGTAGCGCCCCATTGGAGGCTGCGGACAGCTTTGCAGCACCACCAGGACTCGCGGCGGCAGCGCGTGCCTCGATGTCGTTCGCGTCCAACTCCTCCTGCTCCGACACAAGCTCCATGCGGGAGGCATCGAACAGGCCCAACGTGGCTGTGGCATCGGCGGCATCGATCCGCTTCTTGCGGCTGATTGGGAAATTGCCTGAGGTAATCCCATAAGAGTTTTCGAGATCCTGGCGGATCGTCAAAGGATCAACCAGCACGTTGCGGAAGTCGTGTTGCAACTGCTGGAAGTCCGGGAACTGGCTGCCGACTGCCTCATTCAGAAGACCGTGAAGCTGCCGACCGCGCGCCAGCGCGACTCCTTCCTGGACGCCTTCGTTGATGCGGTTGTATTGCTGCACATACAGACCAAGCGTATTCAATGTGTCACGCGAAACCCCGATTTGTTCGGCAATCCGTTCCACCGAGGTAAAGTCGATCACTGGCATCGTTCCAAAGATCGCGTGCGCTGCGACAGGGATAAGAGCCACTGTTCCCAGCAGTACGCCGGCGAATAGCATCTTTCTACGAGGCTGTCGCATAGTTCTCCTTTCGGCGGCTCTTTGCTGCCGCCGCAATTCCCCTCGGATGGTCGATGCCAAGCCTGTATATGACTTCGAGTGCTGAGAGCTCAGGGTGTTCTTCTGCAAATCTTTCGCGGAAATCTGTTTCGAGCGGATGACTTGTCGTCGCCCAGTAATCAAACGGCGTTGCTGTGAGCTGCATCACGGTGCTCGATTCAGGCTGATTGGCCACGAGTAGATAGCTCTCCGCGAAATGTCCCGGAACGTTTCTTAGCTCTTTGACTGCCTCGACGGCAGGCTCGGAGAGGTGCAGGACATCGCGCAGGCGCGAGAGTTCGCCCAACTGAGCGCAGATGAACTTGGCTTCTGTGTTCTGGAGGATCGCCAAGCCGACCGTGTGCGGCGACTCGGCGGTGCCGACGAAATCTTCAATGCCCTGGCTCGCCGCGATGATCGAGCCGTATCTTTTGCGCGCCGTGCGGAACGCACTGAGGATCTGCGTGCCCAGCACTGGGTCGGCCAGCATCGCCCAAACTTCATCGAAGACGGCGATGGTTGGACGACGAGTCCCGCTTGGGTCCTTGCGGCCAATCTGTTGATCGATGGCTCGCGCGATGGTGAACGCGACAGCCGTTTGCAGTTCCGGCGATTCCTTCAAACCGTCAATGTCGTAGCAAATGATGTCTTCGGTCTTGTCGAGTTCGGGACTGGTTTCGCGGTCGAACAGTTCTGCATAGACTCCCTCGCCAGTCCAGCGATTCAGTTTCAGCGACAGCATCTGTGCGATTTGTTCGATGACCGCGTTCTCGAATGGATAATGCTCCAGTGTCCATTTGAGATCAGAAAAGCGGGGCGTCTTGCCGATGGCGAGGAGTCGCTCGTATGTCATGCGAACGGCCTTCTCCAGGAAGTTCAGCGTGACGGCATCATCCGAGCCGGTCTTGCCCGCCATGTGCAAGGCCAATGACGCGACGCCTGCGATCTGTACTGAGTCAGATTCCTCGGTGTTGTCGCGGAGGTCCCAGGGATTTTTCACCAAGTTCGTGCGGAGACTGATCTCGCGATATTGGCCACCAAGCAGCTCAACCAAAGCACGATAGTCAGCACCCTTCGTGACAATCGCGATCCGCGGATTCAGAATCTGCAACTGCAACAGGAGCTGCTTTATCAGGAAGGACTTGCCTGAGCCGGTCTTGCCCGTAACAAGGATGTTCCCGTTCGTCAGCTCGGTGCTGAAGGGATTGAATCGCAGCAAAGTTGCTTCGCGTGTTCTGGTCAGAAATGCAGGCGTCCCGTCGTGCGTGCCAGTCCACGGAACTTCGATCGGAACGAAATCCGCCGACTGTCCCGAGAGCAACGTGAACTCGCGCTTGTTCTTGCGAACTCCCTGCAAGCCGGGCAGGAACGAAATAAACGTTGGCAGCAGTGCCGTGTCTTCGTAATATGCGCGCGCGCCGTTCATCCGCCCAAATGCCTGCAGGACCGATTCGACTCTTTGCGCTAATTCTTGTTCCGCTTTCGCTCGCTCGGCCGATGTCCGCGCCAAGATCGACGCCGAAATCACAACTGCCAATTCGACCTCAACAATTCGCTGCGATGACGTGATCGCCGAGGTCAGGGTGTCAACGGTGTCCTTCTCAAGTGCCGCCGCCTGAAAATCGCGACGGCGACTACCATCTTTGCGCAACTGGAATGCGAGGCTTTTCTTGAGCAGCCTCCTCAGCTTGCGAACCTTAGCAGCCTGATTCGGGACGCGAAGGTTTAGAACCAACTCGGAGGAGAAATCGAGTGCCATCAGCGGTCGCAGCAGTGAAGCAAAGGTGGCTTCGGGCAATTCCGAAAGCGTCACTACAGCCTTCAACACGCCGCCGAGGTCGAGATACCGCATACCCTCCGTCCAGTCTGTATTCAGCAGAGATTCACTCGTTGCTGTGTGACTCGGAATGTTGTGATCCGCTGGATTTAGCGAGCGATAGAGCAGTTGAACGAGCTCGGGCTCCGCAAGTCGGCGCATAGGCGTGATTGCTTCCAGTCCGATCCGGTAGGTTTCTAGGATTCGGTTGAACTCGGCAGCAAGTCGGCTGTGTTCTTCGCGATTGCGCTGTACAAGCGTCTTCGTGCGCGCCGCATTCAGCGCGCTGCGCACGACGCTCGGCAGTTTCCCGAATCCATCTTGCGCAATGCCCTGCCAGAAGGCCGCCACGAAGCGCGAAGTGGCAGAGCGTGTTTCCCATGCTCGCGTTGGCTTCCAAGATAGAAAAGCGAGCAGTCTGATTGAACGCAATTGGCCTGCATCAATCGCAGATCGCCAAAAGGAAGCGCGGTTTTCTTCCAACCATGCCGCTGGTGAATTGACGCAACTGCTTCCCGCCTTTCGTTCTTCGAGAACCTGTGGTGTCTCGCAGTCAATGACATACCGGAACTGAAGCTCGATCTCTGGATGCCGAATTCCTTTGACGAAGGCGTCGAGCGAACTGCTCACAGCTTCGAGACGTTCTACATCCGCGAACTGAGTTGCGATCCCGGAGCATTCCCATCCGGCACAGAATGAGCCGTCGCGTCGCACGATCAGGTCGTCACGAATTTCCGAGATCGAAATTCGGGCCGCAAGCGATGAAAGCGTCTTATCGTCTGATCGACTTTCGCTGTGGCTTCGCGCTGCTGCCGTCTGCGGCAGGAAAACCGCCAGAGCGAGCATCGCAACGGCAAGAGCGCCGATGAATGCAGCGACGAGATAGATTGCCGAGGGCTGGATCATTGTTCATCCTCGATCAGGTAACGCAATTCCAAAGCGCCGCAACGCGCGCTGTGCGCCTTTGGACGGAACTGGTGCTGAAGCCATGCGACCAGGTAGCCACGCGGTTTGCCGTGCTTAGCCCATCGGATCAGCAGAACCAGCACGGCGGCGGAACCATAAGTCATGACCGCCGAGACCGGCACGAATGCAAGGAACACGCGATGAATATGGTCACCGATCAATCGCATGACGATTGCCCACGCGATCACGAATCCCCAGTCTTCCAGTTCGAGGCCGAAGAATTCGGCGCGAACCGACAGGGAGCGTGCAACGGGTTTGAGTCGAAGCGGCACTTATCCCCCAGCAAACGTGCGAAGAAGTTGCAGAACGGACGACAACAGCAGTGCGCCGCCCGCACCGACCCACTGCTTTCCACTGGGCCGCTCGCGAGCGATGTTTGCCACCGCCCAGATGACGAGGAATCCAGCGCCAAAAATGCCAAGCCCCTGTGCGTAGCTAAGCGAGTTCGACAGAAACGATGTGACTTGGTCGCCGCCAATCTGGGCAAATGCTGGCAAGCTAAACAGCAGAACTATGAAAGCTGATCTGAGCGAACGCACGAACCGACGCGCTGCGCGTCGCTCGCGGCTGATGATCCGAAACATCGGCGTCCTCCTTGCACAAGCCAGTCTGAGATTCAGCCGCAGCGGAAGAACTTGGGAGCAGGATCAGCAATAGGTCGGGAGAACATTTTGCTGAGGAGAGCCCTGCTCCCAGTCTGCTAAATCAACGCTCGATCAGGATGTCGCAATTTGTTGGACCTGACATCACGCTGCAACCTGCGATATATCGGGTTCCAATTGCGCCACATCGAGCGATGGCTCCGGCGAGAATCCCTTCTCACTATTCCTAATGCACATCTCCCCGGAGAAATTCACCGCTTCTAAGGTGATTTTTTGGGAGTGTCTCTTCGCCTGGCTGGAGCTGACTCGCTTCCCGCAGTCGTTTCCGCTTGTTTTGGTTAATTCGCGGCTACGGACTGCACGACGCAAGCGGCCAATGACCGTTTGCAGACGACGATGAAACCAACGAGGAAAATCCTCCGATGCGATGCCACACACCTCGCCAAGTTCTTTCACTTCGAATCCTTCTCGTTTCAACTTGAGCAAGAGTTGGTGTTCCGCTTCGGAGAGAAGGCCGTCACGCGTTGCCTGGCTGAGAATCTTCTCCAGCGTAATTGCGTGTTCGAACCTGCTCGTTGGTGGTTCTGGATGGTCAGCGGCAATCTCCTCGCAAGGAATAGATTGCCCAATCTCGCTGATGGCCCACCGAAAGACACTCTGGCGGAATCTTCTCGCCAATGCGGCAGACAGATGACCATTCAGGCTTTGCATCTCCGGCGATCTTGCGGTTTCCAGGAAACACACAGCCACCTGTTGCGCAACATCGTCGGGACACAACGCAGGAAATTTCTGGCACACCTCCCGATAAACCTTGTGGATTGCAGGAGCATATGCCACGAGAAGCAATTGCTGCCCGATTTCGTCGGCTATCCCGTCCGCGATGGAATCAACCAAAGCGTGCAGGATTCCGTTCCAAGCGATGTGGTTCGCAACTTCGACTTCCTCGTGCTCGTGCAGACGCGCGATCACGCCAACGGGCGAGTCGAAGTGGTTCAGAACTGGGTAGTTGCTGGCAAGTGCCTGGAAGTGGGTTCGGGCTGTTTGTGTGCTTAACGAGTCGAGCAAGTTACGCTCGACCTGACATACAACACAGTTGCAATTGTTCTCCTTCGGCATTCGTACCTGACTCCTGACGAAGGCTCGCGGCCGTCGAACCGACACCGATTTTGCGCATTAGCGTCAAGCGACTGCCGCTTATCGATTTCGTTCCGACCGCCCATTCTCGGATTCCTCCGTCACTTCTATGAGGCAGAATTCCGGGAAAAACTCACGCGATTTTTTCTGGCTGAACGGCTTGGGCTTGGATGGACGTGCTTATTGACGATGAATAGGTGGCACAATGATCGCCAACATTGTCGGGAGATGACTGCAGATGGTCCTCTGTGTACGCCTGATGCAGGCTAAAAACCGTATTTCTCCTTGCGCAGCTCGAAGGCCTTGCTGCCGCCGTCCAACAGCTCAATGATCGCGTTCTTGATCTTCGAGTTCTCAATGGCATCCTGCTCCGCGATGCTGGCGTGGTCGTGTGTGGCCCTAAGGTAGATAACCTCGTCGGCATCTCCGTTCACAACGATGTTTGCATCGTGTGTTGCCAAAATGATTTGGCGGTGGCCCTTAAGGTTTCGCAGCGCAGGAAGAACAGTATCCCGGAGATAGCTCTTATCAAGTTCATCTTCAGGCTGGTCGATCACCAAGGGACACGTATTCTCACTTGACAGTAGTAGGGTCAGAAGCAAACTGACCTGCGCACCGCCCGACAGTTCCTCCATGCGTTTGTAAGTCGGCGGGTTGTCCGCGACCTTCATCTGCAATTCGTAGTAGTCCTCATTCCGAAGCGCATGAAGTTCTAACCGGCGGCTTGCGGTGAGGCACTCGCGGAATCTCGATGCAACTTGCGTGCTCATTCCCAGTTGCTCGAGCTTGTTACTCCTGAGCAGCTTCAGTATCAGCCCGGGAGATACGAGCGCCCGCGAAGGTCCCAGATCGTTCCACCACCGGGTAATCCCCTTTTCCTTAAAAGCCAGCAGCCAGTTTTGCAGTCCGTCCTGAATCCCATCCGTGATCTGCGAGAGCTGGATCGTGCCTCCAAACTTCCTCGCGACGGCTGATGCAAGTTTTGTCATCTCTACGCGGTGCTGTTCGATAACGCCACTTCGCTGCCCGTCCAGAGTAGCGAATTCGCGCAACATTCCCCTGATGGCACTTCGCTGATTTAAAAACGTCGACGCTGCCGTCTCAAACCCTGCGGCCAACCTGGTGAGATCATCGAATCGGTTCAGATCCTCGGCGCTTTTACCTGCGTTGACGAGCGCATCCTGGACGTCCTGCTTCGTCTTCGCCTCGTGATGCTCAGCCAATACACGCGCGCGATCAAGTTCGCGATCAATGCGGAACCCGAGAATACGTGCAAGTCTTGCGGCGCTTTGGAAGCGACGCATTGTTGCGCGCAGTCCAGGATCCGACGTGATTGCCGCAACAGTGGGGTTCGTCAACGTTGGCAATGCGAAATCGCGCGTCCTCTTTGCCAAATCAGCACTCGACTTCTGCAGCTCTCGCAGCGCCGTCCTCGCGCTGGCGAGTAGCCCCGTATCCTGCTGGGCAATCGTAAGTTCATTGGCTCCCACCTGCTTGAACGTGTCGAGCGTTTGTTTCGCATTCTTTGCGGTAGCCAACGATTGTTCCGCCTCTGCGAGTTTCCCTCGTTTGGCTTCGATGTTTCTTGCGAGGGTTCCCAATTTACTATCGAGATCAGCCAATTGGGACTCGCCGTTCAACAAGAGGTCCGTGCTTTCGGGCGCTAAGTGGTACAGAATCTTGCGAAGACCCTTCTGATCACGCACAGCCTGCTGAAGCTCGCGCTGCGTAAAGAACTCCGCAGGCCAGCGAACTGTGATCGGTTCAGATGTGCTAATCGGACCGCGCACGACGGGCGTGATGTTCGGGTTCCCTGACTGAAACCGTTGATTAGCCCTCGCCGTAACATCGCTTTTTACCTGTTCCTCTCTAGGCATCGGCCGACCGAAGTACACTCGAAGCCCGTCGAGCAGAGTCGATTTTCCCGACATCCGGCCGCCGATGATGACTGTCAGGTCAGGGCTGAAGAGGAATGTCTGAGATCGTGCCGTACTCGTTTTGGGATCGGTTCCAGCAAAGAAGGATGTTCCGCCGGCGACAGTAACGCTCTGCAGCCAGGGGCGTTTTGCGGCAATCGGATCCGGCAGGTCACTCCTCAAGCCAAACTTCCCGTTGGGGTCCTTGGTGTAAGCGAGCCGAAGCCGCGAGTCCCTCGCGAGCATCGCTTGGCGCAGCGCCTCTACCGTAGGTTTTGCCAATTTCATCATGGTGAAGCGACTGCCGATCTCACGATCACCTACCGTCGAGGACGCGGCGATCGAGTATGCATCGCTTGAGTGGACGAACGCGTGATGGTATCTGTCCATAGACGGCTGCATCCACGGTCTGTTGATCAGCTCGTTTTCTGGGAGGCTGTTATCGCCTAGCTCCAGAGCGCTGATGTATTCATGCGGGAAGTTCTCCAACATCTGGCTCTTGAGTGCAAACAGCCCTTTCGCATTGTCGAACGCATGCGGGGCGATGCACATCCAGTCCCAGCGACACTTCTCCTCTTTTCGAAGGTGGACCAGACTCTCGAACACATCTTTCGCGCTACGAGGCGACATCCTCAGAGTATTGCCGTCCCAAGGAACTGTACCGCCCATGACGGTTTGAAAAGCGCGGAGGTAAGTGTCTCGTCCAATCGAAGGATCGAACAGAAACAGGAGATGGACCCCTCGCGACCCATCAGCCAAGCTCGGTTCAAAGCCAGGAAAAACCGCATAAATCTTCTCGGCAAACGGTACGCCGTCGTCGTCATTACCATTCATCCACTCGTCGACGACTCGCCAAGTCGCGCTCGTGTCGTCGGATGCGCCACTCCGGGGACAGTGCGGCGTTAGCCCCAGCACCTCAATTCCTCGTGCAATCGCTGACTGCAGTAACTTTCGCGCGTACGTGAGTTGTACGGCCGCGTCGTCTGGTTTGCCGCTCAGCCCGGCCGGCCATTTGAGGTTCGACGAAAAATGATCGTCAAGCGTGTGAACGTGCAAGTCACAGCGGAACCATCTGGCCCCTGGCACTTCTGAATGCCACCGCACACCTGGTATGACTTGCACCGGGAGTGGCCCTGAACCCATATTCGACCTCCACGAATGTTCCTGCACTTCCTACTTTACTACCGCCGACCCGACCGCCAGCGGCAGGGGAGTGCGCGACGGCTCCACCGAAGTGATCACGTCGAGACCGATTTCGCTGTCGTAGGCTCAGCGCCTCGGTCGCATCCACGGGAAATTGTTGAGGCAATTGATTCTTGGGCCGAAGCCGAGGCAGCGAAACGGAACGTCACAATGGGGAAGTTTTGCAGCAACACGATGGGAACTGCTTCGAACGCGTCTTAAGCAGGCCACTTCAGTAGGCGCGAGAGTAGTGTTCACGCAACTCGCCACCCCAGAATGAGAATGGTGCTGGTTGGCTAGCTGGATCGCTGTCTCAGCCCAGCGAGCATTTCCAGGTATCGCCTGAAACATGGCGAACAGCAGGTGAGGTGCTCGCTGACCGCGGCGTCTCTCGCTTCAATCGGATGTTCAGCCATGCGTTGCAGGTCGGAATCTGCGGGGCATCCGATCCGCTGAGGGTTGGGGAAAGCTTCGGACAGATAGGACTTCGCGAAGCCGAGGAATTCGTCTTCGTTGAATTCGCCGCTAAGCTTGTTCGTCTTGTTCCTCGACATCGGTTTTCATTGCCCGCCTCACCTCTCCAGTTCGGTTAGCCCGCGTCGTACTTGGCAAGGGCCTCCTTCCGTTAGCGAGTTGAGCTCTTATGCCCCGGATTGCGTTTTGGAATCTTACCTCTGCTGCATGTCCCGAGATACCGTGAATTTTGCCGATTTCCTCCCAAGTACACCCCTGTACGCGCCGCAAGAACATATCTCTGGTCGCAAAATCGCATTTGGCCAGGCACTCATCGACGAGAATCTTCGTTTCGAATTGTCTGGATGCATCAGTCCATCCAGACGTCAGTGGCTGGCCATCGTTGTCGCTTACCAGCACAAGCTCCTTGTTCTTGAGGCGCTTCACATGCCTCTCGAAAGCGCGAAAGATATAGCCCGCCAGATTTCGTATGGGCGTAGCATCGCCTGCCCCATCTTTGTTCGCAATCCGTCGTGACACTGCCGCTGCAACCTCCTCCAAAGCGTTCGCAACCACTGCCGGATCGTCACCGAGCACCTTTCGACCGTGTTCAAGCGCCCTCGGCAAGATCGCCTCCGCCGCCGCAAGCACTGCCGGTGCGATGTGGTTGCCATGCCGGTCTACAGAATGAAGCGGAAAGGAATTTTGGTAACTTTCACTTGCCATTTGTGGTTTCGTCGGGAGCTTGCCGGTCAGGTCGCAAGCTCGTCTGTGGGTCGTGTGGAAACGGACTAATACAGTGCTGCGGCGTGCTGCCGGAAATCGACAACGCCGCAGAAGTTTCGCGTCCGCGTCTCTTACAACAGGGGCCCAGACGAAATGGCGTATCCGGCGAGACCTGCCGCCGAATCCGAGGTAAGATGCTGGATACTGTCGACGCGTTCGCCCGAAATTCAGGCGTACGCCGACGCTTCCGCTCGCTCCGCTTCGTCGAATCGCGCCTGTTTGTGCAATGACATGCGCGACAGGAGAATGAGAATGCGCGAAAAGTGGCTGTGGCTGTCCGTTTGCCTGCTCCTCTTTCTGGCAATGCCTGGGTGCATCTCTCGGCCGAACGTCTCGGGAGTGTGGAGGGGGACGATCGTGGCGACCGACAATCGCGGGCATAACTGGAATGGACCGGCCGAGCTTATGTTGAACCAGAAAGAGGACGCGATCACGGGCACTCTTTCCTTCACACATCCTCAGGGCGGGCGCGTTCAAGTGCCCATCTCCTCGGGCATAATCTCCAAAGACGCTGTCACGTTCTCTGGCCAAAACCAGTTTCCAATGGGCTCGCTGGAGATTACGTTCCACGGCAAAGTCACTGACGTATCCCTTACCGGCACGGCGGACATGACCTCGCGCAGCCTGCTGATCGGCCCCCAAAGCAACGTTGCTTCCCTGACTCTGAGGAGGCAATAGCTGCAAATTGAAATGAAACCGACAGAGACTTGAAGTCGCAGTAACTGCTGGCCGACAAGCGCGCTTCATGACTCCCAGCAGCGGGCTGGGAAATTTCGGAGGGCCATTCCCGCCTTTGCGAGACCCTTGCCCGAAACGGGGGCACGGTGCAATGAAGAAGGAAATTAGGTCTACGTCCGCATGATCTCAGTTCCTTGGTAGCGGGACGCCGGCATCATAGACTGGGATTTTGAATCAACAACTTACGATCTAACTGCTAAGTATCGCCGTCAAATTACAAGCGCCGGCAAACTTGCCGGCTAATGCATTTATATTCTTGACAAGCAGAGCACTCGGAGCCCAGTATGTTTCCACCATGATCCTTCTGAAATTCTGGCCTGCCCGACCCGATTACTCAAAGCCAATCGAGGTGGGCTTCAGGTTGGGAGAAAAAGGTACACACACGAGTCGGACGATGATGCTCGAGGAGCTTAGCGCGGCCTTCGCGGCGACAGCTGCGGACGCTTCTCGGGCTCAGTTTGCGGAAGCTGCAATTGATGGAAACTGCTTCGGGAAGTCCACTGTTGCCACGCGCCGACTGACTAACCAGCGCCTGGGCGAACTCTACGGCCTTGATCTGGAGATTCCCCTATTTCGCATTCTGCGAAACCTATGGGACAGAGACGAGAACGGCCGGCCTCTCCTAGCGATATTAGTTTCGATGGCGCGTGATCCGCTCCTGCTAGCGACGGCTCCATCGATCATTTCCCTCCAGCCCGGCGCCGAGTTTTCGCGCGATCAGACGAAAGCTGCATTGAAGAAACTCGTTGGCGGCCGTCTCAATGACGCGATATTAGACAAAGTAATTCGCAATGTTGCAAGTTCCTGGTCGCAATCCGGCCACATGGTTGGCAGAACGTTCAAGCGCCGTGTAGTCGTACGACCAACGGCTGCTGCTGTCGCTCTGGCTATGTATCTAGGGAATGCTGTGGGCTTTCGCGGAGCTGATCTTCTCTCCTCAGGGTGGGTTGCAGCGCTCGACTGTTCTCCAACCAAGGCTCAGGAATTAGCGCTTGCCGCCAAGCGTGCAGGCTACATCGATTTGCGCATGGGTGGTGAGGTTTTTGAGCTCAGCTTGGATCGCCTTGATCCCCGGACAGGGAGGCTATAGTCATGGGACGAATTGAAGAACTGGCAGACCGCTTCGCGCAACATATTTCTACGCCTTGGCAGAAGACCATCGCTGGTGCCCAGCGCGTCATCATGGTGGTTTACGACAAGGAACTGGAACGAACCCTTCGCGCCAGGAAACTCGCCTTTGAGAATGCGGCACGAGCCGCCGGCCATGACTGGCACGAATTAGATCTTGCTGATTCCTTCGCGCAGTGGATGGCGAATGACGAGTACCGCGATGCTTATTTCGACGAACCATCTGATCTCGCGCTGAAACTCGAGACCGAATTCGCGGAATTTGTTGCTGACAGGCTTCGCACGGTCTTGAGCGCAGCAGATGAAAAAGCAGTGGTTGCGGTGTACGGCGCGGGGTCCCTCTTCGGCTTTACTCGCGTTTCTCGCGTACTGAAGTCAATCGAGACCGATATAAAGGGCCGTCTTGTTGTTTTCTTCCCGGGACAGTACGACCAAAACAATTACAGGCTGTTGGATGCCCGCGATGGGTGGAACTACATGGCTGTACCGATCACGCTGCACGGCACAGGGGGAGCACTGTGAAGATAAAAGATGTTTTGCAACGGGACCCTTCG
>Ga0326727_10007546_pt1 | contig 28635 bp, 31 predicted proteins | sample MB2enrmetagenome_FD_207643 | JGI IMG/M metagenome (GOLD analysis project Ga0326727, IMG submission 207643) | Lab enriched peat soil microbial communities from McLean, Ithaca, NY, United States - MB29MY | ecosystem: Environmental > Terrestrial > Soil > Wetlands > Peat | place: USA: New York... | reverse complement strand
CCCCTGTATCGAGATTGTGGTTTATGGGTTGGCTGATGATCCTGCTCCATAGCGCCTCCCGCGTTTTCATGTCTGCACCGGGCATTTGGGGCATGCTGGACTATATCGTCCTTTCGTCATCCCTCACCTGGGCCGGCGTGATGTTTATGTATGCCTCGATTCCTTACCGCGAGGATCGCTCCTCCCGCTGGATGCTCGGTTCGCTTTCAGCGGCCAACACGCTCTACATCATCGCTCTGACAATCGCTCCGGCTGGTCATTGGACTTTGAAACTGGCGGCCGCCGTGCTGGGCATCAGCCCGCTGTCCGTCACGCTGTCATCGATTCGCAGAGTCAACCACCCGCTCCGCTGGATTCTCGTCGTACTTTACGCATCGCTCTCCATCTTCCTTTTAATCTTCCAGAACCGGCGCGTAAATGGTCCATATCTGGCCTGGAATGCGGTTATGTTCACCGTCTTTATGGGCTGCTGCATCTGTACCTTCCATGCCTATCGCCGCGCCACCTCCGGGGCATTCGTCACCATCGCCGGATTCTTCAGTTGGGCATCGACCTACGTCGCGATGCCGGCGATGCGCGCATTCCTGCCTCATGCGCAGACCGAGAGCGAGGTGTGGAACCTTCCAAAATTTGTGGTGGCCGTGGGCATGATGCTGCTGCTGCTGGAAGACCAGATCGAACACAACAAGTTCCTTGCGCTGCATGACGAGCTGACCGGACTGCCCAATCGCCGCCTCTTTCAGGATCGTCTCTCCAGCGCCATCGACCGTGCCCGCAGAACCAACGCCCAAACAGCTCTCTTGGTCATCGATCTGAATCGATTCAAGCAAGTGAACGATTCCTTCGGGCATCATGTTGGCGATTTGCTGCTACAGAGAGTGGCAGCGGCCTTTGCCGGTCGCGTTCGCCGCTCCGATACGGTCGCCCGAACCGGCGGCGATGAGTTTTCGGTGATTCTGGAGGAACCCGCCAGCCGTACAGATGCGCTCCACGTATCTCAAGCTCTGCTGGAACTGCTCAAAGAGCCATTGCTGCTGGAAGATTGCAAGGTGCAAACAGGCGCCAGCATAGGCATTGCGGTCTTCCAGGAAGACGCTGCCGACATGGAATCTTTGTGCATTGCGGCCGACCGGCGAATGTACGCCGCCAAGCGCAAATCGGCAGACCAGGCCGATGATGCGGCCGCTTAAAGATCGAGTCGTTCCGCGGAAGTTTACCAAATGTAAAACTGGCTACCAGGTAACCCGATTGAAGCCATATGCAATCTAAATAAAAAGGCCCGGAGAGCATCCGGGCCTTTTCATTTCAGCTTCGTAAAAGAAGCTAGTAGCTAGCAGCTGTAAACTCAGCGTCCACCACCACCACCACCACCGGGGCGACGGCGGCGGCGGCGGGATTTGTTGTCCGGCTTTGGTCTGCCCGCGCCGGCCGCGCCAACCGGCTGACCGACGGGAGCAGGCGCGCCATCGATGCGGTTGAAGTTAGGCTCGCTCTCCTCGTCGAACTCCTCGCCACCCTCCTCGTCGAAGTCGTCTCCGCCTTCTATAAGGATGGTGCTCTGGTTTGACTTGGGCTGGCGCTCATCGAACTCATTGAGCGGCTTGCTCTGCCTGGCCTGTGCAACAGGCGCCATCGGAGCAGGCTGAGATTCGGAGGCGGAAAGCTCCACATCTTCCACTTCAACCGGAGCCGGAGCCGTCAACCCGAGCTTTGCCTTCTGCTCCCTGATGAGTGCCTTGCGGCTGAGCTTGATGCGATTGCCCTCGATGGCCAGAACCTTGACCATCACCTGGTCGCCCTCGCGCAGCTCGTCCTTCACTTCCTTCACGCGGTGTTCCGCGATCTCGGAGATGTGCAGCAGGCCATCGGTGCCGGGGAACAGCTCGACAAATGCGCCGAACTCCGCCAGCCGCACCACCTTGCCCAGATAAACCTTGCCGATCTCCGGCACAGCGGTGAGGTTGCCGATCATCTCCAGCGCCTTCTTCAGGCCCTCGGCGTCGCAGGAGGCAACGTTGACCCGGCCGGTGTCGTCCACATCGATCTTGGCGCCGGTCTGTTCGATAATGCCGCGGATGGTTGCACCGCCCTTGCCAATCAGGTCGCGAATCTTGTCGGTGGGGATCATGACGGTTTCGATGCGCGGCGCATAGGCCGAGCGCTCCGTGCGCGGCCCGTCCAGCACCGCGTCCATCTTGTCCAGCAGGAAGAGACGGCCCCGTCGCGCCTGCTCCATCGCCTGTTCCAGAATGGCGTGTGTCAGACCGCCGATCTTGATGTCCATCTGCAGCGCGGTAATGCCCTTGCGCGTACCGGCCACCTTGAAGTCCATGTCGCCGTAGTGGTCTTCCGCGCCGGCAATGTCGGTAAGAATGGCGTAATCGTCGCCCTCCTTCACCAGACCCATAGCCACGCCGGCCACCGCGCCCTTGAGCGCGATGCCGGAGTCAAAAAGCGCCAGGCTTGCGCCGCAAACCGTGGCCATCGAAGAGGAGCCGTTGGACTCCAAAATGTCGCTCACAATGCGGATGGTGTAAGGCGACTCTTCAGGCGTAGGCAGAACCGCCGTGATGGCACGCTCCGCCAGCGCTCCGTGTCCGATCTCGCGCCGGCCCGTGCCCGTCATGCGGCCCGTTTCGCCCACGCAGAAGGGCGGAAAGTTGTAGTGCAGCATGAAGGGCTTCTTCTTCTCGCCCTCATAGCTCTCCAGCCGCTGGCCGTCGTCGGTTGTGCCCAGCGTGGCCGTAACCAGAGCCTGCGTTTCGCCGCGCGTAAACAGCGCCGAGCCGTGTACGCGGGGCAGCACACTGGTCTCGATGGTAATTTCGCGAATCTCGTCAAAGAGTCGCCGATCGGGCCGGATGCGCTCCTTGGTCACCTGCTCGCGGAAGATCCGCTCACGAAGTTTTTCGTAGTAGTGAGCCAGCTTCTTCTTGGCCGCAGGATCGTCGGCGGGCAACTCGGCTGCCAGCTCGTCCTTGATCGCCTTGATCAGATTCTGGCTTTCCAGCTTGGGGTGCGTCTTGGTGTCCAGAGCATCCTTAAGCCGGTCTTCGATCTTGGCTTTGAGCTCGGCATAATAAGCCTCGTCGAACTCCGGCACGGTAAAGGCCCGCTTGGGCTTGCCCGCCAGGGCCACCAGCTCCTCAATGGCCGCGACGATCTTCTTGATCTCCGCGTGGCCAAACTCGATGGCCGCCAGAATGGTCTCTTCCGACTCTTCCTTGGCGCCCGACTCAATCATCACGATGCCGTCCTTGTGGCCGACGACCATGATGTTGATGGTGGTGGCGGCGCGCTCGGCATAGGTGGGGTTGATAACAAACTGGCCCTCCACGCGGCCCACGCGCACCGCGCCCACCGTGGCGCTGAAGGGAATGTCGGAGAGAGCCAGAGCGCAGGCGGCGGCATTGATGCCCACCACGTCGGGATCGTTCTCCTTGTCGGCGGAGAAGACCAGGGCAATCAGCTGCGTCTCGTTGCGGAAGCCCTCGGGGAAGAGCGGGCGCAAGGGACGGTCGATCTGGCGGCAGGTCAGCACTTCTTTTTCGCTGGGCCGGCCTTCGCGCTTGATGAAGCCGCCGGGAATGCGCCCGCCGGCGTAAGTGTACTCGCGGTAATCCACTGTGAGGGGAAAAAAGTCGATGCCTTCCCTGGGTTCGGGAGAGGCTACGGCGGTGGCCAGAACGACGGTTTCGCCCGTGCTCACCAGTGCGGCGCCAGAGGCCTGCTTGGCCATGCGCCCCGTCTCAAAGACCAGCCGCTTGCCACCGGCAAGCTCGACGGCTACTTCATGCTTAGACATACGTGTCCTCGTTTCATTGTGTTCGCTTGGGAAACTTGTGTGGGGAAAGTGCCGGAAGGCGCTGGCAGGCTGGCTTCAGGCATAACCATAAAGATGGGTGCCCCAGGTCCCTCGCATTTGGGGACCTGGGATACCACGATGCCTGCATTCCTGCAACGATGAAAATGATTTGGCCCATAGCTCTGCGCCGTCCCTGGCTGCGGGTCGAGTTCGCCAGGTACACAACGGCTCCAGGTCCTGCGTAGAACGGGGGCCGTGACCAATCTTCGGTCTGGGCGCTTCCGGGTCAATAGTGGGCTTTCTGGGCCGGCTCTCTGGCTACTTGCGGATACCGAGTTTGCCGATGACGTCGCGGTAGCGATCGGTATCGTGCGTCTTCAGGTAGTCCAGAAGGCGGCGGCGCTTGCTGACCAACTGCAAAAGACCGCGCCGGGAAGCGTGGTCTTTGGTGTGCGTCTTGAAGTGTTCGGTCAGTTCGCTGATGCGCGCACTCAGAATCGCGATCTGGACCTCCGGCGAACCGGTGTCCGTATCGTGGGTGCGGAAGCTTTCAATCAGGGTTGTTTTCTTGGCGGTCGCCAGCACGGCGTTTGTTACTCCTCTTGTCTTCTCAGGTCCACTCTTCAGTGTCTACTGTGAGATTACCATAAATCCCCTCTTCCGCGCGGATTTGCAGCACAACCCGAACCAGGAAGTAAACCCAACCCGCTCAGTGAACGCCAAATCGGAACAGACGATTGTCGAACCGCTCCTTGATCATCTCGACAACTTGCACTAGTTTTGCGTCGGGGTGCTCCGGGTTCAGCAGGTAGTTCCAGGTCTGCGGCGCAATCGCGGAAGGAACTCGCGCCAGCGCCGTCTCTAATGATGCCAGCCACGTATCGCCAATGGCGCGGGTAAACTCGGTATGCTCCTTCCAATCGACTGGAGCAATCGTATTCAACTGCTTTAGGCCAAGCTCATCGGGAACAGCAACCTTGAGCAATTGATAGTACTGCGGAAGAAATGCTTCGTCGTACATATCCGTCATGTGAACAACGCGCTCCAGCAGCGCGCCTGCCGGGCACTCCGCCAGATAGACGATCAGCCTCCCCGCTGTATGCCAACGCGCAGAGAAACCACGACCGCCTTTACCGCTTAAATCAACGTGGTTGCTGATACGCCAAAGAGTTGTCATGCAGCGTCATGCTCGCGGCTGCTCATTTAGATGAACATCCCCTCATCAAGCTGGATCAGGGCCTCCGCCACAGCATGTTCTCCAATCTGTGTATCCAACATCTCCAGCGCAGTTCTGCCGTCAAAGCGGCGCTTGCGGCCACACAGCCATTTCCTGCCGTCATTGCGATCTCCGTAGACCTTCACGGCCAGTTCATACATCCGCGCCACACGAGCCAGCCGGTCTGCTTCAATAACGCTGAGCGGCTCCTTCTTCTGCCGCCGATGCTTCAGCGTCCGCGCGGGAATCACCACCTCCAGCAAATCCTTGACGGCAATGCCGGAGTAGGCCGAAAACTCCTCCAGCGTTGAGAGCGGAAGCCCGCGCTCAATCTCTCTCCAATCAAAGGTGAATGGAGGCGGGGAAACGACAGGAATAGCAGCACTTTGACCCATAAGGACATTATGCCACACTTTTCTCGGCATTTTGTCCAGTTACCCTAAAATGCAGAGGATGGGGATCATTTCCGGATAGCCGGTTACACGCCCGCAATTGCTTTTGGTAGTATTGCAGCCATGAACTGGCGACGAGGACTTCTGTTGGCTGGGATCAATCTGGCGGTGGCCGTGCCCATGATCTTGATGATGGAGGCCAGGGACCAAAAGGATGCACTCACTCAGGAAGAGATCATGTCGAAAACAGCCAGGGAATATGTTCCCAGGCCGCCTGAGCCCCCTACGCCGCAGCCCGTCGAGGCCAAACCCGAGCAAGCGGAGGAAACGGTCACCTTCGACCCCTGCGGGATGTGGGTTCGCTATCGTGCCCAGGAAGTTGTCGTGCAGGCAGCCGATATGCCGTCCGTCGCGTTGGCCGGTTGGGATGACGTTTGCCCCGCGCATTGGTCGCTTGCGGGGAGACTACGCGGAAAAATGACTTGGCCACCAACGCCATTGTGGATGGAGACACAGCGCAAGATTGATGCCGGCCTGTGCCTGTTCATCGTCATGCAGTGGTTTCTCATGGGCGGATTTCCTCTTGTAAGAACCCAGAAATGGTGGGCTGACCCTGGGGCCTTCATCACCGCTTGCGCGGTTCTGGCCTGCGCTATCGCGTTGATTCCCGTTATTGACGACATTGCGAGGCTGCCCGTGTTGCTTGCAATGCTGGCGTGGTTCTGGTGGTTCGGTCTGCTCGTTTGGAAGACGCTTCAATTCGGATGGAGAATAATAACCGCTTGGTGGGCGCCCCGTTCAAGTTAGGCACTGTGCCCCGTCGATATTCCAGAAAGCAGCCGGGTGCCCTAGTTCCCTCGCATTTGGGGACCCGGGAGTCCATGAACCCTCTACGAGCGAAAAGCGAGCGGCTGCCCCGCCGCAGGTGGCCGCAGGTGCTTGCAGATTATTTCCCCTCTTCGTTGCACAATAATCCTCAGAAGCTTTCCCTCAAATCGTCCCGGCGCCTCCTCTTCACGCCGCTTTTCAGCCGGAAGAGGCTGGGAGAGGCCGAAACTTCGCGTAACTCCTTATCTTGGAAGATTTTGCAGGGAACTCCTTTGTTTTGACGATTTTACAGCGCAACCCTATCTGTAACCTCAAGAAAACAAGGATTTTGCATCCAAAATACGGGTGGGGGTAGCCCTTTCGAATGGGTGCCCGACCCTCGCCACGCTCTTGTTTTTGTGGCTACGGTGGGAGTTACAAAAGCCCCGTGCCCCATCCATTTCGCGCACTATGCGAAATGGGTGGGAAACCTCGAAACTCAACAAGCGTTCTTCACGAGAAGCATGAACAGCCGGAAAACTGATAGCTGTCTGCTGTTAGCTGTGAGCTGTTTTACTGTTCTTGCTCCATCCAGTAATTCGCCCGCGCCACGATGCGTGCGCCGTAGTCCTGCGCCAGCCGCACTCGAATCGTATGCAGGCCAGGGGTGGGATCGGAGGGGCTGAAGGTGATCAGGTATCGGTTGCGGGCGTGCTGGGCCGACTCCACGACCCGCTGCTCGAATCGTTTGTCGCCGGTGAAGACGTGGTATTCGCCCCCGCTCATGTGGGCCACCTCTTTGGTCACGTTCTTCTTGAAGGCCTGCACCACCAGGAACAGCGCGGAGATCATATTCATAGTCCGGTTGTCGCCACTGTCCTTGATGTCGTGGCTCAACTCGGCGCGCGCCGGCGTGAACGAGACGCTCAACACCAGCACGTCGGACTGGCCGATCTTCTCGATCAACTGCTCCTCTTTGGTGTGCTTGCTGCCGTGGTCGCGCTCCTCACTGATGAGCAGAAGCACGCGGCGATACTCCTTGGGCTGGGTTTCAAGCAGATCGACGGCGTAGCTGACCGTATCGAGAATCGCATCGCCGCCGTCGCCCGGTTCCAGATGCTTGAGGGCCTGGTTCACCACATCGCTGGAGTGCGTGAAGTCGCGGATCAAATGCGGCTTGGAGTCAAATCCCACCAGCGCCGCCTGGCCCTTGCTGTCGGAAAGAAACAGGTCCAGCAGCGGGCCCATTTTGGCCAGTTTGCCGAACTCTAGTACGCTCACGCCGCCCAGCTCGACCGCCACCACCAGCGCCACCGGCGCAGTATCCATCTCCTCTTGCACGCGAATCTTTTGCGGTATGCCGTTGTCTTCCAGCACAAAATCCTGCGGCTTGAGTCCGTAAACCACGCCCCCGCCGGGCTTTTCCACCAGCGTGGGCACCAGCACCTCATTGGCCGTCACGTGCAGAGTGGTTGTGTTGGAGTGGGCGCTGGGCAGCGGAAGAGGAGGTGCTGCCGGCGGCATCTGCTGCGCGCCGACGGCCGGTGCGATCAACAGCAATGCCGTAATCGCAAAAATGGAATGGCGTAATAAGCCGAATCTCATACAGTGAACAGTTTACAGCGACAGCGATCAGCATACAGTCGCCACTGTGAGCTGTTAGCTGAAAGCTGTTAGCTGCTCTTCCGCACTTCACGGTCCATGCGGCCAATCCAGCCAAGATAGCTCAATAGCTCCCAGCGCGAGGTCCAGAGAAAACCCAGCACGTCCCTGGTAGTCAGCGTCTCCGCTTGCTTGCCGCTGTAAGTCTCGACCCGCCAGCGCAGATATTCGCTACGCCACGGAGCCAGCCGGTGACCGCGCGTTGCATTCCAGAGAAAACGGAGCCGAGCGAGCATGGAAGCCCCTTCGCATTGAGTATAGATGGATAAGCCTATGCGAGCGAAAAGCGAGCGGCTGCCCCACCGCTGGTGGTTTGCCCCACCGCAGGTGGCGCAGGTAGTCAAGCCGGCAGCTTGCTGAACAGATCATTCGCGGTCGAATTCAGTTGCGCGATCACATCTTCCAGCGCCGTCTGCTGCGTTTCGGCCAGGGAAAGCTGTGTGGAGACCGTCGGAATGTCGGCCTGCATCAGGTCGGTCTGCGCGGTGGTCAGTTGGGACTGCACGTTGGCCACGGCGTCGGATGCGGCGGTGACCTGGGTCATGGAGTTGTCAACGGTCACGCGCTGCTGGGAAACGTAGTTCAGCGCCGCGCCCAACGCCTGTGTATCTTTCACTGCCTGGCCGGTATCAACCGTGCCGCTGGAATAATCGGCGATCAGGGCGTTGAGAGCTCCAAAGACGCTGTTCGACTCCGTGCCCAGGAAAATCTGGTTGCCCGGAACATTCAACTGGATCTTTTGCCCGTTGGGCGTATGAAGATAATTGACGTTCTCATCGCCGTTGTAGCTGGTTGTGGCAGGCGAATTGGCCGTCGATGTCGTGAAGGGGGCCGTGGAAGTCTGGCCGCCGGCAAAGATGTACTGGCCTTGGTAACTGGTGTTGGCCAGCGATGTCACCTCGTTGAGAATGCCGGATAACTGGGTCGCGATAGACTGGACGTCGCTGGAGTTCATGGTGCCGTTATTGGCGCTGGTGGCCAGCGAAATGGCCGTGGTCAGTTCGGTAACCACGCTGCCCAGGGCCGAATCGGCCACCTGTAACTGGCCCGTAACCTGGTTTGCGCTTTGCGTGAAGGAATCGTCCTGCTGAATCTGGTTAAGGAGCAGAACATTCTCCCCCGAGGCCACCGGATCCTGGCTCAGCGAGGTCACGCGCACCCCGCTCGACAGTTCAGAGGTCAACTGTTGCTCACTCGCTTGAGCCTGATCCAGCGAACCCACCAGATTTGTAACGTAAAAGGGATCCACCCGCATCGCATTCCTCCACTAACAATAGGGAATAGGGAATAGAAGAGAGCATTGCGGCAATCGGTGACGTGTCAAAGATAAAGTCTCATTTTTCCATCTTTGCCGAACATCGAGCCTGAACGGAAAGCTGCTCCTGCAATCTAGTCCCTGGTCCCTGACTAATGTTCATTGTTCACTGACCTCTGTTCCCTATTCCCTGTTCCCTATCTTTAAGACACCGCCGTTTGATCCCCTATGTTCAACGCCGCGGCCATAATCGTGTTCAACATTGCAAACACCTGCGAGGCTGCCTGATAACTGCGCTCGAATGTGGTCATGGACGAGGCCTCGTCGTTCAGATTCACGCCGCTGAGCGCATCGTTCTGCGTCTGCAACTGGGTCACCGAGGCATTCTGCGCCGTGTTCTCCGTTTGCACGCTGGAGACCGTCGAGCCCAGCTTGGCCACAAAGTTCGAATAGTAGTTGTTCGGCGTTTGGCCGTTCACAATCGTTTGATTGGCCATGGCGGCCATCGCCGATGCATTCGAGTTGTCGCCCGTTCCACCTCCCGCGCCGGCCGCGGCGATATGGTTCGGATCGGTCATCACCACGCTCATGCTGGCCGCGCTGCCCGCCACCACCGTGGGTTGGCTGAAGATATACAGCGGATTGGCCGCCGTGCCGGTGACTCCATCCAGGTCCGTTCCCGCGTTGTTCTGCGTATTGACCGCCGTGGAGATGCTGTAAGCCAGTTGATCGAGAGAGTTGAGCGCGCTGGGAATGTCCTGGTCGCGCGCCGTCAGATAACCCCCCAGCGAGCCCCCGCCCGAAACCAATTGCGAGGTTATATCCGTATTGCTCAAGAAGAAGTCGGTCACCCCGTTCACCATTCCTGTGCTTAACTGGTAGCTCGTGCTCCCGGAGAGCAACAACTGCCCTGAGGTCGTGGTGATCGCCAGGCCATTATTCTCGGTCGTAATCTGGTTGATCCCGATCAATTGCGAAAGCTGGCTGATATCCTCCTGGCGCTGGTCTTCGAGTGTACCCGCGTCGGCGTTGGGCGAGGTGGTCATGATTTGCTGGTTTACCTGGGCGATGGCAGAGGTGAGTGAGTTCACCTGGCTGGTCACTCCAGCCGCTTCCTGGTCTAGAGCCGACCGCTGAGAGTTCAGGCTGGCCGCGGCATTGGAGATGTCACCAGACAGCGTACCCGCAGAGGATAGCACGCTCTGGCGCAGCGCATTATCGGTGGGATTCGCCTCCAGCGACGAAAACGCATTGAAGAAGCCGGTAATGTCGCTGCCGATGTCTCCGGCGGTAGAACTGGATGAACCGGAGTCCGGCGTAAACAGGGCTTGCAGCGTATCGAGCGCCGTCAACCGCGAGCCGGAGGCCGAAGCTAGTTGTTGCTGCTGATCCAGCCGCGACTCCAGCACGCGATCCCGCACAGATGTGGCGCCCGTCTCCGTCACCCCCTGACCGATAGAGACTCCATCGATGTTGCGCGGTTGATTTTCCTGCCAGTTGGGTGTCTCTTCGGTGTATCCAGGGGTATTGGCATTGGCCACGTTGTTGGCTACAACATTCAGCGCTTGCTGATCGGCGTCCAGGGCCTGCGACACGATGCTCAGTGCGGAGTTAATTGTCCCCATGCCCGCTCTCCGTTCGCCGCCACTCAGGCATTTGCGGACCACCGTATTTCGCGTGGCCTTCGCCGTACTCCAAACTGCCCGCGCGCAACTCCCGCAGGCGGTTCATCACGTTCAGGTTGGCTCGCGTCGCCTCCAGAACCCTGGCGAATACCGCCATATCTCCCGCCGCCTCTCTGGCCTCACGAGCCAGCGCCGCGCGTCCATCCCCATCCTCCTGCACCGTATCGCTCTGCACCAGATCGCGGTTCAGGGCCTGACAGGACAACGCCAACTCCTCCAGCCGGTCCGCATCCAGCCGCGCCAACGCCCGTGAAGCTTCAACCACCAGCTCCTTCAGCAACGGACGCCCACGGCGCTCTCCCATCTCCTGCAACGCAATCGCCCCTTTCACCCTTGTTGCCCGGCCGCTTCCCATGCTGGATGCCCTAAAATGCTGGGCGCTACACCCTCGCCGCGTCCTTGTTTTTACGGCTTCGGGGTCCCCAACGACAGGTCTTCGTCGAGGTGACCTAGGGTGGGAAATCAGAATCCCCAACCAGCCGTATTCATGAAGCGCAAACCAAGGTGCGCCCCGCCTCTGCCATCCCCCACTCAGGCTGGATTCAACCCAAGTTACGACTGGCCGCCCAGCATCGAATCCACAACCTTCGAGGCCACTGCCCCGGCGGATACGTTGTAGCTTCCCGCCGTCAGCGCCGCCTGAATGCTGGCCACCTTGTCCATGCGCACCCCTGTGTCGCCGGCCGTCTGGGAGACCTCGTTCCCCGCGCTGCTGAATGTCGCCAGATCGCTGCTCAGCGCGCTTCCGCCCGCCGTGGAACTGCTCTTCGGCTGGGTCGTTGTGGCTGGGGCGGGTGCGGGCGTACCCAAAAGCGACTTCAATCCTTCAAGACTGCTTCGTATGTCCATTACTCATCTCTCCTTGCTGAATTCATCGGCGTCACTACTTATCACTTTAGTCATTCATGGGTTTTCATGACGGTATTGCCGTGCACATTACCAGTTACTTGAGCGGTTACTGATGTGTTACCCTTCGGCGTAAGCTCACGCACAATGCTGCTTGCAATTCCAAATCCTCCATGCTCACTCAACCCCCGTCCCAACGCCTCCGACGCAAACGCTCCCAGCGCCCCGCCCGAACCCGAGGCCGTCTCGTTATCCTCCCCATCCAGACCGTTGCTCGCCATCATCGGCTTCAATAACTCCTGCATCATCTGCGCCTCAAACTCGTGCGCCGCCTTCACCAGCCGGGGTTGCGGTGTGACCGCAGTCGTGGCCTGCGACGAAACCGAGCCTGTAGCGGCCGTGGCCGCCGCTGTCGCTGCAATCGATAGCATCAGAGTACCTCCAGGTCGGCCTCCAATGCGCCGGCCTCCTTCATGGCCTGCAAAATCGAGATCACATCCCGCGCACCCGCCCCTGTCCGTTGCAATTCCTGGACCAAATCCTCCACCGTCGCCCCTTCTTTCAGATCGATGCGGTTCACCGGCTTGTCGGTAGCCTGCACCGTCGTTTGCTGAACCACCTGCGTCGTGCCTCCCGTGGATAAGGCATTGGGCTGCGAGACTTCGTTAATGGCGATCACGTTGACGCTCAACCCTCCATGCAGAATCGAAACCGGCTGCAAGCGCACCTTGCCCCCAATCACCACCGTCCCAGTGCGCTCGTTGACCACCACCCGCGCCCGCGGATAAACTTCCACCTCGACGCCCTCCACCTTGTCCAGCAGCGATGCCATCTCCTCGTCCGGCGCGGGCGTTACATCCACCCGGCGGCTATCGATCACGCGCGACCGCTTGGCGCCCAGCGCCTTGTCAATCGACGACGCCATCCGCTCGGCGGTATGGAAGTCGGCATCGTTCAGCAACACGCTGACCACGTGCATCTGCTTCAGCTCATAAGGCACCGCCCGCTCCACCAGCGCCCCGCTAGGTACCCGGCCCGTAGTCGGATGGTTCGATAACTTGGTGTTGCCTCCGCCCGTAGCCATGTACCCGCCCAGCACCAGCGAACCCTGAGCCTGGGCGTAGATCTGACCGTCCGGACCGTAAAGCGGGGTCATCAGCAGAATGCCGCCCTCTAGCGACCTCGCATCCCCAGCCGAGGAGACCGTGATATCCAGCTTGTAACCAGGGCGGCTGAAGGGCGGCAATGTGGCCATTACAAAGACCGCCGCCATATTCTTGACCTGCATATTGCTGGCGCTGTTTTGCCCAGTCTGGGGAACCGTAATGCCCATCCGCTCCAGCGCCGAAATCAGCGTTTGCGCCGGGAAAACCGTCTGCGAGCTGTCCCCGGTGCCCCGGAGTCCCACCACCAGCCCGTAACCCACCAGTTGATTGTCCCGAATCCCTTCTATGGTCGCGACATCCTTGATCCGCGCCAGATGCCCCGCCGCCTGGGAGTGGGCCGGCGTCCCGAATAGCATCGCAGCCAGCAGCAGCGCCGCGGCCAGCGCAACCCACCACCAAAAGCTTGCGCCCCTCTCGCGCTCCGCCGTTCTCCTGCTCGCCACACGCATCTGATTCCCTGTTCCCTGCCCTTAGAACACCAGCAGCTTCTCGATAAAGCGCACCACCGCGTTCTGCCGGTAGGTGGAGTCGTTCACAATGCCCTTGCCGGTCACTTCCAGCTCAAGATCGGTCATGGCCGTCGATTGCACCTGGTTCTGCGAACTCACATCCTCGGGGCGCACCAGGCCGCGCAGCTTGATCAGTTGCGTCTGCTGCGAGAAGGTCAACTGACGCGTGGCCTGCACCACCAGCATCCCGTTGGGCAAAACGTCCACCACCTCGGCGCCGAAGGTCGTCGTCAGGCTTGAGTTGGTCGTGCTCTGGCCCTGCGCCGAGAGCGCCGAAGCCGCGGTCATGCCCAGCAGGTTTTGCAGGTTGTTTGAGCTCTTGAGCTTGCCGAACAACGCCGATAGTCCGGAGGTGGCGCTCGAGGCCCTGGAATTCTTCACCTGGCCGTCGGTCGTGGCCGCTAGGCTTTCGGTTACCACAATGCCCACTACATCGTGCAGCCGGAATGCCTTGGCGTCGGTCCCCAGCCGCACCAGCCTTCCTTCCGCGCTCCAGATCGAGCCCTCCGTCCGCACCTCCGCCGCCTGCTGCGCCCGCACCCGCTCGATATAGTTTTTGAGCGCCGTCTCGGGCGGGGTTGCCTTTCCTGTGATCCCCGGCGCCGTCTTTTTCTTGCTGCCCAGCGCATTCGCCGGCAAAGCCGCCGCCAGCGCCAGCAGCGAGAAAATAACCCCCACTCTCAGCAATTTCATTCCCTTCATCCTCATGGGCGCACCCCCGCCTCCGGTTGAAGCGTCGCGCGGCCAGGCCCCAGGGCTACGGCTCGCACCACATTGCCGCCAATCGTCAAACGCACGTTCAACACCGACCCGGGAGCGGCCGGGTTCATCGCGCGGGCCTCCAGAACCGCATCGACGCGCGCCGTGTGCTCCTCGACGATCAGCCGGTCTCCGGCGCGAATGACGGGAAGAATCTGCGCTTCATCTGCCTCGCCAGCCGCCTGTAAGGATGTGCCGCGAATCGCTTTGCGAGGAGCCGCAATCAGCACCAGCCGCCCTGGCCCGCCCGGAACCTGGTCGTTGTGCATCAGCAGCCAACGGTCCCCGGTGTGCGGGTCGTCGATCTCGCGAACAATCTCCCCGGTCGCCGCGCTCTGGTAGGGATCAGGTCCGGGGGACGAGAACAGAACCTGTGCGCCGGGACCGGCCACTCCCGGCGCCTGAGCACAGGCTACGGAGGCCGCGATGAGAACCAGCCCTGCGCTCCACGCCGTTTTCAGCCCCATTCTCACGCACCCTCCCTGTCCCTGCTCACTGTCCACTGTCCACTGTTTAGTGCGTCATGTTGTTAACCTGGGAGTACATATCGTCGGCCGCCTTGATCACCTTGGAGTTCGCCTCATAAGCCCGCTGCGCCAGCACCATCTGTACAAACATGGTCACCACGTCCACATTCGAGTTCTCCAGGTACCCCTGTTGCAGGGTTCCCAAACCCTCCGTTCCTCCGGGATTGCCCAGCACTGCATCCCCCGAGCTGAGCGTGGCCTGCAGCAGGTTGTTGCCCATGCTCTCCAGGCCCCCGGGGTTGGGAAAGGTCGCCAACTGAATCTGGCCCAGTTGCGAGGGGTTTTGCTGTCCCGGCAACGTTGCGTTCACCACCCCGTATTGGGTAATGGTGACCGCCGTGGCATTAGGGGGAATCGTAATGGTGGGAATGATCGGGTCGCCGTCGGTGGTCACGATGGTTCCCTGGCTGTTCAGTTGGAACTGACCGGCGCGGGTGTACTCGATGGTGCCATCCGGCCGCTGCACCTGGAAGAATCCGTTGCCCTCGATGGCCACATCCAGGGGGTTCGAGGTCTGGTTCAGCTCGCCCTGTGTCATGATCACCTCGGTGGCCGCCGATTTGGTGCCCAACCCCACTTGCAAGCCCGCCGAGACCGTGGTCTGGCTCTGCGCCGCGCCCGGCGTCACCAGATTTTGGTAGACCATGTCCTGAAACTCCAGGCGCAACTGGCGAAAACCTGTCGTCGAGGAGTTGGCCAGGTTGTTGGCGATGGTGTCCAGGTTCAACTGCTGCGCGCTCATGCCGCTGGCTGCGGTATACAAGGCTCGAATCATCTTGGCTCCTTCGTCATCAGTGAATGAGTGAATAAGTGAACGAGTGAAAAGTTTTCAAAAGCTCGAATCGCTGAAATTCCTCTTTCAAATCCCATTGCCCTAATTACGAGCCACTGCCTGCTGACCGACCTTATTAACGCTGTTCACTCGTTCACTTATTCACTGACTCACTTGTTCACTGATTCACTCGTTCACTGTTCACTGCCGTTCACACCTTCGGCAGGTCCTCGGTGGCGATCTTGTTGAACTCCGTGTGGAAGACGGTCAGCGCCCGTTGCATCATCTCCGCTTCGCGCTGCACCAGCAGCAGGTTCAGCGTCCCCGGAATCGTGCCCTGGTTGGCGTTTTCGATGGCCCCCTGGTGGATCGCGGCATTCTTGGAAAGCGCCGGCGCAACTCCCTCCGGCGCCAGATAGCGGTTGGCGCCCTCGGGAGTCAACTGCGCGCCTTTGGGAAAGGTAAACACGCCCACCGTGGCTACCACGCCGCCGGCCACCGAGAGCGCGCCATCCACGCCCACCGAGACCTGGCCGGGAGGAATGGGAATCATCTGGCCGGTTGACGACAGCACCGGATCTCCTCCCGCCGTCACCAGTTGTCCCCGCGGAGTGCGATGAAAGCCGCCATCGCGGGTATAACGCAGGCCGTTGGCCGTCTGCACCTGAAAAAAGCCCTCGCCTTCAATGGCCAGATCCAGCGGATTGCCGGTCTGCTCGATCGCTCCCTGCTTCAAATTCAGCCGGTCGCCGCCCAGTATGCCAAAGTTGTTCACCGTTTGCCCCAGCTGCGAGTCCTGGGCGTCGGGCCCCAGCAGCACCGAGCGGAAGTACTCCTGCTCGGCCCGGTAGCCGGGAGTCTGCGCATTGGCCAGATTGGTGGCCGCAATGTCCAGAGCCTGGGTGCGCGCCACCAGCCCGGTCATCGCCGCGTAGTATCCGCTGTCCATCGAGAGCCCCTCCTGCTGCAATGGAAGAACCTGCAGGTGGAGGACCGGAAGTCACTCGGAAGTGATTAGAACAACATCAGAATTGGATAAAACAGGGAAAAGGGATTCGGGATTAGGGATTAGGGAGCGGAGAACCGGGCAGGCGCCAGCTTTGAACTGTTAGCTGTTAGCTCGTTGCTGACCCTGTTCCCTGTTCCCTAATCCCTGTTCCCTGCTTTATTGCAGGCCATCGCAGATGATGGTGACCTCGAAGCTGGCGTCGTCGAAATGGTATGTGTGGTGGAGCTTGAACTCGGGAGCCTGCACGTGAAGGTTGTAATTCCGGCCCGTAATCACGGCCGGAACCGACAGGCCGCAGTTGGCCGCCAGCTCCGGCACCTTGCCCTTCCACGCCCCGGCCAGCATGTTGCAGATTTCGCCTATGCCGTCCTGGACGGTATCGTCAACCTCCGTGAATTCCATGCCCGTCATGTGCGCGGCAATCTTGATGGCCGCCATGGCCCCGCTGCGAAAGACGCAGGCCCCGCTCAACAGGCCGCCAAAGCCCACCACCGCGGTTACCGTCTCCGGCTCGCCGGTCTCCACCGGACCCATATAGCGCTCGCAGTTGACCCCCAGCATCAGCTTGAAGACCTCTTCCACGCTGCCATCCAGATTCTTGGGATCGGAGACCAGATGCACAGACTCCCGCAATGAACACGCCATCGTACGCTCCTTTGGTTCCTTTTTGCCGCTGCCCCCCGCCGTCACGATCGCGGCCCTGCGCACACCATTTAACAGCACACCGATGCCTCCAAGCTACGCCGCATTCAGCAACGGCAGCACCCGTTCCTTGACCTGCTCGGCCGTGAACGGCTTGCGGATGTATCCTTGCGCTCCGTCCATAATGGCCTGTTTGACGTGCTCCTCGCTCGATTCGGTGGTGATCATCACCACCGGGATGCCGGGAGCAAGGTTCTGCGCCCGCAATTGACGCAGAAACTCCAGCCCGTCCATCGAGGGCATATTAATGTCGGAGAGAATCAGGTCCACCTTTTGGACTTTCAACACATCCAACCCTTCGACGCCGCTGCAGGCCTCGAAGACCACCAGCGGGTCCAGCCCCGCTTGGCGGAGCGAACGCTCCACAATCTTGCGCATCACCGAGGAATCGTCGACGATCAGGGCTCGCACTTCACTCATGCCTAGGCTCCTCTGCTTTTATGTCTATCGGCTTTTCCGGTCAATCCATGAGAAAAATTCCCTCTATTGCCCTCAGTTTCCGCTTCAATGCGATCCAATCGAGCAGATCAGATCCTGGATCGAGCCGCGCTCCGGCATCGGTTCGCTTTGCGGCCGCCGCCACATCCTGAGCCACAGGCAGTCGTGAACCCTGACCAGCCGGGACTCGACCGGCCGCACCTGTTCGATGGATTTTGAAAGCGCGCGCGCCACCGCCGACTCCGAGACGGCCTCCATCAACTCCACGGCGGGAAACTTCGCGCTCAGCATGCGGACGTGCGCCGGGCTGAAGATCGACTCCGGAACCAGGCCGCTCTCCACCCTCAGGCCGCTCATCCGCTCCACGGCCAGGGCCACAATGGGGTCCAGCCGGTCCTCAAATCCCAGATAAAGCAGCCTCCCGGCGGCCAGACGCAGGGGAAGCGCGCCAAAGGCGTCCACAAACAGGCGGGGCACCAGTACGGCGAGCGCCTCGGCGTCGTGAAACTCTAAAGGCAGCACCGGGCAGCTCCACTGCAGGCCCAGCGCCCGGGTGACCAGTTGCTCGCTCACCCCCTGCTGGCGCACCAGCCAGTGGCCCAGCCGCCCGGCTTTGGCCACCCGCTGCGCATCCAGCGCCTGGCGCAACTGGCCGGAGGTGATCCAGCCCTGTTCCAGCATCACCAAACCGAGCGGAATGCGATGCTGATGGCTCTCCTGGGCTACGACCCGGCCGTCCAGTTCGCGGCGCACCGCCGCGGTCACCCTTGCCGCCGTGCAGGTCGCCGAGCAGTTCCAGCCACCCTCAAAGACCGGCGCCAGGCGGCTGCGCCACAGGTGCAGCCAGCCGGAGCCGCAACCGGGATTGGCGCAGGTTTCAAAGAGGGTGTTCCGTGCCCGGCTGTGCGCCCCTCCGGCTCTGTCGGCCAGAGTCCCCAAGCCCCGGGCTTCGGCCGCCTGCCGCTCCCGGAGGGTTGCCTCCAGGAGCGCCGTTCCGCTCTGCCCAGTTAATTCCCGGCTCTGGTCCCGGCTCCGGTTGCGGCTCAGAAGAGGCATCGGATGCTCTCCAGCCGCTTCCTGGGCGAGGCCACCTCGGTCACCCGCAAGCCAAAGTTGCCGTTGACCAGCACCACCTCTCCACACGCCACGATCTTGTCGCCCACGATCAGGTCCACCGGGTCGGCCACATTGCGGTCCAGTTGCACCACGTCGCCGGGACCGAGATCGAGAATCTCGCCCAACGGCAACTCCTTGCAGCCAAAGCGCAGCGAAACCTCCAGCTCCACATCCATCAGCAGGTGAATGCCCGGGCTGATGCCCGCGGGCGGCGCCGCGGCGGGGGCATCGGCGGGCCGGGCGGCGGGCTGCGCCGCCGGCTTGGGGACGCGCACCTCGTCGCGCACCAGAATCGTGAAAACGCGCTCGCCGGACTTCAACTGGAAGGCGCGCGAGACCTTGCTCTCCCCAGTAATCTCCTCAAACTTCTCGACGCGGCACTTTTTCCCCGTCTTGGCCAACAGCTCTCCGGCTGCGGCACTGGCCACCTCTTTCAGAATCTCGCCCCAGCCGGCCTTCTGGTCCACCCCCTCGCCCACCAGGGGAGATTCCAGAATCGCGGGGTCCAGGACCACGCTGAAACGGCCCTCCTCGTCCCCCGCTATGGTGGCGGCAAAGCCGAAGGCGCCCGCCGTCAGGGGCTTGGGCAGCGACTCGACCAGTTCCGGCTCCCCGGCCAGCGCCTGAGAGAACAGGGCGGTTGCGGCTTCGGTCCAGCACTCAAGATAGCTCTTCATCACTCCGCCTCGATAACTGGCCGATCAATGCGCGCGGCGCGGTGCGCTCCCTGACGAATGGCATGCGCCAGGGAGAGTGTCTGGCCGCCGACCTTCCATTCAGAGAGGCTGTTGGCGGCCAGGTCCAGGCGCAGCACTGTCCCCGGCTCCAGGTTCTCGATGGAGCTGGCCGCCATCCGCACCGCCGGCAGTTGCAGTGAGGCGCCAAAGCGGATGCGGCGCGCCGCGGCCTCCATGCGCACCCGCATGTCACTCCCATGGCGTCGCCGCCGGGCCCAGTCCGAGGTCAGCCGGCGCAGAATGGTGTTGGCCACCACCGCCGGAAAGGCCAGGTTGAGCAATCCCGAGCTGTGCGGCATGCGAATCTCGAAACTCAGGCAGAGGGTCTTTTCCGTGACCGACATGATGCGCGCCACCTGGGTCTGCATCTGGCGGCGCTCGAAGTTGAAGCTCAGCCCCACCGGCTGCCAGGCCGCGGTCAACTCCCGGCAGATGATCTCCACCACGCTGGCCAGAATCGACTCCTCGATGTCGGTCAGCTCGCGCAGAACGCCGTCCCGGCCCTCGCCGCCCAGCAGCAGATCGATGATGGGTGGAGCCAGCGCCAGATCCAGTTGCAAGACCGCCAGCGCCCCCAGCGGCTCCATGCGGACCGAAGCCACATAGCTGATCTCAGGAATGCGCAGCAGAAACTCGTTGAAGGGAATCTGTTCGGCGCTGACCAGATTGACCTGAAAGCGGGTGCGCAGCCAGGCGGCCAGGTTATGCGTCAGGTTGCGGGCAAACAGGTCGTTCAACATGCTGATGGCGCGCAACTGGTCGGTCGAGATCTGGCCCGCCGAGGCGAAGTTGTAGGGCACCACCCGGGCCCGCACCTCGGTCTTCTGCGCCTCGGGCGTGGCGCTGAGCGCCGCCTGAAACAGGGCGTCGATCTCGTTCTGCTTAAGCGTCTTCTCTGCCATTGGCTATCCCCTGTTCTCTGTCCCCTTAGTCCCTAGTCCCTGCTTTCAACTTCGCGCCCGATCTCCCGCCTTGCGGGCCCGCGGCCGCTCAAAGGCCCCGCGCGCCGCCAGATCCTTGAGCGCGCCCCTGAGATGCACCACCGCCGAGGCATGCACCTGTGAGACTCGCGACTCCACCACCCCCAGCGCCAGACCGATCTCGTGCATTGTCATCTCCTCGTAGTAGTAGAGGCTCATCACCAGGCGCTCCCGGTCGGGCAGATTCTGAATGGCCTCGGCCAGCCGGTCTTCCAGCTCGCCCCGCAGGCAGCAAAACAACGGATCCTCCTCGGGGCGGCCGGGTATGTATGCCAACTCCTCCTCGCCCGAGTCCTCGTTGCGCTCCAGGTGCAGGGTGCCGATCTCCAGGCCCTTCAGATCGCCTAGCAACTGCTGGTACTCCTCCAGCTCCAGCGCCATCTCCACGGCCACCTCGGCCTCGTCCGGCGCGTGGCCCATCCTGGCCGTCAACACCCGGATGGCCTCTTCCACCGCGCGGCCCTTCCGGCGCAGTTCGCGCGGACTCCAGTCCAGCGTTCGCAGGCTGTCCAAAATCGCTCCCCGGATGCGGAACTGCGCATAGGAGCGGAACTGAACTTTTTTGGCCGGGTCGAACTTGGAGAAGGCATCCATCAGCCCCACCACCCCAGCCGAAACCAGGTCCTCGATGTCCACATGCTGGGGCAGCCTCTCGTGAATGCGGCGGGCCAGAAAGCGCACAATCGGCAGGTGTTCGAGCAACACCCGCTCCTGCTCGCCGGTCAGCACCGGCAGTTGCGCGCCTCCTGGCGGATAACCGTCCCCGGGAGCGCTGCGCCGCGGCATCCTCGGGCTGCCCGCCGTATTCGCCGCTTCGTTCGCCATCCCCGCCCCTTTTTTGAAATCTCTAACCCGGCTCTATCGGCTGATCTATAACCCGGCTCTCGGATGAGCTTTAGCCTGGTTCTCTCGGCTGATTTTTCCCCGATCCCCAGGCTCTCAGCGCACCGTTCCCACAGGGCGCAGGCGAATCTCTGGAGGAATCTCCCCTGCGGCCACCACTGCCAGACGAGGAAAAACCGGCTCCAGCCAGCGCTTGACGTGATAACGGGCAGGACTAGGGCATAAAAGCACGGGAAGCGCCGCGGCGGAGGCTGTGGGGATAAGCCGCCTCAAAGAATCGGCCAGGCGGCGGACCACGGGCGTTCCCGGCGTCGCGCCCGCGGAGAGCATCCTCTGGCTGGTCTCCGGCGAAAGCGTGGCCAGGATCTCTTCTTCCAGCGCTCCATCCAAAAGAAGAATCGGCAACTGGCCTTCTCCGTCCAGCAGCGGCTGGATCAGCCTTCGGCTCAGCGCCTGGCGCGCGGCCTCCACCAGCGCGACCACGCTCTTGTTGACCGGCGCGGTCTCCAGCATGGATTCCAGGATCGTGCCCATATCGCGGATTGAGACCCGCTCGCGCAGCAGTTGTTCCAGCACCCGGCCCACCTCGCCCAAGGTGAGCAGCTTGGGCACCAGCTCTTCCAGCAGTTTTGGATGGCTCTCATTCAGCGCGTCCATCAGGCGCTTGGTCTCCGAGCGTCCCAGCAACTCCCACGCGTGGCGGCGGATGAGCTCTCCCAGGTGGGTGGTGATCACGGTGACCGCATCCACCACCGAGTAACCGGCGGCGACGGCCTGGTCCTCCAGAGCCGGCTCGATCCAGATCGCCGGCACCCCGAAGGCCGGCTCCCGCGCCTCCTTGCCGGCCAGCGGACGCCGGTTGGGGTCGCCGGAGACGGCTAATAACAGCGTTCCCTCGGTCTGCCAGCGGCCAATCTCAATCCCCCGCAGACTGAACAGGTACTCGCGCGGCCTGAGGCGCAGGTTGTCGCTGATATGCACCGGGGGCACCAGAAAGCCCATCTCTGCGGAGAGATGGCGGCGCAGGGAACGCACCCGGTTCAGCAGTTGCCCGCCCTGCTTCTCGTCCACCAGCGGAATCAGTTGAAAGCCAATCTCCAGGGTCAGCTCTTCCAGGCGCAACAGGTTGGCCAAATCCGTGCTCTGCGCCTCGCCGGCCTTCTTCTTTTCGCCCGCGCCTGTCTCGGCAACCGGCGGCGGAGCTGCCGCGGCACTGGCCGCCACCCGTCGTCCGGCTAGAAACAAAATGGCCGACACGCTCAGAAACGCCACCTTGGGCAGCCCCGGAATCAGGCACATGGCCGCGGAAACCAGGCTGGCCACGTAGAGGGTGACCGGCTTGGCAAATAGCTGCTGGCGGATCTCGCCGCCCAGCAGGCCGGCCGAGTTGGCGCGGGTCAGGGTGATGCCTCCGGCCACGGAAACCAGCAGCGAGGGGATGATGGTGACCAGCCCGTCGCCCACCGTCAGCACCGTGTAGGTGCGCGCCGCCTCGCCCAGCTCGATGCCCTGCTGCAAGGTGCCGATCAGCAGGCCGGCGATGATGTTGATGCCGGTGATCAGAATCGTGGCCAGAGAATCCCGCTGGTTAAAGCGCGCCGCCCCGTCCATCGCCCCGTAGAACTCCGCCTCGCGGGCAATCGCCTGGCGGCGCTTGCGCGCCTCCAGCTCGTCGATCAGGCCGGCGTTCATGTCGGCGTCGATGGCCATCTGCTTGCCCGGCAGGGCATCCAGCGTGAAGCGCGCCGTCACCTCGGCGGTGCGCACGGCGCCATGCGAGACCACCAAAAATTGAATGGCGATCAGGGCCAGAAAGATCACGAAGCCGACCACGTAGTTGCCGCCCACCACAAACTGCCCAAAGGCCTCGATGACCTTGCCGGCCGCGGACGTGCCCTCCTGTCCGTGCAACAAAATCCTTCGGCTGCTGGCGATGTTCAAGGCCAGCCGGAAAAGCGTCAGCAGCAATAGCAGGGTGGGAAAGACGCTTAACTCCACGGCGCGGCGAATCTGCACGGCGGAGAGAAAGACGATGATCGAGGCGGTCATCGACAAGGTCAGCAGAAAGTCCAGCCCCATGGCCGGCAAGGGCACCAGCATGACGAAGATCACGCTGATGGTCACCAGCGGCAGCACGTACTCGCGCAGCCGCTGCAAGATGGACGGCGTGGGCAAGGAACCGGCGGCCAGGGCGGTGGTGCTCATGGTGTATCTCCTCTAGAGGGCGCAGCGCCGGAGCCGGGACGCCACGATCTGTTTGTTGCCTGCGCCTGCGCCCTGGCCGCCGCCTCGCGGGCGCGCCGCTCGCGCATCTCGGCCTCCAGGCGCTGGCGGTAGAGATAGGCCAGAATGGCCGCCACCGCCGCATATAGATCGACCGGGATCGGCTGGCCGACCTCCACCGAGCGGTAGAGCGAGCGGGCCAGCGGCGGATTCTCGATGATCGGCACCCCCGCCCAGCGGGCCTCGGCCTTGATCTCCTCGGCCAGCAGGTTGCGTCCCTTGGCCACCATCCGCGGTGCTTCCATGGTGGCAAAGTCGAAGCTCAGAGCCACGGCGTACTGGGTGGGATTGGTCAGCACCACGGCGGCCTTGGAGACGTCGGCCTTTACCTTGCGGCGGCGCGCCTGGCGCTGCAGGTTGCGGATGCGACCGCGAATCTGCGGGTTGCCCTCGGTCTCCTTGTACTCGTCGCGCAGATCCTCGCGGCTCATCTTCAGCCGCGTCTCGCGGCTCCGCCACTCCACCAGGTAGTCGATCAGCGACCAGGCAAAGAGCAGCCACGCGGCCGCCAGCAGCAGCCCGTAAACATCCTCGCCCAGCAGCTCCAGCCGGGTAATGGAGAACGGCGGGACCATCAACTGCCGCGCGATGCGCTGCACCGCAAAAACCGTCAGAATGCTGGCCGGAATCAACGACTTGGCCAGCCGCGCGGCGGCGCGAAGCGAGAAGAGGTTCTTCATGTTGGAGACCGGGTTGATGCGGTCCAGCTTGAAGCCCACCGTCCCCACATGGAAGTTGATGCCGCCGGTCTGCAAGACCCCCACCCCCAGGGAGGCTGCGGCCACCGCCGCCATCATCGCCCCCGGCGGCGCGAGAATCTCGAAGGCCAGCTTGCGTATTGCGTAGAGCGTGGGCTGGATCTCGGCCGGCTCCCAGCGGGCCGGAAAACCAAGATTCAGGAAGGCGGCAAAGTCATTGTGCCAGGCGAGAAGAAGATGGCTGCCCAGAGCGCCCAGCACCATCACCCCGGCCAGGGTTCCGGCCGCGGCTGACAGCTCGCGGCTGTGCAGAACGTCGCCTTCCTTGCGCGCCTTCTCGCGCCGGTGCTGTGTTGCCCGTTCGGTTGGCTCTCCGGGCATCGGCTACCCTCCCGCGCCGGGCGCGGCAATCAGCCGCTCCGCCAAATCCAGCAGCCCGCTGAAGCGAGCCTCGATGAAACGCGGCCACAGGGCCAGACAGCCGGTCAGAATGGCAAAGCCGGTCAAGGTCTTCATGGGCACGGTCAGCATCATCACCGGCAACTGCGGGCTGAGCTTGCCCAACAAGGCTACGGAAACCTCCACCAGCATGGTTGCGGCCAGCACCGGCGCGGCCAGTTCCACGGCGGCCAGGAAGATGCCGCCGGCGGCGCGCACAATCTCCAGGGCAGAAGCGGGTGCCAGCGCAAAGCTGCCCAGCGGCGCCACGCGGAAGCTGCGCACCATCGAGGCCAGCATAATCCGGTCGAGCCCGGCGGTAATCACCACCAGCGTGCCCATCAACTGAAATAGATCGCCCAGCAGCGGCGTCTGGATGGCCGAGTTGGGGTCCAGCAGGTTGACCAGCGAGAAGCTGAACTGCAGGCCGGCAATCTGGCCGGCAAAGATCAGCATCTCGTTCAGCAGCGTGAGGGTAAGACCGTAGACCAGCCCCACGGCCAGCTCACCCAGCAGAGAAGAGAAACCAAGAGTGACCCTCGCGTTGGGCAGCGCGGCCACCAAGGGCGCCAGCAAAAACGCCACCGCGCCTGCAAAGACCGCCTTGGTGCGCAGGGGCAGCGCCGTCGAGCTGAAGAACGGAGCAAAGGCCACCATCCCGCTCACCCGCACCAGGGCCAGCGTCATGGCGATCAGAAAGCTCGTCCAATCCGGCATCTTCTTCTAGCCTCTAGCTGCTAGCTTCTAGCTTTTAGCTGTTGCCGGCGTCTGCAATGCTCTTCGCATTTCCATCCATCAGCTAGAAGCTAAAAGCTAGAAGCTGCGTTTCTCACCCCAGATAGCGGTGCAAATCCTCCAGCAGCCGAATCGTATACGCCCCCATCCGTCCCAGAAACCAAGGCATCCCCACCAGCAGGATCATGGCGATGGCTCCTAGCCGCGGCACCGAGGTCAGCGACTGCTCCTGCAGGCTGGTCAGGGTCTGGAAGAGGCTCAGCACAAAGCTCAGCACAGCCGTGGCCAGCAGCAGCGGCGCGGCCAGAATCAGCGCCTCCTTCATCAGTTGGCGCAGCAGCTCGGCAACCAGGTCAGGCGTCATCTTCCATCCTCCTTAAAAGCTCTTCAACAGCGAGTTGGCCAGCAGGTTCCAGCCGTCCACCATCACAAACAACAGAATTTTCAATGGTGTCGAAACCACCACCGGCGGAAGTTGGAACATTCCAATCGAGGTGGTGATCGCCGCCGTCACCATGTCGATCAGCAGAAACGGTAGAAACAGCACCGCGCCGATGGCGAATCCGGCCTTCAACTCGGAGAGAATGTAGGCCGGCATCACCACCCGCATGGGCAGATCGTCGGGCTTGCTCGGCCGCGGAACCTGCCCTGCGGCGGTAAACAGGGCCAGGTCTTTCTCGCGCGCATAGCGCAGCAGAAAGTGCTTCACCGGCAGGGCCCCGCGGTCGATAGCCTCCCAACCTGTCACCTGCCCTAGCCGATAAGGCTCAACCGCCTGCTGATCCACCTGATTGAGCACCGGCGTCATCAGAAACCAGGTCATCATCAGGGCCAGCCCCATCAGCGTGGGGTTGGAAGGCGCGGTCTGCGTGCCCAGCGCCTGGCGCAGGAAGTGGAAGACCACCAGCAGCCGCACCATCGGCGTTACGGCCATCAAAATCGCGGGCAGCAGGGTGATCAGCGTCAGGACCAGCAGAATCGTCCACGGCGTCGAGTCCGAGGGGTGCAGGCGGGCATTGAGGTCGGGCAACAGCGGCACGGATGCCGGCGCCGCCAGAAGAATGGCAGCTACCATGAGACCCTCGCCGCCGCCGCCGGCGCGACGCGCTGCCGGCTCACGGTCGGTCGTGCGCCGTTTGGCCGCGCGCGCTCATCGAGCGCATAGAAGGCCGGCGCGCCCTCCGGCGAAGTGGCCACCAGGAAGCGCCGCCCCTCGGCCTCCACCAGGGCCAGCGATTGGCGCGGAGCCAGAGCAATCCGTTCCACCAACTCAAGCCTCGGCTGCCTCCGGCCACGAGCCTTGAGCCGCTCCAGCAGCCAGCCTGCCAGGCCGCCCACCGCCGCCGTCGTCGCGTTCTCGTCCCGTCTCATCTTCCGGCCTCTCCTGCCTAACCTGAGGGACTTATACCTAATCCCTAATCCCTAATCCCTAATCCCTGTTCTTCACACCAGCCGGGTCAAGCGCACGGCCATCTGCGAATCGACGACCTCAAACTCGCTCCAGGCCAGTTGCACCTCGCCCGAGGCCAGCGGCATATCCTCGCCGTGCGCCCACTGCGTCTCGATCACCTGGCCAGGCTCCAGGGCGAGCAGATTGCGCACTCGAAAATCCCGCACCGGCACGGCCACTTCCAACTCCACCGGCAGCCGCGCAATCGACGGAGTGAGCTTGATGATGGCCTCTTCCGGCAGTTGAGGCGATGCCACCAGCGCCTGCTCGGCGCCAGCCACTGCCGTCGCCGCCGCTTCGGGCGGACGCGGCGGCGCACTGACCGGCGGCGGCTGTGGGTGAACGGTTGCCATTCGCTCAGAAAACAAGCAGTAAGGTGTCCAGAAACGAAGCAACTGGATTGGGAAGAGCTAAGGAAGCATTGAATCGGCCAGTGTCTTGAGGAATTCGGGCATTCGCCAATGTGGGATCGCCCTTGGTTCAACGGGGTCGGTTCTGGTTCAACCGAGAATGCTCGGTGCCCCATCCATTCCGCTTTTTTCTGCGGCTTCGGGGTCCCCAACGACAGGTCTTCGTCGTTGGGGTGATCAATGGGTGGGATACCTCGAAGCGCATCCCGCCAGCAACTTCGCTGCTACACTGGTAAGTAAACCCAGCGCGGTCTTCCAGGCTCCATCCACCCCGGAATCCGCCCCCAGTGAGGCCAAATCATGCCGGAATCCAACGAAATCAAGCGTCTCCCCGCCACCAGCCTGCGCCTCAAAATCGGCCTCGCCGAGATGCTCAAAGGCGGTGTCATCATGGACGTGATGAACGTCGAGCAGGCGCGCATCGCCGAGGAGGCCGGCGCCACCTCGGTCATGGCTCTGGAGCGCGTCCCCGCCATGATTCGCGCCGAGGGCGGCGTGGCCCGCATGGCGCGCCCCGCGCTCATCAAAGAGATCATCGCCGCCGTCTCCATCCCGGTGATGGCCAAGGCCCGCATCGGCCACTTCGCCGAGGCCCAAATCCTGCAAGAGCTGGGCGTCGATTTCATCGACGAGAGCGAGGTCCTCACCCCCGCCGACGAGGCCCATCATATCGACAAGCACGCCTTCACCACGCCCTTTGTCTGCGGCGCGCGCAACCTGGGCGAAGCTCTCCGGCGCATCGCCGAAGGCGCGGCCATGATCCGCACCAAGGGCGAGGCGGGCACCGGCGACGTGGTCCACGCCGTCCGCCACATGCGCCAGATTACCCGCGAGATGCGGGCGCTCACCGTGCTCTCCGAACAGGAGCTTTACGCCGCCGCCAAGGAGCATCAGGCCCCCTACGAGATGATTCGCCTGGTGGCCCAGACCGGCAAGCTCCCGGTGCCCAACTTCTCCGCCGGCGGCATCGCCACCCCCGCCGACGCCGCTCTCATGATGCAGCTCGGCGCGGAGGCCATCTTCGTCGGGTCAGGAATCTTCATGAAGGAGCGCGCCACCCCCCTCGAAGTCGAGAACTGGACCGAGAGCGAAGCCGAAGTTGGCCTTTGCTCCAAAAACGAGGTCGGCACGCCGCGCAATCCCGAAGAGCGCGCCGAAGCCGTCTCCCGCGCCAAGGCCATCGTCGTCGCCACCACCCACTACAACGACCCCAAAATCCTCGCCGAGGTCGCAGCCCAGGTCACCGGAACCATGAAAGGCCTCGCCGCCGCCGCCATCGAAGAAAAAGACCAACTCCAAACCCGCGGCTGGTAGGACTGGCCGTCCAGGCGTACGCTCGCTTCGCTCGCAAAAGCTTCGTTGCTTCCCTCTTCATTGTTGATAGGCAATAGGTGG
>Ga0326727_10007545_pt1 | contig 28636 bp, 27 predicted proteins | sample MB2enrmetagenome_FD_207643 | JGI IMG/M metagenome (GOLD analysis project Ga0326727, IMG submission 207643) | Lab enriched peat soil microbial communities from McLean, Ithaca, NY, United States - MB29MY | ecosystem: Environmental > Terrestrial > Soil > Wetlands > Peat | place: USA: New York... | reverse complement strand
TGTCGCGTCTTGTCTTCAGACACGCCGCCTCGCTCGCCCTTGGCCCCGATCGCCCGGTGCGTTCGAGCTCCGCCTCGATCGCGTTCCTCCGCTGCGAGAAGCTGCGCAGCACCTCGCGGTCAAAGCCCTCGAGCTCGGACAGGCCGCGCCGGTCCGGCGTGAGCCATTGGCCACCGATCGCAGCTACCCGCTCACGAAGCTCCGCGCGATAGATCGAAGCCGCCGCGCGTTTGTGCAGGTAGATCATGCGGGAGTCGAGCGCGGTCCATCGCCCGTCGCTTCCTTCTACGACGTTGCAGACGATCCCATGCGTATGGAGCTGCGGATCGAGCTCGCGCGAGGCGGGGTGGACAAAGCAGGCAACGGCGAGCCCGGCAGGCACGTGCCCGTCGCGGCCCCCGAACCCGCGCCGTGCCCGGCCGCCCTCGTCCTCGAGGAACGAGAAGGCCGCCTTAACCGCCCCGCGGTGCGCCTCGGCAAGTGCCGCCCGCAGCGGTTCGTCGGCGAGCGTCCAGGCGAGCGATACCGACTTCGGCGCCGACAGCGTGAAGTCCCAGCCCGGTGTGTGGTCGGTCGCGACCCGTTCCAAGAGCCGGCCACCGTCGGGGTGCTCGCCTTTCGCGAGGGCTCGGAACGCCGCCGGGTCGACCGAACCGACAAGGCCGAGCGACGCGGCGCCTTTTCCGAGCCAGTAGCCCTCCGCGCCGCGCCCGGCGTAGGAGACGTAGTACTCGACGCCCTTCGGCCCGAGCTTGTGCGCGCTCAGCACGGCCGGCCGCATAGGCGACGGAGCTCGACGTGGCCCTCCGCGAGCTCGGACTCACGCGAGAGCGACGCGCCGAGGTCAGCTGCGAGATCACCGGTGAAGCCCGGCGGCGGATCAGCGCGGGTTGGTTCCTCGTTGCGCATTTTCGTCGCTCCTTTCTTGCGGGACGACGATGATGTTGCGCCTAGGGACTCACAGCACTTCTCACAGCAACACTCACAGCAACACTCACAGGAGGAGAAATTCTGCGCGGTTTCCTGAACCCCGGCCTCCCCGACAACCCGATCATGAGCCGCGACGATTCGATCGAGCCCCTCTATTCACAGGGCTGTGACCAGGGCCTGTGAGTGTTGCTGTGAGTAGTCCTGTGAGTGTTGCTGTGAGTAGTCCTGTGAGTGTTGCTGTGAGTGTTGCTGTGAGTTGCCGGAGCGCGCAGACCCTTCCACTGCATGCCGCGAGCTCGTCTGTGAGAACTGCTGTGAGAAGTGCTGTGAGTTGGTCAGCGCACAATCGCACCATGATTCGACTCCGCTCCACCCATGACGATCGCCTGACGTCGTTGTCATCGCGAACAACCCGGCACCTCGCCACCATCGAGGCCGCCCGCGCCCGCCACAGCCTTGACGACGTGGTTCGGCTGGCCTCCCATGGCCACTTGGAGCGCTCCCCCTCTTTGCAACTGCATCTCGACGACGGCATCTGGCAATGCTTGGGCTGCGGCCAGACGGGAGATGTCGTCGAGCGGGTGTGCCAGGGCGAAGCTGTGGGACGGCGCCAGACGATCCGCATCCTCGACTCGGGCCGCGCGCTCACGCGCTCGTGGGCTGCACACGAATCGGCGCCCTCGCGCAGGGACTCTTCTTCAAGCCGACCCCCGGCGGGAAGGTACTTCGCGACTCACGCCGCGGCTGTCGAGATGACCCGTGACCCAGTCCTTCTGGTGACCGCTGACGGGCCAGCACTGTGACTGTCCGTGCGCAGGCCCTCATGAACGAGTCCTTCACCGCCGACGACCAGCTGCTCGTGACGCCCGAAGAGGCCGCCCGCCGGCTGTCGGTCGGACGAACGACCATCTACGAGCTGATGGCCAGTGGTGAGCTCCAGTCGGTCAACATCGGCCGCTGCAGGCGTGTGCCGGTGAGCTCGCTGTCGTCGTTCGTCAACAGGTTGATCGGCGACACCGTCGTCGAGCCACGCCGACGGTAATTCGAGCCTCGCCCCATCGCGCGGACGCTGACCGACGGGATCGTTCAGCAGGGTACGTAATAACAACGCCGGACGAATCCCGCCAGAAAGCCCCCTATTCGAGCCCTATACGGAGTAGCTTCGGCCAATGGCACATATCCGGACCCGACAGACCGCTGACGGCACGCGTTACGACGTGCGCTACATCATCAACGGAACGGAACGCTCGGACAGCTTTCGTTCGAAGTCGGACGCCGAGTCGCGGCTGACAAAGGTGAGAGCCGATGAGCTGGTCGGCCTTGTAACTGACCCGCGAGGGGGGGAGCGGTTATTCGGAGAGTACGCCGAGCAGTGGCTCAAACACCGATTGGTGAAGGGGCGACCGCTCACGCCGGCGACGCGCCAGGGTTATGAGGGTTTGCTCCGTCGTAACCTGCTGCCGCCCTTCGCCAAGACCAAGCTGCGCCAGATCACACCCGAACGCGTCCGAAAGTGGCACTCGGAGCTCACCGCGTCCGCCAGCGCAGACGCCGCAGCGAAGTCCTACCGGGTGTTACGGGCCATCTTGAACACCGCAGTGTCCGATGAGCTGATCCCTCGAAATCCGTGCCACTTGAAGGGGGCCGGGATCGAGCACGCCGAGGAGCGCCCGATGCTCGACAGCTCCACGGTGCTGAAACTCGCCAATGCCATTGACCCCCGTCTTCGGTGTCTTGTGCTCCTCGGAGGCTTCGTCGGATTACGGACGGGGGAGTTGCTCGGGCTCGAGCGGCGGGACGTCGACCTGATGCATCGGGTGATCCACGTCCGGCGTCAAGCACAGGAGATCAACGGACATCGGATCATCACCGAGCCGAAGACACAGGCCGGCGTCCGGTCTTTGTCGCTACCAGGAGCGCTCGTTGAGAGCCTCGAGGCCCATATCGCCGCCAACGGCGCTCCGGGTCCGGCCGGTGCGGTGTTCACGGGCCGTTCAGGTCTGCCGCTACGTCGCGCAGATCTTTCCGAGGAGTGGCGGGCTGCGGTCGCGGCAGTCGGGCTCTCCGATATTCGGATCCACGACCTCCGCCACCACGCCGCCACGACATTCGCACGCAAGCCGGACGTGACCCTCAGGGAGTTGATGACGACCATCGGGCACGCGTCGCCGGCCGCCGCGTTGCGCTACCAACACGCCACCGCGGAACGCGGCCGGGAACTCGCCGACTACATGGATTCGGTTATCGCCTCGGCCGGCGAGCCGCCGCAGGCTGCCGTTGTTCACCTGCATCCGTAGGAGTCCGACGGGATCCACACGGGATTCTGAAATTGGCTGCTTCGGAAAAAGTGCCTCTGAGCTGGGAGGCGGCGCCCAGAATCGAACTGGGGTACAGGGCTTTGCAGGCCCTTGCCTAAACCACTCGGCCACGCCGCCCGGTCAAGCACATGTCACTCGGAGCGCCGCCGGCCTGGAGCAACGGACGCTCGCGCGAGCGGCCCAACCCTACCGCGCTGATCGCGGTTGCCGAGCATTGAGACGGGGCACCCCGGTGAAGGCGACCACCGTGGGATCCGGCGATGGCGCACGTAACCTGACAGCCGCGGGGCTGAACCTCGCCGGCCCCGGCCACGTAGCTTCACCCGGCCGCGGGGCGGCCGGCCCCGTCAAACCTCGGTGCCGTCAGACCCCCGTCGCATGAAACCCGCCGTCAACATGGACGATCTCTCCGGTCGTCCGGGGGAACCAGTCCGAGAGAAGCGCCACGCAAGCTCGTGCGATCGCCTCGGAGTCCTTGACGTCCCAACCGAGGGGGGCACGCCCGTCCCAGACGCTCTCGAAGCGCCCGAAACTCGGGATCGACCTCGCCGCCACCGTGCTGATCGGACCGGCCGCGATGAGGTTGACCCGGATGCCACGCGGCCCGAGATCGCGAGCGAGGTATCGGGCAAGCGACTCCAAAGCCGCCTTGGCGACGCCCATCCAGTCGTAACCGGGCCACGCCACGCTGGCGTCAAAGTCAAAACCGACGATTGACCCCCCGCGCGTAGCTCTGCTGAGGAGCGGCGCGAACGCCGCCGCGAGGACCTTGAGCGAGTAAGTCGACACTTCGATCGCGCTCGCCACGTCCTTCCAGCCTGCCGGAAGGACACCGCTTCCGAGGCAGCTCTCCGGCGCGAAGCCGATGGCGTGCACGACGCCGTCGAGCACCCCCCACCGTTTCTCGAGCTGATCGGCCACCCGGTCCGCCTGCTCTTCGGCCGTGGCGTCGAGCTCGTAGACCTCGACGGGGGCAGGAAGCTTGCGGGCTGCACGAGTCGTGAGGGAGAAGCCCCGGCCGAAGCCGGTCAGAGCCACCTCGGCACCTTCCTCCAGGGCGAGGCGTGCCGCGCCGAAGGCGAGGGAGTCATCAGTCAGCACCCCGGTGACCAGGATGCGCTTTCCTTCGAGTATCCCCACGTTTCCTCCCCAGCGTCGATATCCGATGCGGCCCTCCGAGGTTAGGTGCGTGACCTGGAGGTCAACCTGCGATAGAGCGCCGAGGTCTCGGGATGGATGCCGAGCAGTGGATCGCCCTCGAGCTCGAGTGCCACCGCCAGGCTACGCAGTGCAGCGTCCACGCCGCCGCGGTTGCCGAGCCCGTCCGCCGCACGCATGAGCAAACGGTAGAGCCGCTCGTCCCAAGGCGAAGCCAGCAGTCCCTGGAGTGCTGCCCAGTGGGCGAGCCCGGCATCGCCGCGCTCGAGCGAATGCTCGCCGAGGCGGCAGGCGAGATCGACCACCGAGGCCTCTATCGCCGCCGTGAAGCCCTCCAGCTGGGCCCATTCGCCCCGCTCGAGGCCGTCGAAGGGACGGCCGCGGACCAGCGCAAGGGCTCTTCGCCAAGACTCCGCCCCGCGCTCTTCTGCGGCAAGGTCCTTGAAACGGTCCCAGTCAGTGTCGACATCGACGAGGCGATGCCGCCTGGCCTCCTTGCGGAGACGGGGGCGGCCGTCGCTCGCAAGGCCGAGCGCTCTTCTCGTTTCCGAGAGCCGGTTCGCGAGCGTCTGGACCGGCACTCGTCGCTCCGGCCACAGAGCGGTCGCGAAAGTATCTGTGGTCGTGCCTTCAGGATGCATGGCGAGGAAGGCGACCAGCTCAGTCAGCCGCCTGCGGTGTCTGAACGACTCGAGAGCTCCGTTGACCTGCACGTTCCCGAGCAACCCGACCTCGACCGGGAGGGCAGGGAGAGCCGGCCTCGGCATCGTGTCTCGCGCCTGCGGCGGGACCCGGGCCTTGACGGGCACCTCGGCGAGCTCGCCGAGGTCGACGCCGTTGATCCGGCGCCCGTCTCCGAAGGTGAGTGTGGGCTGGCCCGCCGGTTCCGGGGCGAGCTCCCACAGGCACAGCGCGCCTTGCGCGCCCGCGCAGCACAGGAGGCCGACCCCGGTGGTCTGCTCGCAGAAACGGACCAGCTCACCGAGCAGCGGGTCGGCCGGATCACTTGCCCACGGCGGAACGATCACGCAGATCGACGGCGAGCCCGTCCCGTTCATGGAGCGGACGGCGACCTCCTCGAGGGCCGACGCCAAATCCGGGACGTGCCTGGTTCTCTCGAGCCGGGGCATCGGCTGGTCGAACGCGACCAGGATCAGGGTCTCGAGATCCGACCATCGCCGGGTACCAAGCTCCACGGCGATCTCGGCGAGCTTCACGCCGACCGCAGGCTGGTCCCCCTTGAGGATGGTCGAGGCGACGGCCGCGAGGTCGACCAGGGCCCGGCGCCCGTGCATCTCGGACAAGGTGACCAGGGCGGCCTTTCGTGCTGCGCTCGTGATCGCCGGTGTGACCGGGAGCGAGGCGATGATGCGCGAGTCACGGGGCAGGCTCCAGGACTGAGCGAGCGGTCCTCGAAGAAACGGCCACGGCGGCGCCTCGGAGGTCGGCAGGTAAACCGTGACCGAGTCCGGGCCGAGTTGGAGGACGTCCGCGCCCGCCCTCAGCCCGAGCGACGCCATGGCGTCCGCGGCCACGCCGATGGCGAGTCGGCTCCACTCAGAGTCCTCGAGATGGAACGCCGGTCGCGAACGCCCGGTGGCAGTCGGGCCGGGCGGCGAGGCGTCGGCCCGAAGAGGCTGCAGCTCGATCGTGTTCGACATCTCGCCGGCGTTCGAGGTGTTTGACCAGACCCTTTGCACCTTGAGCAGGCCGCTCAGGGCAAGCAGGCTGGTTGGATGCGCCGACTGACTCTGGCGCATGCCTCCAAGCTCGCTGCCCGAGGTGCTCGGAGTCGGCGAACTCATGGAGGGCTCCTGTTACAAGATGCATGTGGCCGGCCGCACGAGGGTGGGACCGGTCGGGTTCGTACGGCGGTCGGCCGGGACGCGGTGGTCTCTCCATGTTCCGGTAGGGGCTACATCATGTCAAAGGGCTGCACGTTGGGCGCAGTCGAGTCGTGCGGTCCGCCACCCGGGGTCGGCACCCCGGGGGAGGCTCCGGCCCGGGCCGGAGCGATCAAAGGGGCCGTTGCGAGTGGCACGCCGCGATAGTCCGCCGGGTCCGTACCGCCCTACCTACCGTCTGACGTACGCGAATCGGTACCCAGGGCGCTTTGCAATCTCGGACCCTCAGCGAGGGGGTCGAGTACTCACCGAAGGAGAGTCCGACGTGAACGAAGACGGAGCAACTAGCCAAGAGCCCTCAGTCAAGCCCGAATCGGGCGATCAGCTACGGGCACCGCTGGGCGCTGGGCCCGTGCCAACGGTCGTCGAAACTGGCGGCCCCTCCGCCGGTGCAACCGTCCGCAGCCTCGGCCTTAGCCTGACAGCCCGCGCGGTCGGGGTCGTCGGGATCGCCACCCTGGTCGTCGTGGGGTTGGTTCTCGGCTCGACGCTGTGGACCAGCTCCGGCGCGTCACGCGGGACAGCCCACATCCGGACGGTGCTGACCTCGGCTCATGGCGCTGGCGCGGCCTCGGGGGCGACGATCACAGTCACGGGAAACGGTCAGGTCGAAGGCACGCCCGATACCGCCACTTTCGGGGTCGGCGTGAGCACGACGGCTTCCACTGCCGTCGCGGCGCTTGAGGAGAACAACGCCCAGGTCGCCGCGCTCGAGAGCTCGCTCGAGCAGAGCGGCGTCGAGGCCAAGGACATGCAGACGAGCTGGCTCAACCTCTCCGCCAACACCGATTCGAGCGGGAACGTCACCGGCTTCAGCGCCGACGACGAGCTCACCGTGACCATGACCGATCTCTCGGACCTCGGAGAAGCTCTTGACGCCGCCGTGCACGCGACCGGCAACGACGTCACCTTGGACGGGATCTCGTTCTCCATCGCGAACCAGTCCTCGCTGCTCGCGGCGGCACGGGCTCAGGCCATGCTCGCCGCCCAGACCGAGGCCACCCAGGTCGCGGCCGGGGGCGGGTTGGCGCTCGGTCCCATCGTCAAGGTCACCGACCAGGAGAACGCCGGCCAGAACGTCTACTACCCGGAGCTCTTCGAGACCGCCGTTCCCGCTGGCAACAGCGGCACCGCGGTGCCCGTGCAACCGGGTCAGCAGCAGATATCGGTTCAGGTGACCGTCGTCTACCAGCTCGTCACTCCGTCCTCCTGAGCGCCGAGCCATCCTCCTCTGTACCTTGGAAAGGACGTCATGGACGGCCCTGATCTCTCCCACCTTCTAGACGGCGCCAGCTCCGAGAAGCCCTCGCCGGAAGTGCTCGCGGGCATTGTCCGCAGGCACCGGCGCTTGCAGGCCCGCCGCGCCCGCATGGCGGCGTCGCTCGGCCTCTTGGTAGCGCTCGCCGGAGTGGGCGTGGGCATAGGTGTGAGCCATAAGGGCAGCCCGACAAGGACGGCAGGAGCAACGATCCCGACGACGCAGCCAGGGTACGCCAAGCTCGTTCCGGGGCCAGTTATCGGTGCGCCGAGCTTTACGGCCCCAACCGGCAGATCCGGGGCGAGCATCGGTCCTGCCCCCAAGGGCCTCGACTGGGTCGGAGCAAGATCACGTACCGGATCGGCGGCGTTCGCGCCCGCGACCTCGGGCGGCAATGCGCAGGCCCCTGGCTCCAGCTCGGCCTCGACCGCGGCCGGAGCCGAGTCGGGCGGCGGAGGAGGCCTGCGGTACGCAGGAGCTTCCCAGGGTCTCACGGCTGTCTGCGACTTCTCGAGCTGCTCCAACCTGCCGTCTGGGTTGCTCGGCGATGCAGTGCTCAGCCACCTGGTCTCTCGTGTGAACGATGGCGTCACCGTGCGGGCTTTCACTGCCGCCTGGGCCGTAGCACCCGTTGAGCTCGTCCCGATTGCTTCGGGGTCGGCTGGGAGCGGATCAGGTGGAGTTGCGAGCGGTTCGTCGTCGGTTGCAGGGAACGGCACGACAACGACCCTTGTCCCTCCGGCCGTTACCAGCAACAGCGGCACGACCGGCAACAGCGGCACGACCGGCAACAGCGGCACGACCAGCACCAGCGGCACGACCGGCAACAGCGGCACGACCAGCGCGACCACGACGACCGTCGGCACTTCGCCGCTACCCACGCCTGTCACCTCGGAGAGTTGCGGCCTCACTCAGGGGCTTGTAGTCGAGGTGTCCGACGCGGGGGCGGTCGGAGTGGTCACGGTGCCGCTCGGCCCGTCTGCCGCGGAACCGATGGACGTGCTTTCTGATCAGGTCGTCGGTGTCGCGGAGCAGTCCCCGATTGCAGTAGTGGTCGCGCACACGACAGGTCAGACATCGACCGTCCGTGCCGAATTCACTGCTGGAGGGCAGGACGACATGACCGTCGTCGACCAGTGGGCAGTGCTGGTCCAGCAGCTCGGGACGAGCGGTCTTGGCGGGACCGGAAGCCAGGGCACCGAGACGATGGAGGGTCAGGCATCTGTTTACGCGCTGTCGAGCAACGGGACAGTCCTCGAACAAGCTGACCTGCCAGGATCCGGTGCCTTGGCGATGCCAGTGGCCGCATGCGCCGAGTCGAGCGTCCTCCCGGTGGGGACGCATGTCTCGGGCGACTCCGGCTCGAGTGCAACGGGCGCGACCAGCGTGTCGGGCCCGTCGCACTCGACCGGCTCGGGCTCGACCGGCTCGGGCTCGACCGGCTCGCACTCGACCGGCTCGGGCTCGACCGGCTCGGGCTCGACCGGCACGGGTGGGTCGGGCACGGGTGGGTCGGGCATGGTGGGGGCAAGCCCGGCAACCATGGTTCCGGCAAGTTCCGCCGCCTCCGCCGCCAAGCACACCGGCGGTTAGTAGCCCACGCGGCCGGGAGTCCTCCCGGTGGGACAAACTGTCGTCATCGAAGATGACCGCAAAGGCGAGATAGCCGATGACTTCGTCACCGTTTACGAGGCGCACTATCCCCGCCTGGTGCGGGCGCTCGAGATCGGTGGCCTGGACAGACCGAGCGCCGAGGACGTCGCACAGGAGGCCTTCGCCCGCACGCTCGGGCACTGGCGGCGCGTGCGCTTGGGGACGAACCCGCCCGGGTACGTCTACCGCACGGCGTTTCGTCTGTCCCGCGGCCACTGGAAGCGTGAGTACGTGCCAGTAACAGAGCAGGCGGACCGCGTCGACACCGCCGCCGAGGCCGTTTCCAACCTGGATCTCGAATTCGCGCTGCGCCAGATGCCATCAAGGCGGCGAGCGTGCGCGATGCTCTGTTTTGTCGTGGGGCTCACCCCGAAGGAGGCCGCGCGCTCACTTGGGATCGCCGAGGGCACCGTGCGCAAGCAGCTGGGCCACGCCAGAGACGACCTCCGGCACTTGATCGAGGAGCCGCAACCGCCCAGGTGAGGGGCTCAAGGGCGCAGCCGGGACCCAAAAAGACCAGGTTTGGGGGGTGCCTGGCTGCCAGCGGAATGCTAAAGTCTCCAAAACCGTTCGATTGATATGCAGCAGGCGTGGACGTGGGCGGCGGCCCACGTTTTGTCATTTCCGGGGTACGAATCCATAAGGAGGCAGCGGCGATGGGGACGTCAGACGACGTAGAGCGCATCGCCGCGCCCGTGCTCAGACTCGCCGGCCTCGAGCTGGTCGACGTCGAGCTCCGTGCCGGCAACATCGTCGTGACGGTCGATCGCGAGGGCGGGGTAGACCTGGACACGCTCGCGTCTGCGAGCAAGGCGATCTCGGCTGCCATCGACCGTGAGGATGTCGGCCCTTCGGGGCGCTACGAGCTCGAGGTGACGAGTCCCGGCCTGGAGCGCCGCCTCCGCCGGCCCGAGCATTTCCAGCGCTTCGTCGGCCACCAGGTCGCCATTCGAACCCTGCCCGGGGTTGAGGGCGAGCGGAGGATCGAGGGTGAGATCCTCGCCGCCGACGACCACGGCGTCGTCTTGACCGCGCCTGGCCTGCCCGAGGGCCGACGCCTCGCCTACACCGACATCGAGCGAACCCACACCGTCTTCGACTGGAGGGCCGCGTTGGCGCATACCCCCTCGCCGACGGCTCGCAGTGACCGGCGTCGACAGGCCAAGTCCTCGCCTGGGGCAGCTGGGCGCGAGCGCGTCGACAAAGAGATGGCGGACACGCCATGAGCGCGACGAATTTCGACCTCCTGGAAGCCCTCCAGCAGATCGCAGTGGAGAAGGGCATCGCTGTCGACACGCTGTTCGACGCCCTCGCGAACGCGCTTGTTGCCGCCTACAAGAGGCTCCCGCAGGCCGCTGAGGAGGCTGTCGTCACGATCGACCCGGACTCGGGCGAGATCCGCGTTTATGGCCAGGAGCTGGACGAGGAAGGAAACGTGACCCGCGAGTGGGACGACACCCCCGAGGACTTCGGGCGGATCGCGGCCCAAGCGGCTCGCCAGGTGATCCTCCAGCGCATCCGCGAAGCCGAGCGCGACCGCAAGTACGAGGAGTACGCCGGGCGCGAAGGCGACATCGTGACCGGGATCATCCAGCAGAGCGACAATCGCTACACCCTGCTCGACCTGGGCAAGGTAGAGGCTCTGCTGCCCCAGGCCGAACAGGTCCCCTATGAGCGCTACGACCACGGTGCCCGCCTCAAGGCCTATATCGTCGAGGTCCGCAAGACCAGCAAGGGTCCCCAGATCGTCGTTTCCCGCAGCCACCCCGGGCTCATCAAGCGGCTCTTCGAGCTCGAGGTGCCCGAGATCTCGAACGGCGTCGTCGAGATCAAGGCTTGCGCGCGTGAGCCAGGCCATCGGACCAAGATCGCGGTCTGGTCCAACGACACCAACGTCGACCCGGTGGGGGCCTGCGTCGGCGCCCGAGGGGCGCGCGTGCGCATGGTCACCACGGAGCTGCGAGGCGAGAAGGTGGACATCGTGCCGTTCTCGGACGACCCGGCCGAGTTCGTGTCCCGGGCGCTTCAGCCGGCCAAAGTCAAAGAGGTGCTGCTGGACGAGGATCGCGGCCGGGCGACTGTGATCGTTCACGACTATCAGCTGTCGCTCGCGATAGGCAAGGAGGGGCAGAACGCCCGCCTTGCGGCGCGCCTGACAGGCTGGCACATCGACATCAAGAGCGAGTCCGAGGTGGCAGCCGAGGAGGCCCACTACGCCGAGGGTGACTGGGCCGAGGGCGAATGGGTCGAACAGTCCGGCGAGATGGTCTGGAAGCCGGCCGAAGGCGGCGAGACGCTCTCGGCCGAGGCTTGGGCCGCCGGGGAGGCCGGGGGGGAGGCAGCCGTTGAGCAGGCTGCGGCCGAGATCGGCGAGGAGATCGTCGCCGAGGCGGTAGAGGCGGCCGAGGAGATCAAGGTCGAAGCCGAGCTGGACGCTGAAGACATCGTCGCCGGGGCCGTGGCGATAGCCGAGGAGCTCGCGTTGGAGACCGAGCTGGAAACCGAGCTCGACGCGGCAAGTGATACGCGCTCACCTGTGGTCTCGGAGGGCGAGGAGACCTCGGGAGACGGGCAGGGGTTGTAGCGGCCCCGCTTCGTACCTGTATCGGCTGTCACCGCGTGGCACCGGCGTCGGAGCTCACCCGCGTGGTGCACACCGGTGACGGCGCTCTTGACGTCGGGAGCGGCCTTCCGGGGCGAGGCGCTTGGCTTTGTCGTGACTCGCCCGCATGCATCGATCTCGCCGCACGGCGACACGCGTTCTCGAGGGCGCTCCGCCGTCCCATCGCGCCGGAGGCGGTCGACGCTTTACGGGCGAGGCTGTCGCCTCCGGCTGGGGTGCCGGCCGACCCTAGCCCTGGCTAGTCCCTCCGCCGCTCGCGCCCGAACAGGCGATTGAGCAGAGGATGCGCCGGCGCTACCACGGAGGGATCTGCCTCGGTTGCCAGCTGGTTCCCGCTCGAGTCCTCGGGCAGGACCGCCGGCACCCAGGGCGAGCCCAGGACGCCGCGCCCGGAGACGATCGGGACCTCCGTGCCCAGATCGGGCGTCCCGATTCCGCCTCCGGTCTCTTCTGTCTGCTCCTCGTCACTGAGGGCCTGCCTGACGTCGTGCTCGGTCGGAGCTGTCGCCGGCTTGTCTCGGTCGATGTCCAGCTCGTCGAATTCCTGCAGCAGGTCGGTGACGCGAGCCACGTGCCGCGCATCGTTCGGCAGGCCCGACCGTCGCAGAAGCTTGCGACCCTCGACGGTGAGGCCGAGCTGGTTCTCGACGTACTCGACGACTCCGAGCTCGATCAGGAGCGTGACCGAAGCCGCGAACCGGGCCGGATCCGGTCGCGAACCGGGCGGAACGACCGAGTCCAGGGTCCAGAGAACCTGCATCAGCGGAGCCAGCTCGCCTCCGTTCGCGCGCTCGACTGCCACCAAGACCGCACCTTCTCCGGGGCCGAAAGGCGATCCCACCGGTCGCAATGTACCTCGGAGCTCTCGTCTCGCACGACTCGGCAAGAGCGCCCTCGGCCGTAGAATGAACACACGGGTGTACTGAGCACCGGCGTTGTGTGAGAATAAGAGGCCGCGCCTGGCTCGGGACCCCGAACGCTGCGCTGCCCCTCGACAGGAGAGGACCGAACCACCAGTTGCCCAAGAAAATCCGCGTCTACGAGCTTGCCCGTGAGCTGGGGCTGACCAACAAGGAAGCCCTTGACATTTGCATCGACCTCGGGATTGGCGTCAAGAGCCACTCGTCGTCGATCGAAGACGCGCAAGCCGACCGCGCCCGGCGGAAGGTTGACCGGGAAGGGCTGAGGCGCGCCGTGCAGCCCGTGGAGCCCGCCGCAGCGCCTGCCGCAGCCTCGAGCGGTTCGGCCGTTTCATCGCGTCGCGTGACGAACGCACCGACTGTCGAGCGGCCTCGCATTCCGCCGCCTGCCGCGACGCCCGCGCCACCGCCAGTGCCGGCGCCAGTGCGCCCTGGCGCGAACGATGGCACCGTCTCCAAGCCGGCGGCGGAAGCCGCTCCTGTCTCCCATGAAGCCCGCCCTGGTCAGCGCCTCGTGGTGAGCAAGTCGACGAGCGAGGTCATCGACTCGCCGCGCACCTCCTTGCCCCGGCCGCCTGTCCCGCCGCCTCCGAGTACCCCCAGGACCGCGCCGGTGCCCGGATCGAGACCCGGGACCATTCCTGGCGGGCAGCGTCCGGGAATCTCGCCACCTCCGGCTGCGCCGCGCCCGCCAGCCGCACCAGCGACTGCGGCTCAACAAGGCACAGCTGCGGCTCCGCCTGGGCCTCGCGCGGCTGCCTCTCCGGCCGTTGCCTCTTCGGCCGTTGCCTGTCCGGCGGGCAGCTCTCCGGTGGGCGGCCCTCCGGTGGGCGGCTCTCCGGCTGCACCCGGTGTGGATCGCAAGGCGGGCGCTCCCCGCCCGGTCAGCCCCTCGGGCAAGCCGATCCCGCCGCCTCCCGGCCCCCGCTCGAGCACGGGCCGCCCAATCCCGCCCCCGCCTGGATCGCGGCGTCCATTGCCACCGAGTGGCCCAGGATCGCGTCCGAGTACTCCCGGCTCCCGCCCCGGGATGAGCCCCTCACGCCCCAGCACCGTCGGCCCCCGGCCAGCGGTCGGCCGCCAGGTCGGCCCACGGCCTGGCGGAGGCGCGGGTTTTCAGCGTCCTTCTGGGCACTTCCCGGCTCGGGACGGCGGACGCCCCGCCAGTGGTTCCTACGGAGGAGGTGGTGGCGCCCCGAGCTCGCGCGGTGGCGGCTATACCCCCGGCGGTCCGGCGGGCGCCGCACGAGGTGGACCTGTCGGCCGAGGGCGACCGCCGCAGCGCAGGCCGCGTCGCCGGCGCCGCAGCATGGAAGAGCTGGAGCCGATCCAGATCGCGGCTTACCTGCCGTCGAGCGCCCCCGTCCCCGACCACGAGGTGATCGTGGAGCGGGGTTCCACGCCCCAGCAGCTCGGCCCGCGGCTCAACAGGTCTGCCGGTGACGTCGTTCGTTTCCTCTTGCTCCAAGGCGAGATGGTCACGGCCACCCAGGCGCTGACCGACGACATGATCGCCCTGTTCGCCGCCGAGATCGGCGCGCAGATCCGCTTGGTGGACCCCGGCGAGGAGCAGGAGGCAGCGCTTCGGGCGAAGTTCTTCGGTGACGACGAAGAGGAAGAGGCCGAGGAGGATCTCCAGATACGGCCTCCCGTCATCACCGTCATGGGTCACGTCGACCACGGCAAGACGCTGCTGCTCGACCGGATTCGTCACACGAACGTGGTCGCCGGCGAGGCTGGTGGCATCACCCAGCACATCGGCGCATACCAGGTCGATTGGCACGGCCAGCTGCTGACCTTCATCGACACCCCCGGCCACGAGGCCTTTACGGCGATGCGGGCGAGAGGGGCCAGCGTCACCGACATCGTGGTGCTCGTCGTCGCAGCCGACGATGGAGTCATGCCCCAGACCGTGGAGGCGATCAACCACGCCAAAGCGGCGAACGTGCCGATCGTGACCGCCATCAACAAGATCGACCGTCCGGATGCCGACCCCAACCGCGTGCTGCAGCAGTTGTCCGAGCTCGGGCTCGTGCCGGAGGCATGGGGTGGCGACACGATCACTGTCGAAATCTCGGCTCTCCAGTCTTTCGGCATCGACGAGCTGCTCGAGCAGCTCGTCGTGCTCTCCGAGGTGCTCGAGCTTCGCGCCGACACCGAAGGCGACGCGAGGGGCACCGTGCTCGAGTCGAACCTCGACATCGGCCGCGGCCCGGTCGCGACGATCATCGTACAGCGTGGCATTCTTCGCGTTGGCGAGCCGATCGTGGCCGGTGCTGCGTGGGGCCGCGTCAAGGCATTGATCAACGACCATGGCGATCAGGTCAAAGAAGCCTTCCCCTCCATGCCCGTGCAGGTGCTAGGGCTGTCGGAGCCCCCGATCGCCGGGGACGAGCTGCGGGTGACGTCGGACCTCTCCGTCGCGAGGACGGTCGGCGACGCCCGTGAGCAGCGTCTACGTTTCACGACGCTCGCCCAGGCCTCGTCGGTGTCGACGAGCCCGGGCGCGAAGCTCGAGGACCTCTTCGAGCAGATTCGAAGGGGCGAGACCGCCACGCTCACCTTGGTGTTGAAGGCCGACGTGCAGGGCTCACTCGAAGCGGTCACACAGAGCCTTCTCAAGCTCGAGCGCGACGACGTCAAGGTGGCCTTCGTGCATCGCGCCGTGGGTGGCATCACCGAAAGTGACGTCACGATCGCAGCGGCCTCGGGCGCGACGATCATCGGGTTCAATGTGCGGCCGGACCGGAGGGCACGCGAGCTCGCCGAGAGCCACAAGGTGGAGATCCGCACCTACGAGATCATCTACAAGCTGATCGAGGACGTGCAGGCTGCGATGGTCGGCATGCTGACCCCCGAGATCGAGGAGATCGTCACCGGCGACGCCGAGGTACGCGAGATCTTCCGGGTCCCGAAGGTGGGCGCCGTGGCCGGTTGCTATGTCACCAGTGGCGTCATCGCCCGAGGCTCCAAGGTCCGGTTCCTCCGGGACGGCGTCGTCATCTGGAAGGGCGCGATCTCCTCCTTGCGCCGGTTCAAGGACGACGTCCGCGAGGTCCAGGCCGGCTACGAGTGCGGCATCGGTCTCACCGACTTCCAGGACCTGAAGGAAGGCGACGTGATCGAGACCTATGACGAGCGGGAGATCCCCCGTAGCTGAGCCGGAGCGCCTTCATCGGCCCCGCGGCCGGTTCTCGTCGGCTGTCGAAGGCTCCTAGTAGGGTGACGTCGTGATGCGGCATTGCGACCAGGTCGATCGGTCAAAAATGTCCTTTGAGGTGCGGTCCCGTGCCTAGGCAGCGGGATCGGCGATCGTCTGTGGGCTATCCGCGGACGGCGCGGGTCAACGCCGTGCTGCTGCAGGTGCTGGGCGACGCCCTCGAGCGCCAGCGCGACGACGACGAGCGCCTGGCGCTGCTCACGGTCACCGCGGTGAGCGTCGACGCCGATCTCCGTCATGCCACGGTCTTCATGGCTTCCTTGCCCGAAGGTGCCCTGCCCGCTCTCGAGGCGCAACGCCCCGAGCTGCAGGCGGTCATCGCGCGGGAGGTGCGGCTGAAGCGCACTCCGACGCTGCGATTTGTGGCGGATCCGGCGATCGCCGCCGGCGAGCGTGTTGAGGAGGCGCTACGCCGTGTCCGGCACGACGACGCCTGACGACCGAAACGGAGAACCTGAGCTCGCCGAGCTCGCCGCGCCTGCAAAGGCCGCGAAGCCGGCCCGGCCCGGCCGGTCACTACACGTGTTGGACGACCCGGGAGGTTTCGTCGTCGTCGACAAGCAGATGGGTTGGACGTCCCACGACGTGGTCGCCCGCTGCCGCCGCCTGCTCGGGACCCGGAAGGTCGGCCACGCCGGCACTCTGGACCCGGATGCCACCGGCGTGCTGATCGTGGGCGTGGGGCGAGCGACTCGCCTGCTGCGTTTCGCGTCGGCACTCCCGAAGACCTACGTGGGCGAGGTCGTGCTCGGCGTGACGACTTCGACTCTCGATGCCTCGGGAGACGTGACCGGGAAGTTCGACATGAGCAGCATCACCTTGGAGGAGGTCCGCGAGGCGGCGCGTTCGCTGACCGGCCGGATTCAGCAGGTCCCCCCCATGGTCTCTGCGGTCCAGGTCGGGGGGCGCCGCTTGCACGAGCTCGCCCGGGCGGGCCTCGAGGTGGAGCGCGCAGCCCGGGGCGTCGAGGTGTTCCGTTTCGAGGCGTTCGAAACGGGCGAGTCCGGCTGCTTTCGGGTCCTCGTCGAATGCTCATCGGGCACTTATGTGCGTGTGCTGGCGGCCGATCTCGGCGCCAGGCTCGGCGGCGGCGCCCACCTGCGGAGGTTGCGCAGGTTGGCGGTCGGGTCGTTCAGGGACGTCGAGGCGCTTGCTCTCGAGGACGTGGCGCCCGGGCGGGTGCGCCCACCCGAAGAGTTCGTCCGGGACCTGCCGGGCGGGGTCGCCGACGACGACCTTTCCCAGGCCCTGGGTCACGGGAGAACGGTCGAGCGGCTTGCCGTCGGGGTCGTCGGTGACGGGCCCTGGGCCGTGCGCGACAGGTCGGGCCGGCTCGTGGCGGTCTGTGAAGCCGTCGGACTCGAACGTGTCAGGCCCGTGGTCGTAGTGCAGACGAGCGACAGCTCGCGTGCTGGTGTCGGTTCAGCGGCGGGCGACGAGTAGCCTCGCTCGGCGGTGCGACACGACAACGGCAGCGCCGTGACCATAGGGGCCTATGACGGGGTTCACATCGGCCATCGCCAGGTGATCGGGCTGGTACGACGGCGGGCCGCCGACGCCGGGCTGCGCAGTGTCGTTGTGACCTTTGACAAGAACCCGGCTGCCGTTGTCAATCCGGAGTCCGCCCCGCCCCGGCTCACTGACATCGACCTGAAGCTGGAGCTCTTGACGAACACAGGCGTGGATCAGATCCTCCTCCTCGACTTCGATGCCGAGCGCGCCAGGGAGAGGGCCGAGGATTTCGTGAGCGAGGTACTCGTGGACGAGCTCGCGGCTCGCGTCGTCGTCGTCGGCGACGACTTCCACTTCGGCAACCAGCGCCGGGGCAACGTGTCGTTGTTGCGGAGGATGGGGGAGGAGGCCGGTTTCTCCGTGGAGCCGGTTCATCTCGTCTCCGACCAGTGGGCACACAAGATCGTGTCATCGACACGAATCCGTGGTCTCATCGCCAACGGCGAGCTCGCCGAGGCGCAAGCCTTGCTCGGAAGACCGCACGAAGTCCGCGGGATCCTGATCGCCGGCCACGAACCGGAAACGGGAGATCCCCGTTTGCTGCTCGAGGTGCCCGCCGAGATCTTGTTGCCGCCACCGGGTGAGTACTCGGGCTCAGCACTCCTCAGCACCGGCGAGAGCTTCGCAGCTCGCATCCTCGTGGCCAACCGGGTTGGCAAAGGCCCGCAGGAGCTCGAGATCTCAGGAGCGGAGCTGCCTTTGGCAGCACTGCCGTTCGTGGGCGCGACGGGCGATGTCGTGCGGGCCCGTTTCGGCTGAGAAGAGGTCCGCACCGTGGCCAGGGCAATGTTGCGGCCGAGTCGTGACAGGCTGTTTCCATGGCGCGCAAGGGTAAAGTGACAACATGGCGATTTTCTCCATCCGGGTGTTCGGCGACCCTGTCCTGCGTCAGCGGGCCGCGGAGATCGAGGAGATCGACGCCAAGATCGTCCGCCTCTCCGAGGAGATGATCGAGACGATGCGTGACGCGCCCGGTGTGGGCCTCGCGGCTCCGCAAGTGGGCATCGAGCGCCGTATCTTCGTCTACGACGTGGGCGAGGGTGCCCGGACGGTGATCAACCCGGAGATAGTCGAGTCCAGTGGCGAGTGGGAGTACGAGGAAGGTTGCTTGTCGGTTCCCGACCTGCACTGGCCGATCATCCGGCCGAAGGAGGTCCATCTTGTGGGCCTCGACCTCGAGGGAAACGAGATCTCCATTGAAGCCGACGAGCTGCTCGCTCGAGTCTTCCAACACGAGCTCGACCATCTCAACGGGATACTGCTCCTCGAGCACCTGGACAAGGACCAGCGCAAGCAGGCTATGCGTGTATTGCGCGCGAGGACGCTCCCCGACACAACCGGGAGCAGCCTCGGCGCCTGAGCCGGACCCTCGGAGTAGCCGCCGATGACGAGGCTTGCGTTTCTCGGCTCTCCTGAGATCGCAGTCGTCCCCCTGCGGGCGTTGCATGACGCCGGCCATGATGTGGCGCTTGTCGTGACAGCACCGGATCGCCGCCGTGGCCGTGGGAGCGCCCTGGTGCCGACGCCCGTGAAGCAATGCGCGCTCGAGCTCGGGATCCCGGAGTCGAGCCGCGTGGCCGACGTTATCGACGCGAACGTCGAGATCGGTGTCGTTGTCGCTTTCGGGACTCTCATCCGTCCCGAAGTCCTCCAGAAGGTGCCGATGGTGAACCTGCACTTCTCGTTGCTTCCCCGTTGGCGCGGCGCCGCGCCGGTGGAGCGCGCCATTCTCGCCGGCGACGACAGAACCGGTGTCTGCCTCATGGCACTCGAGGAGACGCTGGACACGGGCCCCGTGTACGCCCGAGTCGAGGTGCCGATACTTCCCGGCCAGACCGCCTCCGAGCTCAGGGTCACCCTCGCCAACATCGGTGCCGACCTTCTGGTCCAACGCCTCGCCGGCGGTGTCGCGACACTCGGCGCCCCGGTGCCACAAGTGGGCGACGCCGTGTACGCGCGGAAGATCGAACGCAGCGAGCTGGAGCTCGAATGGGCACGCCCGGCCGTCGAGCTCGACCGGGTCGTGCGCGTCGGGCGTGCGTGGACCACGTTCCGGGGGAAGCGCGTCATCGTAGAGCGTGCCCGGGTCGTTGACGACGATGCCCCCGGCGAGGGTACGGAGGCGGGTGGTGGCAAGCCCGCTCGCACCGCGGTGGGAGGTGGCAAGCCCACTCGCACCGCGGCGGGCACCCGCAAGCCCAGGCGGCCCGCGCCCGGCACCCTGCTCGGCGACGAGGTGGTCTGCGGTGTGAGCCGCCTCGAGCTGCTCGAGGTCCGGCCCGAGGGACGTTCCGCGCAATCCTTTGATGAATGGCAGCGTGGTGCGCGCCCGGCGGCGCATGAACGTTTCGGCACCTAGCGCATGCTCGAGCGAAGGTCTTGGCTACCGTGGAGCGGGTGGTCGCAGTCTTGAAGCGCACGCACGCCCCCGGGCTTCCCAAGCTGGCCGACGGTGAGCTGAAGGTCGCCCCTTCCATCCTGGCCGCCGACTTCGGCATGCTGGCGAGCGAGGTGGCCAGAGTGGCCGGCGTGACGGACTGGTTGCACGTCGACGTGATGGACGGGCACTTCGTCCCCAACATCACCATTGGACCGCCGGTGGTCGAGTCGCTCCGGCCGCACACGGGGATGTTCTTCGACTGCCATTTGATGATGACGAACCCCGGGGACTTCCTCGAGGCGTTCCGCGATGCCGGTGCGGGCTCCTGCTCGGTGCACGTGGAGGTCGGCGAGACCGAGGCGCTGTGCGCCGAGATGAGGGGCCTCGGCCTCGGAGTAGGGCTCGTCGTGAACCCGGAGACCCCCTACGAGGCAGCGGCACCATACCTTGGGCTGGTCGATCTCCTGTTGATCATGACGGTGCACCCCGGTTTCGGGAACCAATCGTTCATCTCCGACGCCGCGCCGAAGCTGGCCGAGGCGCGGGCCCAGGCCGAGCGCGAAGGTCTGCAGGTCACCCTCCAGGTGGACGGTGGCATTGACGAGGCGACCGTCCCGGTGGCCGCCTCTATGGGTGCGCGCTGCTTCGTGGCTGGTACAGCGGTGTTCCACGCTCCTGATCCGGCCGAAGCCGTGCGCCGGCTTTACAGCGTCGCATCGACGGCGATCTCGGTGGACCGATGAGCGGTCCGGCGACCGAGAGTGCGGGGGCCGAGAGTGCGGCGGCCGAGAGTGCGGGGGCCGAGAGCGCGGCGGCCAAGCCGGGCGAGGTCCAGCTGCAGGCCAAGGTGTGCACCGTCTCCGACGGCGTGGTCGCCGGCGTGCGCGAGGACGCCTCGGGCGCAGCGCTCGCCGAGCGCCTTGAGGCCGAGGGCTACCGAGTCGTCGAGCGACGAGTCGTCGCGGACGGCGTCGAGTCTGTCGCGGCGGTGATCGCGGAGCTGGCTGATGGCTTCGCCGGCTTGATCGTGACCACCGGCGGGACGGGATTCGGGCCCCGGGACCTCACGCCGGAGGGCACATTGCAGGTGCTCGATCGGGTCGCGCCTGGCCTTGCCGAGGCGATGCGGCTTGCCAGCCCGTTGGGGCGCCTGTCGCGTGCCGCCGCCGGGACGCTCGCGACATCATTAGTGCTCAATCTTCCGGGGTCCACGGCCGGTTCCATCGAGTGCCTGGAGGCGGTTCTCGAGGTGCTTCCTCACGCCCTGGCGCTGCTCAGGGGTGACAGGCCCCATTAAGAAGGCAATGTTGGACAAGAACGGAGCAACGCCTGGCACAGAAGAGGCCCACATGGCCCGAGCGGTCGAGCTCGCCCAGGGTGTCCGCACGACGACATCGCCCAACCCTTGGGTCGGCTGCGTCGTCGTCGACGAGGCGGGCGAGGTCGTGGGCGAGGGGGCGACGGCACCTTACGGTGGCCCGCACGCGGAGGCAGTCGCCCTTGCCATGGCAGGCGGGCGAGCCCGTGGCGGCACCGCCTATGTGACACTCGAGCCCTGTGCCCACCAGGGCCGGACCCCGCCGTGCACAGAGGCGCTCGTCCGCGCGGGTGTCATCAGAGTGATCGCCGCCATTGGCGACCCGGACCCCAAGGTTGCGGGCGCCGGGTTCCGGGCGCTGCAGGCGGCCGGTGTCACGGTCTCGAAGGGCACGCTCGCCGGCACCGTGAGCGACCAGCTTCGTCCGTATATCGTTCACCGGTCCACGGGCCGACCCTTTGTCGTCTTAAAGCTCGCCGCGACGCTGGACGGAAGGACGGCGGCGCCCGACGGCTCGAGTCGATGGATCACAGGCGCTGAGGCCCGTCGCGACGTTCACCGCCTTCGCGCTGAGAGTGACGCAGTGCTCGTTGGGGTCGGGACGGTCCGATACGACGACCCCGAGCTCACCGTGCGCGACTCCGGCATCGCCGGGGAGCGTCAACCGCTCCGGGTCGTGCTCGGCCACGCGCCCGCCGGTGCTCGTGTCCATCCGGCGCTCGAGCTCACGGGCGACCTCGGGGCGGCGCTCGACGAGCTAGGGCGCCGCCGCGTCCTGCAGCTCCTTGTCGAGGGCGGCGCGCACGTCGCCCACGCCTTCCACCGCGAGGGGCTCGTGGACCGGTACGTGTGGTACCTCGCGCCTGTGTTTCTCGGCGGAGACGACGGCTGGCCCGTCTTCGCCGGGCCTGGTGCCGCCACGATGGCAGACGCCTGGCGCGGCCGGCTCGTCTCGGTCCGGCGGCTCGGTGACGACTTGCGCGTCGATGTCGAGCCCGGCCCTGCCCACGTCCCCGACGTGCCTATGGCGGAGGACGAGGCAGTGGCACAGTGACTGTCGGGTTCCCGACTCTCCCAGTGCCGCGTCTGGCGTTGCCCCCGATGCCAGTTCCAGCGGAGTCCTGGTGCAACCCCGTCGAAGCGCAGATCGCCTAATACACGGGTGATCCATCGTGCATCCCCGTGTATTTCGAACAGAGCTGCGATGGTGCGGAGATGACCAACTTCCCGTGCCTCATCCGCGCAGCGTCACCTTCTGGTGAGACGCGTTACCTACTCGGCCATCCGCTCCTCGATCGCTACTTGGAGTTCGTTGGAGGTCGAGCCAGACCGAACACCCTGCGGGCGGTTGCCTTCGACCTGAAGACGTTCTTCGCCGTGATTGACAAGGATCCGCTCGAGGTCACCGCTGTGGACGTCTTCGAGTTTCTCGCCCACCAACGTGGTGATCGGACCGTGATCCGCATCTCCGATCGTGAGTCGGGGTTGTCGGCCCGGACGATCGCCCGCCGTCTCTCGTCGGTGTCGGGGCTGTATGCGTATCTGGTCGCACGTGGGGATACGCCCCTACAGGCCAATCCAGTGCCCCGTGGCCTGTCGACCAGGCGCCAGGGCGGGTCCAAGCGGTCGCGGATGGTGTCCCTGGTGCGGGTGCCGCGCACACTACCGAGAGTGCTTTCACCTCACGAGGTAGACCGACTGATGTCGGCCCTGCGAACGCATCGGGACCGAGCGATGCTGCTCGCGATGGTGCTCGCCGGGTTGCGCCGTTGTGAGGTACTCGGCCTGCGCCTTGAGGACGTCTGGGTCGGAGAGCGGCGCTTGTTCATCGTCGAGGGCAAGGGCGGTCACCAGCGAGTTGTCCCCGTCGCTGATCGGTTCTTCGCCGCTCTCGGTGACTACCTCCACAACGAACGCCCGAAGACCGCGTCGACAGACCAGCTGTTTGTGGTGCTGAAAGGGCAACACCGCGGCTCGCCGCTGTCGGCGGCAGGACTCGACGAGATCCTCTCCGGCGCTCGGGAGCGGGCGCGTCTCGATCACGGGACCTGTCACGAGCTGCGCCACACCTGCCTTACCCGGCTGCGGGAAGCCGGGATGGCGCTCGAAGCGGTGCAGGCACAGGCTGGGCACCGCTCGATCGAATCGACGCGGATCTACCTGCATCTCACCAATGACTGGCTCGCCGGGGAGTATCGGCGAGCTGCGGCGCTCATCGATGCCGACCAGTGCGCTGTTGCCGAGATGCTCGCCGCACAAGAGGTGGTGGGTCGATGAACTCCGCTTCGTCGCAACAGCGCGAGCCGGCCGGCTCCCTCGCAGCAGCCGAATGGGACGAGATCGAGCTGACGGCGCCACAGCTGGCCCGGACCATGCGTCGCTATCTCGCCCAGCTGTCCACGTTCCTTGCGCCTCAGAGCGTCAACGCCGCGGAGAACGTGCTCCGCCAGTTCACCCACTTCCTCCTCGCCCACAGTGTTGTCGAGAACGTCGCCGACGTTTCCCGAGACGACGTCGAGGACTTCAAGCTCTGGCTGGCATCGCGGCGCGGCTCGAAGGGCGAGCGACTGGCTCCCAACACTCATCGCCAGCGGCTGCGGACACTGCGCGCCTTTTTCGAGCGGATCATCGAGTGGGACTGGCCAGATGCCCCGGCGCGCAACCCGGTGATCGGCGGGGATATCCCGCCCCGGCCGGAACCGCTCCCGAAGTTCTTGGACGATCGAGACGCGGCCAAGCTCATGGCCGCGGCCAGAGCGTCGAACGATCCGAGGGATCGGCTCGTCATTGAGGTCCTCGCCCGCACCGGCATGCGAGCAGGTGAGCTCGTCGACCTCGAGGCAGACGCCGTCGTGCGCATCGGTGAGGCCTATTGGCTTCGCATACCGATCGGCAAGCTCTGCAACGATCGCTACGTGCCGCTCCACCCCGAGCTCGTCGAGCTGCTCGGTGCCTGGACGGCTGCCAATCTCGACCACATTCGCCGCGAACGTCGCCTCGTTGCCGACCACCGCGGTCCCCTCGACCGCCACCTGATCGGCCGCATCGTCAAGCGAGTCGGCCGCAGTTGCGACGTGAAAGTCCACCCCCACCAGCTGCGTCACACCCTCGCCACTCAGGCAATCAACCGCGGCATGCGACTCGAAGCGATCGCTGCGCTGCTCGGTCACCGCTCGATGGAGATGACGCTCGTCTACGCACGTATCGCCGATCGCGTCGTCGCCGACGAGTACCAGGCGATCAGCGCAAAAATCGACGCTCTCTATGGCCAGGAACTCGAGCTGCCTGCCGACTACGAGACCACCGGCATGGCCAAGCTTCGCCGGGAAGCCCAGGCCAGAATGCTCGGCAACGGCTTCTGCACGCGGCCCGTCGAGCTCGATTGCCGAATGGAGGCTGCTTGCGAGACCTGCAACTACTTCCAGACGAGCATCGAGTTCCGGCCCACACTCCGACGCCAGCGTGATCACGCCGAGGAACACGGGCAAGTTGAGCGCGTCGCACTCTTCGAGCACCTTCTCCAGCGAGTCGACAAGGAGGGTGCTTGACAGCGATCACCTGTATAACGCCGAGTACGCGCTGCTGGCCGATGCCGTGGACCCAGCCCGCGACGCACTCCGAACGGCAGTTCTGGCGCGTCGGTACCAGTGGGCTAGGCCCGTCGGCTCGTGACCTGGCCACTGTTTCGAGGCGCACCGGCCGAGCAGCGTAGGCCCTTCCTGTATACTCGCCTGGCAGTTGAAGCCGTGGGTCTGCTGGCACGAAGAGATGTCTCCTTCGCTCGCAGAGCTCGTATCGAAGGGGGACGCTCTATGACACTCAAGATCGGAGACACCGCGCCAGATTTCGTGGCGCAGACCACCGAGGGCCCGATCCGCTTCCATGACTGGATCGGCGACTCGTGGGCGGTGCTCTTCTCACACCCGAAGAACTTCACCCCGGTCTGCACGACCGAGCTCGGCTACATGGCCAAGATCAAGCCCGAGTTCGACCGCCGAGGCGTGAAGGTGATCGGGCTCTCCGTCGACCCCGTCGAAAAGCACGCCGGCTGGGCGAAGGACATCGAAGAGACACAGGGAGCGGCACCCAACTATCCGATCATCGGGGATGCCGACTTCACCGTCTCAAAGGCCTACGAGATGCTCGGTGCCGACGTCAGCGGCGACCCCGCCGACCGCACCGCGGCCGACAACCAGACCGTCCGCAACGTGTTCGTGATCGGACCGGACAAGAAGATCAAGTTGATCCTCGTCTACCCGATGACGACCGGCCGCAACTTCGACGAGGTGCTGCGGGTCATCGACTCGCTGCAACTGACCGCGAAGCACAAGGTCTCGACGCCGGTGAACTGGCAGTCCGGCGAGGACGTCATCATCGCCGGCTCGGTGTCCAACGAGCAGGCAAAGGAGATCTTCGGGACCTGGAAGGAACCGAAGCCCTACATCCGGATCGTCCCCCAACCGAACTGACCGCTCTGCCGCTAGCCAGTCGCCGCCCATGGTTCCCGCTCCAAGGGCGGGGCCATGTGGCGCCGAGCCGAGCGTGAGTCAGCTAGTCAGCCGCAGGTGCAGTGCATGACCCTCGGTTGTCCAGCGAACACCATCGACCTCGATGTCGCGATCGCTCAGCGCCTAGAGAGATCCCGTCCCGATGGTCCAGAGAGGAGTCTGTGATGCGAGTCTTGGTTTTGGGTGCCGGTTTCGGAGGCTTGGAGTTGACGACGCGGCTTTCCGAGGAGTTCGGCGACGAAGTCGAGGTCGTGCTGATAGACCAGGCCGACAGGTTCGTGTTCGGCTTCTCCAAGCTCGACGTCATGTTCGGGCGGACCGTGGCGGAGGCGGTACGCCATCCTTACCGTGACCTGGTCAAGCCTGGTGTGCGCTTCGTGCAGACCACCATTCGGGCCATCGACCCGGCGGCACGCAGCGTCGAGACCGACGCCGGCCGCTTCGAAGGCGACGTGATGGTCGTCGCCCTCGGCGCCGATCTCGATCCCGGGGCCACCCCCGGGCTTGTCGAAGCGGGACACGAGTTCTACACGGTGGAGGGCGCCTTCGCCCTGCGCGAGGTGCTGTCGCACTTCGGCGGTGGGCGAGTAATCGTCGGCGTCACCTCCACCCCCTTCAAGTGTCCGCCTGCTCCGAGCGAGACGGTCTTGTTGATGCACGACTACCTCGTTGCCCGCGGGCTGCGGGATCGTTCGGAGATCTCCCTCGTCATGCCCTTGCCGGCGCCCATCCCGCCATCGCCTGCCGCCTCGGAGGCGCTGCTCGACGCGTTCGCTGAGCGCAATATCGGTTGGTACCCCAGCCAAGTGATACGCGAACTCGACCCGACCGCCAAGGTCGCCAGGTTCGCCGACGGCACCGAAATGCCCTACGACCTGTTCCTCGGAGTCCCGACCCATCACGTGCCGGCGGTGGTCGCCGAGTCGGGCATGACTGTCGAGGGATGGATCCCCGTCGATCCCCTCACACTGGAGACTTCGTACCCAGGGGTGTTCGCCGTCGGAGACGTCGCCAGCGTCGGGACACCCAAGGCCGGTGTCTTCTCCGAGCGACAGGCGGCCGTGGCCGCAAAGCGCATCATCTCGCTCGTCCGAGGCGGCCCCGCCACTTCCGAGTACGACGGCTACGGCATGTGCTACCTCGAGTTCGGACACGAAGAGGTGGCCCGGGTCGAAGTCAGGTTCCTGAGAGGACAACCACCCACCGGCACCTATGAGGCACCGTCGGAGACGCTCACCGTCGAGAAGGCCGAGTTCGGGACCAGCCGCATACAACGGTGGTTTGATCGTGCCTGGACCAGCTACTGACCCTGCCGGTACGCCTCACTCCGGCCCGCCGGGGACACAGGACAACAGCCGATGACCACCTCCCAGTGAGCACCGACGCCACGATCGGGCCATATGTAGAGCACCAGAACCGGAGATGCCATCCGTCCCGAATGCCCGATCTGGAGCGCCGAACTCGTCGACCGCCAAGCTCGCCCGTCGTCCATATCGAGGCCTCTTTGTTGTCAAGAGGCTCTTCGGGCACTTCGCGTCGGCGTCTTCGACCTCCCGGAGCGAAAGGCAGTAGCTACCGGTCGTAAGGTTGTCTTGGGCTCGGGAGTGGCTTCGCCAAAGAGCCGACCATCAGGGTGTGAGTCGGTCACGCAGGCTGCTGAGTCGTTCCCTGTTTGCCCTCCCGGGCCCATGATCGACCTTCGAGCTCGTTGCACATCGATCTGGAGCTGGCGGAAGAGGGCGTCACTGATGCGGCGCTTCAGGGCACGGAGAGCTTCCTTTCCCGTCTTTCCTTCTGCGAGCTTGCGGTCGTAGTAGGCGCGCCCTTCGCTCTTAAGGTTGCGGATCTGGGTGACCGCCTCCATGTGGATGGCGTGATTCAGGCGTCGGTTGCCACGACGAGAAAGCCGGTAGATCTCCCGCGGCCCAGAGGAAACCTCGATCGGGGCGGTGCCGTTGTAGGCAGCAAAGCGATCCGAAGAGGCGAACCTTGTGACATCGCCGACGTAGCCGATCACCGTGGCGGCCACGATGGGGCCGACCCCGAAGATCTCGGTCAGGGTTGTCCTCGACGCCGCCACCGCTTGGGCGATGCGCTTTTTCGCCTCACGCATCTGCTCGTCGATGCGTCTGAGGTCCTCCAGCAGCTGGCGGCCGAGCTCATGGCGTGCAGCGGCGACCGCGTTCTCAGGCTCGAGCTGGTCGAGCATCCTTGCGGCTTTCGACGCGTAGAGCTGACCGGAAATGCCACCTGGGACGAGCTCACAGAGCACGGCATGAAGACGGCAGACGACCTGGGTCCGCGCGCTGACCAAGTCGTGACGTCGCTTTGCCCACAGCTTCATGACCGCCGCGTGGTCCTCTGCCCGGACCTCTTTTGCCTCAGGCGAGCGAAGTGCAGCGATGGCGACTGACCGAGCATCGTTGGGGTCGTTCTTGTTGGTCGAGGAGGTGGCCAGTAACCGCACCCTGGCCGCCAGCTTCGGTTGCACGTCTAAGACACGCTCGCCTGCGGTGAGGAGTTGCTGGGCAAGCAGATAGCCAAGCCCACCTGCACCCTCGATCGCCCAGGTTCGATCAGGCCACTGGGCTGCCCATGTCACGAGTTGCTCCAGCTGTGCCGGGCCAGAGCGGACACGCAGTTCACCCAGCACTGCCTCGGCTTCGTTGAGGGCTGCTGCAGTGTGCGAGCCCTTGTGCGGGTCGATGCCGATCATCACTGCCACCTGCCGCCTCCTTCGCGTCGTCGGAATGGAAGGACCGGGTGGGCATGTCTGATTCCAGATGATCCGGCGCCCGCGCCTCTTTTGAGCCACACCACGGCGAGATCCTGCGGGTTGGCGCCTCGTTAATAAGCCAGACCACGGTCGGCAGACGGTTCGCGAGCCAGCCCGTCAGGATCTCTTGACGTTACGAGCTAGCCGCAACGTCTTGG
>Ga0326727_10007544_pt1 | contig 28637 bp, 20 predicted proteins | sample MB2enrmetagenome_FD_207643 | JGI IMG/M metagenome (GOLD analysis project Ga0326727, IMG submission 207643) | Lab enriched peat soil microbial communities from McLean, Ithaca, NY, United States - MB29MY | ecosystem: Environmental > Terrestrial > Soil > Wetlands > Peat | place: USA: New York... | reverse complement strand
CTGCGACACGGGCAGTAATGCACCAAAGAGACATCGGCAACACTGTCATGGGACACGCCTCTTTAGTCTAACATATACTATACCCAAGTTGCACCCCAGGTCAGCCGTGACCCACGAGATTTGCTGCGACCGAAGCATCCGCTTCCACTTTCTAACTTCTTTCCCTCACCGGTCCCGCTTCCAGACCATGTCACCCTGGGTGTAGATGTCCTTATACTCTTTCGGCTCGACCCCGCCATCGTCCTTGAGGTTTGGGCCGAAGCTGTAGAAGATGAATCCGTCACCCTTCCGCCGATATACGAAATCCTTCCCACTGAACGGGTCAATGGGGATTTTCCAGCCGAGCTTTGTCCGCAACTCGTCCAGCGAATCGGGATAGCGGTGGCATGTATCCTTGAAGGCAATCAGGGCAAGGAGAATTTGATCTCCTGCAACCTTAGCGATGCATTCGTCCCTGAACTGGAGGGATCCCGCAAAGAAACCAATTCCCAATTCAGGAAGGTCGTCCTTCGAATGCGGGCGGTCCTTGTCCAGTCCCTTGGCCTTGATTTCTCGATAGGGCAAATCGCATAGAGCCACGCCCTTTTCCATGTCTTGAAGCCAAAGCAGCTCTCCTCTGTCACAACGTTCCTGCCATGCGCGTGTCACCGCCGTTTTTCTGCTTGAGGCGGATATCGGCACAGGCTTCATATCCATGCTTTCCTTTAAGGAGTCCGGCCCGTCCTTACGAATAGGTCCAAAACCCTCAAACCAGCTTGCCCGCTCGCCAATCATTGCTTCCTTCCAACCTGATGAGAGATCGATCTTCCCAAGGTCATCGAAAAGTCCCTTTGCCTGTTCTCCGGTTATGGAGCCTCCTTGCGTAACCTGCGTCAGTCCCCTGGATGCAATTGCAGCCAGACCAACACGAACGAGTTGCGAGATGAGCGTTGGTTCATCTTTCATAGAGTCGCTTATCTTGTATCCCAGTCGAACGGATTTGAGCGCCGAGTCCGTGTTTCCGTAATGGGCCTGGACGACCGCATTTATAGTCACGAGCCTTGCCAGTAGTCTCAGTCCGGCAAATTCGGAAAACTGCGTCTTGCTTATTCTCTTGGACCAGTCATTGTGGTATTGGCATTCCGGGAGCGCCGAAGCCTTCTCCGCCAGTTCCAGAGTTCGGCTATATTTTTCAGTCAACTCCTTTCCTTGTTCCCACCTTGGGTCTTCATTCTTGGGTGGGTTGGAACATAGACTCGTGAACTCATCGACTTCCTTTTGGACACGATCCTCTGACAAAGGTTGAAACGCCTGCCTGTAGAGTACTGCGCCGTTTTTCGAATCATCGATCTTCGGCATGGTAAGGTCGGACATGGTGACGGGCTCGCCCTTTGCCTTGATCGCGGCGATCTCGGCGTTCACTCGATGTTCGAGGACATACGGCATGCAGGCGACAACAATCACGGCGATGACTCCGAGAACGGTGAAGATTGATCCGACCCATATGAAGATTCTCGCGCCCCTGGACATGTGGTTTTCCTCCGACCTGCCGATTTGCTCTCCATTATATATCGGGGATGCAAAAAAAGGGAAACAGGCGGCGGGTATGCAGTGTGAGAGGGAGGCTCCGGAGAGCCTCCCATGAACGATGACCGCCGGTTTGTTACTGTGCAGGGAGGGCCTTGATCTGCCCTGTGCTGGTTACTACTGCCAGATTTGCGTAGGCCTTTGCCCGGATTGTATAGAATCCGGGGTAGGGAACATTGATACTTACGGGGATAGTGAGATGCGAGTACCAGGTATAGCGAACGTCCGGGGTTCGTATGTACGCAGTGGTTGATACTGAGTAGTACTGGGTTGTGTTGCCCGCCAACTGAGCCTCGATTGTGACAGGCGCTGAGGTGAAGCCGCCGTTAAATGGGACTACTCCAGTTAGCGTATAGCTGCCACCCGCAGCGACTGCCGTTCCTGACAGATCGGGCACGCCCGAATCCATCCAAAATAACCCCATGATACTGTAATCCTTATCGGTGACATAGCCGTCGCCATCGATGTCTAACCAAGGGGGTGGCGGCCCAAGCCAATCGGTCGCGTCGACTATATTGTCGTCGAAGATGTCGCCGGGGTCGCCATAAAGAAAGAAGCTGTTGACTGCAGTGGTGGTATAAACAGCACTTGCCGAGCCCCAAAGCCAGTGGCAGGGATCGGGGCTGCCCTGGGGGAATCCGGCCACAATGTTGTACGTGCCGCTGTTCGGCACCCACATGTTGAAGGTGCCGCCGGTTGTGACGGTCATGGTGTAGTAGTTTCCGGTTGTGTCGCCCACCTGAACAGCCTCGACCATGACCTGCTGTGGACTCTTGGCCCAATCACCGAGGTTAACCGTCCCGGTCAGATAGTAGTTCCAGGTATAGTTGGAGGCAACTGCTGTACCGGTTGGGAGGGTCGCGCCTTGCTTGTACCAGTTCTTCCCTAAAATGGAGTAGTCCTGGTCCTCTACATAGGCATCGCCGTTCAAATCGGCACGGATGTCGTAATTAGCGTCACTGGCTGCGGAATACCACGCGGCGCCGAGGATGGAGTAGTCCTGGTCCTCAACAAAGTTGTCGTGGTTAATGTCACCGTTGGGTAACGTGATGGAGAATGCCGCATGGGCTTGAGTGAGAAAGAACCGGCTTGTGCACAGCGCAAGCATCAGAAGGAGCGTAAGGGCAAGATTATGCCGTTTCATTTGGGTTCTCCTTTCATGACGAGTCCGAAATCAGGGCATTGGATGGTTATACTACCTGCAAATATTCTATCGCCCTTTTTTCCATATGTCAACCCATATTTTACATGGGTGAGAGCTAATTTCACCGTGGAGCGCCGCCTGATTCTTACCCCTTGGAGCAGAGATTTGACACTCGCATAAATCCTCCTATCGATTACTCATGCTCGTTCGCTCATTCGCCTCTGATTCCGCCATTTAGCGGATATTGACAGAGCGTGGGTATATGCACTATACTGAGACTCGGGAGAAGTGTAAGTAAAGCGCCTACGGCTCCATCTCCCATGGGTATAATCGCCGTGCGCCGCACCATCGTGTGCTCCCTTTCCCCGCAATGCCGCCGCTGTGCGCGTTTGTCCCTTATGTTGGAAAACTGCGCAATAACTATCGGTGGAATGGGGAAGTATTTAGTAGTTAGTATTTAGAATGGGAATTCGGAGCCCACAATTCGGAGGGTCGGGATGGTATCCGGCATCCGGAATCCAGAATCTAGTATCCAGTATCCAGGTCCGATGAAAGGAGCTTTTGATGCCTAAAGTATATATTATAGATGTCACCAACAGAGATGGTGTGCAGACATCGAGGATTGGAGCCGCCAAGCTCCAGAAAACGATCCTCAACCTGATGCTGAACGAGATGGGGATCTATCAGAGCGAGTTCGGCTTCCCGTTCGTGCGCCATGAGGCGAATTACCTGAACACCAACATGGAGCTCTGGGACAAGGGCGTGCTGAGTCCGATGAGGCTGGCCGGATGGTGCCGAGCCATGACGTCCGACGTCAAGAACTCCTACGACTTCGTTCCGCTGAAGCACATCAACCTTTCCATCTCGACCTCCGATCAGATGATCGTAAACAAGTTCAAGGGAAAGCTGGACAGGGAGAGCATCATATCCGAAATGGTGGATGCAGTTCAGTTAGCCAAGGAATCGGGAGCCGAAACGGTCGGCGTCAACGCGGAGGACGCATCCCGGACGGGCATGGACTATCTGCTCCGATTCGCGCAGGCCGCGAAGGACGCCGGGGCTTCAACAGTTCGATATTGCGATACCCTCGGCTACGACGATCCGCGCACGATTTATGCGCGCATCAACAGACTGGCCAAGGAAGTCGGCATCGACATGGAGATTCATTGCCACAACGACCTCGGCATGGCAGTGGCAAACTCGGTAGAAGGCGCGAAGGGCGCGATCGATGCGGGCGTGAACGCGCTGATAAACACCTGCATCAACGGCGTCGGCGAGCGAGCGGGCAACGCCGATCTGGTTTCCTGCATCCTGGCCTTCAAGTATTCCAGCGGGTTCAAGGATCTCAATCTCCTGGACGAGCGGGTGACGCTAAGGGGCGCATGGAAACTGGCGAAATACGCCAGCCATTGCTTCGATATCCCACTACCGTTGAACCAGCCGGGCGTGGGTTGGAACGCCTTCGCGCATGAGTCGGGGATTCACGCTGACGGCGCGCTAAAGGATCGCAAGAACTACGAGCTTTATGACTACGAGGATTTGGGCCGAGGCGAGCCGGAGGTGATCCACACCGGTCGGATCATCACCACTGGAGCGTACGGCGGAATCAAGGGCTTTTTGAAGGTCTATAGCGACCTGGGCATACACTTCCTGAGCGACGAGGAGTCGCACAGGATTCTGGAGCTGGTTCAGTACGCCGATCTCCATACCGGCAAACCGCTCGTGGAAGAAGAGTTGCGGTTCATCGCGCGATACCCGGATGAAGTGGCGAAGATCATGACTTTCAACCCGTAGTTGGGCCTCACGCGCTGACCGGATGCCCTCACCCCTCCCTCTCCCGCAGGGAGCAGGAGAGGGGGCTTGTTGCGGCAACACCCGAATGAATGATTATACAATCATCCTGTGTTGCGGTTGGCTAGCGGCTGGAAGCGCACGCCCATATCAGTGTACAATATAGACCAGCGGCGCTTAACTGCGGCGCTGGTCTTTGCTTGAGTACCGGAATGAGGAGCGCCCCAACCGTTGTACGAACCGCCGGAGGGAACACGTGGTAGCGCTCCCCTACAAGCTATGCCTGGTGGTTTGGGTTGCAAAATGTAGGGAAGGGATTTCCGTGCCCTTCCGTTTCCGGGAAGCGTCCCAGTCCCATTCTTGAAAACCTGGAGGGTTAGAATAAATGCCAATGAACATTACTCAAAAGATTTTGTCCGAACACCTGATATCCGGGCGGATGGTTCCGGGCGAGGAGATCGCTCTCAGGATCGATCAGACGCTGACCCAGGATGCCACCGGCACGATGGCGTACCTTCAATTCGAGGCAATGGGCGTACCGAGAGTCAAGACGAAGCTATCGGTCAGCTATGTGGACCACAACACCCTCCAGACGGGTTTTGAGAATGCGGATGATCATCGCTTCCTTCAAAGCGTCGCCGCAAAGTATGGGATTTACTTCTCCAGGCCGGGGAACGGCATTTGCCACCAGGTACACCTGGAGCGATTCGGGGTTCCCGGGCAGACCCTCCTTGGATCGGACAGCCACACACCCACCGGCGGAGGGATCGGGATGATCGCCATCGGGGCGGGCGGGCTGGATGTCGCCGTGGCGATGGCGGGCGGGCCGTTCTACCTCAACATGCCGAGGGTGGTTCTGGTCAACCTAACCGGCAAGCTGGGGCCGTGGGTTTCGGCCAAGGACGTTATTCTGGAGCTTCTCCGACAGCTTAGCGTGAAGGGCGGCGTGGGGAAGATCATCGAATATGGAGGGCCGGGCGTGAGATCGCTCTCGGTTCCGGAGAGAGCGACCATCACCAACATGGGAGCGGAACTCGGAGCGAGCACGTCTATCTTTCCGAGTGACGAGATCACGCGCGAATTCCTCAAGGCGGAGGACAGAGAATCGGTTTGGACGGCGATCCAGGCTGATGCCGATGCCGAGTATGACGAAATCATAGAAATCGATCTTTCTTCCCTCGAACCGATGACCGCTCAGCCGCACCAGCCGGATCGGGTGGTGAAGGTGAAGGAGATCGCGGTAATGAAGGTCGATCAGGTGCTGGTCGGAAGCTGCACCAACTCGTCTTATCGCGACCTCATGACCCTCGCCGGTATACTTAAGGGGCGAACGGTTCATCCGAGCGTAAGCGCGGGCGTTTCGCCCGGTTCGAGGCAGGTGCTGGAGATGATCGCGAGGAACGGAGCGCTTGCGGATCTCATCGCATCCGGCGTGCGCATCCTGGAAGCGACCTGCGGGCCGTGCATCGGCATGGGGCAGTCGCCGTGCACCGATGGTGTGAGCGTGCGCACGTTCAACCGCAACTTCGAGGGCCGAAGCGGCACACCGAGCGGCAGGATTTACCTTGCAAGCCCGGAGGTCGCCGCCGCCGCGATGCTTACCGGCGAGATGACCGACCCTCGCACCCTGGGCGAGCCGGTAAGAGTCGTCGCACCCGAGCACTTTTTGATCGACGACGGGATGATCATTCCGCCTTCAGATAACCCGGAGAACATCGAGGTAGTTCGCGGCCCGAACATCAAGCCGCTTCCGATTCAGAAGGAATTGCCGGACGATTTGGAGGGCGTTGTACTGCTCAAGGTTGAGGATAACGTCACCACGGACGACATTATGCCCGCAGGTTCCAAGATTCTGCCCCTGCGCTCCAATATACCGGCCATGGCCGAGCATGTTTTCGAGGGCGTAGATCGAACGTTCGCCGGTCGGGCAAAGGGTTCCGGCGGAGGGTTCATAGTCGGCGGCGAGAACTACGGCCAGGGATCGAGCCGCGAGCACGCGGCCCTGGCGCCGATGTACCTCGGCGTGAAGGCGGTGGTCGTGAAGTCGTTCGCACGGATTCACAAGGCCAACCTGGTAAACTTCGGAATCCTGCCCGTCACATTCGTCAATCCGGCGGATTACGACGGCATCGATCAGGGCGACGACCTCCAGTTCGCGGACATTCGGTCGGGTTTGAGACAGGGCGAGACCCTGACAGTGGAAAACCGCACGAAGGGCGTGAAGTTCGCCGTCAAGCATGGCCTCACCAGCCGCCAGGTGGATATTATCCTGGCAGGTGGAATGCTGAATTTTGTTAGGGAATGAGGAGTAGGGAATGAGGAGGGAATAGGGAGTAGGGTTCCGGAATTCCCCTCTTCTGTTAGTGTCCAATCTCTAGATTTTTACCCCCCTTACTCACCGGATCGTAAATCAGCAAGGTTTGAGGCGAATGCGGAATTGGGGTGGCCGATTAGTCCGGAATCACTACTCCTTATCCGCTTCTTGTATATTCAGAGCGAAGTTCCAGGCCAAGACGATCGCACCAAAATGTCCTGGCTTCCAGCGGCAGGGACGTCATTCTGAACGAAGTGAAGAATCTGCTACCTCAGTAGTTGGGCGTGACTACGTAGTCCGTGCAGTACCAGGAGTCACCAGATCCTTCGCTCCGCTCTGGATGACGATACTCGCTTTTGATTGCATAGAACGGCAGATGATTCAGTTTGCGCCAACTTGATTTCAGCGTGAGCGGAGAATAGTAGCTATTTTCGGGTAAGTCCGGAATCACTGCTCCCTACTCCCTCTATCAACAATATGAACAACACAAGCACCATCGCTGACCCTTGGGCTGATGTAGAAACGCCCGCTTTGCTCCTAGACATGGGCGCGGTGGAGCGGAACATCGCCAAGATGGCGACGTTTTTCGAGGGCAGAGAGTGCAGGCTCAGGCCGCACGCCAAGACGCACAAGCTGCCGATGATCGCGCGCAAGCAGATCGAGGCGGGGGCGATCGGAGTGACCTGCGCGAGGCTGGATGAGGCGGAGGCTATGCTCTGCTCAGGCATCGAGAGTGTGCTGATCGCTAATGAAATAGTCGGCGCTTCCAAGATCAGAAGGCTGGTAAGACTGTCCCGACTCGGCGAGATCATCCTGTGCGTGGACGACATCCAAAACGCCCGGAACATCTCAGACGCTGCCGGTGCAATCGGCGGCAAGATGAACGTGCTCGTCGAGGTGAACGTCGGAATGGATCGGTGCGGCGTGCTGCCCGGCGAGCCGACTCTCGATTTCGTTCGCGAGGTCTCGGGGCTGGGGCACCTGGTTTTTCGCGGCCTGATGGGATATGAGGGCGGTCTGTTCATCGAGGATCGTTCGGAGAAAGAGCGCCGTTGCCGTGAATCGAACGCCGTTTTGGTAGAAACCGCGAAATTGGTGGAGGAGAACGGGTTTCCGGTGGAGATTGTCTCATCCGGCGGTTCCAACACATACGGTCTCACGGGCGCCTACCCCGGCATCACTGAGGTGCAGGTCGGCTCCTATGTTACGATGGACAGCCACAACCGGGAGTTTGGCATAGATTTCGAGCAGGCGCTGACGGTGCTCACGACCGTCATCAGCCGCGCGAGCGCGGATCGGCTGGTGGTCGATGCGGGAAAGAAGGCGGTGTCATCCGACTTCGGGCTTCCTTCTTTCGCGATGCCCGGCTTGAGCATACGAATGCTCTGCGAAGAGCATGGAATAGTGGATATCGCAGACCCCTGGATGAACATCGAGATCGGCGATAAGCTGGAGATCGTCCCGAGCCACGGCTGCACGACGATTCCCCTGCACAGCGAGTACGTGTTGGTTCGGGACGGGCTTGTGGAGGGTCTTGTGAATTATTGAGGAGGAGACCACCTCCCTTTCTGTTTTCTGTCTTCTGTATTCTACTCACTGAAAGGAAATGATGCATGTCACACAGAATCACACTTATCCCCGGTGACGGGGTTGGCCCGGAGCAGACCGAGGCGGCACGCAGGGTCATCGAGGCGACCGGAGTCGATATCGAGTGGGAAGTCCACGATGCGGGCGTCGATGTCATGGACAAATACGGCACTCCCCTGCCCGAAGAGGTGCTGGAGAGCATCCGGCGAAACAAGGTCGCGCTTAAAGGCCCAATTACAACGCCCATCGGCACGGGCTTCCGGTCGGTCAACGTTTCACTCAGGAAGCAACTCAACCTCTATGCCTGCCTCAGACCGTGCAAATACTACCCGGGCATCCGCTCTAAGTATGAGGATGTGGACCTGGTGATCGTCCGCGAGAACACCGAGGATTTGTACGCCGGAGTTGAATACGATCTCGGTACGACCCAGGCCAAGATAATCATCGATATGGCCGAGGGGAAGATTCGCGAGGATTCCGCGATCTCCATCAAGCCGATTTCAGTGACCGGCAGCAGGCAGATCGTCAAGTTCGCGTTCGACTACGCGGTGAAAAACAACCGCAGGAAGGTGACCGCGGTCGCGAAGGCGAACATCATGAAGTTCACGGACGGCCTGTTCTACCGGGTCGCGCGGGAAGTCGCTGAGGAGTACAAGGGTCAGGTCGAATATGAAGAGCGGCTGGTGGATAACCAATGCATGCAGCTTGTCCAGAAGCCCGAGTTGTACGATGTGCTCGTCATGCCGAACCTTTACGGCGACATCCTCTCCGACCTTTGCGCCGGGCTGGTCGGCGGTCTGGGAGTCGCGCCCGGGGCGAACATCGGCGACGGCGTGGCGCTCTTCGAGCCGACCCACGGCAGCGCCCCGAAGTACAAGGGGCTGAACAAGGTCAACCCGACAGCCCTGATTCTTTCAGGTATGCTGATGCTCAGATACATCGGCGAAACGGATGCGGCGGATCGTCTGGAGAAGGCGGTCGCGGCAGTGATCGCGGAGGGCAAGGATGTGACGTACGATATGAAGCCGAATCGTGACGACCCGACGGCGGTCGGCACCGCCGAAATGGCGGATGCGATCATCCGAAGGCTCCAGTAGAAGCGGATATTCGATGTTGGATGTTGGATATCGGATGTTCGATGCGCGAAACTCCCTCCCTGCTAAGGGAGGGTTGGGGAGGGTTCCGGAAAACGCCGCCTCGAAACACAACCGATGCCGGATACTGGACTCTAGCCCGCTCCCCGCCTGGCCCTGAGTAGGCGCTCTGTCGCCGTATCGAAGGGGCGGGAGAGAGGGGTGAGGGCATTCCGGGAGGTAGGATTTTCCTTAATCGGCATTCTCATACTGCTTCGTGTATGGCTCCATCGATTGAAATGTGGTACAATCGACATTGGAGAGGTGTTCGAATGTTATTTCATGTTACCCTAGAATGCGCTGAAGATGGGTGGATAGTAGCCGAATGTCCGGCGCTTCCCGGATGTGTTTCTCAGGGGAAAGACGAAGAGGAAGCGCTTGAGAACATCAAGGAAGCGATCAAAGCATGGCTTTGGGCTGAGGACCAAAAGGCGGTCGCGGGATTATCGGGCGAGCCGATAATGGTTGTGGTGTAGTCAATGGGCAGATTGACCAACATCTCAGGACGAGAGGCCGTCAAAGCCTTCGCCAAAGCAGGCTGGCATCCAGTTGGACAAGTGGGCAGCCATTTGGTGATGAACAAATCCGGCGTAAGAGTGAACCTGTGCATCCCACAACACAAGGAACTTTCAGTAGGAACACTTCGAGCGCTTATCAAAAACGCAGGTTTGACTGTAGATCAGTTCGTTGACTTCTTGGATTGAAATCCAATATGCCTGACATACGGAGTCCCCTCTGCCGCTCTGCGCGTGGGACGTTCTGTCGGGATCCGGTTCCGGGACTCCGTACCTGATAAGGTGGTTGGGGGAGGGTTCCGGAAACGCTCTTCTGTGAGAGAGGCTCCGTATCCTCCGACCCGCCCATCCCTTTCCCTCCGATCCCTATTCATCATTCATCGTTCATAACTCATCACTTCCCTCGCGCCCTATTCCCCTGTGACGCGTTTCCATGCTACAATCGTGGAGCTAATCGAGGCTTACAGGGTGTTCAGCATGCGAAAAACTATCCTCCCGACGATCTTTTTATCCATCCTCACATGCCTGGCGATTCTCGGCAACGCGTTCGGATTCTCTTTTCACCACCGAACCGCCGCCCAAGCGCCGGCCAACCCGCATAAGGTCGTCATGATTGTGCTGCCGGCCGTCTCACTCACCGACATCGTGAGCGGCGATCTCCCGAACCTGCACAAGCTGATCGATCACGGGGCGATCGGCCTGATGAACGCCCGGACTGCGGGTCGGCTAGACGCGAAGGATGGGGACTACGAGATCGACGGCTACACTCCCGGGAGCGCCTATGTTACCCTGGGGGCGGGCGCGCGCGACCTCGCGGGCGATGATGCCGGTGAGACGTTCAACCGCGACGAAATGATCGACTACGACCCCGATGACGCCGATTACATCAATCGAACCCTCGGGAATTCGGCGGTCGCGAATATCAGCATCCCTAAACTGCTGGCAGACAAGAACAACTTGAGCTACGATGTCTTCATCGGCGAGATCGGAACCGCGCTCCATGCCGCCGGTCGGACGACCGCTGTCGTCGGCAACGCGGATGATAGTCGCCCACATCGCGAGGCTGCCACGATCTGCATGGACGGCGACGGGCTTGTCGATTTCGGGGACGTTGGCGCTTACATGGATATTCTCGATCCCGCCGCGCCCCTTGGATTGAGGACGAACGCTCACGCGCTCATCGCTAAGGCAAACCAACTGATCAAACAGGCCGATTTCACTGTGATAGAACTGGGCGACACGGCCCGGCTCGACCGAGCCGCTCAGGACATTATGCCATCGGCTCTTGAGATTGAGCGAGTGACTGCTCTAAGGCACGCCGACGCCATTATCGGCGCTTTGATCCCGGAAGCCACGGCGAACAATGCAATTGTAGTAGTCCTTTCGCCGTATCAGTCCGGCGAGGCCATCGAAAAGACCGGCAACACCCTCTGCCCGGTTATCGTCTCCGGGAATGGAGTATCATACGGCCTTCTGACCTCCGGCTCGACGCGAATCCCCGGAGTGATTACCAACATCGATATCGCGCCGTCCGTTCTTGCATGGTCGGGGGTTCCACCTGAGCCTCGACTCATGGGAAAACCTATCCATGCCCTTGCCGCCGAAGCTCCGGTGAATCGGCTCATGAGCATATACCACCGTTCAACCGTGCAGGTAATGAACCACTCGCTGATGCATGTGATCGTCGGGGTGATAATCGGCCTTGTGCTGATCCTGACGATACTCTGGCTGACAATCCCCCTCGGTCATCCGATCCGCAAGCCGTTGTTCTCGATCATGGCCCTGATTCCGGTCGCCATCGCCCCGGCGCTTCTGCTGCTGACCTCCGCTCAGTCGCCGAACCTGGCAAAAACGTTTGTCGAGGTGGTCGCAGCGGTAACCTCGCTGATTGCGATCTCTCGGATATTCAAGAGAACCCCGCTCGGATCCTTGATGCTTCTGTCGTCGATCTTCGCGGTCGCCTTGATAGCCGATCTTTTGACCGGGCAAAACCTTTCCCGATATTCCATGCTTGGATTCTCGATTGTTGACGGCGCGCGATACTATGGGATCGGCAACGAGTTCATGGGGGCATTCATCGGAGCGGCATTGGTCGTTCCAATGGTGTTTCTCAATCAGCATGGCTCCGACCGAAAGACCACAATCCTCGTTCTCCTGGCGGTGTTGCTGGCTGTTGGGGCGGTCATCGCCGCGCCGAGCCTCGGCGCGAAGGCGGGCGGTACTCTCGCCATAATCATCGCCTTTGGATGCGCGATCAATGCGGCTTTGCAAAGACCATTTGGGGTGCGAACCGTAGGAGTGATTGTCCTTGCGGCCGTTGCGGCGCTCGGAGGGTTGGCCTTCCTGGACGCGCTTAAGGGTCAGCAGGCATCACACATGGGCAGCGCCATCAGCCTGGCGGGAAGTGGAGGGATCTCCGAGCTTTGGCTGATAATCAAGCGAAAGCTGGCGATGAACCTCTGGCTCATCCAAAACAGCGCATGGAGCAAGCTCGTGGTGGCTTATGTGCTCAGCGCAGCGGTCTTGGTGAGAAGTAAGCATGGGCGAGTTCCGACTGCCCTTACCTATCACATGAAAGTCATGCTTGCCGGAATTGTGGCAGGTTCCATCGCGGCGCTGGTCGTCGATGATTCGGGAATCGTCGCAGCGGCGATATGTCTCGGGTACTCATGGGCGGCGCTGGTGTTGATGTATGACTTGTAGCAGGATTGTATCGCCGATTCCGGCAATCGCCTCAACATGATGATCGGGGAGCCTTCCGGCTCCCCGATCTGTCTTTGGCTAACTAATCCCCCTCATCCAGCGATCAATACACGGTGCCGTACTGATCGTTCATGGAATCATCGCCTGGGTACGGGTTCGGATTCATGTTCTGGCTGGGAGTCGGCGTAGCGCCGGACGAATTCGGGTTCGATGTAGAACCCCATGTGTTAGGGTTGATATTGGAACTGTTCTGCTGGTTCGAATTAGCATTTGGCATCATGTTCTGATTGTTCATGCCATTCTGCTGATTCATGGCTGGATTCTGGTTGTACATTGTTGACTGCTGACCAGACATGCTGCCGGTGCTTTGCATCGTACCCAAAACCTGGTTGCTCCCGCCACGGCTGAACGGCCATTGGCTGGTATCGAGCGCGACATCCGGATTTATGCCCTTATCGACCGCAACGTCCCTCCAGGTCATTCCCTGAACGCGCGTCATGTGCAGCAGCGTTTCCAGGTCATCGCCCGTCATGGAGGCGATATTTGCTGCAATCGCGACGTCCTGCCAGCTATAGCCACGCCTCTGCCAGTAGTTCCAGACGTCCGAGGTCACGATCGGCTGGCCGTTGCCATAGGTCTTGTAATAGACCAGAACCGGAACCATCGGCTGATAAGCGCCTGTCATCATCGGCTGATTTCCGACGCTCTGCATCGTGCCCGCCACGCCGGATGTCATGCCCATGTAATTCGGGTTCAACAGAGCCGCTGGGGTCGTGCTGCACGAAGTAGCGATCTGACTCCACGTCTCGCCCTGCATCAACTCGCTCGATACGCTCGCAGGTGTTGCATTTGGACAGTTCATGGCCGCGTTTGCAACCATAGCGATGTCCGGATAGCTCCATCCCTGCATTCTGAGATCGGCTATCTGCTGACCGGTCAACTTGTATCCCTGCATTACCGATGCCTGCAGAAACCGCTCGCCGGCAGGCCGAACCGCCTGGTTGAACGTGCTTGCCGTCAGCATCGTGCCTGGCAGGCTTCCCTGAGCCACGATGGTGGTCGGCGTCAGGCTCGTGCTGTTAGCCGGCTCAAGCGACACAGCGATTGTATCGTATGGACTGTTAGCCCCGAAGCTGACCATCTTGGCACGAAATGTCAGCATCGAACCACCGAATGCGCCCAGAATCGTCCGGACGTTCTGCGCGCTGTTTACAAGCCATCCCTCATAGACCATGTTTGCGGGGGGCGGTGCACTCATGCTCGCATCGATTTCCAAGTTGGTATATGGATTCGAACCCATAATATTGCCCGACAGGGTGGTCGCCAATCCGCTCACCCCCTGATTACCCACGGGGGATAGTGTGACGTTATACGCTGAGGCAAATACCATGCTTCCGGCGAGAACGCCCAAAGCTGCTATTGCGATCAGTATCAGTGCGGTTCTTTTCATTACCTTCCTCCTACTTTCTTGTGATTGCATCGTTATGTCTAACGCCTGAATATCTTCGCTCAGGATTCGATCGGAACCCTTGTTTCTTTCGCTTTAGCGCCCTCAGCCAGCGGTGCTGTAATCTCCAGCACACCGTTAGTAAAGGTCGCCTTCACCTGATCCGGATTAATCGGATCGGGCATTGGGACCGTTCGGAAGAATCGCCCCTCGCGGCGCTCCCGGCGAACATAGCCCTGCTGGTTGATGTTCTCCTCTTTCTTGAACTCCCCTTTCAGGCTTATGCTGTCCTCGGTAGCTGTAACTTCGATGTCCTCTTTCTTCAAACCGGGTATTTCCGCTTTGAGGACCACATTATTGTCTATTTCGAACACGTCCACCAAAGGCATCGTCCACTCCGAAACGCCAGGCGCTGTTCCCGGCCAGACATTAGAAATCATGCGCTCCATATCATCCTGCATTCTTCGCAATTCCCTAATTGGTTCCCATCTGATCAAACTCATTTCTCACCTCCGTTTATGCAAGCATTAGCTATATTCGCGTACCCGCGAATGCGTTTTCATACACGCTTCTGATACCCGGCAATAAATTCGCCCAAACCCCAATTCGAATATGTGCAACTGCTCTGAACCTCTGCCAGGCTGATAGATTTATGTAAAACCTTTCACAGACGCGACCAAACTGATATAATCTGGTATGCCAAACGGTGGAGGGTCCATGAACAAGTTTCTTCGCTACACATGCCTGATTCCGGGATTGCTCCTGCTTAGTCTCTCATTTGCGAACGCGGCGAATAAGCCGGATTCGTTCACATTCGTGGTTTTCGGAGACAATCATGGTGTACCGCCGGTCTTCAAGATCATGTTGAGGCAAATGAACGACCTTCATCCGGCTTTCGCCGTGAATACTGGCGATTGCACTAAAGCGACCGGCAATCTGGAGAAAATGAAGCCGATGTACGCCCGATATACCGATACCGTGAAACAGCTATTCAAGCCTAAGGTGTATCTGACCATGGGAAACCATGAGATTTGGGGGAAAGCCGACTGCCAGGATTTCTATGTGCGGCAGTTCGGGAAGCTTTACCAATCTTTTAATTACGGCAATTCACACTTTATCATTCTGGATTCGGAGCTTGTGGGACAGACGAGCAGAATAATAGGCACGCAGTTGGAGTGGTTGAAAGCCGATTTGAGGAAAGCTAAATCGGCAAAACATATTTTCGTATTCATGCACAAGCCGATGTACCCCGTGGATGGGCATAAGGGCTTCTGCATAGATGTCAACCCTACTGAGCGAGACGCGCTTCACCGGCTCTTCGTGCAGAGCCATGTCACAGCCGTCTTCACAGGTCACGAGCATCTGTACAACAGGCAGACACATGACGGGATTACGTACATTATCAGCGGCGGAGCAGGCGGGCCGGGGTATCCGGCGATGCTGGGAGGTATGGGCTACCACTTCATGGTGGTGACGGTAAAGGGCGGGGATGTGACGATCCGGACCGTCAAACCCGACTACAGTCGCAAGCCTTAGGATTGTCGCATCAACGCCTGCAACTAAACTTAGCAAAGAGATGCTTCGGTCGCAAAGCGAAGCGACGCAGCCGAAGCCACCACCTGGGACGAAGCTCGCGGTCTGGAGACCGCGCCCACTTCGGCGGTTTTAATAGATTCAGATGCTTCGGTCGCAAAGCGAAGCGACGCAGCCGAAGCTACCGTCTGCTCGACATGAAGATAGAGATGGAGGTTGCCACTCGCGCTAATACGTCACAAACGATTTAACCGGCAGCCCCTCGAGTCGTTCTCGGCCTTTGAGCGCCTTCAGCTCAATCAGGAAGACCAACCCTGCTACCCTTCCTCCAAGCTGCTTGATGAGATCCACCGAGGCCTGAGCCGTGCCTCCGGTGGCAAGAAGATCATCCACAACAAGCACCTTCTGCCCCGGAATGATGGCATCCTTGTGCATCTCCACTATGCTGTTGCCGTATTCCAGCTCATATTCACTCTGGACGGTATCGTGAGGAAGCTTGCCAATCTTGCGAACGGGCACAAATCCTCTTGCAAGCTGAACGGCGATCGGTGATCCAAGTATGAAACCCCTTGATTCTATTCCAACCACCAAATCGAAATCGATCGTCAAAGCGTGATCGACCATTGCGTTGATGACTTCCTCAAAGGCATCCGCATCAGCCAGTATAGGGGTGATGTCCCTGAACAACACGCCTTTCTCGGGAAAATCGGGTATACTGCGTATCAACTCCGCAGCAGCAAGTTCGCTCTTCATTTTCCGCATATCCTTTCGCAGGTACTCTATCTGGGATTCGATCTTTCGGCTGCTTAGATATCGTCCCCTACCGATATTCAGCCCTTATCTCGCATCTTGCCAATCTCCACTGGTTCGATTATACCACATTCGGTGATAAATGCGGTTATGAATTTGGATGGGGTTACATCGAACGCAGGATTAAGCACATGCACATCCTCCGGGGCGATTCTCCTGCCGCCGATGTGTGTCACCTCCGACGCGTCGCGCTCTTCGATAGGGATGTGACTGCCGTCGGGGATCGAGAAATCGATTGTGGAAAAAGGCGCTGCCACGTAGAATGGGATGTTGTGCGCCTTCGCAAGCACCGCAACGCCGTAAGTGCCCACTTTGTTGGCCGTGTCGCCATTCGCCGCGATCCTGTCCGCTCCCACTATGACCAGATTCACCATGCCCTTGGACATCGCCCACGCGGCCATGCTATCCGTGATCAGCGTGACCGGAATCCCGGACATGCTCAACTCCCAGGCTGTCAGCCGCATCCCCTGGAGCCTCGGTCGCGTCTCATCGGCGATGACCTGAACTCTCTTCCCCGCCGCCGCTGCCGCGCGGATCACCCCCAGCGCCGTGCCGAATCCGGCGGTCGCCAGCGCGCCTGCATTGCAGTGAGTGAGAACGGTATCGCCGTCCTTTATGAGATCCACGCCGAAAGATCCGAGGCGCTTGTTGATCTCAATATCCTCTTCAAGAATCCTGAGCGCCTCATCCAGGAGTTTCTGCCGCATTACCTCGACTGAATCAGTCTCCGGATGAATCAATCCAAGCATCCTGTCGATCGCCCAGAAGAGATTCACCGCCGTCGGCCTCGTGCCTGCAAATTCGTCCGCGATGCCCTTGATCGCCCGGCAAAACTCATCAGAATCGCATGTCTCGATGCGCTGAGCGCCAAGAGCGATCCCGAGTGCGGCCGTGACACCGATAGCCGGCGCGCCGCGGACCTTCATTTCCCGAATCGCTTCGGCGACATCCCGGTAATCCGTCATCGCGATAATCGAGAACTCCTCGGGAATCCTCGTCTGATCGATCAGGAGAACCTTGCCGTCCTCCCAGTAAACCGTCCTTATTTCAGAAGCCAAATCAACCTCCAGGGGAATGGGAGTTAGCTCAACAGCCGGGATCGCCCGCCGGAATTCCCCTCCTGCTAAGGAGGGGCAAGGGGAGGTTCCGGGTCTTGATGACCCTATTGACTAACGCCCAACTCTGTCTGCATTCTCTCTACAGTTGAGTAAATCGTCTCCAGCACGCCATCCAGATTGTTCATCACTTCAACATTCGGAAACCTCAGGAAGCTAATGCCAAAGGACTCTATGAAGCTCTGCCTCACCATATCCCTGGCCTCCGCGCCGTCCAAGAAATGGCTGTCACCGTCCAACTCTATCGCAAGCCGCAATCCCGGGCAATAGAAATCCACAACATAAGATCCGACCCCGTACTGCCTCTTGAACTTGCACCCGCGCATCTGCTTCCCCTTGAGCTGAGACCACAGAAGCACTTCGGTTGGCGGCATGGAGGCCCTGAGTTTACGTCTCCTACCCGTTTGGGTTGTGAAGTTATAGGATCTGACCATGCCTTGGCGCCTTTGTTTGTCCCGGATCGGAACCCTCCCTAACCCTCCCTTAGCAGGGAGGGAGCCATGCTCCGAAACCCTTGCTATTCGTGCGGATTTCCGGAACCTGCCTAACACCTCATGCTAAGGAGGGGCAAGGGGAGGTTCCGGATCCCCTTTCCATTACTCCTCTACCCTCATACTCCTGCTACTCCCCCGACTCCTTCGTATTACATCCGCGCCTTCTCCATCACTGCCATACATTCCGGGCAGGGTTCCTCCGGCATACGGTCAATCATTGACATGATCACCCCGCGAACGCCAGTCGCGTTCTCACTCAGAACACGCATCACCTCTTCAACGTTCACCGGTTTGCCCCCGTGCCCAGCTACCAAACCTGCGTCATGGTCGGTTACCAGGCTGATATTCACGTAGCAAATCCCGAGTTCCCGGGCCAGGATCACCTCAGGATAAGCGGTCATGCTTACGACCTCCCAACCCATCCTGGTAAACCAATCGCTCTCCGAACATGTGGAGAATCTCGGGCCCTGGATCACCACCACCGTGCCCCGAGTATGAACATTAATCCCCTGCTCCCTGCATGCCTCTATGGTAATGGAGCGGAGGGATTCACAATAAGGGTGCGCGCCTTCAATGTGGGTTACAATCGGACCGTCGTAGAATGTGTCCTTTCTGCCCCAGGTCCGATCGACGAATTGGTCGCAAACCACGAAATCGCCGGGCGTGATGCGCTCCTGAAGGCTCCCGACCGCAGCCGGCCCGATTATCCTGTGAACACCCAGGCTCTTCATTGCATAGACGTTCGCTCGGTAAGGGATCATGTGAGGCGGAATGTGGTGCTTGTGCCCGTGACGCGGCAGAAATGCGACCCGCTTGCCTTTGACGGTGGCGAGGCTTATCAGATCGCTGGTCTCCCCATAAGGCGTGTCGATCTTTACCTCCTCGACGTCCTCGAAAAGCTCGTAAAGCCCCGATCCTCCAAACACTCCGATTGTAGCTCGACTTTCGCTCATGTGTGCATCCTCCAAACAGGGATTAGGATTCAGGATCAAAAAACACAACCTTCCGCTGCTTCGGTAGTAGAGCCAAATGCGTTGGCGCAAGACTATCAGATGCGTCGGTCGCAAAGCAAAGCGACTCAGCCGAAGCTCCGAACCTGCTACTTGAAATCGGCTTCGGCAGTGCCGTCCGCCTCGCGTTCGCTCGACCGAACTCTGCGACCGAAGCATCCAACAGGGAGCTCGTCCCGGCTAAATAACCATAACCTGCAAGCCAAAGACTTCATTGCGCATTTACCCAAAACTGCCCACAGCATCACTTAATGCGCTTCCATGGCAGTCCCTCTGTTTCTCATCTTTTCGACGCCGCTCACCCAAATTCCTTCCGGGCAGGCAGGCACGTGAAAAAAGGGCGGGGAAGTTAGACTTCCTCGCCCCTGCAAACAGCTTGCAATCCGCCGACTCATTTTGCGCTGGACCGGGCTTAGATCGGCGAGTCGCCCGTTGCATACCAGTTCAGCCCCATGATGGAGTAGTCCTGATCCTCAACCGCTCCGTCCCCATTGAGATCGGCGTTAACGTTGTAGTTAGAGTCGCCCACCACGGAGTACCATGCTGCACCCATAAGAGAGTAGTCCTGATCATCGACCGCGTTATCTCCGTTCACGTCACCGTTGAGCAGGTAAGTTTCAACCAGCTCAAGGCACCCGCTATTCACCGGGACCCCGTAAACCGCGCTGCATAGCCAGTGCCAGGGCTCGAACGACATATCGTACGTCCCCGGGGGAACGTTCGTGAGAACGCAATTACCGTTCGAATCCAGGTGTGTATTATAGATGACCGTTTGGTTGCCGCTCCCCTCCAGCCTCATGTGGATGGAGATCGGGACCTGGGAGAAGAGCTGCGGATAGTCAGTTAGGTCCGGCGTCCAGCCCTGGAGGGAGGCATGAATTATTACCGCCGGGAGGATTCCGCTGGGAGGCGTGTTGGAAGGAGGACCAAGTACGTAGGTAGACCCCACCTGTGGCAACGACCAGCAAACGTACTGCCCGACCGCCGTGGCGCTAGGGAGCCAGTTGTTCTTGAACGCCTTCGCCTCAATGGTTAGCGTGTCCCCCACAGCCTGCATGTATGCACTGGTCTGTATGGGAGTGGTGTACACAAGGCTGCTCGTGGTGGGGTCCCCGGACCCCGCCGTGTTGTCCTTTGCAACCGTGTAGTAGATGGTGGCAGCGGTATCGCAGCAGGAGATCGATACCTGGTCAAACTGCGTGGCCCACTTCGGCGATATGACCGGAGTCGAGACGGTGAGCTTATACTCCCCGATCGCCTCCAAGCTGCTCCCAAGATCTTGTGTACAGGCGATCGCTTTGATGGTCTCATGTTGAGTCACCGATATCGGGCCTTGGTATTGGGGGCTGTTTGCCGTGGGATCGCTTCCATCCGTTGTGAAGTAGATGACGGACCCAGGCGTTTGACACGAGATCGTCACTGTTTGTGGCGTGTAGAAGACCCCCGGCAAGGGGCTGAACTGTGGCGTCTCAACTGCGTTTTGGAGCTCGTGAGCGCCGATGTCTATTACAAGTTGACTGACGCTGGAGTTGAGGATCTTAACCGCCCTTGGGTTCCCGTCTATGTCCTCGGCAGGCGTGAGATCGCCATAGTCTGCACCTGCCTGCGCTCCTGCATCTACGCACGGCGAACACACATCCCTGAGGTGGTACGGAAGCCCGTTAACCGTCGCTAGTATCGGATCAGCGAATATTAGGGTGCCGTCGGTAGAGCAACCTGACAAATGGTTGGAGACCTCGGTCCCACCGGAGGCAGTGCTGTAGAAGAGGCAGTGACTCACAGCTCCGCTGCCCGATATGCTCCACGCGCTACTCGCGGAATTGTTGTAGAATATGCAGTTCTCTATGTTCGCGTTGGAAAGGGGGTCGAGCGCTATCCCTCCGCCAGTGCACTGGGAGCCCGACACGGAATTCTCGGCGAAGGTGTCATTGACGACGGCCAAATTTGGGCAGTCCTCCGCAAACAGCCCTCCACCCGAGGAACCCCATAGGTTATTGTTTCCGATTACGTTGTTATTTATCTCCGATCCGCCGCAGTTGGAAAGGACTATACCGCCGCCGTAGCAGCCCTCGATATAGTTCCCTATGATTCTCGACTCAGTGGACGGTAGCGTGGGATCGATGTCGCAATAGATCGCGCCGCCGCAATCGGCGCTGCAGCCTGAGATGGTGTCGTGCGTTATGGTGAGCGGGGTATTGAGAGCGCAGACCCCGCCGCCATACCACGTCTGGTCCTCCGTGTACCCGCCGGACCCTCCCGATATGGTGAATCCGTCTATCGTAACGCCCTGGCCCAGTCCATCGCTCGGGTCGGAGTTCCCGGCGAATATCCCGCCCGGTAGCGTGGTGGGACAGACTTGCCAGTACTGGGGCACGCGGCCTCTATAGGGCGGCAAATCCTGCCCGTCGCGCTCCTCGTGTCCGCCCGGGACATACGCACCACCATACTCGCCGCAGAAGCCACCATAGATGCCGACGTTGCCACCGACTGAGTAGGGCTGCCGTCGGCACGACGTAGCGCCCAGGCTCCCGTCCGCATTCCAAGGGGTCACCCACACCTCAGCCGCGTTGGCCATGCTGCATGCATAATCCACGTCTTTGACAGCTTTCTCCCAGGACGAACCGTCGTTTCCGTCGCTGCCGTATGGGGCGACGTAGATGACGTCGCCGACCAACGCCGGCAGCGCATATTCGATGGCATACCGGTTGACGAAATCACGGTACACACTATTCAGCCAGTTAGGGCTCGCGTTCGGCTTTCCGTCGAGCTCCCTCTCGTCTCCGCATGCATCACGTATGCTATAGACGAGGCTAATTTTCTCCCCTCGCTGGACTGACCCCGAGGGGACGTGCAACTTCACCGTGTGAATTGCTGCATACCTCGGCCCCCTAAGGGACTGGAGCATGCCTAAGGGATCTCCTGTGGTGTCCTGGCCAGTACATTCACAGCAAGTTGTATCCATCATATTCAATGTGCACACCTTGTTATGCCAGCTGTCGTACACCAACACATACCCCTCTGAGGCCTCGCTCTCTGCGCCGTATGACGAAATAGCATAGGATGAGAGAAAATCGTACGTACCCAACTCGGAGTTGTAGCCCAAAAATTGGACCGGGGTGATCGAGCCGACGGACATCTCCCAAGAGTACGTTGGGTCGGACGTGGCGTCGCCGCCGGATCTAACGCTATATGTGTACAGGCCGTCTGAAACCCTGTTTCCGTTCGCGTCTCTTCCGTCCCACACCCAGGAATGGGAGCCGGGGCGCGAAACGGTGTTGAGGAATTGTTTGGTAAATACAGGGCCGGACGCTCCCCCGTCCAGGGCCCAGACGTCGTACTCCAGGACCTCCAAGGTGCCCGACTGAGCGTCTGTGATTCGGCAGCCTATTGTGTGTGCGGAGGAGACGCCGTAAACCGGGAATATATCGTGGTATGGGAAATTGGGGTCGTTTACGACAATATCTTCGTCCTTGAAGTTAAGGAAACCGCTCGCCGGGTGAGGAACTTCGTTATTCTGGTCGTCCCAGGTGTAGTATGTCCACGAAAGCCCGATTTGGTAAGCGGTATTGTGCCGGCCGACGTTCACGCCGCCGCAAATCATGTTGCTGTCCTTTGGGTCGCTTGGGAAAGGATAACCTGGATAAAACCCGAAGGGCGGAGCGGGGTAACTCAGCCCGATTTGACTACCATCCGGCTCCGTTTCGAGGACGCTGTAGGGAGCTGCCGGGTTCCACGGTATGGAACAGGGGAATGAGTAGAGGATCTCCCCCATGACGTTGCCAGCGACGGTCTGGCCTGGCAGCACGGGCTGGTATCCCTCCCATGGGTAGTCGGGGTACGCGTTGTACGCCGGCTGCCACCACGCAGAGAGGCCGTCCGCGAGGGCGCCCCTCGAAAGGCATAACGGAGCAACCGCCGCAAGTACGAGGCAAATAATTATAAGAGAGCGTATGCGCACCATCATTTCCATCTTCCTCCGCACCAGGCGCGACCCGAGGGGCAGGGTGACACCCCGCACAAGCCGGAACGCCAAGTAAAGCGATGAGTAATCAACTCTGCTCGCCGAATTCAGTATTATACAAATGAATGCTATTATCCTGCATCAATCGGGTGAAAGTTGTGTGAAATATTTGCGCCAACTCTGTGAACAGCCTACCCGCCGATGGACTATACGAAAAAAGGGCGGGGAAGTTAGACTTCCTCGCCCTCTTGAATTAACTAAATGTTCCCGCAGCGAATTACTGCTGATTTGGCAGGAACGGGTTGTTCGGTGTGGTGGTTGAGCCGTTGCCCACCAAAGCGTTCAACTGGCCCCACTTCTGCCATTTTACGTGACCGTCGCAGTAACCTACGAGCATACCACTGCTGTGGATTGCGTACTCATAAGTCGACGTGGCGCCGGAAGCATCGGGATTCTGGCCAATGCCACCAACATACAAACCGGTAGGATTGTATTCGGCGGTCACTGACGGGTTAGCTATGGCAAGGCTGGTTGCAGCGTTCGTTCCCGCTCCCATCGTTACCCTACAGGTACCCTGAAGGATGGCGCTTCCTGTCGTGATCGGTTGAGTACCGCCCGTATCTGCGTTAGCATCCAACAGCAGAACTGTGTCGGCAGGCTTTGTGATCGATGCCTCGGCCTGGCCGAGAACTCGGTAATTCGCCTGGTAGCTGATCTGGTTCTGAGCATCACCGGCGGTGGGGCAGCAGAACAACTTGTTGCCTTTGATGTAGCTGACGACACAATAGGCCCAGTTTGTCTGACCTGCAGGCTGCGCGACGGACCAGTTGCCTATCCCACCATCATACGTAGCATAGCCGCTCCACTGGAGCGGATAGGTCTCATCGTAGTCCTGAGAGTACATGTTGAACGCAATTCCGATTTCCTTCACGTTCGACTGACAGGTGCTCTGTCGGGCTTTCTCACGAGCCTTCGCAAAAACAGGGAAAAGAATTGCAGCCAAAATCGCAATTATCGCAATAACGACTAGCAATTCAATGAGGGTAAAACCCTTACGATTGCTTGATTTCATTGTGAATACCTCTCTTTATTATTCCTTCATGAGGAATTGAATATAGCCTTCTCTTATATGCGTAGCACACACTCCTCTGACTGAACGTATTAAAAACTCTACGTCCACCTCCTTCGCGCACACAAGTTCTGGACGATTTCTTAATCAATTATGCAGGTGTTACGAATAACTCGCCCCTTGAACTTGACGCTGCATGTATTGTCGATCGCCGTCCATCGGTGTCAACTCTTATGAATCACCTCAGCCGCTGCTCAGCGAACCGTTGTGAAGAAACCTATCGATTTAGTTTACCAGAACATTGCGCAATAGTCAAGCTTATTTTTTTAACTACGCCTGACCCTGGTATTGCCCAATCGGAAAGCATTCGTGCTATAATACCGGTACATGCCGGTAAGTATTCGTTGAATCCGGCCATGCAATTCTTCAGGTAACGGTCACGGCAAGCCATGAAGAAACTGGACAGCTACATTCTCAAAGAAATGATCGCCCCGTTCCTCGGCAGCGTGTTCGTCTGGCTTGTCCTCCTTGTGGGACAAGTCCTCTATGATTCTATTGACTTCATAACGCAGAAGAGAGTTCCCTTCTTCCTGGTGCTGCAACTGATTTTTTTTCGACTCCCTTTTGTTATCGGAAAGGTTCTTCCGCTTTCCATACTCTTCGGCACATCGCTTGCCGTGAACCGCCTGGGCAGGGACAGCGAAATCACCGCCATCCGCATTGCCGGAGTTCCTCTGTGGCGGCTCTTCATGCCGATATTCGTGGTGGGCATCCTTTCCAGCGGGGTTGCTCTCTGGCTGAGTGAAACCGTCACCCCATGGGCAACCACCCGGGCGCAGCAGACCATGCAGGTGATCTGGGGTCTGCAACCGATCCCGCCAATCCAGCAGGGCGTCTATTTTGAATCCGAGGGCTACCACTTCTATGTGGAACGCGTGGAACATCCCAATCCGCGCTCCACTCTGCTCAGGAACGTTATGATCTATGAATCCGCGCCACCCGGCAGCTATCCAACATTGATTGTAGCCAAAACCGCCGCTATGAAAAACAATCTCTGGGTGCTGAGCGACGGAACCGTGCACAAGCTGGGGCCCGACGGGCTCACGCAATACGAAATGACGTTTTCCCAGATGCAATTGAATCTGAAGCGAATAATTGATCGATTGTGGCAGACCCAGCGCAGCACGGACGAAATGAACATACGGGATCTCCAGCATCAGATCGAGGTCTTTCACGGCGTGGGCCAGGAGGTGACGGCGATGAAGGTGGATTTGAATTTCAAGCTCGCCCTTCCCCTCTCATGCCTCATCTTCGTGCTCTGTGCCGCTCCACTCTCCCTGAAATTCTCCCGCATGGGCGGGTATTCCGGCGTTCTCATCGGAATCGTTATCTTCTTCCTTTACTGGAACAACATAATCCTGGGAAAATCCCTCGGCGATGCGGGCCTCGTGCCGCCGGGACTGGCGGGCTGGTCGCAGAATATCATTTTTGGGCTTGTCGGCCTGTTCCTTCTCTGGCGGGAGGAATAGCGGTGCTGAGGCGTTGGGAGTTAGGCGTTAGGCATTCATGCACCCGGACACGTGGGTGTTTACGTGCTGGGTTTCCGGATTGCCCTCACCCCTCCCTCTCCCGCTCCTTCGGTACGGCGCCGGAGCGCCTACTCAGGACAAGGCAGGGAGCAGGCGAGGGGGCTATGTGTGATTCTTATCTTGCAATGGCCGGCCACGCATGGGCACCCCGTCTGGTGAGATGTTTCGATATTTGGCACCTGGTGGCTTTGTCATTCTGCCTATTTTTGTTCGTCTGTTCGTTCCAATCTCACGCCGAAGACAGCACCGGGTCTTACCTAAACACCACAACTCCTAATACCCAATACCCAATACCTGACACCCCTCCCTCCCCTAGCGCCCAACGCCCAACGCCTCCGGAGATTCCCCCCCTTGATAAGGGGGGGTTAGGGGGGGTTCCGGAAGCCCAACGCCAAAACATCCAGAAGCCCGGGGAGACGAACGCCCAACGCCTAACACCCAACTCCGCCCCGCGCGAAAGGGTGGATGTCGGCGGGGATAATGTGAAGTGGTTTCCTGATGACAGGGTTGAGGCGGAAGGACACGTAAAGGCGGTTTTCCGGCGGTACACCATCACATCCGATAAGGCGGAAATCAACCTGAAGACCAATGTCGCCGTTTTCACCGGGACCGTAAGGCTTACAAGCGCAGGTGAGAACGTCACGGGCGAGAATCTCACATTCAACATAAAGACGCATGATTGGTCTGTAGAGAAAACAAGCAGTATTATCCAACCCTCCGCGCTTCAGGGCCAGGTTACAACGCCGGTCTTCATCAAAGCCGACTCACTGACCGGAAGCAATTCCGTATTCCGCATCGATAACGGCTCCTTCACAACCTGCGACAAGGAACATCCCGACTACAGTTTCCGGGCGAAGGAACTGGAGATTTATCCCGGCGATAAGATCGTCGCGCATAAGGTCTCCGTCTATGCAAGGGACTCCCGCCTCATAACTCTGGAGACCATCGTCGTTCCCATCAACAGCGCGTGGAACCCCAGCATGATCCCGCAGTTCGGGCAATCCGCGGATGAGGGAACTTACCTGAAACTGGCTTATCCTTATCTCGCGAATCAGGAGCAGACAGGTTTCGTCAAGCTCGACCTAATGTCCGCGAAGGGGATTGGAACCGGAATAGATCACGCCTATAAGTTCGATACGGGTCAGGGACACCTCACGCTCGATTATCTCAACGATAATTCGCTAGGTTTGCAGGGGATAACCGGCAGACTTCAGCACCAGGAGGATTTTGGGACGATCAAGTTCAACTTGACCACGGATTATCTGGCAAACAACTATCTTTACTATCCTGGAACTACCACCGAGAACTGGCAGCTTGGCCTCACCAACATGACTGCCGTTTCGAAAACCTCGCTTTCGTACAACCTTAACACCAATTCCGGGAGCGGCGCCTATTCCAATTCACTCACTTCATTTCGGCAGTTGCAGCAGCTAAGCCCAACCATGAGCGCCAATCTCTCCATGGATCTTCGCACAAACGACGCGGGGCTCGGGTTCGGCGTCGAGCGCGACTTGGATACGACCCTGGACCTGAACAACCGTGGAGACAAATACGACGTCGGCATGACCATCAGCAAGAGCAATAATCTCGAAGCGCCCACGCTGGGATATTTCCCAACGTATCTCGACCGTCTCCCTGAAATCCGGGTCAGCACCGATACGTACCGGTTTGCGCCGGACCTGTTTTCCGGCGTCGGATTCAAGCTCGGGTTCAGCGCCGGCCAGTATTACGAGGAGACTGCCGGCCTGGCTCCGGTCACCGGAAATCGCCTGTTATTCACTATGGACATGATGAACAAGACATTCTCTCTCAATGACATGAACGATCTCAATGTGACCGCCGGATACAGCCAGGCGTATTACGCTGAGGATATGGAGCAGTACGTGGCGAGGGTCGGCGGAATTCTGACGAGCAGGTGGGGAAGCAAACTCAAGAACCGGCTGATGTACGGCTATCAGGACACGGAGGGTTTCAGCCCGTTCCGGTTCGATTATACGGGCAAATACCACTACATCCGCACCGTGCTGGATTATCAGGATTCCAAGGCGCTTAGAATATCGTTCTCGGGAGGGTACAATCTAAGTCAAACCAGCTATAACTGGCAGGACTTGACGCTCCTAATGACCGCTCGACCTTCGGATTGGTTCACGTTTTCAGCCTCGACCGGTTTTGATCCCAACCAGGCTGTTTGGCGAAACCTGCTCAACCGGATTCAGTTCGGCAAACCGAGCGGCGATTACATCGACATCGGAACCCGGTACGATCTCACTCAGGGTCAGCTCATTCAAGTGAACGGAAAGTTCGGGATTGGGCTGCTCAGGAATTATCGGCTGGAGACTGTTGCCGGATGGAGCGCCTTCTCAGGAGGTTTCACTTATCGAGGCGTGAAGCTCACGAGGGATCTGCACTGTCTTGAAGCATCCGTTACTTACACGAACGAACTTGGCTTTAGGAATGACAATACAATCATGTTTGACATAAAGATCAAGGGGCTCTCACCCAGCGCGAACCGATTCGGCATCGGCCAGTTCGGCCAAGCTGTCGATACCACCATGGGCCAGTTTAATTATTGATTCATGTTCGTAGGCGCATAGGGACATAAGTGCATAAGGGCGTAGGGTCGCCGTTTTCTGCGCCCTCCGCTCCGGAGGCAGGGAACGGATTTCCGCGAAGTCCTGAGCCTGTCGTCTTGATGGAGTAATGGCCGCAGGAATTCCCCTCCTGCTAAGGAGGTTCCGGGAAACCCACATGCCGTTCATCGCCCATCAGTTCCTCGATAACGACGTCCAGGCGGGAGAGAATCGGCGGCCAGGAATACCGGTCTTCCACAAGCCTTCGTCCCGCCGATGCAAGGGC
>Ga0326727_10007543_pt1 | contig 28637 bp, 19 predicted proteins | sample MB2enrmetagenome_FD_207643 | JGI IMG/M metagenome (GOLD analysis project Ga0326727, IMG submission 207643) | Lab enriched peat soil microbial communities from McLean, Ithaca, NY, United States - MB29MY | ecosystem: Environmental > Terrestrial > Soil > Wetlands > Peat | place: USA: New York... | reverse complement strand
TCGTTTTCGCGTTCGTAGTAGATTTCCGCGAGCTGATCGTCTTCAAGAATTGCAAGCCGCGTCTCATGCGGCGTGCTGGAGATACAAATTTCCTTTGCCATCGTACCTTTCCGGCCGGCAGCTCAATGCTGTCGGCGCTGCCGGCAAGGTGTGATGGAAATGCGCTGATCCGGAAGGCGATGGGGTGGGCGAAAAGGACGACCGCAACTGTGCGCGTGAGGCTGGATCGTCACATGGGCCGCCCGTGGAGGGCGGCGACCCGTGACGGAACCGGAAAACTCTTAACCCAACGAGCTCGAACGTATGGCAATCCAATTTGAGAGATTTGTGGCCGACGCTGCCGGACTTGCTGTCCTGCCGGGCCGTTTGACCTTGTCCGCATGTCTCGCCGCGCCTGGTATTACGTACCCGGATTTCAATTCCAGGTGCGCCAGCGCATGACATTGAACCTACGGGCCTGAGGCCTTCCCGTCTCTCGGTGCTCATGAACCCAATCCTGCCGGGCGCTTGTCCATCAGGACCCGCCGGCCAAATGCTGGTAAAAACTCCCTCTTACCGACCCTGAGCTCGAAGCCCGGGGGTAAGAACCAAACCTGTTCCCCGCGCCGCGTCCAAATGGGAAGGCGACGCTCAGTTTACGAACCGGCGCATGCGGACATTCATAGCCACGCCCAGCGACAGAAACGTAAACAGCACCGAAGATCCACCGTAACTCATTAAGGGTAAAGGGATTCCGGTGACGGGCATAAAACCGATGACCATGCCTACGTTGACCGCGATCTGGAAGGTCAACACAGCCACGATTCCCATGATAATCAGGGATCCGGGCAGGTCGGCGGCTGTTTGTGCGTTTTGAATCAAACGCATCAATATGAAAAAGTATAGCAGCAGCACTGAAACCGCGCCCGCAAACCCGTGCTCTTCGCTGAAAGCGGCAAAGATGAAGTCCGTATAGGGAATGGGCAGGAAGTACCCCTGCGTCTGCGTTCCCTTCTCCATCCCTTTGCCCCAGATTCCCCCTGAACCCACCGCAATCTCCGATTGCAGCACCTGGTAGCCGGCGCCCTTGGGATCGGCGCTCGGATTGGTAAAGCTGGTCAGGCGGGACTTCTGATAGGAATGCACGATGCCGCTCTTTTGCAGGATGCCGCTCGACAACACTCCAACAGCCAGCGCCCCACCGCAGGTGATCAGAATGGCTGACTGTTTTAAGTCGATGCCCCCGAGAAACAGTCCGGCCACCAGGATGGGTGCGTAAGTGAGAGTTGTGCCCAGGTCGGGCTGGATGAGAACCAGCAGCATGGGCACACCGACGATGGCAAAGGCTTTGAAGATCTCGCGCCAGGTCAGGTTGCGCCCGCCCAGGTTGGCAAAATAACGCGCAACCACAAGAATCAAAACCAGTTTTACCCACTCCGAAGGCTGGAACTGCACCGGCCCGATGCCGATCCAGCGCCTGGCTCCCAGCGCCTTGTGGCCCACCAGCTTGACGGCAACCAGCGACAACACAAAGATTCCGTAGGCCCACGGCGAGATGTCGAGCAGGCGATGATAATCGATCCTCGACAGCACAAACATCCCGGCCAGGCCTGCCGCGATGAACATGACCTGCTTCGACTCGAAGCTCGAAAACCGCGTGTGCACGGTTGTGGAGTAGACCTCGAGCAGCGACATCCCGCACATGGCCAGGATCAGCAGCAGGAGCGTCCAGTCGAAATCGCGAAAGCTCAAAAATCTGCGCATGCGACTCCGATCAGATCTGCCGCCAGCGGTAGGGCTTTGTGAAAGGGCACGACCTCACTGGCTGCGGAAACACGCGATTTGGCATTCGCCTTGTGAAAGGGCACGACTTTAGTCGTGCCGAAATGGTCCATAAAATGAGTCTGGGGCCTTGGCCCCTGCCGCTCTTTGTGTCTGCAAAATCTGCGCATGCGGGTCTATTCCTGCTTTCGCGCGACGGCATCAGGCCGGTCGTGAGCTGCGGTGAGTGTCTCTTTGGGCCGGGCGCCGGCTGGCGCTACTTGCTGCTTGGTGCCCTTGCCGGCGAGAGCCTTTTCAGGGACCGCCTGCCCATTCGTCACCAGGAAGCTGCCCGTGCCGATCTTTTGTTGGCCTTTTCCCTTTGCGCCGGGGGCGCTGTCAGGCTGCGACCACACCGCGCTCATCTCAACCGGCGCCTGCGGCTTATCGGGCGGCAAATCTCCCAGGAGCCGGCGTTGCTTGTTCACATATGCTTCAACCACCTGGGCTCCGATGCGCGCCGGGTAGTAGCTGAACTCGCCGTTCTGCCACAGCACTGCAACCACCAGTTCCGGATTCCGCCGCGGCGTTACGCCCACAAACCACACATTGGGATAGGTAGACCGCCCCTTGGCCGTCTTGGCCAGCGCCTCGTGACTCATCTGTTGCGCCGTTCCGGTCTTGCCGGCGAAGTCGATGCCGGGCAGACCCTCCGCCCCGGCGGTGTGGTAGAGACCGGGCTGGGTCACCTGGTACATTCCGTCGGTTACCGTGGTCCAGGTATCGGGATCGATGGGGACATACGCATCGCCCGAGCCGGGAAAGCTGGCAATCAGCGCCTTGCGGAAATCCTGCGGCAGCTTGTCGGGAAACACCACGTGCGGCCGAACCATGTGCCCGCCTGAAGCAATGCCGCCAATGATGCGCGCCAACTGTAGCGGTGTGGCCGCCACCGCGCCCTGGCCGATGGAGACGTCGAGCGTTTCGTCGGGGTACCAGCGGGCGTGGTAATTCTTCATCTTCCATCGCGCCGAGGGCATCAGGCCGGCTTGCTCGCCGGGCAGGTCGATGCCGGTCTTCTGCCCGTAGCCGAACTCATCGGCATACTTCACGATCCGGTCGATGCCCAGCTTGTCACCCAGCATGTAATAAAACGTGTCGCACGAGTAGGGAATCGCGTTGTGAATGTCCACCGAGCCGTGATGTTCGTCGCAATGATGGAAGTAGCCGTAAGGCCCCCATCCGCCGGAGCACACAATGTGCATGTTCTGGGCGATGCCTTCCTCGAGCCCGGCCACCGACATCATGATCTTGAACGTCGATCCCGGCGCAAGCTGCGCCTGGATGGCCTTGTTCATCAGCGGATGGTCGGGATCGGTGATCAGCTTGTTCCAGTCGCTGCGGTCGATCTTCACGGCAAACTGGTTGGGATCGAAGCTGGGACGCGAAACCATGGCCAGAATCTCGCCGTTGCGCGGGTCCATGGCCACAATCGCGCCGTTCCGGTTGCCCAGCGCCAGCTCTGCCGCGCGCTGCAGGTCGTTGTCGATGGTCAGATACAGATCCTGGCCCGGAATCGCGTGCTGGATGCCGATGTAGCCTACCTCGCGGCCGTGGCTGTCCACAATCACGTCGCGGCTGCCGTCGGTGCCGCGCAATAGCTGGTCGTAGGTCTCCTCCACGCCTGCCTTGCCCACCACGTCGCCGGGCTCGTAGTAGGCAAAGCGCGGATTGTTCAAATCGTCTTCGCTCACCTCGCCCACATAGCCGATCAGGTGGGCGGCAAAACCGTCGCGCGGATACAGCCGCCGCTCCACGTCGATGGTCTCAAGCTCGGGCAGCTCGTTGCGGTGCGCCTCGACAAATGCCTGCTCGTCGGCGGTCACGTCGTCTTTGATGGGGATGGGCTGATAGCCGGGCGAAAGCCGGTAGCGATGCACCGTGGCCTTCAACTGATCGAGGTCGAGATCCAGCCCTTTGGCGATCAGCGGCAGGTCGGCTTCGATGTCCCTCTTCTGCTCGCGAATCAGAAAGCAGCTCACCGACGGGTAGTTGTCGACGATGAGGCGTTTTTCGCGGTCGAAGAGCTTGCCGCGCGGCGCCAGGATCGGCTCTTTGCGGATGCGGTTGGCTTCGGCCAGTTGGCGAAAGTTCTCCGCGCCCAGAACCTGCAGGCGCCATAAGCCGCCGGCAAGGGCCAGCATCATCGAAAGGATGCACCACTGCACCACGATCAACTTGACACTGGAGATTTTTTCGCCGCGGTTGATGCCTGAGACCATGAATCCTGCGCCTGTTTCTAGGATACCGCGAATAGGATTGGCGGGCGCCCCAGGTCTTGGATCGGATAGTTCAACCACAACACCTGGGTGCCCCAGGTCTCGATTCTGAGACTTGGGAGAGCACGAACCTCAACAGAAGACCGACAACCGAATTCCCCGTCGCTGACCAGTTGGAGTTGCTGTCAATAGGTACCATGTCCCCCTATTCCCTTGTAAGTTTTGCGACGATTCTGCCTCTCCGAATATGGGCCAAACGCATGCCGCAGAAATATTCCACGACCGCGAAGTCAATTGCCGTGACTTTTGCTTTGGTAGAAAGGATTTCCGGCTCGCAGGGATCAGCCAAGATCATTCCTGCGTCTCCAGATTGCCCTTGGTGACAGCGTTGTTGGGCCCAACCCGTACACTGGTTCATGATCTTGACTTGATCGCAGGTTTGATTCACGGAGGGCGTATGCCTTCAAAGGCAGTGCGTGTTTTTGCCGGCTGGGTGTCGATTCTTCTTCTCATGGTGCTGTCCGGTCCGATGGCCTTTGCGCAGCGGCAGACCGTGCCGCTGAATGGCACTTGGGAGATCGACGACTCGGTCGCAGCCGATCAACCGCCGCAGGTGTACACACACACCGTGCCGGTGCCGGGGCTGGCGCACTCGGCAAGGCCGGCCTTTGCCGATGTGGACCAGTTCTCTGGCGGCGTTTCGCACCAGCAGCGCAACTGGTTCTGGTACCGGCGGAAGTTCACAGCGTCGGCGAAGCACGAGGTTGCCATCCTCAAGGTGAGCAAGGCGCAGTTTGGAATAGAGGTGTACCTGAACGGAACGCTGCTGGGCACGCACTGGCCCTGCTTCACCGCGGCGTATTTCGACGCGAGCAAGGCCATCCGATGGGGCGCGGAGAACGAGATCGTCATTCGCGTGGGCGCGCATCCGGGAGTGCTGCCCAAGGAGGTCTCCGGAGGCAGCGACGGCGAGAAGAACCGCTGGACTCCGGGCATTTACGACGATGTGCAGTTGTTCGCCTTCGATGGACCATTCATCGCGAATGTGCAGGTGGCTCCGCGGATCGCAACCAGTGAGGCGCTGGTGCAGACGGAGCTGCGAAATTACTCGGCGACGGCACAGGCGGTTGCCGTTCGGCAGCAGCTCGCCGAGGCGGTGAGTGGCCACGGCTCTCGGGAAGCCGCGCCATTGCGTGTCACACTTGCGCCCGGTGAGACGAAGGTCGTGCAGCAGACGGTTAAGGCTTCGTCTCCACACCTGTGGACACCGGAAGATCCATTCCTCTATCGGATACGTACGAGCATCGACAAGGGCGACAGCGCTGACACTCGTTTCGGTATGCGCGAGTTTCGCTTCGATACTGCGACGCGGCGCGCGTATCTCAATGGCAAGCCGTACTTCCTGCGCGGATCGAACATCACGTTGCACCGCTTCTTTGAGGACCCTGACAGCGGTACGCTGCCCTGGGACGAGGCCTGGCTGCACCGGCTGCTGGTGGAGATTCCCAAGCAGATGCATTGGAACGCATTCCGCTTCTGCATCGGCCCGGTACCCGACCGCTGGCTGCAAATTGCCGACGAGAGTGGGCTGCTGATTCAGAACGAGTACATGGTGTGGACCGGACCCGACCGCGCGGCATTTCCCGGGCGTTACAACGTCGAGGAGTTGAAGGGCGAGTATATCGAGTGGATGCGCGACAACTGGAACCATCCGAGCGTTGCCATCTGGGATGCGAACAATGAAACAATTGCGCCGGCGTTCGGCGAGGAGATCATCCCCGCCGTGCGCGGCCTCGACCTGTCCAATCGTCCGTGGGAGAACGGCTACAATCCGCCGGCAGGCCCAGACGATCCGGTGGAAGACCATGAATATCTCTTCTACTATGGCGATGAGGATAACGGCAAATACTTCCCCATGACCGACCTGGAGACGATGTCAGGGCCGCCGGCCAACGCCTTCACTGCTAAAACCGCCCACGCCATGATCCTTAACGAGTACGACTGGCTATGGCTGAATCGCGATGGCTCGCCGACGCTGCTGACCAGGAAGCTCTATCCACTGCTGACCGGCAAGGACAGCACGGCCGAAGAGCGCTTCGCCAGGCAGAGTTATCTGCTTGGCGGCCTAACCGAGTTCTGGCGCGCGCATCGCAACTACGCTGCCGTGCTGCACTTTGTCTATCTCGGCTACAGCACGAAGGACGGCTTTACCTCGGACCACTTCCAGGACGTAAAGAAGCTTGTGCTGGAGCCGCACTTCGCCGACTACATGGTTCAGGCCTTCAAGCCGCTGGGAGTGTACGTGAACTTCTGGCATCCGGAGCTGAATGCCGGGGAGAAGAATCGCTTCACGGTCATGATGGTCAACGATCTTCCGCAGGGCACGAAGGGCGAGCTGCGGCTGGAGTTCATTGACGCCTCCGGCAACGTGGCAGGCAGCGCGAAGCGAAGCTTTGAACTGGCAGCGCTTGGCGCCATGACTTACGAACTTCCGCTGGACGCGCCGGAGACGCCGGGCAGCTATACGCTGAGGGCGGTTGCCACAGCCGACGGCACGAACGATGCCACCATCAGCCGGCGCTGGGTGAAGGTGCTTCCGAAGAAGTAGGCTGGGCTTCGCCTCGCGTATTGCGCACGACAGTGTAGCAGACCGTAAGCCTGCATTTCTCACAGCAACGATTACGAGGTGTTTCGGCGTGGCCGGCGGGCTATTTGCCAGGTGGCGCTGGTCTCGATGTCCATTTCAAACCACGGCGAGGGTGCCGCCGGTCCCTCGCCCTTGGGGACCGGGGATGGATGACTCTCTTCGGGTAATTGGGGCGCGCGATACCTATTCGCCGGAAGAGCGATAGAGAAAGCATGTACGCAAACCGGTTGCGGCATAAGTTGAAAAGTGCCGGCAGCATATTAGCGGAAGCCTCGCACCGCCGATGACCGGTCTTCTCCCGCCAGCCCCGCCGCCTTTCGTCCCCTGACCCCTGACCCCTGATCCCTGATCCCTGACCCCTGTTCCTCGCCTTTTGCATCCAATTGCCCCCTCCCGGCGCACACTGGTCTCATGTACGACCTCTACCCAAAATGCCGGCAGCCACGATCCACGAATCACGATCCACGACTCCACCGGGAAAAACACCCCCACCCCCCCCTAACCCCCCGGGGGTACATTTCGAAGAGGGTCAGATTGCATAACACAATGAAAACAGGCCACATGCCAAAACGGCCCATTACCATTCAGTTACTAAAAAACGTAATAAAATGCGCAAGATAAGCGCCACTTAAGCCCATTTAAAGGCCACTTAAGCCGGCCTAAGGCCAACCAAGGCGACTCTCAATCCCTTATCTGCAGCCGGTCGAGGAACGGAAACAGCAATAGCGCAATCACCGCGTTCCCGATTGCGATAAAGAGCTGGGTGAACCAGTTCCATTCCAGGTCGAGCCCCAGCATTCCGCGATAGACGCCGTAATAAATTGCGCTCGAGAGCAGAGACAACACGAAATTCAGAATCACGCGAATGGCGTGGTTTTCAACGTCGATGCGGATTCCTGTGGATGCGGCGATAAAGCCTACCGCGGTCTTGGCGATTCCGTTCACGCCGACGGCGTGATGTGTGAGTGCATCTTCAAACAGCCCCATGCCCGCGCCCAGCAGCGTGCCCTGGATAGGGGAACGGCGGGCGAGCGCGAAATAAATAGTGACCACCAGCGGCAGATCGAAGAACGCATACTGGCCAAGGACACGCGGCAGCCAGGCCTGCAACACCAGCGCCGTCAGCGGGACGAGTGCGTAAACCAGCAGTGGGTACCGGTGAATCTCCATATCGCGCCGGCTGTCGGCGCCGAGCAGGGCCATACTAAGGCATTTCTCCTTCAATGGTGGCCATTTCAAATACCGCTGAAGGTTGCGATTTCTTGAGGAAATCGCAACTTTGGGATTGAGGCTTCGAGACACTTCCGAAGGAGAAATGCATTAGCGATTCCCCTGTGGTGGAGTCTTTTTGGCCGGCGCGGCCTGGTTTGGTTTGGCTTGTCCCGGCTTGGCCGGGGCCTGTCTGATCTCGCCCGGCGCGGCAGTGCGGGGCGGCGCAGTCGTAACCGGCTTTTGTTCCTGGCCGCCGGTTGCAGCCGCGTTGGAGTCAGTGGAATCGGGAGTGTTCCCCGCAGGTGTCACCGCGTTGCCGGGCGTGAAGCGATCGGCATGGAGCGGCTGCGGCGGAGGCTTCACCAGGGCGGGGTTGCTGGTGTCGTTCAGCGGCTGCTGGTCGGGCGGCAGATTGGGGTCAATCAATCCAGGCAGATGCTCGGCCATGATCTGAGAGGCCTTCAGCTGATCCTTGATCGCCTGCGCGTCCGCACCCTTCTCGGCTTCACTCGTGTCGATATCTTTTTGTTCCTGCTCGTTGAAGCGGGGCTGGGTCGAGGTGATCACCATGACCTCGTCGAGCCTGTCGAGATGCGCCGCCGGCTTCACCATGATGTCGATAAAGCCGTCGTGCACTGGATCTGGAACCACCTTCTCGACCACGCCCACGGGAAGGCCGCGCGGAAAGATCAGATCGCCGCCGGCGGTGAGCACTGATTCACCGGGCTGTATGCGCTCGTCTGCAAGTATGCCGACCACCATCAGCCGGCCCGACCGGTCGCCGCGCAGAATACCCCGGATGCGCGTGGTCGCGAGGATTACGCCCGCGCCGCTGGTCTGGTCGTTGATGGCCAGCACCTGCGCGGTGTTTGGAAAGACATCGCGAACCTTGCCCACAATGCCGTCGCCGGTGATCACGGCCATATCGGGCTTCAGGTTGTGGTCCTCGCCCTTGTCGATGTAGAACACGTGCGACAACTCGCTGCCGCTTGTGCCGACCACCTGCGCGGCGAGCGTGGAGTAGATGTACTTCTGCTGGAAGTTGAGCAGCGCCTGCAGTCGCTCGCCCTGGCGCGCGTCCTCAAGCATTGCGGCCTGCTCCAGGCGCAGCCGGTCGATGGTCTGCTGCAGTTGCTGGTTCTGCTGGCGCACGTGGCGCAAGTCGGCGTAATTGTTCCAGACCCACGTAGCGGTGAGGCCGGACTTGTGGATGCCGTACTCGAATGGCCAGACAGCCGTCTCAGCCCACAAACGGATGAGCCGCACGCCCGAGCCGTCGCGCACGTCGGCGGAATTGTGTCCGCTGCCCAGCCGCCGCACCTGCATGGCAAGTCCCATGATCTGGGCCACGAGCACTGCCGCCAGCACCACCAGGTTCCGGTAACGGGTGAAAAACGATTCCATGGCCGTAAGGGTTCAGGGATCAGGGGTCAGCGGCCGAAGCCCAGTAGCATTTCTTCGATCCCTGACCCCTGATCCCTGATCCCTGTCTTCAATCGATCTTGATCTTGCGCAGCAGCTTGAAGTCCGACAGCATTTTGCCGGTGCCGAGCACCACCGAAGCCAGCGGATCGTCGGCCACTGAGACGGGCAGGCCGGTCTCTTCGCGGATGCGCTTGTCGAGGTTCTTGATCAGCGCGCCGCCGCCGGTGAGTACGATGCCGCGGTCGCTGATGTCGGCCGAGAGTTCGGGCGGCGTACGCTCCAGCGCCACGCGAATGGCGTTCATGATCACCGCAATACACTCGCCGAGCGCCTCGCGAATCTCACTGTCGTCGATCACGATGGTCTTGGGCACGCCTTCAATCAGGTTGCGCCCCTTGATCTCGAGCGTCAGCGGCTTCTCCAGCGGATAGGCCGAGCCGATCTCGATCTTGATTGCCTCCGCGGTGCGCTCGCCGATCAGCAGGTTGTACTTCCGCTTCAGGTAGTTGGTAATGGCCTCGTCCATCTGGTTGCCGGCCATGCGCACCGAGCGCGAGTAAACAATGCCGCTCAGCGAAATCACAGCGATGTCGGTTGTTCCGCCGCCGATATCTACAACCATGTTGCCGGAGGGCTCGGTGATGGGCAGGCCGGCGCCGATCGCGGCCACCATGGCCTGCTCCACCAGATAAACTTCGCTGGCCTTGGCGCGGTAAGCCGAGTCCTCAACAGCTCGTTTTTCAACCTGCGTAATCTCAGAGGGCACGCCGATCACGATGCGCGGATGCACCAGCATCTTGCGGTTGTGCGCCTTCTGGATGAAGTAATTGAGCATCTTCTCGGTTACTTTGAAGTCGGCGATCACGCCGTCCTTCATCGGCTTGATGGCCACGATGTTGCCCGGCGTGCGGCCCAGCATCTCCTTGGCCTCTTTGCCCACGGCTTCAACTTCGCCGGTGTTCTTGTTGATGGCAACAATGGAAGGCTCGTTGACAACTATGCCCTTGCCGGCCGCGTAGACCAGCGTATTGGCGGTGCCGAGATCGATGGCCAGATCGCTCGAAAACATGCTGAAGAGCGAGCGCAGGCCGTGCGACCGCGAGGAGCGGGAGGGATAACCGTTTAATGACATTCCTGGATAAACTTCCTGACCCGGGCTGAAGCCCATCTATCTGAAACAGTCCCTGCGGGTCCGTTTAGACGATTTACCAATCTATATTGTACGGCGGTCCGCTCTGCCGTGCTGACGGCGGTAAAATACATGCCGCAAGCCCCGGAACTGACTGCCTCCGGCCTGTTTCCTCATTGGGTCGGGGCGTGAGTCCTCGGAAAAACTCCCGCCCACGGATTGATTTACCTGGCGATTATGACGCCTTGGTTGATGATTGGCAGCGCAGGGAAGGCTCCCGACGCACATCCGGTGCCTGAGACCACTTGCCGGGATGGTGCAGACGTGGCCGCTTCGTGCGTGGAGTCGCAGCTCTAGTTCGGGGTCAACTCGCTGGTTCCGGCCGGACTTTAACGCTGTACGCAAATGGCCAGTCCGCCGACTCCGCCGGTCGCGGTGGCCCCGCTCCCTCCTCCAAGGCCGCTGAAAAGTGCTATAACCTCACTGTCCATCTGAAATGAGGTATTTATGTCACATCCTGTATACATGAACCTGATCGGCGGCGAGTGGAAGCCGGCTGCCAGCGGTAAGACAATCCTGAACCTGAACCCGGCGGACCACACCGACGTGGTGGGCGAGTTTCCCTCTTCGCATGCCGAAGACGTGGCCGAGGCCGTTGCCGCGGCGAAAAAGGCCTATGCCTCGTGGCGCCTGGTCCCCGCGCCCAAGCGGGCTGAAGTCCTTGTAAGAACGGGGCTTCTATTGCAGGAGCGCAAGGAAAAGTACGCACGCGAGATGACCCGCGAAATGGGCAAGGTGCTGGCCGAGACCCGCGGCGATGTGCAGGAAGCAATCGACGAAGCCTTCTATGTGGCCGGCGAGGGGCGCAGGCTCTTCGGGGTCACCACGCCATCCGAACTCGTGAACAAGTTCGCCATGAGCGTGCGCATGCCGGTAGGCGTCGTCGGGCTCATCACGCCGTGGAACTTCCCCATGGCAATCCCGAGCTGGAAGCTCTTCCCGGCACTGGTTGCGGGCAACACCTGCGTCATCAAGCCGGCCACCGACACGCCGCTTTCGACTTACAACCTGGTGCAAACGCTCGTCGACGCGGGCCTGCCGCCAGGCGTGGTGAACATCGTCTCGGGTTCGGGCTCGAGCGCGGGCGAGGCGCTCATCAACCACCCCGGCGTGAGAGCAATCAGCTTTACCGGCTCCAGCGCGGTGGGCTCGCTGGTTGGCCAGCACGCGGCAATGGGGTTCAAGCAGGTCTCGCTCGAGATGGGCGGCAAGAACGCGCAGATCGTGCTCAACGACGCCAATCTCGACCTGGCCCTCGACGGGGCGCTCTGGGGCTCCTTCGGGACCACCGGCCAGCGCTGTACGGCCACCAGCCGCATCCTTCTGCAAAAGGGGATTGCCGGCGAATTCACCGAGCGTTTTGTGGCCCGGGCAAAGAAGCTCAAAGTCGGCAACGGGCTCGACGAGTCAGTCGAAGTGGGTCCGCAGGTGAACGCCAATCAGATCGAAACCTCAGCCAAATACGTTCAGATCGCCAAGGCCGAGGGCGCGCATCTGTTGGCAGGCGGGTTCGCGCTCGCCGGTGGACACTACGCCCACGGCACATTCTTTGAGCCCACCGTCTTTGGCGGCGTCAAGCCCGCGATGCGCATCGCGCGCGAGGAGGTCTTCGGGCCGGTGGTGAGCCTCATCGAGTTCGACACGTTCGAAGCGGCGATCGAGATTGCCAACTCCATCGACTACGGCCTTTCGACCGCGCTCTACACGCGCGACGTGAATCGGGCCTTTGCCGCGATACGGGATCTGGAGTCGGGAATCACCTACATCAATGCGCCCACCATCGGCGCCGAGGTGCATCTGCCCTTCGGCGGTGTGAAGCAGACCGGCAACGGCCATCGCGAAGGCCTCGGCGCAATCGAGTTCTTCACCACGTGGAAGGCGGTGTACGTCGACTACTCCGACAAGCTGCAAAGGGCGCAGATCGATAACGCGGAGTGAAGGCTAGCGCGGAACCTGCTCGGGCGCCAACCCGCCTGCTCTGATTCCGTGCTGCGCCAGAAAACTCTTCAAGTCTTCCTCTGTCTTCATCTGCCCGCGCAGCATGGCATCGAAAATGTCGTGCTCCAGAATCTCGTCGAAACTTGCCGCGATGCCGGAGCCCGAGGTCTGGCCGGGAAATCGAATCATCAGCACCGGGCGGTCGTCGAAGCGGCCGCCGGTTGCTGTCTCGTCCTCATCGGTCCATCCGCCTGCGGTAGCTTTCCACAAGGCAATGCGGAACGAATGGTCCGACGAGACGATGAGCGTTGTCCTGCCTGCGGCCGGCGTCGCGTCAATCTCGCTCAGCAGTGTCGCCGCGGCCTGGTCGGCAAGCATAAGGTTGTCGAGGTACGACCCGCCCGTTCGTAACCGATTCGTCCGCCGGTCGTAGATGCCCGGAGGGTGCGGCACGGGCAGGTGTATGTAAAGGAAACGAATGCGGCCATCGTCGATCAGGAGCCTGGCGTGGCGCATGTTCTCCTGGTAGTTGGACAGGTGTTCGGCATTGTATTCGCGCATGTCTCCGGTGATGTTCGCCCAGGTCCAAACGGGTATGGCCGCGGCATTGGCCAGCATCGATTTGTCTTCCGACGCGCCGAAGGGTTCAAGCAGGCTGCCGTCGTTCAAACTCCAGAAGCAAGTGTCCAGCACCGGGCCCATGAAGCGGCAATAGGGAAGCAGCCAGCCGACCAGGCCTGTGCTCCAGCCTTCGGCGCGTGCGGTGTTGAAGATCGTATCGCGCGGGTCGAATTCCCTGAATTGCTTTTGGTCCTTCGTCTTGTAAAAGAACCGGTCCTCCGAGGTGCGGTGAAGGATCTCCACCTGCTGGCCCAGCAGGATCGTGGGAACGATGAGATCGGTGTAATATCCGGCGGGCTTGACGTTGCTGAAGCTGAAACTCTGGTTGCGCAGGCGGTCGAAGGCTGGCAGGACGATGCCGGGCTGCGGATGATCGAAGGCCTGGTCGTAGGAGAGCTCGTCAAACATGATCCAGATTATGCGATTGCCCGCGGCGCCCGGCAGCAACTGGTCCTGGTTTACGGCGATGGTTCCCCGCGGCGTTGGTCGCAACGACATGGCCCGGACCAGGTGCGGGAGAATTGCCACAACTGCGCATGCGCTGGCGGCCACAATCAGCCGTACATAGCCGATCATGCGGTCGGCAAAGCGGGGGGCAAACCAGGCGCACAAGAGCGAGACTGCCAGAATCGCGATGCAGACCGGGTTACGGATCGGGTCCCAGAAGTAGATCTTGTGACTCAGCTGGCTGGCCCAGGCGTTCACAAACGTCACAACGCTGTCGAGAAAACGCCAGAGCATCAAACCCGCAAACCATGCGAGAAGAAGCCGCCGCGCGGTTGGGTTGAGCCGTTCTACGGCGTAGAGTGCGGCTGCAATCAGGGCGGCGACAATCGCCATCCCGACCAGAAAGCCGCCTATCAGATTGGTGACCGGCAGAGGGTGGATGAATACGGGGTAGTCGCTCACCAGAACCGGAAAGACCGAGAAAAGCAGCAGCGATGCGCCGAGACCTTCAAGGACGAACCGTGCTTTCATGCGAATTGCCTCACTCATCGAGAGGACCCAAGGGTAGTGAGACCGCTCGACATCGGCGCTTCCGGAACGCGGAATGGTTTCATTTTCGCAGACCGCGAGCCGGCTCCGCGGTTCGCACGCGGGGCACACGCAGTTTGAGAGGTTTGCCGCGCATTGATCGCTATCGAGGATAGCGGCTTGAGCATTGACGCGGAGGCTATCTTTCGGTCAATCCGGGCAGGGTTGGAGTCAATTCCGGCTAGTCACGTCTCTTTCCGGTCATCCTGCGGATGCGTGCAAACAAATCGAAAACCCGCCTGCGGATGAGGAACAGAAAACCTGCAAGCGTCGAGCCCAGAATCTGAATGGCCATCAGGCCTGTTCCGGGGTCGGCGTAGGCATGCGCCGGTCTGGCGTTAGCGCCGAGCCAGAGAATCAGGCAAAAACAAACCAGAGCTGCATCGACGATCTCGCGCACTTTGCGCATGAATATCTGTTTCGACGGCATCGAATGACTGCCGATGACATGATCGGCGGTCTTTTGTTCAACCGTCGAAGAATTGTCGTAATTCTCCTCCCGAAATATATAAAGAAACCATAAGGGGAGCCGATTTGAACCGGTGAAGATAACGGGGAGCCTCAGGATTTGTTGATCGAGGAGATGCTGTGAGACACGGGTCTAAGCTGGTATGGCATACTTGGCCGGGAACAAAACCGTCGCTCAAGAGCTGCGTTTATTGCGCAATGACCCGGCGGAAGGGAGATCCAATTCAATGACCTACGTGCCTGATCCAAACCGCTATGAAAATGCCAACTTCCGCCGCTGCGGCCATTCGGGGCTGGTGCTGCCGGCAATTTCGCTGGGGCTGTGGCAGAATTTCGGCGGCGCCGACGTCTTTGAAACCGGCCGCGCCACCATCCGCCGCGCCTTCGACCGCGGCGTGACCCACTTCGACCTCGCCAACAACTACGGGCCGCCCTACGGGTCTGCAGAAGAAAACTTCGGCGAGATTTTGCGCAAGGATTTTGGCGGCCTGCGCAACGAGCTCGTGATCTCGACCAAGGCCGGCTGGGACATGTGGCCGGGCCCCTACGGCATCGGCGGCTCGCGCAAATACATGCTGGCCTCGCTCGACGAGAGCCTGAAGCGCATGGGCCTGGAATACGTCGATATCTTCTACGCGCACCGGCCCTGGAACAACTGCCCGCTCGAAGAGACCATGGGCGCGCTGGCCACAGCGGTTCACCAGGGCAAGGCGCTTTATGTCGGCATCTCCTCCTACAACGCCGACCGCACGCGCAGGGCCGACGAGATCCTCAACGGCCTGGGCGTTCCGCTGCTCATCCATCAGCCGTCTTACTCCATGCTGAACCGCTGGATCGAGAAAGGCCTTCTCGACGCGCTCGAAGAAGTCGGCGCCGGATGCATCGCCTTCTCTCCGCTGGCGCAGGGCCTGCTGACCAACAAGTATCTGAACGGCGTGCCGGCCGATGCGCGCGCCGCCAGGAAAGACTCTTCCATGCCCAAGGACTCGCTCACCGAGGAGAACGTAAAGCGCGTGCGGGCACTGAACGAGGTTGCCAAAGCGCGCGGGCAGTCGCTGGCGCAGATGGCCATTGCGTGGGTGCTGCGCTTGAGCGGCGTGACCTCAGCCCTCATCGGCGCGCGCAATGTAGAACAGCTCGACGACTCGCTCGACGCGCTCAAGAACCTCGCCTTCACCGATGCCGAGCTGGCCGAGATCGATCGCTCCGCGCAGGAAGGCGACCTCGACATCTGGAAGAATGCGCGCGAGTGGATGAACTGAGAAAGGCAGCAAGTCAGTGGGCCGGTAGCCGGGCTAAACGAGTGGGAGTGTTCCGGGCTTGAGAGCTGAGGACTTTTTTAGGATTGCGGAATACCCCATTCGCTGCTAATCTGTCGCTGCTCAGGCGATCTGTCCGCGCTAGCTTCCCCAACGCGGCGACAGAGTCATTTACCTTCTGCCGTACCGCGTTCGTAACTGCACAACTGAAGAGGAACCGACATGCGAAGGCTTGCCTTATCCCTTTCGATTACTTTCTTGTGCTCTGTTTGCTTCGCGCAAACTCCACAAATCACCCGAGCGGATATTACCGAGTTCGGTGAATACACGCTGGACGTCCAGAAGACCGATTGGACATCGGCTAATGGGATTCCGCAAAGAACCGTAGGAAACGTCAAGTTGTCGCAGCAGACGCGCGTGATTCACCTGCACAAGGACTTGCATTTCGGCTTTCGTTACACCCTTGTCGGATCGCCGGAACAGTCCTCGGTTACCGTGCGCATGGTGATGCTATATCCGCCGCCGGGGCTGCTGCGACCCGGCGAGTCGACCACCATTCTGCGCGACGAATCTAGCCGGGACCGAACCATCGGCCTCGACTACTATCGTGGATATACGATCGCTGACGACTGGATGATGGTTCCCGGCGACTGGACCTTCCAAATCTGGTACGGCGACCAATTGCTCACGTCACAAACCTTCACATTGGTGCAATAGAGTCTTTCCCCATTCCCGCTCAAGGCGCGCGCCTTCGTGTCCCTAGCTCTTTCTTTCCATCACATCCCTGAGCGCGAAGCTGGTCTCCAGCCGCGTCACGCCCGGCAGCCGCGAGAGCTCGTTCTGGTGCAGGCGGCCGTAGTCGTCGATGCCGGCCACGCGCGCTACCAGCATGTAATCGTACTGGCCGGCCATGAGGTGGCAGCTCACAATGTCGTGGCAGCGCCGCACCGCCGCCTCAAATGCGCCCAGAACCGCAGCCGATTGCCGCTCCAGCGTGACGCGAATGTAGACCGTCATGCTTTTGCCCAGCAGGCGGTCATCGATGAGCGCGCGGTAGCCGCGGATGGCGCCGGCGGCTTCAAGGGCGAGAATGCGCCGCGATGCCGCCGAGGGCGAAAGGCCAACCGCTTCTCCAACCTCGAAGTTGGTGGCGCGGCCGTGGCGCTCAAGGTAGCGCAGAATGGCGGCGTCGAGCTCGTCAAGATCGGGGTTCAGGACGGGATTCCGGCCCGGATTCGGAACTTGACTCGCGGACAAATCGCCGTCTGGGGCCGCATCTGCGGTTGATTTGTGCTCGATTTGGTCACTATTGTCACGTTTCGTTCCCATTGAGCCGTTTTATCACGAAGATTGCACACATTGGAAGCATGAGACGACGTACGATCTGTCCTGGACGAGAATCAGAGGCCGGCGCGCTGTACCAGCCCTCCCCAACAAAAACCGGCGCGCCTCTGGTTTCGTTAGAACGCAGTCGCGCCCGCTCGCGACAGAATCATGTAACCCGGATTGGAGAAGACCATGATCATCGGAGTTCCCAAAGAGATCAAGGACAACGAAGCCCGCGTGGGCATAACGCCCGCCGGGGTGAAGTCGCTGACTGAAGCCGGCCACACGGTGCTGGTTGAAACCCAGGCAGGCGCGCTGTCGGGGTTTCCTGACGACGAATACCAGCGGGCCGGCGCCGAGATCGTGGGCGACGCCGGGTATTGCTGGGGCAAGGCGGCCATGGTGGTCAAGGTCAAGGAGCCCATCGAGAGCGAGTATGCGTACTTCCGCGAGGGGCTGGTGCTGTTTACGTATCTGCACCTGGCGCCGGTACCTGACCTGACCAACAAGCTGCTCGAAACAAAGATGATCGGCATCGCCTATGAAACCGTGCGCGATGGCCGCGGCACGCTGCCGCTGCTGACGCCCATGAGCGAAGTTGCGGGCCGCATGAGCGTGCAGGTAGGCGCGAGCTACCTCGAGAAGGAGAAAGGCGGCCGCGGAATTCTGCTGGGCGGCGTTCCGGGTGTGCCTCCTGCGCACGTCACTATTCTGGGCGGCGGAATCGTGGGCACCAATGCGGCGCGCATCGCGCTCGGTTTCGGCGCGAAGACTACGCTGATCGACGTGAATCTGAACCGGTTGCGCGAGCTTGAAGACATTTTTGGAGGACGCCTCTACACGCTGGCCTCAAACAGCTACAACATAGCGCAGGCAACGCGCGAGGCCGACCTGGTGATCGGCGGCGTGCTCATTCCCGGCGCAACCGCTCCCAAACTCGTGACCCGCGAGATGGTCTCGAAGATGAAGCCCGGCGCGGTTATTGTGGACGTGGCCATCGACCAGGGCGGGTGTGTGGAAACGGCAAAACCAACCTCGCACTCCAACCCGAGCTACATTGTGGACGGCGTGGTTCACTATTGCGTTACCAACATGCCGGGTGCGGTGCCGCACACTTCCACGCTGGCGCTCACCAACTCCACCTTCCCCTACGTGATGCGCCTGGCGAATCACGGCGCGAGCGAGGCGCTCAAGCAGGATGCGGGCCTTGCCGAGGGGCTGAACACCTGGCTGGGAACGCTCACTTACCGCGGCGTGGCCGAAAGCCAGCAGCGACCGTGGACGGCGGCGGCGAGCGTGATCGAGTAAGCCGGCCCAGCATCGGGTCATCATCAATCGGCAGTTACAATATCGGCCGGCAGTTACAATGATCCTTCCAGTGGGAGGGTCTTTATGGAACGCCGGCAGTTTCTCGCTGCATCGATTGCAACCTCAGCCGCTGTCCTGGCGGGCCGCGCAAACGCTGAAGAACAGCACGCCGCACCGCGCGAGTTCTACCAGATTCGCCGTTACAGCCTCATCGGCGGGCCCCAGCAAAAGCTCACTGAGAACTTCTTCGGCGCTGCGCTCATTCCCGCGCTTGCAAAACGAGGTTTCGGCCCGGTTGGCGCTTTCCGGCTCGACATAGGGCCGGAGACGCCGGCGTATTACCTCATCGTTCCCGGCAAGGAACTCGATGCATTGGCGAGGCTCGACCTCGAGCTCGCTGAAGACCAGCAGTTTCTCGATGCGGCCGCGCCCTTCTGGAATGCAACCTCAACTGCGCCGGCCTTCCAGCGCGTTGAGGTTTCGCTGCTTGAAGCGTTCGCGGGCTGGCCAAGGCTCACTCCGCCTGCGACTGCGGCTACTAAAGGGAAACGCATCTTTCAGCTCCGCACTTATGAGAGCCCGTCGAGTGGAGAGCACATTCGCAAGGTTGAGATGTTCCACTCAGGCGAGTTCGAAATCTTCCTGCGGGCCGGTTTCCATCCCGTCTTCTTTGGCGATACTCTGTCCGGCTCGCGCATGCCGAACCTTACTTACATGCTGGCCTTCACCGATATGGCTGAACTCGACGCCAAGTGGGATGCCTTCCGCAGCGATACAGACTGGAAGAAGCTCACGGCGAATCCGCGCTTCGCGTTCGACCAGATTGTGACCGGCATCAGCAACCTGATGTTGAGCCCGCTGGACTGCTCGCAGATTTGAATACAGCAGGGAACAGGGGATAGGCATTTCAGATGAAGTAAGCCGCATGCTTGTGGCAATGATAGGCAAGCTGAAGAAAAACCAAGGCGGCACGGAAATCGTGTTCCCTGTTCGCTGATCTCTGACCCCTGTCCGGAACTATAATCGCCCCATGTCGTTCTGGAGCGATCCGCGGCGGCGCGTGGCAGCGATTCTCGTTGCGTGCCTCATCGTGTTTCTCGGCTTCGGTGTGCTGCAGGCCTTTAATACCTCCAATATCCGCTTCCTCAATCCCGAGACCTCGGGCGAAACCCTCGCCTTCACTACCGTTACCTTTATCTTCTTCCTGCTCCTGCTGCTGCTCCTGATGCTGCTGCTCAGGAACATTCTGAAGATTTATTCTGAGCAAAGCACAAGCGCGCTGGGCACGCGGTTGCGTACACGCATGGTGGTTGGCGCGGCGATCATCGCGCTCATGCCCGCGGTCTTCATGTTCCTGTTCAGCTTTCAGCTCATGAACCGCTCCATCGACCGCTGGTTCTCGCCCAACACCTCAGAGCTGAGAGACAACTCGACCCGGGTCGTCGAAGAGCTGGTGCAATACGTTACCGGCAACGCGCGGTCCGAGGCCGAGTCCATTGCCGCCTCGGGAGCGCCGGACCTCGACTCTGCTCAACTCGAAAACGTTCTGGTCGCGCATCGCATCACGCTTGAGGGCGGCTTCGCGATGGTCTACAACCGCGACACGCACCTGATTGCCGCGTTCCAGGCTCCGGCTGAATCCAGCCCCGCCAGCCTGATTCCCTGGCTCGATGAGGATAAGGGAAAGGCCATCGCTCTGCATGGCCCGCTCTCGCAGATTTTGCTCACCGCGGCGCAGCGCAACGATGCGTCGGTCGTCCGTATCGGCGGTCAGGATTACGCGCTGGCCATGGCTGTCACGGCATCGGGAAAGCCGGTGGTGGCCGCCCTGCCCATGCCCCAGGGCTTGAGCCAGACAGCCGCGCAGATTCGCGTCAACGCCGCCGAGTACTGGCAGCTCTTCCGCACCCGCAACCGTCTTCGCGCCGATTTCTTTCTGGTGCTTTTGATCGTCACCATCGTGGTTTTCTTTTCGAGTGTGTGGATCGCGCAATTGCTGTCAAAGCAGATCACGCGGCCGGTCGAGGCGCTGGCCGACGCCATGGACGAGATTGCCGACGGTAAATACGAGCAACGCGTCGCAGTGGTTGCCACCGGCGAAATGGGCGACCTGGTGCGGTCCTTCAATCACATGGCGTCGGACCTTGAGGCGAGCCGGCGGCTGGCGGAGAGCTCTTCGGCGCAGTTGACGGCTGCCAACCAGGCAATCGAAGAGCGGCGCAGGGAGCTTGAAACCATTGTCGAGACAATTCCCTCGGGCGTGGTCACGCTGGATGGCGCCGGTGTGGTGCTGCAGTCGAACCGGGCCTTCGCCGCGCTGCTAGGTTTGCGCGAAGAGACAAAGCTGAAGGGCGAGAAGATCGCAATGGCGATGCCCGCCGAATGCGCCGACGAACTGGCTGGAGTGATTCGCCGCGGGCAGCGCATGGGCGCGGCCTCAACGGCCATGGAGTTCCAGGCGCGCGGACGCACCATTCACCTGGCCGTGACCAGCGCGCGGCTCGAGCTGGCCAACGGCGAAACCGGCAGCGTGCTGGTGGTTGAAGACACCACCGATCTGCTGCGTGTGCAACGGCAGCTGGCCTGGAAAGAAGTGGCGCAGCGAGTGGCCCACGAGATCAAGAATCCACTCACCCCCATCGCCCTTTCAGCCGAGCGCATCGCGCGCCATCTCGATCGCGGCCAGATGGAATCGCCGAGCATCATCCGCAAGTGCAGCGAGGTGATTCTGGGCTGCGTGGGAACCCTGCGTTCGCTGGTCGATCAATTTTCGGCGCTGGCGCAGTTTCCGGTCTCGCAGCCGCGCGCCTGCGATCTGAACCAGGTGGCCGAGGAGGCGCTGGCACTTTTTGCCGGGCGGCTTGAGGGCATCACCGTGCAACGCGATCTGGAACCCGGCCTGCCCATGCTGATCGCCGACCCCGAAGCTATCCGCCGCGCGCTGGCCAATCTCATCGACAATGCCGCCGAGGCCATGCAGGGCAGCCTTCTGCGCGTTCTGGGCATACACACGTCGCTTACTGAGGATGGCGCGGCAATTGAAGTTGCCGTCTCCGACACCGGTCACGGTCTGACCGATGAGATTCGCGAGCGGCTGTTCCTGCCGTTTTACTCCACCAAGCATCGCGGAACCGGCCTGGGCCTGTCGATTGCGGCCAAGATTGTGCAGGAGCATGGCGGCTCGATTCGCGCCGAGTCGAACAGCCCCAAGGGCGCGCGGTTCCTCATGCGTTTGCCGCTGGTTGATGCGGGCGGCCAGCCGCTGGTTGAGGGCGTTCATTCCGCCAATGGCGAGCCGGCCGCGAAAGGGTTGGTTTGATGGATCACGTTCTGGTGGTGGACGACGAAGCGGAAATCCGCAACTCCCTCGAAGAGATTCTGCGCGAGGAAGGCTACGGCGTGGCCAGTGCGGCCACCGCGGCCGAGGCGGTTGTGCTGCTTGAAGACGCGCCCTTTGACGTTGTGCTGCTCGATATCTGGCTGCCGGACCGCGACGGTCTCGACGTTCTGGCCGATCTGCGCCGGATGCCGATGGAGAGGCGGCCTGAAGTTGTGATCATCAGCGGGCACGGCACCATTGAATCCGCGGTGAAGGCGACCAAGCTGGGCGCATACGACTTTCTTGAGAAGCCGCTCTCGCTCGAGCGCACGCTGATCGTGCTTAAGAACGCTGTGGAGGCGCGCCGGCTGCGCGCAGAAAACCAGGAGTTCAAGCGGCAGTTCAGCGTGGGCTCGGTGCTCACCGGCGAGAGCGTGCCGGTAAAGGCCCTGCGGCAGCAAATCAAGCTGATGGCGCCAACCAACGGCCGCGTGCTCATCTACGGCGAATCGGGCACCGGCAAGGAACTGATCGCCCGCGCCATTCATGCCGAGAGCCTGCGCCGCGACCGCGTCTTTCTCGAACTGAATTGCGCGGCTATTCCCGAGGCGCACATTGAAGCCGAGCTCTTCGGCTACCGTCACGGCGCGCAACCGGGCGGCCCAAGCGAGCAGCGCGGCACGCTGGAGCGCGCCGACGGCGGAACCCTGCTGCTGGACGAAGTGGGCGACATGAGCCTGAAGACGCAGGCCAAGGTGCTGAGCGCCCTCGACGAGCAGCTCTTTACGCCGGTAGGCGGCACGCACACCCTGCGCGTCGACGTCAGGCTGATCGCCACCACCAACAAGGACCTCGAGGAGGAGATTGCCAAGGGCAACTTCCGCGAAGATCTCTTCTATCGCCTGAACGTGGTCCCGTTCTTTGTGCCGCCGCTCCGCGAGCGCAAGCAGGATATCCCGCTGCTGGTGAAGGAGTTTCTGACGGAGTTCGGGCGACAGTACGGGCGCGCGCGCATGGAAATAACCGAAGAAGCACTTGGAGTGCTCGGCGGTTACCACTGGCCGGGCAATGTCCGCGAGCTCAAGAACGTCATCGAGCGCGTTCTCATTCTCAATCCGCGCGTGCTGCGCATCGAGCGCAAGCACCTGCCGCCCCTGGCGCCCAGAGCCCGGGCGCGGATGGGCGAGGAATTTTCAACGCTGCAGCAAGCCCGCGACGCCTACGAGCGGGAATACATTCAGAAGAAGATTGAGGAAGCGCGCAACAACATCAGCCACGCCGCCGAACTGCTGGGGCTTGAACGCAGCCATCTTTACCGCAAGATGAAAGCGCTGGGGATCGCCGTCCGGGAATAGCGGTTGAGCCTGATTCGACTCTGGCGAGTCCAACAGAATTCCACAGGGATGGGAAACAGATCTTAGTCGACAGCCCGACGGCCCTCTTGGCGCCGTTCTCCCTTTTCTGCGCGCCGGTCGGTTCCTCCCCTGCGGCGCTCGATTTTTACGACGCGAAGATCGGGGAGTCCCACCCGGCGTTCCGGGTCGTTGCGCCGGTCCTGGTCGCTGCGCCGGTCGTTGCGGGCCGCATCCACCTTCAAGGGAACGGGGCCCTTGGGAGGGACTGGTTGCTGAGTTTGCTGCCGGTTCACTCTGGCTCCTTCCACGGTCGGGATTCCCCCACCACTGGTCAACAATTTATTGAGTACAGGAAGATTGCCACGCTGAGTCTCTATAAAGTCCACCCCGTCGGCCGTCAATGCCAGCTGGGCATTGTCACCCTTCGTCACGTATCCCTTCTTGTTCAAATACCAGATGGTAAAGTCCAGATAGTCGCGCGGGAACCCCATGCGGGTCTCGATCTCGCCCAGCCCCACCTCAGGCATGTGAGGATTGGTGCGCCGGCGGTAATAGAGCACGGCCAGCACGGCCAGGCGGCGATTCAGCTCGCCATCCAGGCTGTCCATAAAGTCCACCTGCTCCGAATAGGGGTTATGCTGATCCGGCTCGGATTTGCGCTTCGCGTCGTAGTCGGCCCGGGTCGTGGGGTTCGAAAGAACGTCATAAGCGGCCTTCAGCAGCTGGAACATTTCGGCGTCGCCCGATTCGGGGTTATCTGGGTGCAGCCGAGCCGCCAAAAAACGGTATACGCGATGAATCGTATCGGAATCAGCATTTGGGCTGATCTGCAGAAACTCGTAATAATCGACCATCCTGTCGGGATCATCCTTCTTTGGAAACAGCCACCAGGGCCCCTCTTGCCCGGGACGCTATCAGCCGCATCGCAAATGGTTATATCAATTGTGAATTGCCGGCGTGCCCTGTGTCTCGACTTTCTTTCAGCAGGAGAAGGGAAGGCACGAAGCCGGGCAGTTTCGAGATAACCCGGTGCTTCGATTTATACACCCTTGACGCAAGTCCCTGCATGGCGAAGGTGGTGTATTTTCCTTTAGTGAAAAACAGCGGGCGCACGAGACCCGCAGAGGCCTTATTTCAGTGTATTGTGCCTGGCAGCCGGCCGAGCGAGATCCCAGGGGGATTTCCACGTCTCAACGTTCTACCGGCTCTCCTTCTGAATCGGCGTAATCGACCCGGGGTTGTCGCCCTTGGTCGGGTCCACGCGAAAATCCCACACCTGCTGGTTGATGTTGCTGGCCGAAAGAATCTCAACCAGCGCGTATTCGCCGATTTCGAGCGGCTGCTTGGGATCGATGCGCAGCCAGTGCTTGCCCGGCATCACCTGAACGTTGGCCGGAATCACATTTTCGTCCTGCGTCGCCTGGCCGCCGGGGCTCACGTGAATGGCGCCGATAATGCGAACGGCATTGCGCTCGTCCACCTTCACCAACGCAAAACCCGACTGCGCCGAGTGCGCGCCCTGCTTGGGCTTGTGGTTCAATCCTTCAGTCGAGGTGTGCACCGTGACAGGTTCTGAGAGCACCGGCTCCTTGTCGTCCACGACATCGAGCGAGAGGAAGAACGAGGGGTCGTTCACGTGCAGGTGAATCTTGGAATGAGCGCCCGAGAGAACCAGGTCGGTGCGCTGTCCGGCCATGGGATTCAGCACGCCGATACCGTGCCGCGAGCGCGCGTTCAGGTCCAGGTCGCTGGGCGGCAGCTCAACCAGCTCGGGAGTGCCCTGAAAATTGTCGAGGACGAAGACGCCGTCCTCATCCGGCAACTCCAGCCCCGTTGCAACCTCGGGCATGCGCGCCTTCTGGTCTTCACGTTCCTCGGTCTCTTCCTTGTCGATCGACTCGGCCTCCTTCATGGCCGGCGACGAGTCATCGGCAGAGGTCAGATCGGTGTGCTCCTGCTCCCATTTCCTGGTCGCGTCCCAGTCCACCAGGTTGACGGGCATCTCCTCCCAGTCGCCTCGTTCCTGCGAGAGATAACGCACCCGGTCGCCAACGATCTTGTAATCGCGCACCATCTGGAAAGTGCCATCCTTGAGGATGAGCCGGTGGTTGCGTCCCATTGCGGGCAGATCCGGCTTCATCGGGAGGGGCTTGCCGTGGTTGTCAGACGGGTCCGAGCTCTGGCCGCACACCGGGGCGGCGATCAGCGCCAGGGCCAAAACCGGGCCCAGGACCAGGCCGAACCAGGCCGGCGTTGCAAGTCGAATATGATGGATCCGTGACATGGCGAAGAATCGGCCTCCATCCCGGATAGCAGTGCATTCAGCAGCATAGGCCGGCCGTTTTACCAAGGGGCGCCCTTGCCGCCGTGACACCGCAAGGTCAATATAAACCCTTGGTTTAGACGAACGCCGGGCCACACTGTTGCAGCCTCGCCTGTTCCTGGCGTATTAAAACGTAACCGGCGCATGGAATTGCGCATCTAACTTCGTGTATCCTTAAGGTGTAGGACTAGGACTTTGACAGGACTTCGGGCACATTTGAAGATGGATTTCCGCTCGCGCCGCGCATCGATGGTTGCGATTTCGGGGTTGTGCCTAGTCCTGCTGGCCATGCTGGCCGTCGCCCAGGTCACGCACCTGCACGCCAACGAGACGGACGCCGATCATTGTCAGCTCTGTATCGTGATGCACACAGCCTTGCCGGCTGCGGTTGCTGCGGTAATCATGGTCATGGTGCAACTCGGAGCCCTTGCGCCCGTGGCCGCACCGGCCTTCGTCCTGCGCAAACGGCAAACCAGGCTGTTCATTCGTCCCCCTCCCGTCTCCTGGTGAGCGCCGCTCCGGCCTTTTCCCCCCGTCGAGCCTGACGCATCCTTCGCATTCATAAGAACGTCTGAAAGTCTCATGCGCCGCAATCGGCGGGCGAGCTTTCGGATTATCGATTCAGGCTCACTGGTCAGGCTCATTCGCAACCGGATGGACGCTCCTCTTTGCTGAGAAACTGCCGCGCGGGAACATGCCGCCGGTAAATGAATCGCATTTCAGCCAATTTCAGGAGACTATGCCATGCAATTCCCTCGTGGCGCAATACTAGGCACCCTTCCCTTCCTCGTCCTCGGCCTCGCGGCGCTCGGCACGCATGCGCAAAGCGGCAACGCCGGCACCATACGCGGCACCGTGGCCGACCCCTCCGGCGCGGTCATCCCCAACGCGACGGTTCACCTGACCTACGCGGTGAGCGAATTCGACAAAACCACAACCACCGACCCAACGGGACAGTTCGTGTTCTCCAACGTGCCTTTCAACCCGTACAAGGTCGCGGTCACCGCCAAGGGATTCGCTCCCTTGAGCCAGAACGTCGAGATTCGTTCCTCGGTGGGAGTCAGCGTGAAACTGGTGATGCAAGTTTCAGGAGGCAGTCAAACCGTCACGGTCGAATCCGGCGGCGACCTGATTGAAGACGATCCGACCTTCCACGTGGACGTGGACCGCGACCTTTTTAACAAGGTGCCGCTCGAGAGCGCGTCTTCTACGCTGAGTTCGCTGGTTACGCTCACCACTCCCGGAGTTGCGGCAGATTCGAACGGTCTCTTTCATGGTCTCGGCGACCACGCATCGAACTCGTTTTCCATCGATGGACAGCCAATTACCGACCAGCAGAGCAAGATCTTCTCCAATCAGCTTCCAGCGAACTCGATTCAATCCATCGAGGTCATCAGCGGCGCGCCTCCGGCCGAGTACGGCGGCAAGACCAGCCTGGTTATCGTCGCTACCACGCGTTCCGGGCAGGGTGTAACCACGCCTACAGGCGACATCTTCGCTTCCTACGGAACCTTCGGGTCGGCAAGTGGAGGATTCGATCTTTCATACGGGAACAAAGCCTGGGGAAACTTCATCGAGGCCGACGCCCTTAATACTGGCCGCTTTCTAGATCCGCCCGAATTCACTGTCTTCCACGATAAGGGCAACGAACAGAACTTCTTCGATCGCGTGGACTACAGCTTTACGCCTGCAAATTCGGTCCATCTCGACTTCAACTACAGCCGCTCTTGGTTTCAGACGCCGAACGCTTTCCAGAACCTGAACATACAGAACGTTGAAAACGGGGGAACTGGGATCGGCGGAGGCGCCAGCGCCAACCCGACCTTCGTCAATGTGGGCAACACCGACCAGCATTCCAAAATTGGAACCTACAACATCTCTCCAACATTCACGCATGTGATCAGCAACAATTCGGTCCTTAACTTCGGCGGTTACGTCCGCAGAGACGATTACAACTACTATCCCAGCGGCAACCCGCTCGCCGACCTCGGCCCGGCCACCCTGCAAACCTCTTCCATTAGCCAAAATCGCACATTGACCAACACCGGCGTCCACGCCGATTACACCTACGTGAAGGGACATCACAACCTAAAAGCCGGCGCAGAGTACGAACAGACCTTCCTGCGCGAGCACGATAGTCTGGGCGTCGCAGATTCCACCTATCCCCTCGGCGCTCCCTGCGTGGACGGTAATGGCAACCCGCTGCCGGGGTACGCCACTCCATCCGACTGTGACGGCGAAGTATCCTTTCCAAACGCTAACTATCTTTCGGTTCTGGCTCCCTACGACCTTACTCGGGGCGGCAGCGATTACCTGTTTTTCGGCCATACAGACATCAAGGAACTCGGCCTCTATATCGAAGACGAGATCAAGGCTGGCAACTGGGACTTCAACCTGGGAGTACGCGGGGATATTTACAACGGCCTGGTTGCTTCAAAACAACCTGAGCCGCGCGTAGGCGTTGCCTACAACCTCAAACCGTCCGCTACCGTTCTGCGCATCTCTTATGCTCGCACCCTGGAGACGCCTTTCAACGAAAACCTCGTCCTCTCCAGCAGCGGTTGTTCCGATGTGGTGCTCAATCCGCTGCTTGGCTGCAACCCCGGCGTTTCCGGAACCATGCAACCCGGCTTCCGTAATGAGTTCCATGCCGGATTCCAGCAAGCCGTCGGCAAGAATGTTGTGGTGAGCGGCGAGTATATATGGAAGTACACCCACAACGCCTTCGACTTCAGCATCCTGGGCAACACGCCCATCACCTTCCCCATCGACTGGCACAACTCCAAGATCCCGGGCTATGCGCTGGATGCGGAGATTCCCAACTTCCATCACTTCAGCGCCTATCTCGTCACCTCATCGGTGGCCGCTCGCTTCTTCGGGCCGCAGGTTGCCGGCGCGGGAGCCACCAGCGGCGTCGCCGTGGGAACCCTCTATCCCTTCCGCATCGACCACGACGAGAAGTTCAACGAAACCACGCACCTTCAATACACCGTCTCCCATGATGGAAGCTGGTTCAACGGTCTGTGGGGCGGCTTTAACTGGCGTTATGACTCAGGCCTGGTGGCCGGCTCCACGCCCTGCTATGGGGCGACCGATCCGAACAGCCCCTGCGGCAACAGCACGACCACGCTGCCCGATGGAACCCCCGCCATTGCCATGGTTGACACCAACATCCCTCCCGGACCGGCAACAA
>Ga0326727_10007542_pt1 | contig 28645 bp, 20 predicted proteins | sample MB2enrmetagenome_FD_207643 | JGI IMG/M metagenome (GOLD analysis project Ga0326727, IMG submission 207643) | Lab enriched peat soil microbial communities from McLean, Ithaca, NY, United States - MB29MY | ecosystem: Environmental > Terrestrial > Soil > Wetlands > Peat | place: USA: New York... | reverse complement strand
CAGGAACCCGAACACGAGCGCCGCATTGAGTGCGTGCAAGAACACGCTCGTGGCGTGGTGACCCGCCGCATTTGTCCCCCAGATCTCGTAGCCGAGAAGAATATACAAGCGAGGCAACGGGTGATAGAACATGTCCGTGGACGTAAACGCCCATTTTAACCCGTTCCACGTCAGGCCGTTCCACCGCGTCGACTGCCGCAAATACTCCAGATCATCCACTCTCAGAAACCCGCAGTGCGTGCTCGGCCAAAACAGCCAGACGGTGACGGCAAAAATCACCAGCGCCATTCCGACCAACTTTGTCCGGCTGACCATCATGCAAGCGAATCCAACCACACGTCCCGCCCACACGCAATCGAGAACGCCTTCTGTATTTCGGGGGGGTCAGGCTGGCGGGTTGTGCGGCGGTTCCGTTTCCCCGCGCTTTCGACCCGGCCGATGGCTTCGCGGATCAATTCGTGGGCGTCGGACAACTGGAGCTTGTCCTTGATGCGCCCGTGGTACGCCTGAATCGTCTTGGGGCTGCGGTGCAAGCTCGTGAGACTTATCGCCCGTCTCCGAGTCGTGCGAGCGCGTTTTTTGCCGGGGCGAAGTCCGGTCGGAGCTTTAGGGCCACCCTGTATTCCGCGATGGCCTCCGGGGTGCGGCCGAGCTTTTCCAAGGCGAGGCCAAGATAGTAGTGCGCCTCGGGGTCATTAGGACTGAGCCGCAGTGCCTGCTGGTACTGGTCGATGGCTTCCGTCGTTCTGCCGGACTGGGACAAAGCGATTCCGAGATTCATGCGGGCCACGATGTTATCCGGGTTGATCCGGAGCGCCTGTTCGTATTGCTCGATGGCCTCCCGTGTTCTGCCCGCTTGCGATAAGGCCATTCCCAGATCGATGTGCGTTACGCTTAGCGCGGGCGCAAGTTGGACGTCCCGTTGCGCGTACTTGAGCGCCTCACTGGCCCGGCCATGAGCCAACAATGCGCCTGCCAGCAGCCGGTTGACGACTTCCGAGTCGGGAAATTCTTCGACTGGGAGTCGCCGCCAGGTCACGTCGTCGTGCCAAACGGGTATCAGGCTGCGGCTCTGCAATCCGAGGACGCATAACGCGCACCCGAGAAAACTGGCGAAGGTTACATGAGCGATCGTCCCCGTTCGCCGCCAGGCCCATACCGCCGCTCCGCCCAGCAACAGCAGCAGCGGCAGGATCGCTGCGTAGGCGTGGCGCAACGCCGTTGACTGAAGGCCCATTGGTGTAAAACCGGAGACCGGAAGAACCAATGCCACATACGCTGCCCAACCCGCTGCCAATGCCGGTACCCCCCCCCCACGCCCACACCGCCGCCACCGTGATTGCGCCGACACACAAGACCGGTAGCAGGACTGGTAATTGGTCGAGTGAGAGGCCCAGGTTCAACGGGTAATACGATGACAACCGCGCAGGCCATAGCAGCTTGCGCGGGTAAAACGCGAGGTTCTGGAAGATTAAAAACGCGCGGCGAGACAGGGGGAACATCTTCAAGGGTATCGGGGATCCGACCGTGGCCATTGCCAGGGCCGCGCCGGCTGCCGCAAGTCCGATGAGCAGGATCTTTTCGTGGAGCAGCCGGCCCCAACCCAATTGTTCATGTCGCCGCAGCGGATAGTAGTCCATCGCCAGCATGACAACGGGCAGCGACATTGCCATCGGTTTGCACAACAGCGCCATGACGAATAACGCCGAAACCGCCCAGCGCCGCGCGCTGGCGGCGTAGGCCCACAGGGTGCCAATGCAAAACATCGTGCAGAGCAGTTGTGTCCGGCCCGAAATCCAGGCCACCGATTCCACTTGCAGCGGATGGATGGCGAACACCACGGCAACCCCCAGGGCCACTGTCACCCGTTCGCCGTTCGTCAACGACGCGGCGCCCAAAAGCGTCCATAGGAAGCCGAACACGAGTGCCGCATTGAGTGCGTGCAGGACGATACTGGTCAGGTGGTGACCCGCGGCGTTCGTCCCCCAAATCTCATAGTCGAGGACGTGAGATAAGCGCGGCAACGGGTGATAGTACGGCTCCCTTTCGGTAAAAGCCCATCTTACGGCATTCCACGTCAGGCCGTTGCATTGTATCGCTTGTTGCAGGTATCCGCGGTCGTCTTCACCCAAGAACTCCCCGTGGACGCTCGGCCAAAACAGCCAGACGGTGGCCGCAAAAATCACCAGAGCTATTCCGACCAATTTTGTCCGGCTGACCATCATGCAAGCGAATCCAACCACACGTCCCGCCCACACGCAATCGAGAACGCCTTCTGTATTTCGGGGGGGTCAGGCTGGCGGGTTGTGCGGCGGTTCCGTTTCCCCGCGCTTTCGACCCGGCCGATGGCTTCGCGGATCAATTCGTGGGCGTCGGACAACTGGAGCTTGTCCTTGATGCGCCCGGGGTAGGCTTGAATCGTCTTGGGGCAGAGATGCAAGATCGCGGCGATGTGGCGCGTTCCCAATCCTCGACCGGTCATGGCGAACACTTCCAACTCGTGGTCACTGAGCATTTTGATGGATCGCACGCCGCGGGCGGATCGGTTAGAACCCCAAACAAAACCGGTAACCGCAGGGTTGCGTACCGGACTGGCGCGCGGCTCCGCCTTTGGCTCGGCTTAGCCTGCGCTGGGAATGTGGTTTTCACGCACCCTAAAGGGTGCGGCTACGATCACAGGCAGGTGTTGTTGGACGCTTTTGGCGCTCGACCTGAAGTTTTGTTGGTGCACCCCCTCTATTGCCTGACGCGCGGCTTGATTTATCGAAATTTGGTGGTTGACATGTGTATCGGTGTTCCGATACACTTGGGGTTCGGCTATCGGCGTCGGCGAGCCGAGAACGGACGTGCGGCAGCGCGTCCCTACCGAAGTCAGGATTGACACAATCGACACCACAATATGTAGGAAGGGGAGGTTCGCAAAAAAGGTGTTTTTGCGAAACGAACCCAAATCTACGTAGGCCGGTGTGGAAAAGTGTGGGAAACGAAGCCAAAAACGAACCCAAGTTGCTAGTGCTATTCCGGGGTGGGGGCGAGGGTTCCGCCTTCGCCAAGGCTATGGCGAGACAGGTCCGCCTTCGCCAATCCGTCTTCGCCAAGGCTACGACGGACAAGAGCTACGGCGAGACACGGAGGCGTTGGGCTTCGGCGGATTCGCGTTGGGCTTCGGTGTGGAGACCCTGGCGTTCGAGGACTTCGGCCAGCTCGGAGTGGATCTCGGGCTGTTGCGGGCGGAGGCGGGCGGCTTCGCGGAAGTGGGCGGTGGCTTGAGCGAGGTCGCCGCGGTTGGCGAAGGCGATGGCGATGTTGTTGTGGGCCTCGAACGCGGCGGGATCGAGGCGGAGGGCTTCGGCGTAGGCGGCGATGGCTTGGTCCCAATGGGCCTGTTTGAGGAACAGATTGCCGAGGTTGATTTGGATGCGGGGGTCGTTGGGGGCGAGGCGCGCGGCGGCGGTGTAATGGGAGAGGGCTTCGTCGTCGCGGCCGTACTCGGCGAGGAGATTGGCGAGGTTGTAGTGGGCGATGGCGTTGGATGGGTCGAGTCGCAGGGCTTGTTGGTAATGGGTGATGGCTTCGTCGCGGCGGCCCATCTCGGTGAGGAGTTGGGCGAAGCTGATGTGGGCGGATGGATCGTCGGGGTGAGCGGCGAGCGCAGCCTGGGTGCGTTCGAGGTCGGCACGGAAATGATGCTGGGTAACCAGACCGAGTGCTTTGCGGGCCGGGGCGAAATCGGGAGCGCGGCGGAGTGTTTCCTGGAGTTGAGCGATGGCCTCGTCCACCTGGCCAAGGTCGAGCAACGCGGCCGCGTAATCGTTGCGGATGATCGGTTCGTTCGGGTCGAGCTGCAGCGCGACGAGGAAATGGGGGATGGCGTCGGCGGTTTTGCCGTCGTCGATGAGGGCGAGGGCGAGGTTGGTTTCGGCGCGGGGGTTGTTTGGGCGTTTGGCGACGACGTCGGCCCAGATGGATTGGGCGGTGTGATACTGGGCGTTTCGGTGGAACGCGGTCACGCCGAGCGCGAGAGCCAGTGCCAACGCGATGGCGGTTTGCAGCCAGAGGCGCGCGCGGTCGGGCCAGTTGAATCGCCTCCAGATGCGGCGGCAGAAGCGCCATGCTGCGCCGAGCGTCACGGCCATGATGGCCAGGAGAGGCAGGTACATGCGGCGTTCGGCGGCCGGTTCGGTGGGAAGAGGCAGGAGGCTGGAACTGGGCGCGAGCAGCAGAAAAAACCATGCGCCCCAGAATCCCCACCAGCGCCGGTGGCGGACGGCCCACAGGCTGGCGACCAGCAACGACAACAAGAGGAGCGCGCGGGGCAAGAGGATCGAGAAGGGAATTGTTCGCGGCCAGTCGGAGTAATCGAGCGCCAGTCCACCGGGCCAGACGGCGAGACGGAGGTAATGGGTGAGGACACCGCATTGCATCGCGAGATAGTCCCAACATCCGATTGGGGACACGTCGAGGCCGGATTTCCACTGGAGGTTTGTGGTGAGTTGGAGCGCGGCGAGGGCGATCCAACTGGCTGCCAGACCCGCGTAAAGCGCGGCGTGACCGCGGAACGTGGCGCGCACCGACGACATGCCGAAGACGTAGTCGTAAACGAATACGAGGAGCGGGGCGACCACCATGACTTCCTTGGCGCCCATGCCGAGCGTGCAGGCGATCACGGCCAGCCCAAACCAAAGCGTTCGATGCGGCGACTCGGTGCCCCGGATGAAACAGGAGAGGGTCGACAGGAGAAACAGCCCCATCAGCAGCTCGGTGCGCTGCGTCACGTAGGTGACGCTCTCGGTTGCGAGGGGGTGCAACATCCACAGGGCGGCTGCTGTGTACGCGAGCGAGGTCGTTTCGTCGCGATCGGCATTTGCTTTGGAGGAATTGACCAGCGTGCGACGCAGGACACCGAAAGCCAGCAACGCATTGAGGAGGTGGACGAGGAGATTGAAGAGATGGTAGCCCACGACACTGTAGCCGCCCAAGACATAGTTGATTTTCAGGGACAGACCAAGCAGGGGACGACCCCAGAGCGCGGGAAAGGAGGTCGCGGTCACGTCCGACAACGGCCACAACCGGCGGAGGGCCGGGTTGTTGACGATGGTGAAGAAGTCGTCGAAGATAAAGGGTGCGTGAAGCGTGTTGGCGTAGGCGGCGGCGCACAACGCCGCGAGAACCACGGGCATCCACCATCGAAATCTCGTCATTGGGCGCCTTGCGTCATGCCTCCGCGCGCACGGGCATTTCGAAACGGAAGGCAGACCGCGTTTGCTTTGTAACGGCAGACAGCCTAGAATTCAAGCCGCAATGAATCCACTGACCATTTCCGACCTGCTGCGAGACGAGACCCTGCGACGTCGTGAGTTTCCTGTCTGTGAGAGCAAGGTTTTCCTGGCGCATGCGGGTGTCAGCCCGTTGCCGCGTCGCGTGGCGGAGGCAATGAAACAACATGTCGAAGCGGCATCACGTGATAACCAGGAAAACGTGGTGTCCGATGAGGCGATCAGCGAGACGCGGGCGTTGGCGGCGGGACTGATCAACGCCCAGCCGGAGGAAATCGCATTTGTGGGATCGACATCGATGGGTCTGGCGATGGTGGCTGCCGGGTTGCCGTGGGAGCGCGGCGACCAGGTTGTGTGTTACCGGGACGATTACCCGGCGAATGTGTATCCGTGGATGGACCTGACACGACGAGGGGTGGACGTGAAGCTTGTAGAACCGCGTCGGTTCGGAAATATCACGGTCGAGGATGTCGAGTGGGTCCTGACGGACCGGACGCGGCTGGTATCGCTGGCCAGCGTGCATTTTCAAAGTGGTTGGAGATTGGATGTGGATCGAATTGGCAAGTTCCTGCGGGAACGGGGGATACTGTTCTGCCTTGATGCCATTCAGAGTCTGGGCGCGTTGCGAACGTCGATGGAGTTTGTGGATTTCGCCGCGGCGGACGCGCACAAATGGTTGTTGGGACCGCTGGGGACCGCCATCCTTTACGTGAGGAAGGAACATTACGACCGGTTTCATCCTCCGCTCGTTGGGTGGCACAGCGCGTTGAGTCCGAATTTTATCGCGCAAGAGTCGCTGGTATTCAAACCCGACGCGCGCCGTTACGAGCCGGGCAGTTTGAATCTGGCAGGTATAATTGGATTGCGGGCGGCATTGCAGTTGATTCTCGAATGCGGGATGGAAGCAGTGGAGGCTCGGGTGCTCGATTTGGCCCGACAGATTATTACACAGGCCACTCGGGCCGGGTTTACGGTCATCGGCCCGATGGAGGGGGCGGGGTTATCGGGGATCGTATCGCTATCATCAGAAACCCTAGACATGGCGAGTTTGCATGCGAGGCTGAATGCGGCCAATGTCATTACCTCACTGCGTTGCGCGCGCGACGGCAGAAAGTGTCTGCGCCTGTCACCGCATTTGTACAATCGTGATGAAGAACTGTCCGGGCTCAACTACTCGGTTTGATGGCTGGACAGACACATCCCTAATTGATTGGAGGCGAACAGGAACCGCGCCCGTGTTTCATCTGCTAGAGGATGACCGCCTCGAACACGAATTCCACTTTATGTTGACAGCATTTGACCGTACTGGTAGTTTCGGGCTTGATCAAATATTAACGGCGTACCCGTCGCGAAGCGGGGTGGACCCGAGTAACGCGGGAAAGCAGTACATTCTTAATCAACAGTACGGAGGCATTACCAAAACATGAGACGCTTGCTGAAACACAGAATTGGCGGCTTTACGCTGATTGAACTGCTGGTGGTCATCGCGATTATTGGGATTCTGGCGGCGATGCTGCTGCCGGCGCTGAATCAGGCTCGTGAAAAGGCGCGTCGGGCAAACTGCCTGAGTAACCTGAAGCAGATCGGCTTGGGCATCGCCATGTACTCGGATAATTACAACGGCCGGATGCCACTGGCCTCGGGCAGCCCGCCCTCACTGTGCGGCTCATTCAACCTGTTGAGCAATGTGGTCACGTCGGCGAAGATTTTCGCGTGCCCCAGCGACAGCGCGGCGAAAGCACAAACCGGTTACGGACTGACAAACGGAAACTCGTTGGCCTGTAGCTACACGTACTGCGCCGGTCTGTTCTGGCAGGATCAGCCCGATTCGATCATTGCCCTGGATCGTATGGGCAATAATATGGCAGCCACAGCGTACACCATCGGGGCGCGTTGGTCAGGTTCCGGCATGTCACCGATCGCGCCACACAAGGATCAGGGTGGAAATGTTCTGTTTAATGACGGACATGTATCCTGGCAGAACACCCTGCCCGCTACGTGTGGCACCAACGATTCGCCGAATGCGAACAACGTCTTGCGTGCGGAACTCGGGTCGTCGTAACGGATCAGCCTCCGAACAGTATCGAACGAGCCTCGGCGCCTTGGTGCTGAGGCTCGTTTTTTTGTTTCGTCCCTTGTCGGGTCTGGTAGATTCGTTCATCGGCAAACTGCAGACGATACAGGTTCGACGCATGTGGAATCGCAAGAGGCGGGAACTGGCTTTGGCGCTCGTCCTTGCCTTGCCATTGTTCGCCTTTCCGTTGAGCTGGCTCCCCAGATCCTGGGCCCACTTTCGGTATGACTGCTCCCTGCCTTTGCCCGAGATTATCCTGGCTGGGAGCGCGGTTCTGGGTGGCATTCGGCTTCTGAGAAAGGCACCCGGTGGGAACAACGGAATGGGCCGCCTGTCCTTTTCTTCCAATCAATGGGTAATTGGGCCCGTCCTGGCTGTTCTGGCAAGCGCTATCGTCTCCACGCGATTCAGCGAGCATCCGTATTTTGGGATTGGATTACTCCCGCGGCTCTGCGGAAACGCGGCGATTTTTTTTCTGGCGGCAACCGCACCACGTGAATCGACCAGCCGGATTCGCCAACTATGGATCACCGCGGCCGTGATGGTGGCGGCGAATGGCCTGGTGCGGCTGAAGTTTGAACCGGAGTTCCTGTCGACACTTGGGAACTGGGACTTCTTGGGGACCTATCTCGCGGCATCTGTGGTCATTGCGATGTCCATCGGAGGCCGGTGGCGAATTTTGGGTAGCCTGGTGCTGCTGGCGGCGATGTTGTTCTGCCGTTCGCGGGGAGCGTGGTTGGCGCTCGGGGGTGTGGCCATCCTCTGGTTTCTTGGGTTTGGGAATCGGATTTTGCAACGTTGGCAGGCACGCGCCATCGTCGTCACGCTGGCGCTCGTGATCGCGAGTTTGTCGGGGTGGCGCTACATTCGGGAACAATGGCGGGCCGATGTGAGGCCGCCGATCTGGAAGGCAACAATGTCCATGATCGCCAAGCGACCGTTTTTGGGACACGGCTTCGGGGCGTATGTAGCTGTGTATCCGCAATACCGGTTGCCGGACTATTTTTTGCGACGGAAAGCGACCAATGTTACCGATCACGCGCATAACGAACTGTTGGAAGTCGCCGCGGAACAGGGGCTGGTGGGTTTGGCCGCTACACTCTGGCTTTGGGCGACGGGCGTGTGGTGTGGTCTGCGCGCAAGTCGGCAATCCGACGGACCCAACCGCTGCGCGGCACTGGGGTTGTTGGCGGCGATGCTGGTGTTCATGCTCCACGGCTTGGTGGATGTGGACTTACGGTATCTCCCGAACCAAAGTTTACTCTGGTTGCTCATGGGATTGCTGGTCGGAAGAGGTGCCACGCCATCCGACAGGGCTCCGTTCACGTTTCGCTCAAGAGCGCTACAATGGTGTGCCGCAACGGTATGCTTGATTTTGGGGATCGGAATCATCTTATCAGCTGTCGTTCACCCCATGGCAGCGGATTGGCTGGATCGCCAGGCGCGTCTCGCGGAGGAAAGAGGCGATATGGGTGCTGCAACCGATTACGCGTCACGAGCGCTCGTCTTGGAGCCATTTCGATTGAGCACGCGATACCTTTTGGCCGGGGCGCTGGCCCGCTCACCTGACGCGCCAACACGCCAGATGGCCATCGATCAATGTCTGCAGATTGAGGAGTTTGCGCCCGATTACGCTGACGTGACCTACAATTTGGGGGGGTTATACATGGCAGCCACCCGGGTCACCAGCGCGCTTCCCTGCCTGCGGCGCGCTGTGGAAATCAACCCGTATGACGTGGATCGCCGTGTGGCGCTGGCCGTGGCGTTACGTGATGTTGGACAGAAAGAGGAAGCCATGCAAGAATTGGATCGGGCCCTGCAACTCCGGCCGGACAACCGGGCCGCCCATGATCTTTGGCAGGACATTCAACGGGAGCGCATGCCATGAGGGCATCACCTCGACTCTTTGACTTTCCGCGCCACAGCCGCTAAACTGACACTCGTAAAGGAACCATGAGGGTCGCGATTCCCAAAAAAACGGTCTACAGATTGAGCGTATATTTGCGCTGTCTGGATCGATTCGCAGAAGACGGCGTGCAGACCGCGCCGAGCCAGGCGCTCGCGCTGGCGGCGGGTGTCAAACCCACCCAGTTGCGCAAGGACCTGACCAGCTTCGGTCATTTCGGCACGCGCGGCCTTGGGTACGATGTCCGGAAGCTGCGCGACGGGATTGCCGAGGTTTTGGGGCGCAAACAGCTTCAACCAGTCGTCCTTGTCGGCGTCGGCCATCTCGGCTCGGCGCTGCTCGCCTACAAGGGCTTTGAAAAAGAAAGCTTCGAGATCGTTGCCGGCTTCGATGTCGATGTGAAACGCAAACGCCGAAAGACGTACGGTCAACCGATCCTGCGACTTGACAGGCTTGAAAGCTTCGTCCGCGGGCGCAAGATTCGCATGGGGATTATCACCGTACCGAGCGCTGTGGCGCAGGACGTGGCGAACCGGCTGGTCGCCGCCGGCGTGAATGCGATCCTCAATTTTGCGCCCAACGTGCTGCATGTGCCCAGCAACGTTGTCGTCAGCAACGTCAACCTCGCCATCGAATTGGAAAACCTCAGCTATTTCCGTTCGTTGGCTGAGAGCTGAGAGAATCCGTCGGCATCTCTTTGGCGGGGCCCCCCTGCTTGAACTCGCGGTGAATTGTTGGTTGAATGGGCCAGTGATGACTTCGAACCGGTCTCAATCAGCAGCGGGACGGCTTGATGAACCCCAGACTCCGTTCCGCCTGCCCGACTGGCTACTGGCTTTTTTCTTGGCGGCTTCCACACTTCTGGCGTATCAGCCGGTCTGGCACGGGCATCCCATTTGGGACGATTGGCGGCATCTGACGAAGGCCGAATTGGCGTCCGTGAGTGGGCTGATACGGATCTGGCTGGAGCCCGGAATCACCCAGCGTTTCGACCCGCTGGTCGATACGGCATTCTGGATCGAGAACAAGTTGTGGGGGACTGCACCACTGGGCTACCACCTCGTCAGCATCACCTGCCATGTCGGCACGGCTCTGCTGCTCGTGGCGGTTCTTCGCCGCTTGCACATCAAAGGGGCCTGGCTTGCCGCCGCAATCTTCGCGCTGCACCCGGTCTGCGCCGAGTCAGTCGCCTGGATCAGCGAACTCAAAAACACCATGTCGGGACTCTTCTTCCTCGGCACGATCCTGGCGTATCTAAGATTTGATGAAGCCCGAACCCCGTCATCGTACGCCATGGCCATGGGATTGTTTCTCGGCGCGTTGCTGAGCAAAACGACGACGGTCGTATGGCCCATTGCCATGATCGCAATGATGTGGTGGAAACGCGGTGCCCTCTCGTGGAAGCGGGATGTGCTTCCGCTTATCCCATTTGCCGGACTCGCGCTTTTCGACGGATGGGTGGCTCTCGGCATTGAACGCGATGCCGTGGGCAATGCGATGAGGGAATTGCAGTTCTCGCTGGCGCAACGGCTTGTCATCGCCGGTCACGCTTGTTGGTTTTATCTGGGAAAACTCCTCTGGCCGGTGGGCCTGTGCCCGATTTATCCACGGTGGCAGATCGACCACCTGAGGGACGTTGACTATCTCTACCCCATCGGTGTCCTAGTATTGCTCGTCGTGTTGTGGGCTCAGCGGAAGAGAAGCCGGGCCCCAGCGGCTGCATTACTCTTTTTTGTCGGCGTACTTTCACCACTTCTCGGCATTTTCTCATTCTCATATCAGCGGTATTCCTTCGTGGCCGACCACTTCCAGTACCTCGCGAGTCTGGGTGTCATCACACTGGCTGCCGCAGGTGGGGTGTGGTTGCGGGAGAGGTGGCGGCTGGTTCCTCGATTCGCAGGCATCGCCTTGTGTGTCGCGGTTCTGGCGACATTGGTCGTTCTTACCCGGGAACACAGCCGGGCATTCGCGGATCTGGGAGCGTTTGCCAGGACGACGCTGGCCGGAAATCCGGACAGCTGGGTCGCGCGCGATCATCTGGGCCTTGTGCTCACATCCGAAGGGAAGCTGACAGAGGCAATCGACCTGTTCAATCAGGTGTTGCGGGCAAATCCGAAATACGGGCTGGGCCACTATAATCTAGGCTGCGCGCTCCAGTCACAGGGCCGGATCGAAGAAGCTGTCCAACAGTACCAGCAAGCCATCGAGTGGCAACCCGACCTCGCTCGCCCGCGCTACAATCTCGGGTGTATCCTGGCCTCTCGGGGCAGGCTTGCCGAAGCCATCAAGCAGTATCAGGATGCTCTGCGGTTGGAACCCTACGCTTCCGAGGTGCGCAACAATCTGGGGATTGCGCTCGCTTCGTCCGGAAAACTCGACGAGGCAATCGGGCAGTTTCAGCGAGCCATCGAACTACGGCCCGATTTCGCCGAGGCCCACGTCAATCTGGGCCACGCCCTCGCGATACGGACAAACTTTGCGCAGGCCATTACGCAATATCAAGAAGCCCTGCGGTTCGACCCGAAAAACGCCAGCGACCACTACGATCTGGCCATTGCCCTGGCCAACAGCGGGGATTTGGCGCAAGCCACCGACCAGTTTCGGGAAGCGGCACGGCTCAATCCGGACCTGCCGGATGTTCATACCGCACTGGCCAAAGTGTTGGAAAAGCAAGGGCTGCGCGACGAAGCACAGCGCGAGTCTGTCGAGGCACAACGGCATGCGACGCCATTTCTCAAGGAAAGCTCCAACCCAAATCCAGCATCGGCTCCCTGATACACCGAGGCCTTGCGGTCAAGCCCGCTTCACACGGGTGCCGTCGTTGTCGGCGACGAGGATGTGGGGCTCACACTGGATTTGCTGGCGGGCGAACACGTTGACCATGGCTTCAGCCACGGCCTTTTCCTTTTGCTCCGTAATACACATGATCGAGGAACCGCTGCCACTCAGCCAGCCGGCGATGGCGCCGGCTTCCACGCCGGCCAAGATCACATCGTCAAGCATGGGGATCAGTTTCTTGCGATAGGGCTGGTGAAGCTTGTCATCGAACAACCCGCGCAACAGGGAATAATCCCCCGTCGCAAAAACCGAAGTGATTAGCGCCACCCGTTTCATGTTCTCAATGGCGTCGGCGAGGGAAACCTGTTTCGGCAACAACGCCCGGGCTTTTTCTGTGGAGACGGGGAAATCGGGGACGCACACAACGAACTTCAGCGAGGGAGGCACGTTGAAACGGCGGTATCGAATCGTGCCATCGACAACGCCGGACACGACGAAGCCGCCAAATAAAGCCGGCGCGGCGTTGTCGGGATGGTGCTCGAGTTCGGTGACGACTTCGAGCAGCGCCGTATCGGAAAGCGGGCGGCCGTTGAGTTCGTTGAGGGCGTAGGCAATGCCGAGGCGGACGGTCACGCTGGAGCCGAGTCCGCCGGTGGCCGGCACGTCACCTTTGACTTCGATTTGCAGGCCGTGAGGTTTGACCTTGCTGCGACGGAAAAAAGCCTCGACCGCTTCCCGTGACATGGCGTTGGCGGATGGCGAGCCCTTTTGGTCGTCAATTCGTTCGATGTTCGGGCTGTCGGACTCACGAATGGAAATGTGATTGTGCAGCTTGAGAGCAACGCCAAGCGTGTCGAAACCAGGGCCAAGGTTGGCGGTTGTGGCCGGCACGCGAACGGTAACGGATGGCTTTCTCACGGCGCGCGATATTGCATCGTGGGTCGGGGCAAGTCAAGTGGTAGCGGGACGACCCGCGGAAAACGTCCCTTCCCAAGCGATATGCGCTTTCCGGAAGTGCTTCGGTACGGTATTCTTGCCGTCATGTTGGAGCGGCTTTTCAGGCTGCGCGAACACGGAACGACTGCCCGCACCGAAGTCCTCGGCGGTATGACCACTTTTATCACCATGGCGTACATTCTTGTGGTGAACCCGGCGATCCTCAGCTTTGCCGGGATACCATCCGGGCCCAGCACGGTGGCAACCATTTTGTCGGCGGTTTTTGGCAGCTTGCTCATGGGATTGTACGCGAACCGCCCGATTGCCGTCGCGCCGTATATGGGCGAAAACGCGTTCATCGCGTTCGGTCTGGCGGCAATGGGGATCGGTTGGCAGCAGCGACTCGGCGCGGTGTTCGTCAGTGGCGCTGGATTTGTGATTATTACCCTCGTGGGCATCCGCGCCTGGCTGGCGAACTCGATCTCGTCGAGCATGAAACACAGTTTCGCGGTTGGAATTGGGCTGTTCCTTGCCTTCATTGGTCTCTACGAGACGGGCATCGTCACCAGCTTCGTGACCGGGATGCCCGCAAAGTTGCTCCTCGCGCCGAATACCGACCTGATACGGACGCCGGATGTTCCCGTGAAAATCGGCAACCTGCGCAATCCACAGGTGTTGCTCGCGATCTTCGGATTTCTGGTCATTGTGGCCTTGTTACATCGCCGCGTTCGCGGAGCCATTCTCTTGGGCATGATCGCGACAGCCGTCGCCGGGTACGCGCTCGGCTTTGGCCACGCACCGCACGGCGTCATGGCCATGCCGTTCGTCGGGGACTACGACCTCCGCGCGATCGCATTCAAACTGGACATCGCTGGTGTGCTCCGGTTGAGTTTCCTGCCGATCCTGCTGACGCTTTTTCTGATGGGCTTTCTCGATACGCTCGGCACGCTCGTGGGTTTGGGTGCCGCCGCTGGTCTTGTCGACGAAAAAGGTGATTTCGACAAAATTGAGCGACCCATGTTGGTCGACGCGCTGACGTGCATGTTCAGTGGCCTTGTCGGCACATCCACAAGCGGCGCGTATATCGAGTCCGCGACGGGAATTCGCGAGGGCGCTCGAACCGGCTTGGCGGCAGTGACAACCGCGATCCTGTTTGCAGCGTCTCTGTTTTTCATCCCGCTGATCGAACCCTTGCAGAACTTGCGCTTCGCCTACGGACCCGCGCTCATCGCGGTCGGTGTCTTGATGCTCGGTTCCGTGAAGAAGATCCGGTTCGACGACCTGACCGAGCTGGTGCCGGCGTTTGTGACCATCACCATGATGCTGTTCACCTACAATATCGCCAACGGGTTGACAGCGGGACTGGTCGTCTATCCCTTGATTAAACTGGTTTCCGGGCGCTACCGCGAATTGAGCTGGGGCGCTGTTTCGCTCGGTTTCTTGTGTTTGATCTACTACGTCTTCGGTTTGCCGCATTGATGATTCTGCCGAGGCCTTTCCGCCGCCGTATTCCTCCTTTTTGAGATTCCTCGAAGATTCCCATCATCAGGATTCCATGATTTTTGGCCCTGGAAGGGGGTTGGCATACCCACTGCTATTCAGGTTTGCAGTCAGGCGTTCGTCAAGTAGGCGGTAGTCAGATAGGCGTTAGGCAGAGGCAGGACCAAGAAATGATCGAAGCCAACAAACAAGCAATTTACCGAGTGCTCATCGTGGACGAAAATGCCGCCATGCGCGAGATGTTGGCCGGATTGCTCCGCGCCCCGAATCGCAGCGTCGAAGTGCGCGATGGCGCTCGTTCGGCGTTGGAGTTCGTGCAACACAATCCCATCGACGTGGCCTTCGTGGACGCCGCGCTCACCAACGCCTCCGCCCAACACCTGGCCGATGCCATCAAGAAACGCTGCCCGCACGCGCACGTCGTCGTCTGTGCGGGCCGTTTGTCTCAGCCGTGGGACGCCGCCGGTCGCTCCAAGAAGGGCGAGAGCGCCCTCCGACAACCCTTCAATTTTGGCGAAGCTCTCCAGCTCGCCGATTCGTGTACCACCGAATGAAAACAAACCCGTTTATGGCGCTGGCTCTAGGGTTGGCTATGAAGCAGGCTGCGCGGGGTGCGCAGGATATACCGTTCATGGCGGGCCAGCGCCTGTTTTACAGCGGAGCGACCCGGGTCCACCACGGACCCGGTCCTTCCGCGCGTCACGGGTTGAGAGTCAACTGTTCGAATCCCCCCAACGCCATCAAGGTCGGCGCCTCCTCCGACCGAAGAACAGGCTGATCTCTCAACCCGCGCGCGCGGTGGTCACTCACTGCGCGCGCATTTTTTTGCCGCCGTTTCCGCGCTCCGCTAGCTTGCTTTCCCCCTGCCTGTCCGTTATATTGACCTCGCTACACATCGCTGCATTCTCATGGGGGCGAAACGGATTCGACTTTGTGGGGTGAGCGTGAGCGGCATGCCGAGGTTGTCGGGAGGCCTCGTTAAACACCTGACAAAAACATAACTGCGAATCACGAACTCGCACTCGCGGCTTAATTGACCGCGACGTCTCACCAGCGACACCTGCTGGTTGGCTGAGACGACAATAGCAGGTTAGTTCGTGGATGGTGTCTTCAGGTCCACGGGCGAATCTTTCACTGGAGGCTGGCGCGGCGCGTGGCCTGTCCATCGGCAGCGCGCCGGGCGAGACCCATAGATGGACTACGCATGTAGTCATTCACGTACGCTTTGCAGAGGACGTGGGTTCAACTCCCACCGCCTCCACCACTTTTCCTAAGCAAAACGAAAGTTTTGCTTTTGGCGTGACAAAACCGTGACAGCGTTGGTACTTTACGGTGCGATATGAAACGCTCGTTTCTTGTCAGCGTTGGATCGGTCAAGATTCCAGTCTACGGACTGTCCTCTGGCCGCTGGTGTCTCAGCTACTACCAAGACGGACAGCGCAAGCGGGAGACCCGCGCAACGCGCGAGGAAGCCACCAAACGAGCGGAAGAAGTCGCAACCGCCATCCACGGCCAGAAAGCCGCTGGCCTCACCCTGACGGGCGCAGACCGCGATTCCTACACACGCTCGCTTGAGGTGCTTAAACCGTTTGCCGTGACGCTCCACGACGCCGTGGATGCATACGCCAAGGCCAGAAACAGGCTACAGAAGGCGTCATTGAACGAGGCGGTGGACTTCTACCTGCGACACAATCCAACGAACCTGCCAGCCAAGACAGTCAGGGAAATTGGCAGCGAATTGCTAGAGGCGAAGAAGCGGGATCGCGTCAGCGCCGCCTATCTCAGAGACCTAAACACGCGGTTGCCGCGCATTGCCGCCGCGTTTTCAGGTCCAATAGGCCAAGTGACCCAAAGCCAGATTGAGGACTGGTTGCGGTCGCTGCCGGGTTCCCTGCGCTCACGAAACAACTACAGGAGCCTTGTTGTGACCCTCTGGCGATTTGCGCGGCAGCGCGGGTATCTCTTGCGTGATCGCTCCACGGAAGCCGACACGCTGCCCCGCGCAAAGGATAACGGCGGGGAGATTGAGATATTCCGCCCCGCAGACTTCGCGAAGCTAATCGCCAAGGCGGATGCGAACTTGGTGCCATTCCTTGCCATCGGAGCCTTTACGGGGCTTCGCCACGCGGAGCTTCTGCGCTTGGAATGGGAGGACGTTCGCTTTGCCCAAGGGTTTGTTGAGGTGAAGGCGAAGAAGGCCAAGACCGCGCAACGCCGCCTTGTGCCTATCCAGCCGAATTTGCAGGCATGGCTTGCGCCCTACCGTGCGCAAACCGGGCCAGTGTGTGTCTGGTCCCGCATCGGACGCAAGGCGTCCGTGCTGGCGAAGGAGCTTGGCATCCGTTGGCCGAGCAACGGCTTGCGGCATTCCTACGCGACGTACCGCTTGGCGCAGTGCCAGGACGCGGCCAAGGTCGCGCTCGAAATGGGAAATACCCCCAACATGGTTTTTCGGCACTACAGGGAACTTGTGACGCCGAAAGAGGCAGCGGTGTGGTGGAGCATCATCCCCACACAGGCGGCGAACGTGGTGCCGATAAGCAGCCGCCGTGGTGTGGCGTGACAGGATGATGGAGGCGCGTACCCATGATGCCAAACAGTAGAAGCGAACGCAAACAGGGCAGAAAGGGATCCACGACATAGGCGACTGTCGCACGGGGATTCCCAAGGCCGGGCGTGGCTTACTGAGCCGGCTACAACAACATCAGGCGGGAATGGGGCACGGCGGGTTGCGCTTCATCCGCCCTGGAACGTATCCCAGTGCATGTGCTGACGGTACGGGGTACATTGACTCCGCCGAATCCATTTGACCGATGTAAGCAAAATGAGTACACGGCGAGCATGAAACGAGTTTTCCCGTCGCTAATGTTTTTCCTGGTGGTCTGGACGTCTGCTCTTGCCGCCAACTGTCCCGAGATCCATGTTTGTTTCGACCCGCCCGGCGGCTGTATTGACTCCATCGTTGCCGAGTTAAACCGCGCCCAAAAAACGATCCTAGTTCAGGCGTACACCTTTTCCTCCAAAGCGATCTCGGGGGCGCTGGTGGACGCACACAAGCGGGGAGTCAAGGTCGACGTGATCCTCGATAAGAGTCAAAAGAAAGACCGCTACACCGAAGCGATTACGCTCCTTCATGCCGGCATCCGCACTTTGATCGACCCCGAGCATACGATTGCCCATAATAAGGTTATGGTTATCGACGACCGAGTGGTGATCACGGGAAGCCTGAATTTCACGCAAACAGTCGAAGAGCGCAACGCCGAGAATCTCCTCGTGATCCGAGATAAAGAGACTGCCGAGACGTACACCAAGAACTGGCAGGCGCACGAAGCGCACTCCGAACCTTTCGATGCCAAATGACCTGATCCAAGACACTCTTTAATCGACCCGATAACCTTCCCTACGTAAAAAATGTCCCTCACGACATTTTGTTGTTGCAATCCAAAATAACTTCTGCGAAAAACGCGTGCGTTGTTGGTGACGAGTGGTTTTGAGCGCACCTGTAAGGCGAACAGGTGAGGAGAACAAATCAGTGTCGCAGCTGAACCAAATCTCGCGTCGCGGTTTCATCGGTCGGGTTGGTGCTTTTCTGACCGGATTTCTATTTCTCACACTAAAGCCTGGTTGGGCCATAGGCAAAAGCAGTCTAGTCTGTCGGGTCTGCCACGCCGAGATCAAATCTTCAGTTGCTGACGAGGCGGTCTGTTGTCCCAATTGCGGACGCGAATGGTGGACCGGAGGCTTTGCTTTGGATGCTTCTCTTCCCCATAGATTTCCGTATCACCAACCATTGGCGATTGATCCCCATTGGGATTACGCCCAGGTACCGTTTCCCAATTTCGCGATGTTGGAGAAGTCTGATAAACCTGTTCTTTCATTAAAACAACTGACGTTTTCGGGGCGGAGAGCGGCTTGATTTTAGCCTGACCTCGCAAGAGGTCGTGTCGTGTTACGCGACGCGCGCCGTTGACTCCCGGCTGGCGACTGTGCCCAGGCGGTTTTATAAAACCGTCTGGGCCCGACGCCGCCATTGTCACACGTAGTTAAGTAAAATCGCCGCTCCCGCCCCGAGTTATATCTTTGATCGCGTGGATGAGGCATGAGTCTGACAACTGAAACGGGGGATCGATTCCTATTTGTCCGGAATCTGGCGGCTCTGCAACGACAGGCCGGAGTCGAGCGGGAAGTCGCCGAACTGGTTATGGCCCATGCGCGGCTCTGCGCCGACCGGGGAAAACCCTTCGAGTTCTATCATAGCGCCGATGCGCCCATTCCTTGGAATTACCCTCTCGACAAACTTCTCGCTCGCAACCCGGATGTCGATTCCCGGTCGAAACAATTTCTCGTTTCCTACAACCGGCTGATGCAAGCCCGGCGGCTGCCGATCATCTACACCAAGGAGCATCTGGCCGCCCGGCTCGGAGTGACCCTTAGACAACTCGACTGGCTGGCTTACGGCCAGAATCGTTATCACGTGTTCTCGATCCCCAAATCCAACGGGGAGGCCCGGCGAGTCGATGAGCCGGTGGAGAAACTCAAAACGGTGCAGCACTGGATTCTGCGCCGTGTCCTGTCGAAAATCCCGGCCCATCGCGTTGCCCAAGGGTTCCGTCCGCATCGTTCCATCCTGACCAATGCCCGCAAGCACCTGCGCAAACAGGTGGTGGTGCGGATCGACCTGAAGGATTTCTTCCCATCGATTTCGCTGAAGCAGGCGCGCCGGGTCTATCTCCGAGCGGGTTATCCCTACACGGTGGCCAATCTACTGGCCAACCTCTCCACCCGAGAAGGGGTATTGCCGATTGGGGCTCCGACCAGTCCCGCGCTCGCCAATCAGGTGTGCCGCAAACTCGACGAACGGCTCTGGAGACTTTCCTACCGGGCGCGCTTCTTCTACACCCGATACGCCGACGACTTGGTGTTTTCGTCCTGGAACCGGAAATTCGGATCGTTGGTGCCGTTCTTGAAACAGGTGATCACCGAGGAAGGATTCGACATTAACGAAAAGAAGCTGGCCATCAGCCGCCGCAATGGTCGACAGCAAGTGACCGGGATCGTCGTCAACCGCCGGACCAATCTGGATCGGGACCGCTACAAGTGGATCCGCGCCGTGGTCCACAATTGCCGCACCAACGGCGCAGCGTCGGAGTTTGAAAAATGGCGCACCCATCTGGTCCAAAAGGGCCTTGAGCGCACCGCCGATTTGGAGCAATTCCGCAACCAACTGGCCGGGCATGTCGCCTTCCTCCGCTACGTCAACCACAAGAAATTCGACCGGTTGTGGAAACAATTTCAGGAGATCGATTTCGGGTGATGCGATGCGGGTCTAACTTCGTGATCGCGATTCTCGTCGTGATCACAATGGCTGTCTCCACGCGAGCGTCGGACATCGCTGTTCTCGCTGCCGTGGACAGCGAGCTGGAAACACTCAAAAAACAGGGGGATCTGGTCGGCCAATCGCTGGCGTTTGCGGGGCGACCGGTATATCAGGCGCGCTTCGACGGCCAACCGGCTCTCCTGACCAAAACCGGCTCCAGCCCGGAAGCAGTGGCGCCGATGATTCACTGGCTGGTGGAAGATCGGCATGTCGGAGCCGTCGTCTCCATCGGCCCCGCCGGCGCGTTAACCGATGACATGGCGATCGGCGAGGTCGTCACGGTGCAAAAGGCGGTTCGTGACGGGAACGCGTCGTCGAATTCACCCTGGGTGTTGACTTCGTTGATGCAATGCCCGGTTAAGCCCGTGGGAACTGTGGTCACCGTCGGAATGTTTGTGGCGGAGTCGGGAGAACGGGCGCGACTGCGGACCACCTATCACGCGGACTTGGTTGACATGAGCGCCGCGGTCATTGCCGAGGAGTGCGTGTCCCACCACGTGCCCTGCGTCCTTATCCGCCAGATCACGGACCGCGCCGACCGGGACGCGCCGCGGGACTTTTCCGAGGCGGTCGGTTCCAAACATCCGCTGACCATCCCCGGCGCCCTGTGCGCGTTGCAGCAACTCGCCGCGATACTGAAGATCAAGGCATCGTCATGAGGAAGTTCATTCTCTCGCGAAGAACGTTGCCAAGGATGTCGTGGCTGTTCCTCGCGCTTGCGTTCTCGTTCGCGGTGGGCGCGGCCCAGCGCAAACCGAAGCGACAGGAGAACGCCCCGCAGATCCGGGCGCAACTGATCCAGATGGAATTGGCCAACCCGACGCTGTCGACGGATCAACGCGCCCGATTGTTCATCGATCTGGCCCTCGCCGACTACCACCTAAGGGATTTCAGCGACGAGGCGCTCGTGCTCGAAGACGCACTGGCCACTGGCACCACCAATGCCACGCTGTTGTCCAACGCGCACTATTACCTCGGACGCGCGTACCAGTCGCTCGGGGAAACTCAGGAGGCCGAAGGCGAGTTCGATACCCTCTGGCAGCAGTATCCAACCAGCCAATACCAGTTGTACGCTGCCATGCAACTGGGCAACCTCGCCCTGGACGCGGGAGACTCGGACACCGCGACGGAGTGGTACCACACGATCATCAGCAACCAGCCGCTGGCCAAGCTGGCGTTTCTGGCACGGGACAGACTGCGTGACATGAGCAACGGCGTCAGTGTGGCGGAGATCACCGACGAATCCCATCGGCCAGTTTATCTCAAGGAACAGTTTCGTCTGCTAGACCAGTACTTGTATAGCCAACTCAACAGCAACGCCAATGCCCTGGCCCAACAACTGAGCACCGCGCCAACCAATGCCGCGCTGGGGGCCGCGATGAGTTATCACTTGGTTCATCACTACTGGATGTACGGCAACGCCGAAGGCGCGGTTCCGTTCCTCAATCAATCCCTGAACACAACCGGAAGCCGGCACGTCCAGGCGTTGATTTTGGCCGGTCACGTCGAGCGCGCACTGAATCAAATGTCGGCGGCTTTGGGGTATTACGGGCAGGCTATTGCTGCCGCGCCGACCGAGCCGAGAACGATCTCGGCCTACCAGCAATCAGTCCGGTTGCTCCTGCGCGCTGGCCAAGAGCCCGAGGCACTGGCGGTGGCCTCGGCGGGACAACAGGCCTTCGCTTCCAGCAGCAAGCTTCCGGCATATCTCGACCGAATTTCGACCGCCTTGCGTTACGCCGCCGATCCGCAGTGGCGCAATTACGCAGGCCAAGTCGTGGCGACCGCCACGAACGAACTGGCGCGGCGGGCGCTGATGCAACTGGCAAATGACGCCCGGCTTCGTCGTGATTGGCCGGACACGGCGGCATTCTATCAGCAGTTGACGGCCCGTCCGAGCCGTAGTTGGCGGTCCAACGTGGACGCCCAGATTCATCTCATTGAGGCACAACTGAGGCAGACCAATACCGTAGGGGCAGCCCAGACACAGTCGGCACTGCTTTCCTCGGTTCTCTCGCTGTCCAGTGGCGTACCCAATACGAGCAACACGACGGTGGCAGCGACCAACTCAGCATCTGTGTCCTCCGCCGACACAATCGGCGGAACCAACACGACGCCAATTCAGCCGACGGTTTCTCCCTCACTGCCACCCTCCGATGGGCCCCCGTATGCCCTGTATCGCCTGGCAAAGATCTGCTTGGCCAACGGACAGACCAATCAGGCAGCCGCACAATGGCAACAGGTCGTGGGTTCGTATCCATCCACGCCCTACGCGGGGATGGCGGAATTCGAGTTGGCGCGACTCGCGGAGGGTACCGGCAACCTGACCAACGCCCTCGCCTTGTATCAGGCTTTCCTGTCGCTGCCGGAGACGCCTTCTCGCTACCAATTCTACGCGTACGCCAACGTAATTCGGCTTCAGCAAGCACTGGGCGAGACTGCCAGCGCTACACTCAATCTGCAGACCGTTCAGACGACGGCCCTCCGATCCCAGGACGCCGAGTTGCAGTTGATGATCGTGCAGTATTTGTGGCAGCTCAGCGACAAGACCTTGGCGAATCAACTTCTGCAGGCGGGGTTGACCAATGCCATGGCGCAGGTGCAGACAACCATTGACCCACACAAACGGCTCTGGTGGGAATACTTGATTGCCCGCCGACTCACTTCCTTCTGGAAGTACGACCAGTTGGCCCAGTGCGCGAGTCAATTCCAACCCGACCTCCAAAATAAGGCGTTGGCTGACCGGGAGCGATATGCTTCGTATTACCTGCTGATCCGTGCGCTGGAGAAAACCGGGCAGAGCTCCCAAGTGCAAGCGCTCTGCCAGAATCTGGTTTCGTCCCTGCCGGACGATTCCATGTTTATCGGGCACATCCTGTACCGGATGTCTCAAGAGGCAAAGGCGCAAGGCAATACTGTCTCGGTACGGGACCTGGCCGCTGCCGCATTCCAAGCGCAGCCGACCACCAGCGTGTTTGGGCAACAGATGTATCTGGAAACGGCGGTCGAGGACTTCAATGCGGGGAATTATACCAATGCCATGGCCAAGGCCATCCAGTTGGAACAGGCCGTCTCGATGAGTTCGGCAAAGGTTAAGGATTGGGCGGCCCACTTTCGCTGGGATTGCCAGTACCTGCAGGGCCGCTGTCTGGTCGCCCAAGGCAATACCGCCGCCGGCCAGCCACTGGTGGTCGAGGCTCTGGCCAAAGAGCCGGTGATTCCCTACGTCGTTCAGTTGGTCGGACCGCCAAGCGGAACTCAATGAACCGATCTTACCCCAAATGTTGGTGCGCACTGTTTGCGGTAATGGCGTGTTTGCCGGTACACTCGGCCTTGGGCCACTGCGACGGAGGGGGCGGCGGAGGGGGATGCCCGGATTACTGCTACGTCGTTTTGTCCAACGCGAGTTGCGGTGAATTGACCAGTTACTGTTACAGTTCAGCGCCAGCCAGTAATCATTTCACTGCGGTTTGTGTGACCGCTATGGACAGTTGCTCACCAACCACAAATGCCGACTTGGTGCAGTTCTTCTCCATTAATCCGACCAACGCGGTGTATCCCAACCCCGGCCTTTATGAACTGATTGTCACCGGCTGCTGCAGTTCGGTCTGCACCGCCTATATCGGCATCGTCACCAATCAGTCGGTGACAGTCAGCAACAGCCCTGCGTGCGAGGGCCAGACGCTGTATCTGTATGCCAGCTACGTCACGAACGCCACCTACTATTGGACTGGCCCGTCTAGATTCAGTTCGAACGCCCAGAACCCGGTGATCCCGAATTTTCAACCGTGGTACGCGGGATCGTACTGCCTGAGCGTGGGTTGTCTGCCTACACAAATATGCGTAGCGGTCGACGATTTTGTGCCTATTGCGGTTGTTTACGGTCCGAGTGCCGTGTGTGCCCGATCGCAAAACATCTATGCTGGCCCAGATTCTGGCCCAGACAATCCTGACTTGGATTATAGTTGGTCGATTTCTGGTCAGGGTACGATCATCGGCGCCACGAGCGATCAATCGATCTTCGTGCTGGCGGGCAATAGCGGTTCGTACACGCTCAGCCTTGCCATTAGCGAGGATGGAGGTTGTATCAATCTCGCCACCAACACGGTCTCGATCTACAACGAAGCAATGATCACGACACAACCGGTATCGCAAGTCGTGTGTCAGGGAGGCAGCGGAACTTTCTCAGTCGTCGCCACGGGCAGCTCTCTCTCCTATCAATGGCAAAAGAACGGGGTGAATTTTACCAACGACACGAACATCTCCGGGGCGAATTCAGCGACCTTGACCATTAACAATGTGGGGTATCTCTCCGGCAACGGCACATCCGTTGTAAGTACGCTGGCGGGCAGCAACGAAGGCGGAGTGACGAACCTCACGGTTGTTGCCGGGCACACATACAATTATCAGGCATCCGGGTGTGTCGATGAAAATTGGCCATCAGACCCTGATGGAAACACATATTGGGGCTCTTGTACGAATCTAGGGCTGTTTGCACATCGGAGCGTTGCCGACGGCGATGCCCCGTGTCCTGGATTGATGGCAAGTTCGTTGGTCGGCGAAATCGGCTACGCCTGTGTGCAGTTGGGTAGCAATGGCAGCTTCGTTGCCCCGGCTTCAGGTCCGCTAATTCTCCACTGGAACGCAGATGCTTTTATTTACGGCCTCGGCATTCCAATAGATGGTTCATTCACAGTGACCATCACGCCTACCAACATGGTGGACACGTACGACGTTGTGGTCACCGGAGGTTGCAAATCACAAACTTCAGTTCCAGTCAGTCTGACGTTGGCTTCACCAACTGCCACGGTCAGCGGCAGCGCTACCATCTGCTCGAATGAGTCAACGCAGATTCGGGCGGCGCTGACCGGCACCGCGCCGTGGAGCATCACATGGTCCGACGGTGTTACGCAGAACAATATCATGGCCAGCCCGGTGGTGCGTTCCGTCAATCCGCCCGGCACCACCACGTACACCATCACCAATGTCGCTGACGCCTATTGCACGAACTCCGCTACCGGTAGCGGGAGCGCGGTGATTACGATCACCTCTGGAAGCGCTGTGGCGACGCCGTCGTTCAGCCCCGAAGGCAGGGCCTACCTGAGCTCGTTGTCGGTCACCGTGAGTTGTGCGACGGCCGGGGCAGCGATTCATTACACAACCAACGGCCTGACACCGACACTGGACGATCCTTCGATTAGCTCGGGATCAGCGGTCACATTGAGCCAGACAACGATACTGCGAGCGCGCGCCTTTACAAACGGGTACTGCGCGAGCTCCGTGGAAGCCGGGCTCTATCAAATTGGCCCCTTGGTGGTGGCCGGCGAATACGACAGCTTCTTCGTTCAGACGAATGGCGTTGTCTGGGGATGGGGAGATAATACGTTTGCGGAGATAACCACGAACGGCTACTACATCGCTAGTCGCGACGAAGACGGCCCCACTACCGTTTATACTCTTGCACCGATGATCATCCTGAGCAACGTATGCGCCTTGAGTGCTGGAGGTGCCCACACAATGGCAATCACCACCAATGGCACCGTCTGGTCCTGGGGGTGTGGCTACGATGGAAATGGCAACGTTTACAATGGACCCGGTGTTGACGGCTATTTTCTCGTGGACGGCGGCGGTGACACCATCGGTCCCCTAGCGCCCGTGGCCAACCTTTCCAACGTGGTGAGTGTCGCCGCATCCCCAGTGAATGTTACAACTCACCAAGGCAGCCGATTTTATGATTTTTCCCTTGCCTTGAAAACGAATGGAACGGTCTGGGCGTGGGGTGACAATAGCTTTGGTGAATCCGGCGTGGGCAACTCGTACGTCTTTGAAAACACGAATTCTTTGGGATTCTCAGAATCGCCGACACCCACACAGACCGTGGCCCTGTCGGGAGTCGTTGCAATTGCCGCGGGCGGTGACGTTGCCATGGCGTTGCGGTCCGACGGAACCGTGTGGGTTTGGGGGGACTACACCGATGCGTTCTATAACAGCTATAACGCCCTCCAGAGTTCTAGTTTGCATAACTTTGACACTTCCGGCAGCACGGGGACGCCGATGCAGGTCAGCGGTCTGTCCAACATCGTCGCGATTGCCCTCGGCTACCAGCATGCCATCGCCTTGGACCAGAATGGCTTCGTCTGGACGTGGGGCTGGGATTCACAAGGACAGCTCGGAACGGGCGATGCCTATGTCAACAGCACCAACGGTTACGCGCCGATCCAGGTGCCGGGACTGACCAACGTGATCTCGATTGCTGCGGGTGATTATCATTCCGTGGCGGTCACCGCCTCCGGACAGGTGTACACATGGGGAGCCAACACCGACACCAACCTAATGCAGCAAACTGTGTACGGACAGTTGGGAACCGGCAGTACGAGCAACTATGTCAGTACCCCGCAGCTTGTCTCTGGCTTGAGCGCCATCCAATCCGCCAGTGCGGGGGACGCTCATACTCTGGCGTTGGGGACGTATGAGGGCGTATATCTTGTGTGGGGTTGGGGCGACAACACCCGGTTGCAACTCGGCGGGGTCACGAACGCTTATGTTATGACACCAGTGCTTGTCCAGTTTCCAATCGATACGGATGGCGACGGTATCCCCGACTGGCAAAAGTATCTACTCGGCCTGAACCCGCTGAATCCCTACATCAATGGCGACGGGCTCCTCAACGGGATCAACCTAGAAATCGGCTTCAACCCTCTGAACATGGATCTCAATAGCGATGGGTATTCCAATGCCTTCAACATCATGTCCGGCGTCGATCCATTTGACCCAGCTAGTTTCCCGGAGCAGGGCTTGGGTGGCATAACTATTACGTTGATCGAGCCAGCGGGGGCGGTGCTGCTGTATTGACAGGAAAGTTGGCAAGCGACTTTGCGATGCGATTGTGGAGAGATACGAATGACTCCGGTGCGAGCTGATGATTTTGAGCGCAGACACTTTCGGTGGCGCGAACGGTTGTTGCCAGGCTGGCTGCGGGTGACCGCGCTGGTGCTGGTGCCGGTGCAATTCGCGGCGTCTTTGCCGGCGGTCGCGTGGGCAGACACGGCGTCCAGCAACGCGGCGCCGAACAAGGCTGCCCAACCGACCGGCGTCGGACAGCGCGGATTCTATAACCCACCCCCCGTGCACACGCCGACCAACCTCGTCAAACAGGCGCCGTTAAACCTGACGCCGGTGTCTTTGGGGCCATCGTTCTCCGATCCGCCCACGGATGCGGAGATCAGCCAGGCACATCTGCTCGACTCGCTGTTATGTCCCCTCGGCGGCAGAACCACTCCCGAAGAAAATCGTGCACTTGTTGGGGCGCTTCAGGCGTATCGCGGCCGGGCCGTCAACGACGACGTGTCGGCATTGACCGGATTCTTGGGGGAATATCCACATACGGCGTGGCGGGCATCGCTGCTGACCAACCTCGGGATCATCTATCGACACACAGGGTATTTCACGAAGGCCCTGGATGCCTGGGAGGAAGCATGGCAGATCTCCAGGGATGAGACGGGTCCGGGTCCCCATGCGGTAGCGGATCGGGCTGTCGGCGAGCTGGCCCAGATCAATGCGTGGGTCGGCCGGTATGAGCGTCTCGATCCGTTGATGGATGAGGTTCAACATCGGCCCATCCGGGGAGGGGCAGTCAACAAGTTGCAGGACGCGCGGGAAGGTTTGTGGATGATGCACAACAAGCCAGGCACTTCCTTCAAATGCGGCCCGTACGCGCTGGCACGTGTCGACGAATTGGAGCATCCGGAGCGCCCCGCTGATCCACGGGTCCTCGGTGCGCGGTCGAACACCAATGGCATGTCGCTGGCTCAAGTGTGGAGCTTGTCCACCAACGTGAAGACCAATTACCAAATGGCGAAGCGCAAGCCCGGCGCCCCAGTGATCGTTCCTTCGATGGTCAATTGGAAAATCGGCCACTACGGCGCCCTGCTGAAGGAGAGGGGTGATCGTTTGCTCCTGGAGGACGACACCTTTGCGTCAACCTATGGCCGGCAGATTTGGATTAGCAAGAAAGCGCTCGACGAGGAGGCCAGCGGGTATTTCCTCGTTGCGGCAGGCCCCCTGCCTGAAGGATGGCAATCTGTCGGGATGCAGGAGGGTGCCACCGTTTGGGGCCGTGGCGCACCCGACGCCATTACTCCCTGTCACACTTCCTGCTGCCCACACAACGGCGGAAACAGTGGCAACGGCGGCAATGGGGGGAACGGTAAGTGTGGCGCAGCATCAGCCAGTGGCGCTAGTGCCAGTTCGGGATGCTGCAGTAATGGCATGGCTCAGTATGATGTGGCCACAGCCGAGGCGTCCCTGCACATTTTCGACACACCTGTCGGATACCAACCACCTCGCGGGATGAGCGCTGGGTTCACGGTCACTTACAATGAACGAGACTCCGACCCGAGCGATCAGATGTTTGACTTCACTCAAACGAACGCGCCGTGCTCCAACCTGGGCGTTGACTGGACGTTTAACTGGCTATCGTATGTCAGCACAAATGGGCTGAGTGACGGAGGTTCCGTAACGGTCTACGCTCCCGGGGGCGGAGGCGACGAGTTCGACAACTTCGATTCGGGTTCGGGAATCTTCAGTCCGCAATACTTAACCGGGGCGCATCTTGCCGTGGTCGGTCCCGCCAACAATTATGTGGAAACCAAGTCCGATGGCACGCAATTAGTGTACACGAATTCTGACGGCAATGGGGATCTGTTCCTGTCCATGATGATCGATGCCCAGGGTAACACCAACAGCCTGGCATACGATTCCACCAATGGCGTGCTGCGGGTCCGTCTCCTGATCGACGC
>Ga0326727_10007541_pt1 | contig 28645 bp, 23 predicted proteins | sample MB2enrmetagenome_FD_207643 | JGI IMG/M metagenome (GOLD analysis project Ga0326727, IMG submission 207643) | Lab enriched peat soil microbial communities from McLean, Ithaca, NY, United States - MB29MY | ecosystem: Environmental > Terrestrial > Soil > Wetlands > Peat | place: USA: New York... | reverse complement strand
GCAAAAGGCGGGGCGCTGGCAAAGATGCTAACCCCGTTCAAGCTGGGGCTCGGCGGACGGATGGGATCAGGACGTCAGTGGTTGAGCTGGATTCATGTGGACGACATCGTGGGTGGAATTCAGCACGTGATCGGCACCGAGTCGCTGTCGGGGCCGGTGAATCTGGTGGCTCCGAATGCGGTGCGGAATGCGGAGTTCACAAGAGTATTGGCGTCGGTGTTGCGACGGCCTGTATTTTGTCCGGTGCCGGAGTTTGCGCTGGGGCTGGCTTTCGGCAAGATGGCTGCGGAGGAGTTGTTGCTTGCCAGCCAGCGAGTCGAGCCTGGAAAGCTTTTGGCTAGCGGGTATACGTTTCGATTTTCTGAGTTGAGGGCGGCGTTGGAGAATCTGCTCTGACCAGCGGCGGCACGAAAAAAGACCGTGCCTTCTATTCTGCTGGCGTTTCCGATTGGACGTGGGTGCGGGTGATGCGGTCGTGCCAGCATAAGCCGTCCTGGTCAAGAACACACCAGAGATAGCCGAGTCCGGCGGAAAAGGCGGAGAGAAACGTGGCCAGCACTCGCCAGCGGCGTGAGCGGCGATGGAGCGGAGAGCCGTCGAACCCGGCCAGGCGCAGACGGGCGGCACGGAGACCGGGAGTCGAGCCGGTGTACACCACAAACAAGAACTCGTAAGTCATCCAGAGCAAGGCGGCGGCTGAGCCGAGCGCACCGGCGAGAAGCGGAAGCGGTCCGCGGACGGGGTTCAGACGAAGAAAAATGGCGGCAACGCCGGCCAAAGCCGTTGCCACGACAACGCCATCCACGAGGGCAGCCAACGCGCGCCGCCCTATCGATGCGGATCCGGATGGGGATGCGGAAGACGAATCGGCTTGTGTGCCGGCTGGTTCCTGCTGGGCCGGTTCGATCAGCATTCCACCCAGCGCTGGAGGCGCGGGCAAAATCTCCGGAACTTCCACGATGCGCGGACGGTCGAAGATGGGGTCGGCCAGTTCGCTGGGGTAAAAAACCGGGATTGCGGCGGAACGCGGGAACTCAATCACCTTGGCGGATTGTTCGGGAGCCTGCTCCGGATACCGGTGCGCGCCTTCCGAGGGGTGGCGCTCCGGTACCTGAGGCTCCGGCGTCCGGCGAGATGGCGCGAGGATTTCCGAGCCGATAGCCGTCGCTTCTTCCTTGATATCGAACGCAAAATCTTGCCCGGCTCGCGGTGGCGCTGCCGCAATTGCAACCGATCCACTGGGCGGCGCAGAGCGGGACCAGTTCTCAGGCGCATCAAAGGGTAAGAGGAGCGATGGATAGCGGGGAGTCCGGGGCTTGCGGCGGGCGCGATAACGTTCGAGACGAGCGGCCACTTCGAGGCGCCAGGAATCGGCGTTCGGATGGTCATCTCGCGGATCGGCGTTTGGACAAACGTTCGGTGCCGCGGCCGCAGATTCAGCGGCGGCGCAGAGGTGGCTGGGAACGGCGGGATCGCCGCCAGCCGGGCAGTTCGTTAGTCCGGCCGTCGTTAGTCCAGTCGTCATCGGTCCAGTCGTCATCGGTCCGGTATCAACCCGGTCGTGAATCGAGTCGTCGTAAGCAAGTCGCGAAGAATGCCAGGAGCCAGAGCCAGGCCCGGCACAAATCAGGGAGACCACAAAAATGCGCAGTTTTGCTTCGCCTGCCGCCCGCGTGCTAAGGTCAGTTGGTTCCCGTTGGCAAAGCGCACGCGCGCTTGCAGATCACCGCTAATGATCACCCGCTCTCGAATCTTTATCACGACCGCATTGGTCTGTCATCTGCTTCTCGCTCACGGGATAGTAACCAGCCAGACGCTGCCCCCTGCCGCGGCGGCGGTTTCTGCTCCCGAGAACGCTCCTGCGACGGCCCCGGTTCTGGCGGCAACGCCTGCCGGACAGACGGAAGAAGAGGTTACGATCCGGGCGGTGCAACAGGAAAAAGATGGGTCGATTTATCACCTGCGTGGCGCGGCGGAAATTCGCTATCGCAACTACATCCTGCACGCCGATCAAGTCACCTACAACGCGGACACCGGAGACAGCGAGTTGGAGGGCCACGTCGTGCTGGATGGCGGTCCTTACGACGAGCACGTCGAGGCCAGTCACGGCACTTACAATATCCGCACGGAAACGGGAGTCTTCTATAGCGCAATCGGAACGGTGGGACTGCGGATGCGGAATTCCCGCTACGTGCTGACCACGTCCAATCCGTTTGCCTTTACCGGAAAAATTGTAGAGCGACACGGGCCAGACCGTTACCTGGTGCGGCAAGGAACGGTCACCACCTGTGAGCTGCCGCGTCCGAAATGGCAATTCAACGCGGGGCACATCTCGGTGGACGTGGACGGCACCGCCAAAATCTATCACAGCGACTTCCGGTTGATGGGTATGCCGGTGTTCTATTTTCCGTTTGTGGCGCTTCCGGTTCAGAAGGAGCAGCGCCAGACCGGGCTGCTGCTTCCGAGTTTCGGCAACTCGTCCACCAAGGGAACGACTGCCGGCGATGCCGTGTACTGGGTCTTCAATCGCAGCATGGACGCGCTGGCGGGCGCCGAATACTACTCCAAACGCGGTTGGTTCGAACGCGGAGAATTCCGCGCTCGTCCGAGCGACAGTTCGTACGTGTTCTTCAACTACGTGGGAATGGTGGATCGCGGCATCGGCACTCCGCCGCAGAACCAAGGTGGCGAGGATGCGCGTTTTATGGCTGAGCGTCCATTCGGGACGTTTCGCGGCGTTGCGAATATCGATTACTTGAGTTCTTTTGTTTTCCGCATCGCCTTCACTGATGTTTACACCCAGGCGATCGACTCGGAAGTGCGGTCGCAGATTTTTCTCTCCAACACGACCAACGGATTTCACTTCAATGCCCTGGCGGAGCGCTACCAGAACTTCGAAGTTTGCAATCCGAATACCGAATTGAACGCGGGTTGCACCACGCTCACGCAGACGGAGCTGGTTCGGATTCTGCATACGCCGAGTTTCTTTTTCTCCGGCGAGGAGCGGCAGTTGGGAAATACGCCGCTGTACTGGTCGTTTGAGAGCGCGGCGGAAGGGTTGCAGCGGCGCGAGATTGGGTTCCGTACCGGCCCCATGGTGGGAAGATTCGATCTCGCGCCTTCGCTTTCGATGCCCTTGCAATGGCAAGGGTGGTCGTTCCGTCCCGCACTTACGCTGCGGGATACGTTCTACACGGAGCAGGGCAGCCCGGCAAATTCCACAACCGCTGCCGACGACATTCTGAATCGCAAATCGCTGGAAGCTTCGGTCGAGTTGCGCCCGCCGGCGTTGTCGCGGGTCTTCGATCATCCCTGGCTCGGGCGCAAATGGAAGCATGTAATCGAGCCGCGCATGAGGTACGACTACGTGACCGGCGTCAATAACTTCGCCGACATTCTGCGTTTCGATGCCGCCGATGTACTGACCAACACCAATGAAATCGAGTACTCGGTAGTGAATCGTATTTACGCCAAGCATGTGGATCCCAATGTCAAGGATTGCGACGTGGCGGGCATGAGCACGCTGACCATCGGCGGCGTCCCGCAAGTTGGCGTGGTTCCGTGGGAACTGCCTCCGGCGCCGGACGCTCAACCCTGCGCCTCGGGCCCGCGGGAAATCTTGAGTTGGGAGATCGGACAGAAGTATTTTTTCGATCCCACGTTTGGAAATGCGCTGGCGGCAGGGCAGAGGAACGTGTTCACGACGACCGCGGATTTTACGGGCGCCGCATTTCTGGATTCAGAGCGGCGCTTTGCTCCACTCATTTCCCGCTTGCGCATCGAGACCAGCCCGCGCACCAACACGGAGTGGGATGTGGATTACGACTTCAAAGACGGCCGCGTCAATTCCAGCATGGCGCTGGTGAACTACCGCTACGGTCCATTTACCCTTGGGGGAGGCGATGCTTTCCTGCGCGTGATCGACAGGGGAGCGGGAACGGCACCGACAAACTGCGCGCTGCATACAACTCCCACAAGCGTCTGCGAGTTCAACCAGTTTCGGGTGTTGTTCGGTTACGGTCAACTCAACAAGCGCGGCTTGAGCGCCGCCACCAGCTTTGGCTTCGACGCCGACCATGGATCTTTGCAGTATGCGACGGCGCAGACGACCTACAACTGGGACTGTTGCGGCCTGAGCCTGGAATACCGGCGCTTTGCGCTGGGATCGGTGCGCAACGAGAATCAATATCGTTTCTCGTTTACGCTGGCGAACATTGGAGCCTTCGGCAATCTCAGGCGGCAGGAGCGGCTGTACTAGCCGGCGCTGCGGCGTAGGCATCCAATGAGTTCTCAATTCCCGGTTCTCAGTTCTCAGAGAAAATCGCGTCGCCTTTCACTGAGAACCGAGAACTGAGAACCGAGAACTTTTTTCGTGGATAATGGAGATGGTGAACACTGTGGCCACGCTCGATGAGAAAGCGGCACGCCTGCGACAGATCCTTGAAGGCAACGGTCGCTTGCTCGTTGCCTACTCCGGGGGCGTGGACTCCGCCTTTCTTGCCTGGATGGCGCACGACGTGCTCGGCGGGCAAATGCTCGCCGTGATTGCGGATTCGGCCAGCCTGGCTCGGACTCATCTCGAAGACGCGCTGGCCTTTGCCCGCGAGCGGGAGATTCCGGTCGAGGTGGTGGAAACGCAGGAATTGGAAAACCCCGCGTATACGCGCAACGATGCCATGCGCTGTTTTCACTGCAAAGACGAACTGTTTGCCGTGCTCGAGCGCTACCGTGAGGCGCACGGATTCGACGCCATCGCTTACGGAGTCAACGCCGACGATGCGGGAGATTTTCGGCCCGGACAGCAGGCCGCGCGCCAGCATCATGTTCTGGCGCCGCTGGTTGAAGCCGCTCTGACGAAAGCTGAGATACGGGAACTGGCGCGGCAAGCGGAGTTGCGGGTATGGGACAAGCCGGCCTCCGCCTGTCTTTCGTCGCGCATGGAATACGGACGCGCGGTTACGCCCGAAGCGCTGCAGGTGATCGAGCGGGGCGAAGACGCGCTGCGGGGCATGGGGTTCCGGCAATTCCGCGTGCGCCATCACGGCGAGATCGTGCGCATTGAGATTGCGCGCGAAGAACTTCCCCGCGCGTTGACGGCCGAGATGGCCCATGAGTTCACCTCCGTGTTCAAAGGACTGGGATTCAAGTTCGTCACTCTCGATCTGGAGGGTTTCCGCTCCGGGTCGATGAATCAGTTGCTGACCGCGGAAGAGTTGCTGCGGAGACACTCCTGAAAACTTCCTATAAAGACGCGGCTTGCCGCCTCCCCCTGCGCGATTGAAGACGCGGGCGGGAGATGGGGCAAGCCCCGTCTCTACAGCGGCAATCCTTCCCGCCATGAGATAATCAGGCGTTTGCTCATGTTCAGGCGGGTTCTACTGATGATGGCGCGGCGCGCGTTTCTGGTTCTTTTGCTGATTTGTCTGGGTTGCTCGGCCCAGTCTCCTCCTGCTGCTTCTCCGCCGCCGGGTTCGCCTGCTTCGGAGATCACGCGCGCGATCGAACGGCAGGTGCGGGCGCATTATTCCCTCCCGCCGGATGTAAAAGTGATGGTGGGGACACTCCGGCCGAGTGAGTTTGCGAACTACGACGCGCTGACGGTTACCTTTGCCAGTCCCGATAAGAAACAGGACTTCGAATTTCTGCTCTCGCGCGACCACAAGACGCTGATGCGGATCACCAAGTTCGATCTGAGCAGCGATCCTTATGCCGAGATCATGAAGAAGATTGACGTCACTGGGCGGCCGACGCGCGGCAACAAAGATGCCAAGGTGACGGTGATCAACTACGACGATTTCGAGTGCCCGTTCTGCTCCGGCATGCACGCGACACTTTTCCCCGGGATCTTCAAGGAATACGGCGATCGCGTGCTTTTCATCTACAAGGATTACCCGCTCGAAGAAATTCATCCCTGGGCTGTGCATGCGGCGGTGAATGCCAATTGCCTGGGCGCGCAAAACGTCGATGCCTACTGGGACTACGCCGATTACCTGCACGGCAATCAGGACGCGATCAAAGCCAAAGGCCACGATGGTTGGAATGGGGAACTCGATAAGCTGGCCACGCTGCAGGCGCAGAAACACAATCTCGACGTTGCGAAATTGCAGGCATGCGTCAAAGCCCAGGATGAAAAGGCGGTGCGCGCCTCGATGCACGAGGGCGACGCTGTCGGAGTGGACGCAACTCCGACGATGTTTGTGAACGGACAGAAACTGGATGGAGCTGTGCCCGTGGATGAAGTGCGGTTGGCGCTCGATCGAGCGTTGAAGGATGCCGGCGTCGCGCCTCCGGAGCACAAGCCGGCCGCGGCGGAAACAAAAACTCCGCCGGCCGCGCCCACGAAGTAAGTGAATTTATGATTTGTAATTTGCGATTTGTGATTGAAAATCCGTCGGTCGCGGGATCGAGATTACCAATTACAAATTGCCAATTACAAATTCCACGCCGTCATGGCGGAGGGAGGAACTTGAAAAATCGTAACTGCTTGGTTCGGGCGGGCCTCGTAATGGTCAGCGCATTTCTTTTGATGGGGCTGTTGGCTTGCAATCGCAACAGCAGCGGCGGCGACGTCATGGCCTCGGTCAACGGGCGAAAGATTTATCGCAGCGAGGTCGACAAATATTACGCCAACCAGACGGCGGGCTCCGATCAGCAGCCGACGGGCGAGCAGGCGGTAAGCCTGCGGCTGAGCATTCTGAATGAACTCGTTGAAACGGAAATTCTAATGCAGCGCGCGGAGAAACTCGGGCTGCTGGCGACGGACGAAGAAGTGGACCGCAAGCTGAACGAAATCAAGTCGCCCTACACCGCCGAGGAGTTTAACAAACGCATGCAGGACAAGAAGATCACGCTCGATGACTTCAAGCGCGACCTGCGGCGCTCGCTTACCCGCGAAAAGGTATTGAACAAGGAAATCACCTCGCACATCAACATCACCGACCAGGACGTTTCCGGCTACTACAACGAGCACAAGGCCGAGTTCAACCTGATCGAAGCGCAGTATCACTTGGCCAAAATCGTGGTTTCAGGAGTGGGCAACGCCCAGGTACACAACCTGCAGAACAGCAAGGCGCAGAACGATGCCGATGCGCGCAAGAAAATCCAGATGATCGCCAACCGCCTCGACAGTGGCGACGACTTCGCTACGCTGGCTATGAATTATTCCGAGGACCCGGATACCAGCAATAATGGCGGGGATTTGGGAATGGCTCCCGAATCCCAACTCACGAAGAACCCCGATCCGACAACTCGCGAAGTGGCCGCAGCGGTGATGAAGCTCAAACCGGGCCAATATTCGCCCGTGATCCCGCTGCTCAACCCAACCAATCATCAGACCTTCGCTTACATCATCGTGAAACTGATCTCGAAAGAGCCGGCGGGCCAGAGGGACTTGAACGATCCGCGGGTGCAGCAGGCCATTCGCCAGCAATTGCGCGATCGCCGCGAGCAGTTGTTGAAAGCGGCGTACTACGAGACCCTCCGTGACGACGCCAAAGTCACGAACTACTATGCGGAGGAAGTGCTGAAGAATTTGGGAAACGCGAAGTAGGACCTGGGGTTTGTATCAGGGCATCGCTTTAGCGATGCCGCACGCTCTCCAAAATCGAATGCCCCTTTAGGGGCTGGGCATGACCGCCGCCCTACCCTTCCAGCTTCTTGGTCAAGACTTCGTTCACCAACTGCGGATTGGCTTGACCCTTCGAGGCCTTCATCACCTGGCCGACGAAGAATCCGATCATGGTTTTCTTGCCCGCGCGATATTGCTCCACCTGCTTGGGATTCGCTGCGATCAGCTCATCGGCGAGCTTCTCCAGTGTCGACGTATCGCGCGACTGCTCGGGACGCCCCTGGGCTTCGTAAACGGCAGGGAAGTCCTGCTTGCGCTCGAAGCACAGGTCGTAAAGATCTTTCAGCATCTTGCCCGAAATTGCGCCCGACTCGACCAAGTCGGCCGACACCGTAACCCCGGCCATCGAAATGGGCGACTGCTCGAGTTCGAGACCCTGCGCTTTGAGGCGTCCCAGTAATTCGCTCTGCACCAGGTTGGCGACGCGCTTGGGATTTTTCGCGGTGCGGGCCGCGGACTCGAATTGATCGGCCATGGCTCGCGTCAACGTCAGCGTGTGGGCGTCGCCGGCGGTGATGCCATAGTCGTTCATCATGCGCTGGCGGCGCGCCTCCGGAAGTTCGGGCAGGCTGGCGCGGATTGCGGCTTGCCATTTTTCATCGACCACCAGGGGAAGTAAATCGGGCTCGGGAAAATAACGGTAGTCGTGCGCCTGCTCTTTCGAACGCATGCCGTAAGTTTTGCCCTCGTTGGCGTTGTAGAGACGCGATTCCTGGGTGATCTTACCGCCGGATTCCAGGACCTCGATTTGCCGCTCGATCTCATATTCGAGCGCCTGTTTGACGAAGCGGAACGAGTTGACGTTCTTGATCTCGGTCTTGGTGCCGAATTCCTTTTGTCCGCGAGGGCGCACGCTGATGTTGGCGTCGCAGCGCAGCGAACCTTCCTCCATGTTGCAGTCGCTGACGCCGGTGTAGAGAATGATTTCCTTGAGCCGCGTGAGGTACTCGTGAGCTTCCTCCGGCGACCGCATGTCGGGTTCGCTAACGATCTCGGCGAGAGGCACGCCGGTGCGGTTCAAATCGATGGCAGTCTTATGAGCAGAGTCGGCGAAGCCCTCGTGCAGGCTCTTGCCCGCGTCTTCTTCGAGGTGAAGCCGGGTGATGCCGATCTTCTTTTTGCCGCCGTGCGTTTTACTTTCGCTCAGGTCGATCTCGATGAATCCGAACTCAGCCAGTGGCTTGTCGTACTGCGAGATCTGGTAACCCTTCGGCAGGTCGGGATAAAAATAGTTCTTTCGCGCGAAGATGGAAACTAGGTTGATGCGGCACTCCAACGCCATTGCCGCGAGCGCCGCGAATTCCACGGCCTTGCGGTTCAGCACCGGCAAAGCTCCGGGAAGTCCCAGACAGACGGGGCACACATTGGTGTTCGGCGGATCGCCAAAACGAGTCGAGCATGAGCAAAAGATTTTCGACGCGGTCAGGAGCTGTACGTGGACTTCGAGTCCGATGACCGGCTCGTATTTCGCGAGTAAGTCCTCGGAGAGGGCTGGAGTGGTCACCATAGCAAGAGATTATAGCTGGACCCTTGGACTGGGTTCAGGGCGGACGGGTGAGGGCGCCCGTCGCTCCATCGTTCGACTGCTACGGTTGCTTAGTTTCCGGCGCGCTCAAGTATTTTTCCATCGGGATTTCAAAATACATCAGCTCATTGCCCTTCGCGTCGCGCACTCCCATGAGATAGAAACTCGCGCCAGCCAAGGGATTCGAGATGTCCAGGATATCGAAAAACAGAAAACCACGCGCCGTGGAGTGCGGTTCGACGGCCCTGGCGCCAAACTGAGCCTGCTCGATTTCGTCCCAGGTCTTGCGGCTGACGCCGCCTTTGACCTCTTTCTTGGGCAGCGGAATCGGCAGCGGCATCCGATTCGCCCCGTCATTCCGCGAAGGACGCGAGAGCCGGCGCACCACCTCGTCCGTGGTCGAGGGCAGCAGCTTGCTGCGATCTTTGGTATTCAACTGGGCCTTCATGCCGACGAGAGAGACCGGCTGATCGCCGTCATTCGTGATGACGAAGAAGACCGGCATGTAACCGTTGTTACGGTAGTTGACGCTGAAGATCGAAGCCTTGTCCTCCACGTCGTAGGGATCGACTGCGACCACAACTTTCTCCATGGGGTGGTCGTCGTGCGCCGGGTAGGTGCGGGCGGGCTGTGCTGCGGGCATCACAAACTCTTTTGCCGCAACCGCGCACAGGCAGCCCAGCAGCACGAAAGCGCAGACTGCCACGAAATGCGGTGTTCGCTTCATCGGCGCGGGCGGCGATTTTTGCACACCTGCATTATGCATACGTGAATTATAGGAGATGGCCGCGAGCTGCGAGCCAGCGATTCGGCCCAGCTCGCAGCTCGAAGCCGGTCATGGGTAGGATGCCACCGATGCGAGCGATGCTGTATGCCGGCGATCGACTATCGGATTTCGGCTCGCCATTTAGAATGGGACTTCTTTCATGTACGCGCTCTACAGTGCGCTGCTCGCTTCTTGTCTGCTGCTGACGCTGCCCTACTGGCTGCTGCAAATGCTGCGGCATGGCAAGTATCGGGCAGGGTTGCGGCAGAGGTTCGGCGCCGTTCCGCCCGCTTTCACTGGCCGTGGCGAGAAAGGCGCCATCTGGATTCATGCGGTTTCGGTGGGCGAGGTGGTGGCATCGAGCGCAGTCGTCACGGCGCTGCGGCAGAAATTTCCGTCTCATCGCGTGGTGATTTCCACGACTACCAGCACGGGGCAGAAACTCGCCGCGCTGCGGTTCGGTGCGGAGAACGTGTTTTACTTTCCTCTGGACTTCGCCTTCGCCATCCGTCCCTACCTTGATGCTTTGCGTCCGGAACTCGTGGTTGTTGCCGAAACCGAGTTCTGGCCGAATTTTCTCCGGCTGGCGAAGCGCAGCGGGGCTCGCATCGCGGTGATCAACTGCCGCATTTCCGACCGCTCGTTTCCCAGCTACAAGCGGTTTCGCTCCTGGCTTCCGAAATTGCTGGAGATGACGCTGGATAACGTCGATATTTTTTTGGCTCAGACCGAAGAAGACCGGCAGCGGCTCATGGAAATTGGCGTGGCCGAAGCGAAGATCACCGTGGCTGGCAATCTGAAATTCGATGTGGCGCCACCGCCAGCGCCGAAGATCGTTGCGAGTCTTCGTGAGAGCTTCAGCCACTCGGGAGCGGGGCCGATTCTGGTGTGTGGCAGTACGCTCGAAGACGAAGAAGGCTCGCTGCTTTCGGCGTTTCACAACATCCTGGCCAACCATCCGAAGGCGGTGATGATTCTTGCCCCGCGGCATCCCGAGCGCTTTGGGGAGGTTGGCGAGCTCGTCGAGAAGCTTGGCTTCCGAATGTGGCGGCGCTCGCTGTGGAGCGGCGAATTGCTTGCTGGTGGCGTGTTTCTAGTCGACAGCATCGGGGAGTTGGCTGCGCTCTATTCACTGGCTACGGTCGCGTTCGTCGGCGGAAGTCTCGTGCCGCGCGGCGGTCACAACATTCTTGAGCCCGCACTTTATGGCGTTGCCATCGTCACCGGCAACCACTACGAGAATTTTCGCGACGTCGTGAATTTCTTTGCCAGCCGCAATGCGGTGCGCATCGTTGGGGTGGCGGAGTTGCCGCTGGTCTTCATGGAACTGATCGAAAACGGCGGCGAACGAACGACGCTTGGGCGGAACGCACTGGCGGCGCTCGAATCGCAGCGCGGGGCTACGGACAGGACGGTCACGGCGCTGCTGCGATTGATGGGCGCTTCATCATTGAACGCTGAAACGGCGAGCGAGCCGCCTTCTGGCGAGGGCTCGGCATGAATCCGCTTCCCGGAATTTACGGTGCTGCGACCGCTCTGCGAAACACGCTTTACGATCGCGGGGTGCTGTCTTCGCGGCGGCTGGAGCAACCGGTGATGAGCATCGGAAATTTGTCGGTGGGTGGTTCGGGCAAGACTCCGTTCGTGATCGCGCTGGGCGAACTGCTGCAGGCGCGCCGCATTCCCTTCGATGTGCTCTCGCGCGGATATGGCCGCAAAACTCGGGGCGTTTTCGTAGTAGAGCCCGATGGCAGCGCCGCCGACTTCGGCGATGAGCCGCTGCTGATCGCGCGGCGGCTGGGAGTTCCGGTGATCGTCGGGGAAAGCCGCTATGAGGCGGGGCGAGTCGGCGAGCGGAAATTCCTGCCGCAATTGCACATCCTCGACGACGGCTTCCAGCATCGTTCTCTGGCGCGCGACTTCGACATCGTGCTGATGACAGAGCACGACGTCGACGACCGGTTGTTACCTTTGGGACGCCTGCGCGAACCGCTGTCGTCGCTCGTTCGCGCGGATGCAGTCGTGCTGCCCGCGGGATTGGCAGCGGATCACCCGGCGCTGAGGCAAAAGCCGGTCTGGCGAATCGAGCGCGCGCTCGTTCTCCCGAACCTGCCTTCCGCGCCGATTGTGTTCTGTGGTATCGGGAAGCCGCAGCAATTTTTCGCCCAAGTACGCGCCGCCGGGATTACGCCTGCGGCGGAGATTGAATTTCGCGACCACCATGCCTATGACAAAAGAGACATTGGGCGACTGCTGGCCATGCGCGGCAAGCTTGGCGCGGGCGGCTTCTTAACCACAGAAAAAGATGCGGTCAATCTGGGAACATTGCAGGCGGAGCTCAAGCCGTTCGCGATCGCCGCGCTCCGCCTTACGCTTGACCATCCTACTAGCGTTGTGGATGCCATTTTGGCGAGGATCGCGGAAACGACGGCCCGCTCGTGAGAAAATCTAAGGTTGCAGCAAATGGTCCGGCATATTGATGACAAAACATATTAAAGAAAACGACCGGCTGCGGAAGATCGTCGAATCTTTCCCCAAGCTCACCATCACCGTACTCGCGGATCTGGTGGCCGACGAGTTCGTGTTCGGCGAAATTTCGCGGGTCTCGCGCGAAGCGCCCGTGCTGATCTTGAAGCACCGCGATCGCACGGTGGTTCCTGGCGGCGGCGCGAATGCCATCTACAACCTTGCCGACCTCGGAGTGAACGTCTTGCCGGTTGGGGTGGTGGGCGACGACGAACCGGGAAAGCTGCTGCTGCGCGCCTTCCGGCACAAACGCATCCCGGTCAGCGGTGTGTTCAAAGACAAGGACTACAGCACGGTGACCAAGACGCGCATCCTAGCGGGATTCGCGCACACGGCGGGACAGCAGGTGGTGCGGCTTGACCGCGAGCCGTCCGAGGGCCCGAATTCGCATCTGCGCCGCGAACTGGTGCTGGCCGCGCGCGAATACACGCGGGCATCCGATGCGTTGCTGGTTTCCGACTACGGATACGGCGCGGCAACGCCGACTTTGCTGAATGTGATTCGTGAGAAGCGCGGGATCGACAAGGTTCCCATAACGCTCGACTCACGCTATCGCATGCTCGAATTTTCCGGCATCACGGCGGCAACGCCGAATGAGTCTGAGGTGGAAGCGGCTCTCAGCATCCGCATCGGCAACGACTGGGAGCGCCTGCTGGCTGCCGGAGAACAGATCGCGGGCGCAATGAGTCTGGAATCGCTCGTGATCACGCGCGGCAAGGATGGCATGGTGGTTTTCCCGCGACGGCACAAGCCGGTGGATGTTCCGATCTATGGCAGCGATGAAGTCACGGACGTAACCGGCGCTGGCGATACCGTCATCGCGACTTTCACCGCTGCCCTGGCTGCGGGCGCAAGCGCCGAAGAGGCCGCCCACCTGGCGAACTACGCGGGCGGCATTGTGGTAATGAAGCGCGGGACAGCCACGGTCAGCGGCGAGGAATTGCTGGAGGCGCTCCAAAAGGCGCCGCCGGTAGCTCGCGAACATTAGAGTAGCGCAGCGCGAGCAAATCTACGCTGTCATCCTGAGCGAAGCGAAGGACCTATGCATTCCGGCAGCGCAAGCAAAATACATAGGTCTTTCGCTTCGCTCAAGATGACAATCCATACCTTGGTTCCAAATTGACGGGGTACGACACTGGCTGAGGCATCAACACGAGATCAATTGAGCCCATCACTCCATCAGAAAATTGTTTCACGCGACGAACTGCAGCAGCTTGTAGCGGATTGGCGGCGCGCCGGCGAGCGCGTCACGCTGGCCAACGGATGTTTCGATGTGCTGCATGTCGGACATGTACGTTACCTGCGCGCTGCGCGGGAACTCGGCGGCAAACTGATTGTCGCGGTGAATTCCGACGCTTCCGCGCGTGCGCTGAAGGGCGAAGGGCGTCCCGCAATGCCAGCCGAAGAACGCGCGGAGATTCTGGCGTCGCTGGCGGATGTGGATGCCGTCGTTATTTTTTCGGAAAACGACGTGCGCGCCATCATTCGCGAAATTCGTCCTGATTTCCATGCCAAGGGCACCGACTACACGGTGGAGAGCGTCCCCGAGCGCGCGGAGGTCGAAGCCTGTGGAGGCCGAGTCGTGATCGTGGGCGATCCGAAGAATCACTCGGCCACCGAGATCATTCAGTCGCGCTCGCGGCTGGGGCGGCGAAAATCATGAGACAGCGCGGGTTGCGACAAGGCGGGCTGCGACAAAAAAGATGACCGACTCTTTTGCTCTCACCGCCGGCACTCCGCGATTCGACAGCCTGCTCATCGTTCGCCTCAGTGCCATGGGCGACATCATTCACACGTTGCCTGCCGCCGCCGCGCTGCGCCAGGCTTTTCCTCACGTCACTTTGGGATGGCTGGTCGAAGAGCGCTGGGCGGAACTGCTCTGCACGCTGCGCTATCCGCGGTCGGGACGGCGCTCTGCGCAGCGGCCGCTGGCCGACCGCGTGCATTCCGTCAACACGGCGGAATGGCGTCACGCGGCGTTCTCGTTCAATACCTGGCAGCAGATGGCGGCGGGCTTGAGCGAATTGCGCGGGATTCGATACGGCGCGGCCATTGATTTTCAGGGCGCGATCCGCTCGGCGTTGCTGGCTCGCTGGTCGGGCGCACCTATGGTTTATGGAAGCGCACAACCGCGCGAAAATGCTGCCAGCATGTTTTACACACGAAAAGTACTTTTAAACACGAACGGCACTCATGTGATTGAACAGGCGCTTGAGTTGGCGGAAGCGGTCATTCGAACTGCGGGCTTTTTGTCCAATAGCCTTCCAACGGCGGCGATGGAAGCTCCGGTGGAGTTCCCGGTGGACCCGGATGCAGAGGGAAGAATTGCCGGCCTTACGGCGGATGGGAACGGCTTCGCGATTCTCAATCCCGGCGCGGGCTGGGGAGCGAAGAGATGGCCGGCCGAGCGTTACGGACAGGTTGCGAAGGAACTTGCAAAAGATGGATTGTGTTCGCTCGTAAACTACGGGCCGGGCGAGGAAGAGCTGGCCGTGGCCGTGGAAGCCGCCAGTGAAGGGACGGCGCGAAAAATTTGCTGCTCGGTTTCTGAGTTGATCGCGCTCGCGCGCCGGGCTCGTCTTCTCATCGGCGGCGACACCGGACCGATGCACCTGGCGGCCGCTTTGAGAATTCCGGTGGTGGCAATTTTTGGTCCGACAAATCCGTCGCGCAACGGGCCGTTCGGGACGCGATCGGCGGTGCTGCGAAGTGCGAGCAGTGTGACCGATCACACTCGACGCCGCGAGCCGGAACAGGGATTGCTCGAGATCACCGTCGCTGAAGTTGTCGGGGCGACTCGGAAGTTGCTGCAGAGTCGCGCCGCAGAACGTCATATTGCGGAACCTTATCTTCCAGAATCAAGATCTACCAAAATCAAGTGAGTGACGTTTCACAATCCGGATCGCAATCCGCGTCGACCGCGGGAGACACCTGGTCGCGCGTGGCCCGTCGCATCCGCGTGCCTCTGGGATTTATTTTTGCGGTTGTCTTCGTGCTGCTGGCGCGGCCGACAAGGACTTCTCTGATTGCGGGCGCGCTGGTGCTGCTTCCGGGGCTGGTCTTGCGCGGACTGGCTTCGGGCCATGTGCAAAAAGACAAGCAGCTTACCACCAGCGGTCCCTACGCTTACACTCGCAACCCTTTGTACCTCGGCTCGCTGATGCTGGCCGCCGGATTTGCCATCGCGGCGCGCAGTTGGTGGATCGTCGCGATCATGCTCGCGATGTTCGCTGTGATTTATGTTCCGGTGATTGCCGGCGAAGAGCGCTACCTGCGCCGGACGTTTCCCGGCTACGACGACTATGCCCGCCACGTGCCGCGGATGCTGCCGCGGCTGACGCGCTACGGCAGCCAGCAGAGTGCGTACTCTTCCGCACGCTACTGGAAGCACCGCGAGTACGAGGCCAGCATTGGCTGCGTGGTCGTGCTGGCCGTGCTCGTCGCCAAGCTGGTGTGGTAGTCTGCCGGGGAGCATGAGCCGATTGCCTCAGGGTTTGAAAAGTCGCCGCAGGAACTGGGTCGTCCCTCCGGGACTGCGCCGGTTTTTCCGAGCCCACCCCGCGCTGAAGCGCGGGGCTAAGGTAGCTCGCCCCTGCCGGGGCTGGATTCTTGCGCCAGGCGCGGCGATCTACGGTTCAGTGCTCGGCTGCATGATCTTGCTGGTCGCGGCCATGTTGTGCGCGCAACAGAGGCCGCCCACGGCAACCATCGGCCCGGCTCCGGTGCAGATCGCGCCGCCACGTCCCAACTATCCTTTCCCCGATGGACGAAGCCTCGTTTATTCGGTGGAGTGGCATTTGATTCCCGCCGGAACCGCCATCGTGAGAATGGATGTTGCCGGGAACGAACGCAAAGTCACGGCGTCCGCTGAATCTTCGGGAGCTGTCAACGTCATCTTTCCGGTGCACGACCACTTCGAATCGCGCTTCGAGCCGCGGACGTTCTGCTCGCTCTCCATCTTCAAGCACAGCGAGGAGGGCTCGCACAAACGCGAGACTTCGATCCGCTTCGATTACGCGCATAAGAAAAGCACGCTCGATGAAAAGAATTTGAAGACTGGCGAGACCAAGCACGTCGAAAACGATCTTGCCGCTTGCGCCACCGACGTCATCACCGGCTTTTACTACTTGCAGTCGATGCCGCTGCAGCTCGGTGAAAGATACGAATTCCCGATCAGTGACGGGAAGACGACGATCGTCCGCGCCAGCGTGGACAAGCGCGAGCCTATCAAAGTGCCGGCCGGAACATTTTCGACAGTACAGGTGACAGCCGAAGCCATCTCCGGGCCGCTGCAGTCCAAGGGCAAGGTGTGGGTATGGTATTCGGAGGATGGGGGCCACACGCCGGTGCAGATGCGGGTCAAGCTGGGATGGGGCACGCTGGTGTTTCGGCTGCAGCGGATCGAGAAGTAAATCCTGCAGCGGGACAATTCATGTTCCTCAACTTCCGGGGAAATCCCCAGCTTCACGCGGCGTTGGAATCCCACCCTAACGTCGAAAGGCACGACGTTAGGATGGGGCACCCGGCTTCAGTTGTACGGGCATGGGCACCCGTCTCTCCATCGATAGTCTCTACTGCAGCCGGAAGCGCTCGTTGATCAGGCGCTGCAGGCGCGGGCGGTAGATGATGTCATAGGTGAGCTCTTTGCCGGGAAACATGCTTAGGGCGGCGCGGCGGGCATTGGCGGCCATGTCCGCGGCCTCTTCCAGTGTCAGGCCGGGATCCTGGCCGATCACCGACATGACCATGCTCATCATCATCTGCAGGCGCCGCAGTCTTCGGGCCTCGTCTTCGTCCATGCGGTCGACCCCCGGCTTTTTCTATAGATGTTGACTGCGGCCCCGGCGTTGCGCCCCAGCCGCCATTGTGTCAGCTTCCGCTTGCGAATCAAGCTTCCGTTGGGCGTACACCTTTATGATCGGCAAGACAGAGAGATGGGGACTGCCGTACTCTGTTAGGAGACCGTTTACGGAGGACGCATGCCAGAGCCGACTAACCTTTCGCCGCAACCCGAGCCCGATGAGAAACTCGTCAAGGTTTTCGACGCCGAGCAGGAAAGCGAAGCCCTCGTTGTGAAGGGCTTGCTCGAATCCGCGGGCATCGAATCGGACTTAAAATCCATTGACGCGGTTCAGGACGCGTTTCCCGGCGTCGGTGGAACGGTCATCCTGGTGCGCGAGGAAGACGCGCCCGAGGCGGAAAAGATTATCGCGGCGTATCGTAAGTTGCCGCCGCTCGACGACGAGACGGCCGACATCAGTGGGTGAGAATAAGGCCAGGTTTCAAAGTTTCAACGTTGCCTTCTGATGTTCAGACATTGAAACTCTGAAACCTTGAAACTTTGAAACCTGGCCTTATTTCAGTGGAGAAGCGCCACGTCCGGAGTCACGGACTTGCCGTCGAGGTAAAAACTGATAGCGCCCTCCTCGTCGGTGCGGTAGGTTTTCACGCCAGCTTGCTGCAGCCGTTCCAGGACCTCGCGCCGGGGATGTCCATACACATTTCGCGCACCAACGGAAATAACAGCGTAGCGCGGATGAACAGTCGCTAGCAGATCGGCGGAGGTTCCACTGGCGCTGCCGTGATGGGCCACCTTCAGCAGCATCGCCTCGGGATGCTCTTCGACGACGCGCCGTTCGGCTGGACGCTCCGCGTCTCCCTCTAGTAAAGCGGTGGTGCCGCCGAACTTGGCCGTAAACACAAGGCAATCGTCATTCGGGCGCATCGAGCCGGTAATTTGGTCGCGTCCGGGAGCGAGCATCTGGAAATGCGCTCCACCGTAATCGAATTGATCGCCTTCTTGTTTTACCGACACATTCATTCCCGCGCGCTGGGCTTGGGCAACGATTGGCGCCAGTTCGCCCGCCGGTTTGTCGATGCTGATCCAGAGTTCTCGCGGGTGGAAATTTGCAATCACCGCGGGCATTCCACCGAGGTGGTCGGCATGAGGATGGGTGATGGCGACCACGTCGAGACGATCGATACCGCGATTCCAAAGATACGAAGACACCACCTGCTCGCCGAGATCGAAATCGGAATGCATCCACTGGGGAATGCCTCCGGCATCGATGAGGATGGCGCGGCCCTCGGGCGTGAGCAGCAGAATCGAATCGCCTTGTCCGACGTCGATGGTAGTCATTTCCATCACGCCGGCGTGAAGGTGAGGGCGCGACGGGACAAACGCGATCCATCCGGCAACGGCGAACAACAACGCCACGGAAGCGAACGCGGCCCAGCGCGCGCGACGGATCTGCGCCGCCAGCATCGCGAGCGCCAGCGCTGCGATTGAAGCCAAGATCATCGCGAGCGTGGGCATGGCTACACGCAGATCGGCGATCGAGGTCCCGATTCGTTGGGCGCCGCCGAGCCAGTGCACCGTTCCCGCAATCCCTTCGAGCGCGAAGCCGGAGATCCAAACCGCGGGTTTGGCCAGAACTGTCGAGATGTATCCCAAGCCGACGGCGGCGGCGGCAGCGGGCATCAGCACCTGGGTGAGCGGAATCACCGCCATGTTGGCCGGCATTCCCATGGTGGTGGCGCGATGAAAGTGATACGCCATGAGCAGCGCCAGTCCCGCCTGCATCAGCGCCGAGATGAAGATCAATTCGCCCACGCCGATGGCTGCCCGCATGAAGATCGCGGGCAGCGCCAGGCTGAGGCGGTCGCCGACGAATCTTTTCAGCCGCCCTGCGATCAACCGCAGGTCGAGCCGGAACTGCGCCACCTTGGGAGCTAAGTGCAAATCGTAGCTGGCAGCTTGCAACAGGCGCAGACCGCGCGCGTAGGGCAGCGTTGTCCGTTCGAGAATGGGAGAGCCGATGCCGGCGATGATGAAGACAGCGAGAAACGTGAGCTGAAAACTGGCGCCAAACAGGGCATGCGGATCGACGATCAGAACTCCCAGCGCGGCGGCTCCAATGGCGTTCATCATGTTGCGTTCGCGATAGAGCAGACGCGCGCCTAGGTATGTTGCCAGCATCAACGCGGCGCGCCATACCGGCGGGCCGACGCCGACTACGAATGCGTATGCGAACGAGACCACGACCGTGGTGAGGGCGGCCAGCGCGGGATCGACGCGAAACTGGCGCAGCGTCCAAAAAATGGCGAACGCCAGGATGCTCAAGTTCATCCCGGAAACTACCAGCACGTGATACGTGCCCGAGCGCTGGTACTCGGTGCGGGTCGCATTGCGCAGGAACGATTCTTCGCCGAGCACCATGGCGTCCATGAGCGAGGCCTGCGACGCGGGCCATAATTGGTGAATCTTGGCCACGATGCTGGCATGAACGCGCGTCCGCCAGAGTTGAATGCGGCTGCCGGAAAATCCGGGAAGTCGCGAAATGTCCGTTGCCTCGGCCGAGCCGAGCACGCTGATGCCGTTGTCGCGGAGATAGCCTTCATAATCGAAGGCTCCGGGATTGCGGTAATTGCGCGCGGGGTGCAACTTGGCGAGAATCTGAAGGCGCGTGCCGTAGGTCAGAGGGATCGGGTGATCGGGTGATCGGGTGATCGGGTCATTGAGATCCAAATGCCCTTGACCTTCGATCACCCGATGGCCCGATGGCCCGATCACCCGATTTTCCGATGACCCGATGGCCCGATCCTCCACCGTCTTGTAAATCGTCAGCCGCACTCCGGCTCGCACCGGCCAGCTTTCACCTTGGCTCGCGATCTCTTCGGTCTCCACATCAATCGATTCACGAATCGAGCGCGGCCCTGCGGACCGCGAGTAGCCCTCACGCATCACATGCGCTGTAAGAGTTACTTCACGGCCATCGGCGAGGGTGAGAATTCGAGCGTCATCCTGCAGTGCGTGCGGCGGCTGACCGCGAACCTGAATCAGAAAAGCGCCTAGAAGAAACCACGCGCCCAAAGCGAGCGCCTTGGCCAGCCAGGCTCGTTTGGGAAGAAACCATGATGCCGCAAAAGTGAAGACGACTAAGGCGATCACCCACCACGACGGTGGACGCCAGGCGCGGACACCCGTCCACAGACCGAGCGAAAATACCAAGGCGGCCCAGAACAACGGCTGCCGTGGCGGCTTGAGGGTGCGCATCATCTTTTAGCCCGATGAGGTCGCTGCTAAAAAGGAAAGGGTACGACTTCGTTCGTGCCCTTCCCTTATCGCGGGGCATGGTTCGTTATTGCTTGGTGCCAGAGAACGTGCCGCTCAACCCTGTACAAATGGGAGTGTCGGGATTGCACGTCCATGTACCCGTGATTGTTCCGTTAGTTAGTGTGCCGATGCCATTGGCCACAGCAATAGCGCCGAATTGATCAGCTTCAACAAAGAGTAAATCCACTGTTGCCGACCCATTGCCTGGAATTGGGTTGTACGGAACGCCCGCTAAGAGTCCCTGTGGGGGGTAGAAGAAATTGCCCGTCCCAGAGATTGTGCCCTGCCCTGTGTTGTCGTCGGCGATAAAGCAGGACGGTCCCTGAACCGTGAAGGTGCCAACCGGAGTTGACACGCTGCACGCGCTGGAGACTAGGGAGACTTGCAAAGTGTTGTTGCTCCCCTCGGATTCCGTTGTAACGATAGACCAGCTACCGGGGATGGATGTGTTTGACTTGCCGGAACTGCACCCGATAGAGAGAGCCATCAGGAGAACAATAATCCACATCGAAATTGACCTCATAAGTTTCATCACTTTCCCGCAAAAGTGCAATTTTTTAGGATGTTTACCCGAAAAAATGGATACTCCCAAGCTTCGCTTTGGCAGCAGGACGAGTGGGCCCCGGCGCGCATGTCGCTGGCGCCAAGGCCCTCGGCCAACCCACCCGTCTTCCAGGAGGAACTGGGCGACGTGAAAGCGGTCAGCGCGCCAGCAGCATCACCGATTCGATGTGGAACGTCTCCGGAAAGAGATCGAATAAGTGTGCTTCCTCGATGTGGTATCCAGCCGCCAGCAGGGGGGCGACATCCCTGGCCAGCGTCGCCGGATCGCACGAAACATATCGGACACGGGGCGCTCCGAGTTCCACCAGAGAGCGAATAACCGCCTTGCCGGCCCCGGTGCGGGGAGGGTCCAGGACGACCAGGTCAGGCCTTTTTCGCACCGGCCGGTTTCTCAGGTAATCCTCGGTTCGCGCCCCGGCCGCTTTCACGTTCGCAGGGACATTCTGCACGAAGTCGCCATACGATGTCTGTGACGCCTCTACACCAAATATGTGATGAAAGTTTTGCGCCAGCGTGGCCGAAAACAATCCCACCCCCGCGTACAAGTCGAGTGCGACTTCGCCGCTGGCATTGCCGGTCACGACCGAAACCAGGTCGTCGATCAGATGACGGTTCACCTGGAAAAAGGCTCCCGCGCTGACTTGGAACTCCGCGTGCTTCGTGCGATAGCGAAGTGCCTTCATGCCGGATTGCGCGATGGTTTTCGAGTCCATGGGCGCGTCATCGTCTTCTGTTCTTCGCCGCGAAGAGAAAAACGTCATGCCGCTGATTTCCGGCAACTCGCGCCCAAGCGCCTCCGCCCAGCGCAGCAGATCTCTCCTGTCAGCCTCGCGCTCGCAGAATGCCCAGGCGAGCAAACGCTCATCGGCGGCGTCCACGAACAGTTCAATCTCTTCCACTGCCGACGGGCAATTCAATCCGCCGAGCTCAAGCAGACGCGCCATCACGCGATTGAGCAGCGGCGAGCTGATGGGACACTCGCGCACCGGCAGAAATTCGTGCGAGCCAACGCGGAAGTATCCCAGCGCAAACCCGGGGTCCCCAGACCGCGCGCTTTTCGCGGGCTGGGGTGGAAATCCGGGGTCCCCAGACCGTGCGCTTTTCGCAGGCTGGGGTGGAAACTCCGGTGCAGTTCGCACCTGCAGGCGCGTGCGATTGCGGTAGTGCCAGGGAGGAGAGACATGCAGGCGAAGGTCGAATTGCAGCTCGATCTTCGCGATCCGCTGCAACGTCTCGCGCAGAATCGCGGCCTTGAAATCGATTTGCCGGTCGTAAGGGATGTGCTGGTAATGGCATCCGCCGCATTGGCGGAAGTACGGGCAGCGTGCTTCGATGCGATCGGACGACGCTTCGGTCAGCTGCGTGACCGAGCCGCGCGCGAAGCCAGGCTTCTCTTGCCGTATCTCGGCCTCGACTTTTTCACCCGGCAGCACAAACGGCACAAACACCGCCATGCTGCGTCCGTCCGCGCCGGCTGGCGTGCGGGCTAGGCCGTCACCGCCGTAGATCAGTTTTTCTATGGAAAGCAGCAAGTACGTTTCCGTCTAGCACGGGCTCTCTGTGTCTTGGCCCGCGAATTTGCTGGGTATGTCTTGTCATCTTGAGCGAAGCGAAAGACCTATGCATTTGCTCGCGGCGCTGGAATGCATAGGTCCTTCGCTTCGCTCAGGATGACAGCGCCAATTTATGTTCCTAACATCCGAAACACCACATCAGTGCATATAGAACAAGCTCAGCCGCGGTACTCCACAGCGCTCCAGCAGCCGCTTATGTATGTACTGCTTGTGCAGCGGTTCAACTTGCGCTGCCGTCATTTTGCGGCGGTAGGGAGCAAGATCCCGATCGGCTTCCGCGCGAACATTCACCAGATCTTCATCCGGGGTGGCGGCCATCAGCACCGCGAACAGCTTTTCCTCCAGCACGGTCAGTCGCCGCTCCAAATCTTCCAGGCGCGGCAGCTTCCCGCTGCTCTCGATGGCCTCGGCCATCTCACGCAGCGAGGCCGCTTCTTCCCGTGCCAGCGCTGCGGTCGCGAATCCCGCGCGCTCGGGCGGCTTCGCTTTCTCGAGCTTGCCGGCATTTTCTCGCAGAAACGCTGCAATCTGCGCCGCTTCGAATCCGGGATCGCGTTGAGTTTTTTCTTCGCTGGCCGCACCCACCGCCGCTTCCTTCATATCTTCGGCCGCAGCCAGTACGGCCTGCGAACAGTACGCCAGGCTATTCACCTTCTTCGATTTCGAGGGACGCTGATCGTACTTGTCGAACGCATCATCGATCCCGCGGAGCACGGCCTCCAGCGGCACGCCCGCGCTTTTCCAGGTCTCAATGAGGGCCCAATCCAGAGTTGACAGCAGCAGATGAGTGCCTCGTCGCCGCAGATAGTGCTCTTCGATTTCCGTGAAGTAATTGAAGTAATTTTCCACGACAGGTTTGTACAGAGGTCAAAGGTCAGAGGTCAGATTGCAGAGGTTAGAACCCAGGGTTTCACCTCTGCAATCTGACCTCTGATTTCTCACCTCGTTCTAGAAGCTTTCGGCGCGGCTTCGCGGCGGAAGGACTGGTTCCGATCCCAGATGATGCGCAACCCTTCGAGGGTCAAGAACTCGTCCACATCTTTAATGAAGTGCGAAGCGGTGCCAAAAAGCGACGCCAGTCCGCCGGTCGCAACCACGCGGGTTTCCGCGCCCAGTTCATCCACCAGCCGTTCCAGGACGCCGTCGAGCAAGCCCAGATAGCCGTAGTAAAGCCCGGATTGCAAACTGCCGACCGTGTTCGAACCAATCACCCGGGCGGGCTTGCGAATCTCCACCCGCGGCAGCCGGGCGGTGCGCTGAAAGAGCGCGTCCGCCGAAATTCCAATGCCCGGACAAATCACGCCGCCCAGGTACTCGCCCTTCTTCGAAACACAATCGAAGGTCGTTGCCGTGCCGAAGTCGACGATCACGCAGGGGCCGCCAAATTTCTCAAACGCCGCCACCGCATTCACGATCCGGTCCGCGCCCACTTCCGCGGGATTGTCGTACAGCACCGGCATGCCTGTTTTCACGCCGGGCTCAATGAACAGCGGCTTGGTATTGAAATAGCGCTCGCACACCTGCCGCAGCACGGGATCGAGCGGCGGCACCACCGACGAAACTACGATCCCGTGCACGCCAGAAACTTCCAGGTTGTCCATCGAGAAAAGGTTGCGGAAGATCACTCCGTATTCGTCGACGGTGCGGGTCAGGTGGGAGCCGACGCGCCAGTTCGCAACCAGCCGCTCATAACGAGGCGCGTCCGTGGTCACGTCCCCGCCCGCAAGGTGCGCCAGCCGCTCAAAAACGCCGAGCACCGTATTCGTGTTTCCGACATCGATGACGAGAAGCATATGTGTAATTTGTAATTTGTAATTGGAAAAGCCGCCGCTCCTAAATTACCAATTACAAATTACAAATTTTCAATGGCCGTCACCGTTCCACTCACCACCGTTCGCAACCCTTCCGCGGTCCTTATGCGCAAAAATCCACGCTCATCCAACCCTTCGGTAACACCGGCCAAGTTGCCATCATCGCCGATGGAAACTTTTCTGCCGCGCACCGACGAAGAATTCTCCTCGAACCGGCGAAGGATTGCATCTCGCGCTCCCGCATCCTCCACCAAACTTCGATACTCGCGGTCGAGCGATTTTAGCAAAGCGGCGCAGAGCTCCACGCGCGACCACTCCGTGCCTGTTTCGATGCGCAACGACGTCGCAATCTCGCGCAGCTCAGCCGGAAACTTGACCTGGTTCACATTGATGCCCGCGCCCACAACCAGGTGGCGCACTCGCGTTACCTCGGCATTCATCTCCGTGAGAATGCCGCAGAACTTCTTGCCGCCAAGCAGCAGGTCGTTCGGCCATTTCAGGTCCACCAAAAGCTGCGGCGCAATCTCCACCACCGCCGCGCGCACCGCGAGCCCCGCAGCCAACGAAAAAATCAGCGCATCCGACGGCGGCATCGCTGGACGCAGGATCACCGAACAGTAAACTCCCGTCGACCGCGCCGAATGCCAGCCGTGCGCGCCGCGTCCGCGCCCAGCCAGTTGTTCTTCGGCAAGAAATACGCTGCCTTCGGGGGCGCCCTCCGCCGCGGATTGCATGGCCTCCGAATTGGTCGAGCCGATCTTGTAATAGTGATGGATCTGCTTGGCATCGCCGAAGATCGTGCCCCTCAACAGCGGCGCCAACATCTCCGGCAGCAGCAAGTCTGGAACCGCGCGCAGCTGATAGCCGGTCGCCGGATGTCCGGCAACATCCACGCCCAGGCCGCGCAGTTGCTGAATCAGCCGCCAGACTTCCGACCGGCTGGTGCCGATCTCTTCGGCAATCTTGGTGCCGCTGACGACGACGGTGGCGTGGTCCATGAGCAGGCGGACGATGCGGCCCAAACGAGCGTCTGTCGCTTTGTGCACGGACGGCAAGCTGCGAGTTTTGGTGGAAGTAGAGATGGAGGGATTATAAACAGTCGCTGGTCGTTCGTCGTTAGTCGTTAGCCAAATCGAATTCCCGAATGATTCAGCCCAGCGAACGACCAGCGACGAACGACCAACGACAGGGGTCTACGCCGGCGTCACCCGCAAACTCATATCCACCGTCGAGGAATGCGTCAGCGCCCCGACGGAAATGAAATCGACTCCCGTCTCCGCATACGAGCGCACGTTTTCCAGATTGATTCCGCCGGCGCACTCCAGCGGAATGCGGCGCGTGTGGCGCGAACAGATCTCGACTCCTTTGCGCACATCCTCAACGCTTACATGGTCGAACAGGATCGCCTCGGCCCCGTTTTCGAGCGCCAGCTGCAGTTCCTCGAGCGACCGCACTTCAATCTCGACCGGCTGCCGGCCGCGCCGATTGTGGATGGCATGCTGCAGCGCCGGAATCGCGCCGCCGGCCAGCACAATGTGATTGCCCTTGATCAACACGCCGTCGGAGAGATCGAGCCGGTGATTCTGCCCGCCGCCGCAGCGCACCGCGTACTTGTCGATCACGCGCAGGCCTGGCGCCGTCTTGCGGGTATCGAGAATGCGCACGCGCGTGCCTTCGACCGCATCCACAAACTTGCGAGTGGTGGTCGCGATTCCGGCCATGCGCTGCAGAAAATTCAGGATCACGCGCTCGCACGACAGAAGCACCCGCGCGTTATGCTGGATGACCGCGATCTGCTGCCCCGGACGCAGGCGGATGCCGTCGAAAATCGAAGGATGGCTGGTCACTTCGTAATGCGAAGTGACCGCTCCGTCAAGCGCCGCATAGACGTCGAGAATCCGCGGCACACATCCGAGGCCGGCCAGAATGCACTCCTGCTTGGCGACAATCGTCGCCGAAGCGCGCTGGTTGGGATCGATGCAGGCGTAGCTGGTGGCGTCGCTCGTCGCTCGATCTTCGTTCAGCGCGTTCTCGATAATCGCGGTGATGCGTCGTGAATTCCAGTCCATGGCTTGTGTGGGGACGGGCGCCATCGCCCGTCCATGCGGCCCGAAGAGCCGCAGCTTCGCGAAACGTGGTCGAGCTTCGCTCGACTGGACGGCCGAGGGCGGCCGTCCCTACGTGGTTCCTGCCTCTCCTAACTCTTTCAACTTCGCAAGGATCTTCTCTCGAAGAATCGCCGCCTCTTCTGCCTGCTTGCGCAAGCCTTCCACCACGTGCGATGGAGCCTTGCTCAAGAACTGTTCATCGCCAAGTCTGGCTTGCGCACTTGCCAATTGCTTTTCAATCTTCGCCAGCTCTTTCGTTAGACGCTCGCGCCCGGCCGCCACGTCGATCTTTTTTTCAAATACAACATGCACATCGAATCGCGACGTGCTGCGCGCTCCTGCCACCTTCTCCAGCGAAGCCTCCACGAACGCGACTCTCTCGACGCCCGCCAACCGCTCAATGGACGCGAGGTTCTGTTCAAGCAGGATGCGCATTGCCGGTTCATGCGCAAACACCTCAATCGGCACTTTGACCTTGGGCTCGACTTTCAATTCCGCGCGCAGGTTGCGCACGCTGACAATCAGGTCCTGCAGAATCGCCATCTCCGTCTCGGCGCCAAGATCAATCTGCTCCTTATTCGCTGTCGGGTACGCCGCCAGCGCAATCGACTTCAGCGGCGGCTGGCCATCATACATTGCCTGCCAGATTTCTTCCGTGATGAACGGCATCACGGGATGAAGCAGCCGCAACGCCGCCTCGAATAAATTGACGAGGTTGGCACATGCCACTTTGGCCGGCCCTGAGTCCGCGCCTTCCTCGAAATTAAGGCGTGGTTTGATCAATTCGATGTACCAATCGCAGAACTCTCCCCAGAAGAAATCGTAGATGCGATTCGCCGCCTCATCGAAACGGTACGTTTGCAGAGATTCGTTCACGTCCTTCGCCGCGCGATTGAAGCGGGAGAGAATCCAGCGATCTTCGAGCGTGTCGAGGCGGAAGCTTGCAATGCCTCCAACTGGCGCGGGCGAGTCGCCCGCGTCCACACTAGCGGGCCGCAAACCCGGTTCCACCCGGTCCACGTTCATGAACATGAAGCGCGCGGCATTCCATATCTTGTTGGCAAAATTCCGATAGCCCGCTGTGCGGCTTTCGCTGAACGCGATATCGGTTCCCGGCGCAGCCATCGACGCCAGAGTGAAGCGCGTCGCGTCCGTCCCGTACTTCCCGATCACCTCGATCGGATCGAGCACGTTCCCCTTCATCTTCGACATCTTCTGCCGGTCGGCATCGCGCACCAGCGCGTGAATGTAGACCTCGCGAAAGGGAACGCTTGCCCGCGACGCATCGTCCTCCGAGTCGGTGCCCCGGGTTCGCGCCTGCTCTCTGGGCGCTAACCTGGGATTATTACTCGGCTTGTGCGGCGGCATCATGAACCAGCAACCAAGCATGATCATGCGCGCCACCCAGAAAAACAGGATGTCAAAGCCGGTGATCATCAGGGAATTGGGATAGAACACTTCCAGATCGCGCGTCGCCTGCGGCCAGCCCAGCGTCGTGAACGGCAAAAGGCCCGACGAAAACCAGGTGTCGAGCACATCCGTGTCCTGCTCGAAGTTCGTGCCGCCGCATGGGCACGCCGTTGGCGCCTCGCGCGCCACCACCACTTTCTTGCAGCCGTTGTTCGTGCAATACCACGCCGGAATCCGGTGTCCCCACCACAACTGCCGCGAGATGCACCAGTCGTGGATGTTGTGCATCCAGTTCAAATAAATCTGGCCGTAATTTTCCGGGGTGAAGCGGATGTATCCCTTCTCGACGACCTCAATCGCGCGCTTGGCGAGTGGCGCAATCTTGACGAACCACTGGGTTGAGAGCCGCGGCTCGACAATCGTGCCCGAGCGGTCGCACTTGCCAAGCGCAATCGTGTAATCCTTCGTGCCCACGAGGAAGCCTTGCGCGAAGAGGTCCTCGACCACATGCTCGCGCGCGGCAAAGCGGTCCAGACCCGCGTAGGGGCCGGCATTCGCATTCATCCTGGCGTGCTCATCGATCACTTCGATCTGCGGCAGGTTGTGCCGCAGTCCGGC
>Ga0326727_10007540_pt1 | contig 28649 bp, 13 predicted proteins | sample MB2enrmetagenome_FD_207643 | JGI IMG/M metagenome (GOLD analysis project Ga0326727, IMG submission 207643) | Lab enriched peat soil microbial communities from McLean, Ithaca, NY, United States - MB29MY | ecosystem: Environmental > Terrestrial > Soil > Wetlands > Peat | place: USA: New York... | reverse complement strand
GAGAGCGAGCCGGTGATCTCCGCTACTCGGGTCGAGCCATTGAACACATACTTGGTCGGTTGATCATGGTCGCGAACCTCGAAATGGCGCCCGACGTAAACTGTGGTAGTGATACCGCCAGAGGGCGACGACAGCGCGGGACTACAGACGGCCACGGCCGCAAGGAGCATCCCGAGAGAGAAGCGGCGTGCCTTGTTAAGGCAATAAAACCTGGACGAAGCTTCGGCTCGTTCGTTCATCAAAGGAAACCCCCGCTTTGCTGATCGAAGCGGAGCATAACGGTGGCGCTCTTCTTTCCAGCGGGGCCGAGACCTTCGCGAATCATCGTTGGAATTTCTGCTCGCAGTCGTCATTCTTCTTACTCAGTCGTTGCTCGCAACCATTGTGCAGGTCTCGCGCGGCAATAGGAGTGTTGAATACCAAGAACTGACCCGTTTCGGATTTTGTTGCGTAATAAGTGCTCAGCGGCCCCTGATTCCGAATATTATATCTGCTTCGTCTGCGATCATCTTGATGATGGGTCCCGCGCCTTTAGGGAAATTGGGATCTCCTGTCAGGTATCCCTCCATTGCGGCCGCTCTTTGTGGGGCAAGTTCTACCGTTCGTTTATTGACATACTCCATTTTTCTCGCGGCGTCTGCTTGATAGGCAGCCTCCTCGAAAATTCCTGATGCGCTATGCTCGCCAGTTTGTGCCACCGCTATAATGGACGCACCCTTACCACCAACTCGTGCGCCGACCGCCACACCCTGGCCACCCTCCGTTACGACAGTCTGAACGGTTCCGGCACTGGGCGGGACCACGTCAGGAGGGCCCCCTGGTGGCCGCACACTCGGGCCTGTTGAGACGCGCGGGTTGGCAACTGAGGCGCCACCCATCAGTAACAGGATGGTGTTTTCCGTAGTTGAACCGCACGTCTCGTTTCCGCCACACGCAGCGGTCCCTGCCTGGCTGAGGTAGGAAGGTTTGTCGAGAATGCCTGACGTCACTTGGTCAGCAGCGATGGCGGAGCCCGCGATGGCAAATTCCACGCCAAGGCCTGCCCCGGCGGTTCCAACCGCCAGGGCGACACCACCAGCCACTTTGGCGGTTCGCCCTACGTCGAGGTCCGACAGAGAATCACGGCCAGGAATCCACAGGTTATCTGAAGCATAGTCGATGGCATCCCCAATCCAGCCGAGGCCCGTCGGATCGGTGTAGGTCAAGGGATCATTCCGCACATAAGCGTATAAGTTGAGTTCCTGCGGGCTGAGGCCGCCTATCGAAAGCGCATCCGCATTCGCGTACTTGGGATCCGCACGCACAAATCTGGACAAGGCACACGCCAGGTACCTGGCTTCGAAGTAGTGCAGGCCGGTCTCGCGGTCGCGTTCCTTTTGCGTGAACTGATAACGCTCCTCAATCTGACGCGGCTGAAAGGCATTACGTGCAAATCCGAAAGGGTAATAGGCCGATTCGTCCACAATCTGACCGGTAGAGTCGGAGATCACGCTGGAAGAACCAAGGTGGTCCTGGTGATAATAGCGGATGCGCAGGGTGGGATCGGGGATATCCAGCGAGGCAGGTGCCGCCGCCTGGAGATAAAATGCCTCGCCCGGGGATAGGACGGGCGGCGGACCAGAGATGGCCGCTAAATCACCGGCCAAGTGATCGGACCATTGAGCAGCTCCAGGCTCGAATTCCCAACTCGAGGCTGCGTCCGGCAGCGCCGGCGACCAGGCTTCTAGGCCCGCGCCGGGGAAGTAAGCGCCTCCCGCCCGAACCGGTTGCGGCGCAGGATCAGAGTAGGCGCCGAGGACGCTCACGTCGGTATTGGTTCCGGCTTTGATCCAGAGAACCGTACCCGCAGCTAAACTCTGGCCCAAGGCAATCGGGGAGTAATCACCCGTCCCCGAATTCCACTGGTAAGCGGCGGAAATGGCCTCGGCTCCGCTGGCCGGGAAAGGGCCGCTTACGGCCAAAGAGCAGAGATTCCAGCCCGGATAGAGCCGCAGCCGCTGGACGCGCAGATTGCTGGAGAGCGAGCCGGTGATCTCCGCTACGCGGGTCGAGCCATTGAACACATACTTGGTCGGTTGATCATGGTCGCGAACTTCGAAATGGCGCCCGACGTAGATGGTGGCCGTAACACTTCCAGCCTGCACCGCGAAGACCGAGTCTGCCAACGCGAGGCTGGCGACCACCGTGCAGAGGTTGACTGAGCGGGCCCTGCGCCAGCCGAACTGGTTGCCCTGATATCGAGACCGGCTGCGCGCGACGGAGCTCATTTCCCACTGGACCCGGCGTCTTTGCCGAGGCTGGCTGTAGCGGAGGGCTGGGGCTGCGCCAAAGGAGACTTGGGCTTGACAACCGCCGCCGTGGAGGGCGGCGGGTCAGCGTTGCTCCAGAACACTTTTTTCGTGATGCGACGGTCAGTGTAATCGTAGGTGTATTGGGCGCGCATCGTGGCGTTTTCGACGGCTACCAACCGGTCCTTAAAGTCCCAGGTGCAGACCAGGCCGTCGATGTTGGTCATGTTGCCATTGGCATCGTAGTCATAGGCACGAGGTTGAGGGCTGTTGGTTGAGGGTTGAGAGACGCCAGTTAAGGCGTGGGGGCCAGGTGGGTCGGTGGGAGCGCGCCCAACGCGTCCTGAGGCTCCGGCAGTTCCGCCGTAGGACATGTTACCCAATTGGGTGACTGAAAAGCCATTCTCGAACTGCTGAATGTCAGAGGTTTGGGAGAGCATGTTGCCGATCCGGTCGTACCGGTAGTCAATCTCGCCGCCGTTGCTGCTCGATGGATTCGGGAGATTGTATTGAACCTGGGTCAACCGGTAGAGGTCGTCATAAGCGAAGGTCTGGGTATTGCGCCGCGGGTCAGTCGCGGGGACAGCCGCAGCCGGGCGCTGGTCAGCGATGGATTTAATGTTGGAGACGCTGTCGAAGGTGTAGCCGAAGTTGATGAGTCGAAGGTTGAGGGTTGAGGGTTGAGAGACGGTCTGAAGATTGATGAGGCGCTGGCGATTATCATACGAGTACGCGGTGCGGACGCCGTTGCCATAATCAATTTGCTGCTGCTGGGCGGAAGGGGCATAGACCAGGTTGGAGAGGATGCTGCCGCTCGGCCCGCCCAGAATGCCGGCCAGCAAACCGCGGTCATTGTACTGGTAAGAGACCTGGTCATTATCGGGATAAACCATCGTGGTAACGCGGTCGAGCGAATCGTACTGAAAAGCAGTTCTGTAATTGACCAGCGGGGCTGATAGCACGTTGGAAGATTCCAGCAGCGGATCAGGAATGCGCTTGAGCGTCCACGCCATGCGGCCACGCGCATCATAGGAGGTATGTTCCTCGCCGGAAAGGTCCCAGACGTAAGCCAGTGCGCCTTTGGTGTTTTGGGCTGTCGCGGTCGTGCCGTCGCCCATCGGCAAACCAGATACAGGCGCATCGTAGAAATACGCCACATCCGGACGGTTGTCGGGGCTGATCGGCTGAGTAGGGTCATAGGCGAAATTAGCCGAAAACGGCTGTCCTTCATCGTGATAATCCTCCGTCAGGGTCCGGTTGGCGCCGTCGTAGGTGTAGGTAATCTGCTGGCCCTTGGCGTCCATCGTGGATCCTAAATTCGAGGCATCGTCGTAAGTGTAGGTCATAATGCCACGGTCGAGATCATTCATGAACGTTTTCCGCTTCAGCCCATCGTAGGCTAACGTTTTGAGGTTGCCCTGAGAGTCAGTGATGCTGGTCAGCCGATCGTTGACATCATATTCGTACAGGGTGCTCCAGGTATTCACCTCGCTTCCCGGCGTCCCGTCGTCGTTCAAGCGCGTGGTTTCGTCGGTGCGAATCACCCGGCCCAGGCCATCGGAATACTGGACCGTCGGTGTGTTGTAGTCGGGTGATGTCGGATCGGTGTCATTTTCATCAAAGGACTGCGTGACCAGCGGCTCATAAAGCGTGCTCCGGAACGTGCCGTCGGGATTGGTCACCTGCGTCGTGCGGAGAGTCGCGTCGTAGCTCATTGTCGTCTGGTGCGCTGAGGCGAGGTCCAAGTCCACCAATTGGCCGTTCAGGTGAAAGGCGCCCTGCCAGCCGGGGGCCTCGATGCTCTCGTAGCGCAGGAAATCATCCAGAGCTGTTCCCGGCTGGAGCGTAAAACAGGGATTGAGCGTGCGGACGGGCTTCTGCCGCGCATTGAACAAGACCGCGCCACTGACCACCACCCGCGGAGTTGCGCTGCCTGGCGCCGGTTCGGCCTCCTGTTTGGTCATGAGCGTTCGTCCCAGCCCATCACTGAACGTGCGGCTGACCAGGTAATAATCCCGCTGGTTCGCTCCGGCCGAACCGGGCGTTTTGTCCAGTTGGAGGGTCTCGACGTAGTTGACCAGGCCATTGGCTCCGAACGGCACGGCCAGGAAATAACCGTACTGCACCGTCGGATAAGCCGCCGTGTCATACGGCTTGACGACATTCACCAGGCGCGCAAATGCGTCGTACGCGTAGCTCGTCTGGTTCTGATTGAAATCCACCGTGCTGGTTGTCGAGCCGAAGCCCTGGTCGTAACCAGCCTGGAAGACGAGGTCCGCGCTCCCGTTGCCCACGTGGATGGTTTCCTGAACCGGGTAGCTGTGGAACTGAGCGTCGTAGGCGATCTCCCGCGCGTGGCCCTGGGTGAAGTCCGCCGCCCCGCCGGACGCCGCGGCCAAGGGGTCCAGCAACGTCACCGCATTGCCGTAAGCATCGTACTGGGCGCGGGAGGCCTTGACATAAGCCGCCGCGTTGGCCGGATCAGTCCAGGCCCGCGTCAGCGTGAGGTTGCCGATGGTTACCTGCCCGAAATTGTTCCCGCTGAAACTCTCGTCATCGTAGTAATATTCCATCTGCGAAATCACCGCCCCGTTCAAGTTCTGGATTTCCTGCCGGGCGGGACGGTGCAGGATCCAGGCATTGGTGTTCAGGGCGTATTCCGTGACCGTGATGCGCTCGTCATTGAAGGCCCCGCGATTCCCATCCACCACAATCCCATAATCCGCGTTCGTGGTCTCGTTGCCGTAATTGTCGTAGGCGAAGTCGGATTCCAGGAGTCTGGGTGTGCCCTGGCCGAGTTCGGTGATCGTCGTGAACTTAGCCGTGGGATAAGCATAAGATACGTTCGTCCCGTCCGTGCCCACGTACAGCGTGATGGGCGGTAGGGTCCAGGAGTTGGTTTCGGTCGAAAAGACGCTGCCATCCTCCTGTTCGGTGGTAAGGCTCAGCAGTTTGCCTTTCATCGCTTCGTAGGTCCGGCCGGTGTCGAAGACGGAGCGGCTGACGAGGGTCGGCGCGGTCGGGTCGCCGAGGTCCGTTTGATCGGCGCCGCCAAAGCCTCGGAATTCCTTTTCGGCCGGATCGTAATAACCGTTATGATAGCCATAATGGCTGACATACTGGTGTCCGAGAGAATCCAGGTTCGTCACCGCTGACACCACCTGCACCGGGAAGGGCAAGGGGTCGGGCCAGGGATTGCCGGCGGCGAGGTCCTGAAGCCGGAAGCTGGTGGAAGAGGCATAGCTGACGAGCGTCGCGCGCCCGATGCCATTGGAAATGGCCGTGAGCAGGTTGGGTCCCAGGTTGCCATTGATCAATTGCCCAAGGTCCACGGCCCGGATATGGGGCGTGGATTGGGAATCGGCATAGATCAGGTCGGTGGTCCCGTTGCCGTTGATGTCCGCCCAGCGCACGACGGCATTGACGCCGATGCCGGTTGGCATATCGGTAATGACCTTGCGCGTGCTGAAAGTGTAATTGCCCAGGTTCACCCAGTACCAAAGCTCCCCCGGGGCGGCTTGCTCGATGACCAGGTCCGCTAAACCGTCGCCCGTGATGTCCATGAGCTTTGCCTGCGCGATCTGGGTATCGTCCAGCACGTAGTCCGGAATGTTCACGATCACCGGGTCGGCAAAGTTCCCGTAGCCAAGGCCGGCGGTGACAATCACGTCGGTGGGCCGGATTTGGGCGATGTCGGGGACCCGGTCGCCATTGAAATCAGCAATCTGCACCCCGGGATCGGAAAAGACAAACCCGAAATTCTGGGGCACCGTGATGCTGGGTGAATAGGTTTGGTTGCCCACGTTGAACCAGATCCGGTATTCGACGCTGCCAGCCCCCAAGTCAATGCTTTGGATGATATCAATGCGCTTGTCAAAGTCCACGTCGGCGGTGCGGACGTTGGGATCAGTGCCGAACGGGCTCGGGGGAGATAAGTCCTGCACCGACATTGGTTCTCGAGGGCCCCAGGCCACGCTATTGAGGTTCTGGAAGTAGTACACGTTCCCATCGGCGGCGGTATAGACCAGGTCCGCCGCGCCGTCGCCGGTCATATCGGCGAGGTGGGCGATATCAGTCGTGTTTTGCAGCTCCACGTTGTGCGCCAGGCCATCCGCGCTGGCCACATTGGTCGGGGCGCTCCAGACGATGAAGCGCCCGCCGGCGGTCTCCAGCTCCCCTTGGTTGAGGTACGCGATGTGCTGGCCCCCGCCGGCCTGCGTCTTAAGGATGTCCGGCAGGCTGTCGCCGTTGAGGTCCACCAGATCAACCAGCGGGTTGTCCATGACGAACGGCGGTTCGTTGGTACCATCCATTTCGTATCCCGCAGCGGACAAGGTATCGGGCGGATTGCAGACGGTGTAGCCAAAGCTCGCCGGCGGCAGGCTGCTGGTCCCGTCGGCGCCAACGGGCGTGACGCTGGCCAGGAGCGACCAATAGGAATTCGTGCCCGCGTAGTTCAAGTAATCCAGCACGTACTCTCGGTCCAGGTAATCCGGCAGACCGTCGCCGTTGAAATCGCCGGCCAAATGGTTGGCCAGGGCGGGCCCCTGGGTGCCGACCATGATCTGTTTGAGCCGCTTGCCCGTGCGGACGATGAAGCCGGATCGGCAATCCTCAAACCAGTCCGGCCGGTCTTCATAGCTGAAGGTGATAAAGTGGAAATTGTTCCAGGGCGGCGCGCCGGGGCCATAGGCGATGGCGGCCAGGTATTTTTGGTTCAGGTTGTTGCTGCCCGGGAAGTTGGTGTAGGTGTAGGTGATGACATTGCCGTGGGTATCCGTTTCCTGCTCCAGCAGCCAGGCAAAGACGTGATTGGTAAAGGCGGGGTCTTCAATGCGCCCGCCATCCGTCAGCCCAAAATCCATCCGCGTGCCATTGGGCAGAGTGCCTTCCCAGTGGCCGCTGACCTGGCGATAGCGGATAAAAGCGCGTTCATCCATGTGAAACCAATCGCCGTCGGCTTGCGGCACCAGTTGCTCTTTGCTGCCATCAATATACAGATCAACCCGGCCGATGGGGTCGCCCGGCGGCAGCGAATCCAGGTAGCGGGGAATACCCAGGTCCGAGCGGCGCTGAACGCATGGAACTGGCAGACTCCAGCCGAATCCCAACGGACCATTACCGCCCCCGCCTTCGTATGCGAGCCTGAGTGCCGGCGCATGGCCCGCCGTCCCCGGCGGGACCTTGAGCGTAATGCCATAGCTGGCTGTGCCCGTGTTGAGGGTGGGCTGGAATGACTCACCCAACCCTTCGATGGCCCCTGGGCCTTTGGGCACGGAAATGGTATTCGGCGTGACGCCGCTCTTATCATCCGCCCCGCAAGGGAGTGTCAACAGCCTTAGGGCCAGGAGAAGCGAGCCAGAGGCACGGGAAATCACAAAGCCGAAGGGTGAAATCCCGAGGACATTCGGAAAGCGGAATCCGAAAGGGCTATAGCTGGCGCAGCTCACTGGCCGGTATAGGTGTAGCTTTGGAAGAGGAGTTTGATGTCGCTGACGCCGTTGCCGTCACGCCGCGCCCCATTGATGAAGGTTTGCACGGCGTTCTGCAAGGCGTTAGTGTCCGTGGCCGGGCCGCCCAGGCTGACGGCGGGGATGATGAGCATCCAGCGCGTGTTCCAGACCGACCGGCCAATCAAGCGAGTGCTGCTGGTCGCCTGGGCGATGGTCCATTGGCCCGAGTCGGGATAAGCCTGGAATTCGTCAAACTGCCGCAGGTTGTCCAAGGGCTCGGACATACTGTCAATCGGAATCCATCCCGGGGTGTTGGTGCTCAAGTCACTGGAACTCAGACTCGTGGGGGGTGTGGGCAGGGCCTCATCCAGGACCGTGAACTGGCGGGTCACGCCGCCGCTGCCGGGAGCGAAAAAGACGTCGTCGCCCACGGGGACGAGATAGACGTAGGGCGTATTGGGCAGGGTGGTGGTGTCGTAATTGTCGAACCAGATTCCCGTGGCCGCGACCTTGGTGGCATAAGCCGAAGGGTTAAAATAACTGTCCCCGCCACCCAACGGCCAGCCGAAAAAGTTTTCGCCGGCCTTGATCGTGGTGCCGAAGAACAGGACGATGCCTGGCGAGGGGGAGCCCGCCCCCACCGGCGGGCTGCAGTAGCGTTGAAACTCGGGCAGGGCGAAGATATCAGGCACCACCGCCTGCGTGAGGAGTTGGCGCCAAAGTTTGCTGGCGACGGTGCTGTTCTGGTTGGTTTGCACCCGGAACAACTCGCTTCTTAAGGAGAAGCGTTCGGTTAGGTGCTCCTGGTTGTTAATGCCCAGTTGTCCGCTGAGGTTGTTGTAGCTGACAGACATCGAGTAAAGCGCGTCAGCCAGGCCGGGGTCCCCATCCCCCTCCCCTTGCAGCGGCTGGCCGTTGGCGCCGATCAGCCCGATGGCGCGGGTTTGAATGATCTGCTGCATGAAGCTGTCGGCGGGACTGCCTGGGGCGCCGGGCAGGAAGCAGGTCTCAAAGTCATAAGCTTTGGCCGCCAGATAGACGTACAGGGCGGCCATATCGAATTGGGCATCGAACTTCGACAAGGCGTCGTTGCGGAAGATGCGGAAAGCCATGTCTTTGTATCGGTATTCCTGGACCTGCTGGGCAGTCTGGGCGCGGTAACGCGTCCGGGCATCCAGCACTTGCAAGCCTTGCTCTAGTGTGCTGCGGTAGGTCTCCGCCGCTTCCGTAATGGCCTCTTGCAGGTTGTCCAATTGCGAGCGCTGAACCGGTTCCTGGCGGACCAATTGCTGGAGCTGGATGATCTGGTTGGTGATCCCCTGGACCTGCTGGTTCACCGTCAGGACAATGTTGTTGGCTGCCTGCGCTAACTGTGCGTCCTGTTGGGCCTGCAATTCCGTCAGGCTTGCGCTGTCGGCCTCGTCGCTGTAGTGATCGGCCACAAGTCCGGCTGCCAGCGTGACAGCGCCGCGAAGACCGGCGAAGATGTCGGTTGCCAAACCCACTTCCCCGGGAATCGCTGCGACTGTGGCGTTCCCAATCAGGCTCGCGGTACGGCTATGCTCTTGATATTGTATTACGTTCTGCTGGTCATTATAGATTTGTTGGTCGAGCGTCGTCTGCGTGGACAGTCCCTGTTGGAGAATATTGATCTGGCTTGCGTTGACGCCATACTGCGATTCCAGGAGGTCGGCCTGATCCTGGATTTGGCTGAGGAGGTCGCCGTACTGCAGCAAAGCGGTGTCGAACTTCTGATGGGCCTGGAGCAGATTTCCCAGGGCCTGCTGAATGGTCCCGGGCGACACGCGGGGCTGGGTCCAGGCCGCGGGTTTCACAAATTGCAGGCCGTCATCGGCCAGGCTCAAGATCACCGTGTTGGTGATCAGGATCACGCCGCCGTTCGGGAGATTGGAGGAAGTGACGAAAGCATTCGTGACGGTGCCCGCCGTCGGGGACGGCACCCCCGTAAGGGGTGTATAATCAATGTAGTTGAAATCCAGGCCGTTGATGTCCGGGCCGCTGTAACCGGGCGGGTAGTTGGGGTCTTGCGGGTAAGGCGTGCCAAAGATCGTGATGAGCTGGTTATTATACGAGGCTTCCTGGTTCACCACTTGATTCTGGAATTGCTGCACGCTGTCCGCCTGCTGGCGCAGGGCCGCGGTGGACTGCTCGGCGTAACCAAAGACGGCTAACAGATTGTTCATGGCCGTGACGGCCTTGTTATAGACCTGCTGGAACTGGCTTACGCCCTGGCTGACCTGGGTGGGGTCAATGTCCATCGGGACGATGTCCTTGGACACTCCCAGCGGATTGAGGCCCTGGTCGGCATTGTCCAACTGGGACTGGATGTTGCCGGCGGTGGAGGCGATTTGGCCCAATTCGGTCACTGTGGTCCGATCCACCTGGGCAATGGTGCCGATGTCGGCGGCATTGGTGTCTGCGTGCGGGAGGATGGCATTGGCGGTTACCCAATCGAAATAGGTGGCCAGGCCCGCCTTGATGCCCCATTCGGAGACGCCCCAAGCCCGGTTCGTGTTCGAGTCGTAGTAGCCCTTCCACTGGTTGCTCGGCTCCTCCTGGTAAAGGCTGCGGTAGGTGAGGTTAATGATGTCCAGGCCCGTCTGGGCCCGAGCGGCGGCGGCGGTGGCAAACTTGCGTTCGTGCATCAAGCCCTCGTCCACCGTCACCCCCCCCACCAGGACGGCCTCGATGTCCAGGGCCGGTATCATGTTGAAATTCGGGTTGCGGAACAGCCCGTAGTACTCGGTGAGCGCCGTCAGGTAATGGCCCCAGGCATCGCCATGGCCTTGGGGATAATAGCTCGGCCCATTGGTCGGCTCGCCTCCGCAGAAGGTGTTCACGTAGGCAACGGTGCCGTCCACGTTCGCACCGGAAATGTTCCACCATAACCGGTTGTAAACCGGATAGGTTTCCACCGGTGGCAGGTAGCTGTCGTCACGCCCTCGCAGCAGGGCCAGCTCCTGGTAGAGGAGTGTCGGCGCATTGGGGTCGCCTTCGAAGCAAAAGATCGAGGAGGCCGCGGTGGCGTAGGTGGTGGTTTGGTCCCCGAAGGAGACGGTCGGGTCGGTGGCCTCGGCGTAGGCCTCGTTGCCAAACAGCATGTACAAATCGGCCAGCCGGCCCGCCGCATCCATCAGCGCAGTGTCCACCGCCGTGGAGAGGGTTGGGTCGGAAGCATTGTAGGTTGGGTTATCAATGCTCAATTGCTCGCCGATCTTGAGGATGGTTTCATAGATTTGGATCAAGCCCAGGTCGGAGGCGTCCGAGGTCAGGGGCACATTGCCGATCCAGCGCGGGCCGGCCAGAGTCAGCGCGCTGATGATCGTGTCCACTTGGTTCGTGGCATAGCTGCCAAACCGCTGGTCGAACAGGTTGATCTTGCTCAGAATATTGCCGATCCAGCCTGGGGCCAGCGTGTCGCCGTCCGACCAGGCGCTCCAGCCCGGGCCGCACGGGCCGTTAGTGAGGGGCTGATAGCGGCAGCGGAAGAAGTGGTCCACCAGCACGTCGGGTCCTGAACCTTCGATGGTGAAATTGACCAATCCGGGGCCGGTGGCTACGTCGGTCCAGTTATTCGTATCCGGTTTTCCGGCCAGAGACAGGGTCCGCTGCCATTCAAAGTTATAGTTGGCGGAATTGCCGCCGAAATCGCCGCTATATTGGAGGGTCTGCTTCACATCAAAGGGGTTCGACGACTGAATATCTTCGACATCACCCTGGTAGCCAGGGCAGCCGACCTGGATCAACACCAGGTTCGGCACCGTCGTGGGGCTATTATCGAAGGCGAGCGTCACATAACCGCCGGCGCGCGCGTTCCCGGCGGTCAACGCGAGGCTGTCGTACTGGCTCTGATTGGTCCCCCCGGGCAGCATGACCTGCCCGGCGCTGGTGGCCGACGCATTAACCGCGTTCCGAAAATCGAAGTCTGCCGGACTGCTATTCGTGGCCAGGGCCAGGAGTTCCGCTTTGTCCCGCGGGGTAAGCACGTTCAGGAGCAGGTAGCCCAGCGGTTCGGCCACAGCATGGAGGTTCTCGGTGACCCATAAGCCAGAGAATAGGAGGGCGTTCAGGTTGCCGTCCCACCAGACCCGCTGGCGCAAATCCGGCGGCAGGCCGGCAAAGAAGACTGTGTTGTCCAGATTCGTGATACCCTGGACATCAGACGGCAAGTCGTTCAGGGGCACCGAAACGGCGTTGGTGGGGAGAATGAGTTGGACACTGTGCACCCCGCCGGTCGCAAGGGCTTGCTCATAAATGACGGCCACGTTCGTTCCGTTCCCGGCGATGGCCGGCAGGTAGCCGCCGCCGATGGCCGGCTTCTCGGCGAAGAGCGTCTCGGCGAAGCTCAAAACCGGCGTGCTCGCGGGCCAGGAAACAACAAAGGTGACATCCTGCGGCGTGCCTGGGGTTTTCGCATACAGATCCAGCCAAGGGAAAGGCGTGTTGGCCGGCGGCGTGTTCGTCGGTATCACCCCGACGGCCCAGAGCAGGTTGGTCACGAACTGGTTCGTCAGGTAATCGTCGGGGAAGTAAAACCCGTTCTGAATCCGGTAATAATATTGCATGACCAGGTTGGCGGTCGAATGGCCGTCATCACCGGCGGCCTTGGCAAAGAAGAAATTCGGATTCAGGCCCTGCCACCACGGACCGGACACCGCTTTGGTCTCGGGAGGGACCGGCGAGTTAAGGCTGTCGAGCGGAGTCGGTTCCACAATCGCCAGGCCGGCCTGTGCGGGGTACCGGAAGGCAAAATTGGTGCCGCTCCAGTCGGTGCCTTCTGCCAAAACGCCAAATACGCTGTATTGCCAGTAATCAGGATTGACCAAACTCGGGGATTTGATCAGCACGTACGGGGCGGAGGTGTAGTCGTCGCTATTGGTCCGGTTGAGGTCGTTGCGCAGGGGATAGAACCGCGTTCCGGCTGGTGGCCAGACGTGCTCTTCATTCGGATTGAACCCGGGTTGAGTGGGGTCGTTCTGGTAATAGGCATAGGCCTGGCCGCTGGTGAAGAGCGGGCTGCCCTTCTGGCTGGCAATCACGATGTTCGGGGCGTTGGCCGGCCACCAGTTCGTGTAGAGCAAGACGATCGTGGGCCAGGCCGCACCGTTGGCGTCCAGCGTGGACCACCAGACTTCCAGCTTCCCTCGATTCACCGCGAAAATCTGGCCCGTGGGGGTGTTGGTTCCACCGTAGGTGTCGTAGTCATACCGGTCCCAGTCGTGCGGGTTGGCCGGCGGGGGCGGAGCGTAAATATAACCAAAGCGGGACGCGGCGGGATTGCCACTATCCACGATTTCCCTGCCGATGTCCCACGGGGTGAGAGACAAGTTAAAGAAGGCCGGGTCGTTATGCGCCACCGAACGCACTACCTGGAAAGCCACGGTGTTGCTGGGGGCATATTGGATCAAAGACCACGCGGATCCACCCGGAACGGTGGGCTGGCTGCTGAAGAGCGTTGCGCCGTTCAGATTGGCGTGTCCAACTGGATCTTGATAGGGCATCAAACTGGGGTTCAGAGCGATGGGCAGGGAGACACTCTTCCCGGAGTTTCCCGACGAACCGCGGGCATAGAGCTGATACTTGGCGGGGAGGTTGGTCGGCCAGCGGGCGGTGTATTGGTGCATTTCATACGGCCACACCATGCCCAGGTAGTTGGTTCGCTCCCAAAAGATTTCCACGTTATCATTCCCGACGGTTGGCTTGATGGCAAACACGTCCCCATTCATCAGACTGGTATTATCATTGTGCTGGTAGACATAACCGTCGCTATTGGGTTGGAGGCCTTTCCTTACCAGAGGAAAGGAGGTCATATCGGGCTTGCTAGTCGCTGCCAGGAGTTGGTCGCCAACGTACCAGCTCGTCGGACTCCCGGCCGTCCAGTCGTCCACCACATCGGGCGAATAGGGAACGACCCTCACGTACTCGACCCCGAGAAATGAATTGGTCAGGTTTTTGCTGTCGGTGTAATGGAGGAGGACCCGTCCAATGGCAATGCGGGCGTGTAATTCCTCGAGCGTCTTGTCCAGCTCGAGGGTGTTGGTAATTATCCCCGTGACAGGGTCGGTCCCCACCTGAGGCACCTCCCCGCTCCAGTCGATCGTGACGGCGGTTCCGGCGTTGAGGTTGGTCACCGGGACCGGCGGTCCCATTTGGCCCAGGTCGGTTCCATCCGCATTCCACGTCCAGTAAATCTTGCTGGCTACTTGCTCGACGTCCGCCGGCCAATCCGCCGAATAATCGTCCATTTCGGCGGGCCAGGCTAGGCCATCAAGCAAACCCCGTTGATACCAGAACACTACCAGTCGGCCGGGCGTGACGGTCGGCTGGGTAGCAAAGACATCACCGCTGTGCAGATCCAGTGGGTAGCCCTTATACTGAACCGCGTAATAGGTGTTGCTGGGGCCGGTTGAGCCCAGCCCGGCGGCGACGAATGGGGCGATGTGGCCGGCAAAGGTCTGCACGGGCGCCAGGAAAGTCCCTACGTCCACGCTGGGTTCATGGTCGGCATCCGGCGGCCTCACCTGGAGCACCTCCACGCCAGTAAACTCACCATCGGTCCGAACCTCGAGCACAATGCTGCCGACGTTGTTGTTCGCTCTCCAGGCATTGTTGACGAGAACGAGATTGGATGCCAGGATCGTGCTGTTGGGGTGCGGAACCAGGCTTACCCCACTCACCACGCTGACCGCTGGCGCGCCCGTGGGGACGCCGTTCGTATCAGTCAAATACATGGAGACCTGGGCCGTGCTGGCGGCGGGCAGACCGGAAATAAGGTACGTGTTCGTGGGACCGCCGACGGTCCAGGCAATTTGAACGAAGCCGGCTTCCCCGGCGAACACCTGGGCGCCGTCCACGATAAACACCTTGTTGGAATCGCTGCACCAAACGAAGGCCTGATTGGTGATCAAATCGCCGAGGTGGAAATCCGGGTTGCGCAGGATCAGGGTTTGGGCTGGCTGGCCAAAACCCGAAGCGATGAGGTAGTTCGCTCCGTCATTGGGCGCACTGGCGTTCGGGCTGACGCCGCCGCTGAAGAAGGCGGCGGGCCCGTTGGTGGCCACCGCATTGGTCACTACGGTGGTCCCATTGGTGGCAAGCGACGTAATGTAGCCGTTAGTAGCCGTGCGGTTTACGTAGTCGGCCGTGCCCAGGTAAATCTGGTTGCCTTGAGCGCGCAGGGCCTGAGGGGCGGCGAGCGCCAACGCGCAGCCCAACAGCGCCGCCCGGCGGCGCCAATTCATCCATCGGTTGTTTATAGTGTCGTCGATTTTCATTCCGCGGCTCCGTTATGTTGGTTAGGGAATGAATTCAGTTAGAGTCCGCCATTGAGGACGCCCACGTTGCAGGCCAGGGAGAGGCGGAAGGTGCCTTGCACGTACAACGGCATGTGGTGGAGACCGCTGATCGTTTCGGTGTAGATCCCGCCCACCTGGTTGTCGCCCCAACCCGACAGCGGCAGCCCGTTCGGATCACTCGCGGTGAATTGCAAAGCAATCTGGCGCGTGATCGTCGGGCATTCCACACCGTCGGCCAGCAAGGTGGTGTGGGAGTCATCATAATTGTCGTGGTCCGGGTGGTATTGATGGACGAAGGGGTTGAGGACGTTGGTGTACGAGAGGACATGGGTGCAGACAAAGACGCTGTTGCTGCCGCCGAAGGCGCCGGAGCCCGCCAAGGCCAGGGGCGCATCGAGGGCGAAGTTGCTGCTGCTGAAGCGGCGGGCCACCGGCTGGCCGTCGCGCAGGGCCGCACCGGAGAACTGCGGGATGAGCGAGTCATCCGTTACCAGCACATAAGTTCCCGGCTGATCGGTCACTTGCACGCCGTCGGGGGCGTTGGTGTAGGTGCCATTTTGCCACATCTCCAGCACCTTCTGCAAGAGGCGCACCTGCCCGCTGTTATCCACGTGTAGCAGCAGCCGGAGCGCAAAGCCCTGGGCGGTCGGAGTAGGATTGGTGTTGTTGACGAGGTTGGCGGGTTCGCTGACGGCATTGATGACCGCGCTGCCGACCCAGAGGCCGGCGTGCGGGTCGGCGCCGGGGCTCTGTCCCCCATCTTTTGGCAGCGGAGCTTGCCGACTTTGGCGCCGCAGAGCGGCCGCGTTGGCCGCCGATTGCAGGCCCTTTGAGGTCACGGGGAGCAGCCAGGCGGTGCCCGCGCCGTCGCTGACTTGCAGCAGGCTTTCATACATCGGCTCGATCGGGCCGGGATTGGCCGGCGGCGCGGCCATGTCCGGACGCCGCACCGCCAGCAGGACAGCCCAGCTTCCCCCGGCGGGGACGGATTTGGTCAGTGGGGCGGTCAGCGGCTGAAAGCCGAAATTGGTCGGTAAAACCGTCCGCCAGTAAGAAAGCGGGACGGGCCCGGCCAAGGGTGCGACGCCTTTTGGCGGCGTCAGCGAGGGCAACGGGGTAATCGTGACGGTGCGGGCGTTGGTGCTCGGGTTTTGGATGGTGAGCGTTTGCTCGGTGAGCACGAGCCCGTAATCGATGGAACGGCCCTGAGGGAAGACGATGCCCAGCGGCCCGGGATAGGTCGAAAAGCCGCTGGATTGAACCCAGTAGGCCACGCCCGGGCTAATGCGGTCGGAAGACGGGTTCACCGGTACCCACGTGCCAGTGGGATCCAGCCGAAGCATTGAATGACCACTCTGCGCCGGCGAACTGGCAAAGAAGCTCTGAAAGGTAGGTGGGGCACTCGGGTCAACGTGAAAGCCGACCAGATTGAAAGAGTCAGGCAGCCAAGTTGGCCCTCGCGGCGCCGGCTGCCCAAGGATCGTCCAATTGACCGGGGAAGCGTTGGTGGCGAGCTTGATCAGGTACGCATGCTCGGCCAAAAGAGTGAAAAGGCTGGTGACCGCCCGATTCGTGCTGGCAGGCGGCAAGTAAGTGAGCCAATCCGGCTGGCCGGGGAGGAGTGAGTTCGGATCCTGGATGTACTGGACCGTGGAGAACTGGCGGTTCCAGCTCCAAACACTCTCCACCGGAATGCCCGAAAACAGGGTATCACAATCCCGTGGCGTCGGCTGGATTTCCAAAAACACGGCATTCCAACCCGGCTGAAGGGTGATGGTCTGGGTAGCCCACTGGGCGAACAGACTGGCCGGGAGGAGCCAAAATCCAAGCAATCCGGCGGCGATCTTTGTCGTTCTTGAAGCGGTCATGGCCTCCTCCATCGAGCGGACGCAAGCGCCCGGGTCATTGTTTCGCGGGTTGGGCCGCCGGGTGCCGCGCCAGACGAACGTTCTTCTCCTGAGACTGCCCGAACAATTCGGGCGCCAAATAGAAGCCGCGCTCCGCCTCGGGCTTCGTCTCCTCCACCGGAATTCGGTGGGCGTTGGCCCACGCATCCTGCCGAATCCCGGTTACCTGCCAGGAAACCTTTCCGCCCGCGGCGCCACCCGCGATCTTGAAGCTGTTCCCGGAGACTTCCGTCGCGATGTACAGATTCGGCCCGGGCGCGCCAATCGCGGTCAGTTGATACCGGAAATCTTTGTTCAACGCCTCGAACCACTCCGGCAGGCTCACCGTCGCCTCCCCGCGCGCGTCGAGCGTTGCCACGCCGTCATAGACGTTCTTCATGTCCGGGGATTCAACGAACGAGTGGAAAAGATACTTGTTGGCCGGGTCCAGCGGATGATCAATCTTGAATGAGCCGCCGCTTTTGGTCAGCGTCCCGTTCACGTTGACCGTGCCATTGAAGTCGGCCGCGTCGGTGCCGTTCGCGATATATGCGCTCGCTCCCGCCTGGCTAAACGCGTCAATGGCCGTCGTCCCGCCAGCCAGGATGCCCACCCCACCAACTCGAATAGGAAAACCGCTTGCGGTCGCCGTATTCGTGACCGCCAAGATTGCGGGTATGGTGTATGGTTGCCCTGCGATATGGATAGTTCCATTCCAAATCCCGCTAAGGCTCGCGGGCAGGGCTATTTGCGAGGCCCCAACCGCCCCCGCCGCAATCTGGTCCGAAGTGACCGCGTTAGTGGCGATTTGCTCGGTCCCCACCGCGTTGCTGGCAATTTGGCCTGTCCCCACCGCGTTGCTGGCGATTTGTGCTGTGCCGACCGCGCCGTTGGCGATTTGCTGTGTTCCTACCGCGCCATTGGCGATTTGGGCCGCGCCAACTGCCGCCGCCGCGATGTTGGCGGACGTCACCGCGCCATTGGCCAACTGGGCGGTGGTGATCGCCCCAGGGCTGATCTGGCTGGAGGTGATGCTCGCATTGGCGATTTTGGCGCCAGGCAGGTGACCCGTGTCTGGCCGGCCCGTGTCACTGAAAACCGCATCCCAGCCATAGCCGGCCAACAAAGCTGAGTTTTGCGCCTGCAGAGTGTAGGGAGAACTGAGGATCTGCTGGCGCGGCGAAATCGGGCTGTTGGCGCCAACTTGAATCTCCAAGTAGGTCACGGCATTGGAGAAAGCCGTGGACAGCACCTGGCCTCCGGCATCCGTTGGCCCGAGAATGACGTTGAATCTGCCTCCCACCAAAGCAACGCTGTTCGCAACTTGTGGTCCCCACAGGAGGCTGCCTCCGGGGTCGGCGGAGTAGATTCTGAAGGTTAGTTCGTAGTTGCCGTCGGGCAGGGGCGTCCCGCTGCCATCCACAAGCTGGCCCTGATAATTGATCAGGGCCGGCACGTCTTGGCCCTGGGCGGCCCAGATTGTTGCGAGCAGAACGGCTGCGGTCAGGAGATGAAGCTTTTTCATAGGTCAGAGTATTCTCTTTTTCGTCTTGGCATTCGAATGGTCATCGGCGTAATCCTCCAGCGAGGGCGGTCTTTTCACGGCTGCTCCACGAGCACGCGGTAAAACCGGGGGCCCTGGCCCGCCACGTTGGTATCCGTGTAAGTATTGGCTGGCGGCTGGGCGGCGAGGTGCTCTTGTAGCGGCGTAAAGGTGCCGTTTAATGCCGGGGACGATTCCAAGGTGTACACACGTCCGGCAAAACTGGTCCAAACAACGTTCAGTCCTTGAGGGGTCGGCTGGATATCCACAAACTCGAACACGGAGTTCTTGTCCGTGGGATCGGTCCCGGCGATGAATTGCTGGTAGTAGGTCATGCCCTTGCCGAGCGGGTCGGCGTTCGGGTTGGTGTTGGAAGGCAAACCCCAGGAGGCCAGCCATTGGGCAAAAGTCTGGGCCGACCCGCTCCCAATGCCCAGGTCCACGCGCTCGATCAAACCTCGAGCGCCAGGGCCAAGCGTGAAGATGTTCGACATCCCCAGCGAGGAGAAGACGATCGTCGCGTTAGTGCCGGCCACCATGGGGGTGCGCGTGTAGGTCGTAGGGGTTGTCGGCAACCCTAGTGTATTCGTTGACGCCGGAAACGTCTGGCTCCCGGCTGTCCGTGTCTCCAAGGGGATAAAGGCGACGTAAAAGAACTGCGTGTTGACCCCGATTATTGACGCGGTTACGGAAACAGAATCCGTCTGGTTGGTAATCCGCCATGTCACCTGCCCTGCGCTCAGCGGCTGCATCGTGTTGCCGACAAGCACAGAACCGTAAAGCACCAGGCTCGGTTCCGGAATACCCTGCGCCGACACATGGGCCGCCGGCAGCCACAGGGCAGCTACCGCGCACAGCCATTGACTTGGAACAATGCGCGCGCTCTGCTGCAGAACAGTCTCTCTCATGCCTATAGTAAGCCAACGACATGTACTCATCTTTCAACTAAATGTAGAACCGCTCTTTTTCTTGCAAGATACTCCCGCCGGATGGCTTACTATGGTTGGCATGAAGCATGACTCGGCCGATCCCGGCACGGACGCAGTGCCGCTGACGCGGCAAAGCCTGCTGTCCCGTCTGCGGGACTGGCAGGACCAGGAGGGATGGCAGGAGTTTTTCGACACCTATTGGCGGCTGATCTACAACGTCGCCCGAAAAGCCGGGCTCAATGAGGTCGAAGCGCAGGATGTGGTCCAGGAAACCTTTATCTATCTCTCTCGCCGGATGCCGAAATTCCAGTATGACCGCGCCCGCGGTTCGTTCAAGTCGTGGCTGCGGGTCGTTACGCGCTCGCGGATCAGCGCTTACTGTCGAACGGAAAAGGCGGACGATGCGCTCAGAGGTGAACCCTTTCCTGAAGAGCGGAATGACGAGCCCGAACCGGTGGAGTCCTGCCCTGATCCGGCGGCCGACGCCCTGGACCAGGTCTGGCAGCACGAATGGGAGGAGAACCTGCTGAGCACTGCGTTTCGCCGTTTGCGCTCGAAGGTCAGCTCCCAACAACTGCTCATCTTCCGCATGACCCTGCCCGGCGACTTGTCTCTGAGTCAGGTGGCCAGCAAACTCGGCGTCAGCGTGGCGCAGGTTTACCTGGCGCGGCATCGTGTGGGCAGATTGTTCAACGCCGAGGTTCGGCAGTTGCGCAAGGAGACAGATTAAGCGACGGCTGTGAAGCTCCGGCGAGCTGGCAGCAAGAAATGGCCAGGACTCGGCGAGATCCCCGTCGCCGCCAGGAACTCCTTTCGTCCAGCGGATCGCGTGCGGTTTGCAAGCAGGCCACAATTGAACTAAGCTACCGCCATAACGATGCCTCCGCCGGTCATCCCCGACCATGTGCTGCTCCGGTCCATCGGGAGCGGAGCCTACGGTGAGGTGTGGCTGGCGCGCAATGTCATGGGCACTCCCCGCGCCGTGAAGGTCATCTGGCGCCGGCAGTTTCAAAGCGCGCGGCCCTTTGAGCGCGAGTTCGCCGGCATCGAACGCTACGAGCCGGTCTCCCGCAGTTCTGGCGGATTGGTCCATGTGTTGCACGTCGGAAGAAACGATGCCGAGGGGTTCTTCTATTACGTGATGGAATTGGCGGACGATGCCGCCGCATCGCCCGACGCAGCCGACGACGGTTCGAGCGATCACCACGAAGTCCCGCAGCCGCGCTCCAGCAGTCCGGCGCTGCAGGACTTGGCTTCATACAGCCCCAGGACTGTCCGCGCCGACCTCAAACGCCTTGGCCGGTTATCCACCGCCCTTTGCCTGCGCCTCGCGATAGACGTGGCCAGCGGCCTCGCACAGCTCCACCGGCACGGCTTGATCCACCGCGACGTGAAGCCGGGCAACATCATCTACGTCAACGGTCGAGCGAAGCTCGCGGACATCGGGTTGGTCACCGCCGATGGTGAGGGACGGACCTTCGTTGGCACCGAAGGTTACATTCCGCCCGAAGGCCCCGGCTCCCCTGCGGCCGATCTCTACGCGCTGGGCGTCGTGCTCTACGAAGCCAGCACCGGCTTCTCGCCCGAGCGATTGCCCGATGTCCCCTCGGAATGGTTCACCAGTCCCGCGGGCGACCCGGCACTCGAACTGCACGAAGTCATCCTCAAAGCTTGCGAAGGCCAGCGGGATCGGCGTTACCCCAATGCCCATGCCTTTCAGGCCGACCTCGCCCTGCTGCAAAGCGGCCAAAGCGTCCGTCATACGCGCGCCTTGCAGCGCCGATACGCCCGCCTGCGATTGTCCGGCATCGTAGGCACGGCTTTGCTGGTCCTTGCCTTGGTTGCGGCGTTCTTCGCTAACTACCGAGCGCGCCTGGCCGGGGAAAGCCGGGCCCGCGAAGCCGCGCTCCGCCGCGAAGCCCAGCAATCTCAGGCAAACGCGGAAAGCGCCGAACGCGTCGCGCGCCAGCAACTCCAAGCCACACTCTACCAGGCGGCCAGGGCCCTCGTGTTAAGCAAAGAACTGGGGCAGCGGGCGCAGGCGCTCGAAGCCATCCGCCAGTCAGCCGGCTCAACCAATGCCGCCGAACTGCGCCGCGTCGCCTTCGCCGCCCTCGGTCTGCCCGACCTTCGGCTGGAGCGCGAGCTGCCCTTGCCCGCTCAGGTGACGATGTGGCGGCTGGATCCGGGGCTGGAGCGGATTGCCACTGGCGGTGGACCGGAGCCCGTGACCATCCGCTCCGTTCAGGATTTGCGGGTCCTCGCCACCCTGCCGGCCACGACAACCAACGATGCCTTCATCGCGCGGTGGAGCGCCGACGGGCGCTTCCTGGCGGTGAAACGTCAATACGACGCCGTGGGCACCCGCTCCGAGTTGGAGGTTTGGAACGTCAGCCAAACTCAACTCGTATTCACCGTGCGTCAGGACGTCGCCTACGACTCGTTCAGCTTCCATCCGCAACGACCCTGGCTCATGGCGGGGCACACCGGGGGCGCCGTGAGCGTTTGGGACCTCCAAAGTGCCAAGAAAGCGTGTTCATTCCACCTGCCCGACACGGCCTACGCTCTCGCCTATTCCCCCGACGGCGAACGCGTTGCCGCCTCCTACCAACGCGGCTCAAACTGGGTCGTGGCCTTTCACGACGCCACGACTGGCGCTCTGCTTGGCGCGACCGATTGTCCGCAGCCGGCCTCTTTCATCGCTTGGCATCCGCGCGGCCAGTGGGTCAGCATCGGGGGCGAGGAGGCCAACGAGTGGAATCGCGGTGTGTGGCTGATCGCGGTGGATGGCGGCGCGATGACTCTGCTGGGACGGCACAAGATCAAGACGGCCGCGACCACCTTCAGCCCCGATGGCAACTACCTGATGAGCTGCGGTTGGGAACGCGAGCTGTTCTGCTGGGATTTGCGGACCCGACAGCGTGCCTTCACGTCCCCGAACACGGGTTATGGCCTGGACTGGAGCCCGGACGGGACCCGATGCGCCATGGTTTCAAGCGGGCCCCGGCTCCAATTGTATGTTTTCGAACGGCCCGCCTGCCTCGAGTTGACGGGAAATCGCGGCGAGCGGTTGCGCCCGGGCGCCTTTTCACCCGACGGGCGGTGCCTCGCGTTGCCAGACAGTCAGAATCTCTGCGTCTGGGATTTGACTTGTGGTTCGCGACCGGCGCTGCTCGACGCGAAGGTGCTCTATCCACCATTTTTTTCACCTGACGGATCGCAGTTGTTTGCCCTCGTCGGAAGGAGTGGGGACGCGCGTCTCGAAGCCTGGCATATCAGCCCCGCCTTAGGTCCCCCTGGACCGCCGCAATTGAGCCCGCTGCCCATCGCGATGCAGCCAGGCCTGACTGGTGCGGGGCTGGCCGGGGACGAATTGGTGCTGACCGCTGCGGACGGCGTGCGGTTCATCGCGCGGACCAACCTTGTCTCGGGCGAGGGCCGGCTCGTGAAAATACCGTCAGGACAGGGGACCGTCTCACCTGACGGACGGTGGCTGGCGATGATTTACAGCTTCTCTCCGTGGGTGACGGTATATCGCCTGCCGGACGTGGAGCTGGTCTCGCGCCTTGAAACGAGCCATTTCGTCGCGGGTGTCTGGTTTGCCCCGGCTGGCGATGAGTTGGTGGTGATCAATCGTGGCGGACTTGAACAGTGGGACGCGGCGACCTGGCGGCTCAGGCGGCGCCAACCGGGCTTCCCGATTTCGGACTCGTACGTCCTTTACACGCCGGACGGCAGCGGGGTCTGGCGGCTGACGAGCTTTCGTGACACAGCGCTTTGCGACCGGAAAACTCTGGAACCCATCCTCCCGTTGCCCCCCAACGTCATTCCGCTCGCCCTGAGTGCCGATGGACGTCAACTGGCCGTGAGTGTGGACGACCAGCGCGTGCGGGTGTGGGACCTTGCTGAGTTGAGGGCGCATTTCCGGGAATTGGGCCTGGATTGGGAGAAGCCTCCACCGCATTGACCATCAAAGGCCCGCCGACCTTGCGAGCGTCCATTTTCCGGCAAAACGCCGATTGCCGCAGGCCAGAGCATTGCCGGCCGAACGACCAACACCACCCTGCTGCTGGTGCCCACCAACGCCGCCGCGTTCTACCGCATCCAGGGGCAATAACCCGACTGTCTGTGCCAACGGCGGCACTGGTGCCACATAGCCGGGCCGCCTGAGCCGTACGGGGTGAACACCCCATTACTTGGTGCTTTGGCTTGTCTTTCTGCTCGTGATAGCGAAATGCTGTCGGCATGACGCTGAATCGCAGAACCTTTCTCAAACAGGTCTGTGTCGGCACCGCAAGCGCAGGTTTGCTTTCATGTCTTCCGGCCTGCCGGACGGCCCCGCAGACCGCAGGCACCCCCAAACTCCCCCGCAGTGCGCCCGAAGCCCAGGGCGTCTCCTCGGCGGGCGTCCTGGCGTTCCTGGACGCGGTCCAGCATAGCAAACATGAGTTGCACAGCTTTATGTTTGTCCGTCACGGCCATGTCATCGCCGAAGGGTGGTGGTCGCCTTATGGGCCGCAGTTCAACCACACGCTGTATTCATTAAGCAAGAGCTTTACCTCGACCGCGGTGGGCTTTGCCGTGGCGGAAGGCAAGCTCCGCGTGGATGACCGGGTGGCATCGTTCTTCCGTGCAGACTTGCCCGAGAACGTCAGCGACCACCTGGCGGCCTTGCGCATCAAGGACTTGTTGACCATGTCGGTCGGCAACGCCCCGGAGCCGACCCAGTCAATGGTCGGGCAGCAGAACTGGGTCAAGGCCTTCCTCGCCTCGCCTATCCCCAACCCGCCGGGCACTCAGTTCCTGTATAACAGCGCCGCCACGTACATGCTCTCCGCCATCGTCCAACAGGTGACGGGGGAGAAAGTCCTCGATTACTTGCAACCCCGGCTCTTCGCGCCATTAGGCGTTCACGGCGAAACCTGGGAAACCTGCCCACGCGGCATCAACACCGGCGGCTGGGGCTTGAGCATTCAGACCGAGGGCCTCGCGAAATTTGGCCAGTTGTATTTGCAAAAAGGCGCCTGGCAAGGTAGGCAGTTGCTTCCCGCCCAATGGATCGAGGAAGCGACCACCTTCAAAATCCAGCAGCCCTTGCCCGCGAAGCCCAGCCGCCCGAACGACCAGAACGATTGGGTGCAAGGCTACTGCTACCAGTTCTGGCGCTGCACGCACAACGCTTTCCGCGGCGACGGCGCATTCGGGCAGTTTATGATCGTCCTGCCCGAGGAGGATGCAGTGGTGGCGATCACAGCCGAGACCGGCGACATGCAACGCGAGCTGGACCTGGTCTGGGACCATCTGTTGCCGGCGATGAAAGAACAGCCGCTGCCCAGGGACCAGCAGTGGGAGGCTCAATTACAGCAGACGCTTGCCTCGCTCACCCTGGCGCCACCCTCCGGACACCCTTCTTCGCCCATCGCAGCGAGCATCTCGGGGAAGACGTTCGCCCTCGAGAGCAACGCACTGGGCCTGCAAAGCGCGTCGTTCGCGTTCAGCCCGCAGGGCTGCCGCTTCATATTGAAGGACAGCCAGGCGGACTATCCCCTTGCTTGCGGCATTGAACGCTGGGAGCGCGGCGAAACGGCTCTGCCGGGCACGCCCCCGCGGCTCGTCTCGGGCGGCGCGCCGCCGCGGGGGACCAAATCAAAGCTCGCGGCCAGCGGCACCTGGGTTGACCCGAACACTTTCCGGATGATGTGGCGTTACTACGAGACGCCACACCACGATACAGTGACCTGCCGCTTCGACAACGCCGCAGTCCAAATCAGCTTCATGAGCAGTATTGCGCAAATGAGTCCCGCCCCCAAAGACAACCGGCCCGTATTGCAAGGAAGGATATAACCCCTCCTCCGACCCTTGGTGCCCCAGGTCATAAACTCGCTGACGTATTGTTCGGCCGGCAGGGCGTAGCGCAGATTTTCAATCTGCCGTATCGCAGAATTGCATTCTGCGAAGCATAAGCAATATACTCTTCGGCAGCGAAGGCTTGAAGATGTATCATATGTGCAACCGCAAGCGAAGTGTGGGTGGCGCGGCCTGCTTGTGGGGCCACGGCACGCCACTGAAGAACCAGGAGCAGGGAAATGAATAGAGCGGATTTCGCCGTCGGCATCTGGGGCGAGAATGGCCAGGGCATCGCCTCCACCGGCGACATCCTGGCGCGCATCTTCGCGCGGCGCGGGTCGCATCTCAACGCCTACCAGTGGTTCAACCCGCGCATTCGCCTCCTGGAGGATCAAGGCCACGACCCGACCGACTTTCACCCCACGCAACACGCATCCCCCGCCGCGCGTGACCTTCGCGCCCTCTCGCGCTGACTAACGAGCACAATATCCTTTCCCCTGGCTCGGCCTCTTGGTATCCCCGGCGCCGTCTTTGAACCAAATCAGCTATGAGAACACTCTTACTCGGCATTGACAGCGGAACCCAGTCAACCAAGGTCCTCGTCGTGGACGCGCGCGACGGGCGAGTCCTTGCTTCGGCGACGCGGGAATACGAACTGATTCCAGGTCTGCCGCCCGGCGCGAAGGAGCAACACCCCCACACCTGGCGCGACGCCACGGCCGGCGCCATCCGCCGCGCGTTGCGCCAGGCCAAAGCGGTCGGCGCCGAAGTGAAGGCGATTGGCGTCAGCGGGCAGCAACACGGCTTTGTTCCGCTCGATGCCGCGGGCGAGGTCATCCGCCCGGCCAAGCTTTGGTGCGACACCTCGACCGCCGCCGAGTGCGAGCAGATCACCGAGAAGCTCGGGGGCCTCAAGCAGGCCATCCGTGCCCTCGGCAACGCCGTCCTGCCCGGGTTCACCGCGTCCAAGATTCTCTGGCTGAAGAACCATGAGCCGAAGAATTACCGGCGTCTGGCCACGGTGCTCCTGCCGCACGACTACCTCAACTTCTGGCTTACCGGGGAGAAGACAATGGAGTATGGCGACGCCAGCGGCACCGCCTTGCTTGACGTGCGCCGGCGGAAGTGGTCGAGCGCCGTTCTGGATGCGATTGATCCTGCGCTGGCCGGCAAGCTGCCCCCAGTGAAGCGCAGCGACGAGCCCGCCGGCACGCTCCAGACCTCCACGGCCAAGCAACTCGACTTGAACCCCGGCGTGCTGGTGAGCGCCGGGGGCGGCGACAACATGATGGGCGCCATCGGCACCGGCAACACGCGCGCGGGCGTTATCACCGCCAGCTTCGGCACCAGCGGCACGATCTACGCCTGCGCGGAGAAACCAGTCGTTGACCCACAAGGCGAAATCGCCGCCTTCTGCGACTCGACCAACCGCTGGCTGCCGCTGCTCTGCACCATGAACGTCACCGTTGCCACGGAGATGGTGCGCGAGGATTTCGGCTGGTCCTATGAGAAGTTTGCCGCGGAGGCAGCCCGGGTCCCGGCGGGGTCGCGGGGCTTGCTGCTGCTGCCCTATTTCGAGGGCGAGCGCACGCCGAACGTGCCGGACGGGACGGGCGTGTGGTTTGGCGTGAACCAGAAGACCTTCGAGGCCGGCCACTTTGCCCGCGCGGCTATGGAAGGCGTGACGCTGGGCATGAACTACGGCCTTCGCCGGCTGGCAGAGCTGGGCGTTAACCCTACGCAAATCCGCGCTACCGGTGGCGGGGCCAAATCCAAGGTCTGGCGCCAGATCATGGCCGACATCTTCAGCGCGGAAGTGGTCACCCTGAAAGTCAGCGAAGGCGCGGCTTACGGTGCCGCCCTCCAGGCGCTCTGGTGCTGGTGCCTGCAGCAGGGGGACAAAGTTGCCATCAGCGACCTCACGGACCAGTTTGTAGGACTGAACTCAGGTGAACGCGCCGAGCCGGACCCAAAGAACGCTGCCGTCTATCGCGAGCTACAGGCCATTCAGGACGAAATGTCCCTGGCCCTGCGGGACACGTTTAAGCGGCACCGGCAGTTCCTCATGCGTTAATGCCTAACCGCTCCAACGCCATCCCAGCCCGGTAAGGACGCGTTCCAGGGGCATACGCTGGTGCGGCGCATCGGCCGCGGAGCTTACGGCGAGGCGACCCAGCCCCGCAGGCAAGGTTTGACCTGCGGTTCTTTTCGATTAACGTGCCTTGGTATGCCAATGGCGACGTGCTCGACGCGGAAGAAAGTTTGGACGGACAATGATTTGGAATCGCTGCCCAGGAACGGGCACAAATACGAACTGCTCGATGGAGAACTGATCATGAGCCCCGTCCACGCGAACCACGGTACGATCTGTATGCGCCTGGGCGCGCTGCTGTTCAATTTCGTCCAACCGCGCAAGTTGGGCGAGGTTTACGACTCCAGCACCGGGTTCCGGCTTTCGCAGAGATTGCTGCTCAGCCCGGACATTTCCTTCGTGAGCAAAGCGAGACTGAGGAAGATTCTGATCGCCCCGGACAAGTTCCTCCGCGGCGCGCCGGACCTGGCCGTCGAGGTCTTATCCCCCAGCGAACGGATGCTGCAGATTCATCGCAAGCTTGACCATTACTTCGAACATGGCACACGCCTGGTGTGGCTGGTGAACTGGAAGACCGAGCAGGTACACATTTACACCCCGGACAGCATCGAGGCCTTGACCCGCCCCAACGACGTCTTGTCGGGTGGCGCCGTGTTGCCCGGTTTCAAGTGCCGGTTAAGCCGTATCTTTCACGCCGCTTGAGAGAACTGTCCGGCGGATCGAAGAACTGCCTGATGTGGGCCAGGAATGAAATCAGAGACCATTGGCGCCGGCACTTCTCCAGTTGAGGTGCTGAACGTTTCGCCGCACGGCTTTTGGCTTTGGGCGGCGGGCCGTGAGTATTTTCTCGCCTTTGACCAGTTCCCCTGGTTCCGAGCGGCCACACTCTCGCAGTTGTTCGCCGTGGAGCTGCATCATGGTGAACATCTCTATTGGCCAGAGCTGGATGTGGACCTGGATTTCGACCGGATTCTTCATCCCGAGAAATACCCGTTGGTCGTGAAGTGACGCCTCCGGGCAGACCGATCCTTCAGCCTGACGATGCAGGCGGCGTCAATAGGCCGGGACCTGGCTTAAGGAGGAGTTCCGTCGCAAGAGTTCCAGGGCCTGCTGGGCGGTGACCTGTTTGAAGGTTGCCCGGTCGTAGGGGTTAAAGTTGTGCTCGACCAACGTGCCGGAGGGTCCTGCCAGGGCGATGAACACCGTACCGACAGGTTTGTCGGGCGTGCCGCCGCTGGGGCCGGCGATGCCTGTAACTGACAGGGCATAATCTGCCCGGGTTTCTCGGCGAGCGC
>Ga0326727_10007539_pt1 | contig 28655 bp, 27 predicted proteins | sample MB2enrmetagenome_FD_207643 | JGI IMG/M metagenome (GOLD analysis project Ga0326727, IMG submission 207643) | Lab enriched peat soil microbial communities from McLean, Ithaca, NY, United States - MB29MY | ecosystem: Environmental > Terrestrial > Soil > Wetlands > Peat | place: USA: New York... | reverse complement strand
ATTCATGTGTCAGGAACATCTCACATTTTGAAAACGATATCTTCTTTACTCTCACTAGTTACGTGAAATCAGCGTGAAATTCTGAGGAAACTCCTGAAAAGTGCAGGAGGAGTTTCCTCATTTTTTTGGCCGTTGGGTTCGGTCCACTTGATTCTGCCCCCCATTTTGAGTGCCGCACTCCTTTTCGGGTGTTTAGGACTGACCCCGGCGGAAAGCCATTTTTATTGAAAACAAGCCCCTTGTGCGTAGCCTCCCGGACTTGCGATCCCGCTCCCGGCCTTTCCAGAGCTGGCTACAGCGGGCTTTCAGAGGTGAAATTCATGTGTCAGGAACATCTCACATTTTGAAAACGATATCTTCTTTACTCTCACTAGTTACGTGAAATCAGCGTGAAATTCTGAGGAAACTCCTGAAAAGTGCAGGGGACAAAAGGGCAGATACCAGGCGTCAGGGGTCGGGTCACGGGAGGCCTGAGAAAGTAAAAACATCTATGACGCACTACACTAGGACCGCCGGTTAGGGGCGAACTACTACCGCCGGGTAGCGGCGCTCATAGACCGCCGGCTTTTCATTCGATAGGTTCCGGCGCTCCCCGCCAAGGCGGGGCAGGCGCCGAGCGCCGCTACAGCAAACTGACCCACTACCCATGGCGGGTTGTGTCGCTTTGAGCTCGGCCGGCCCATCGCACTATAAGACCGGGAAGCGGCGCCCGCTCGTCGCGCGATCGGCCGAAGGTGAGCACTATTGCCAGCACGCCCAGCGCCATGAGGTATTCGTACTGGTCAGTCCGCAGCACTCCGCCCCACCGAAAGGCTGCATATCCAAGCGCTCCCCCGAGCGTTGCTAACGCCCCCTTGTCCAACGCCCTCATGACGCCTTAAGCCTGCCGAGCGGAGTATTCGCCCTCTGGAGCCCCATAATCGTGATGTGCCGCTGCGTTGCCTCCGCCGCTAACATCCCGGAGGTCTTTGCGGTGAGGATTTCGCCGATCGCATCGCTGAATCGGGCAACAATCGGAGGCGCTTGGGTGTCGAACTCGCGTGAGAGATTCAGGTAATCATTCTCGGATAACTGGATCCGGAGCGTCCACGACTTGGGAACGCCATGGCCGTTCGTAGTGTGACGGTAGACACGGTCTCCAATCTTGAATCTGATTTCATGGAAGCCAAACTGGGTGTAGGTACGTTGAATGACTTCCCAGCACTCCTCCGGTGTGGCGGCGGCATTGAGCTCATCGCGAAACGCTCGCAGCAGGAGTTCAGCGTTCACGAGACGGCGGAAGGTGCCGGCATAGACGATGCGCCGGGCAGTTTCGAACTCGGCGTAACCCAGGTGCTGGACCCCGATCCACGCCGCACCACAGAACAGCACGATGATCACGCCCGCGAATCCATTCGCCGACACGCTGGCCAGCAAGGACATGCCCGCCGCAAGCCCACACGCGAGATAAAGCAGCAGGGCCACCCGGCGGGGCGTCAGGCCGCGCGCCAACAGGCGATGATGGATGTGCCCCGTATCACCGACAAAAACCGGCTGCCGACGCAGAAACCGCCGTGCGATCGACACGCCCGTGTCCACCAGCGGCACCGCCAGCGCCATCAGTGGGGCCGTCATTCCCAGCACGGTCGTGGACTTCTGGCTCCACATGACCCCGTAGCATCCCAGCAAGAACCCTACCGTCAGGCTCCCCGAATCTCCCAGGAAGATCGACGCCGGGTTGAAGTTGTAACGGAGAAAGCCCAGCAGCGCACCCGCCAGCGGCACCGTCGCCATGGCTAGCGGCACGTTGCCATGCAACAGTCCCCCCAGGAGAATAGTCACGGTGGCAAAAAAGCCCGCTCCTGCCGCCAGCCCATCCACCCCGTCAATGAGATTGAAGGCATTGCTGCACCCCACCAGCCAGACCACGGTCAGCGGAAGGCTGAGCCACGCGGGCACCGCGAGCCGGCCCAGGTGTGTGATATCAACCCCCGCCCAGAAGGCGAGGCAGCCCGCTATCACCTGCCCGGCGAACTTCTGCCAGGGCTTCAATCCTCGCAGGTCATCCAGAAGCCCGACTCCAAACACGAGCGCCCCAGCCGACAAGATCCTCCACGCAAAAGGCAAAGCCCCTTTCACGATCACGCCGGCAGCGAGCGGAGATACCAAAAGCAGCGCGAACGCCCCAAGGTACGCCGTCATGATGGGCACGCCCCCCGCTCGAGGTATCGGATGGGTATGCAGTTTCCTCTGCCCGTCCGGGCGGTCCACCAACCCCCATCGCCGGAACAAATTCCGGCACAGCGGCGTCAAAAGGAAGGCCAGCAGGAACGAGCTAAGTCCTAACAGCGCGAGCGAATACACTATTCGTCTCCGGCTCCTTTGACCACTGTCCCTCTATTTCAGTCCGTACGCTGTGACCTCGGCGGCTCCTGCGTCGGTCAAGGGAAGGGTTCCTTTCAAGAGTTCCACAAACTTCGGCATGAGCACCTTTTCGGAAAACTTCTCCGCAACCCAGGTCTCTTGTTCCACCTGCCGCGCTCCGAAAAAGGCGCAGCGCTCGATGCACATCGCGATGCTTTCCGCATCGCCGTGACGGAAGACGTGCGCCCAATCGCCGTCCGCCCCAGGAGGCAACATTTCGGTGATGTGGCTCTCCGGCGGACCGATATACAGGAATGGCACGCCCAGCCTGAGAATGTTATAAACCTTGCAGGGGTGAATCATGCCCACAAACGGATCTCCCATCACCACCAAGTGCAGGTCCGCCGCCGAAAGTGAAGCGCCCAGCTTCCCCATCGGCTGATAGGGAAGGAAGACCACGTTCTTCAAGCTCCGCAAGCGGACATACTCCTTCACCCTGCCCAAAGCGCTCCCGCCTCCCACAAAGCAAAACACAACCGGCGCGCCTGGCGTGTTTTTGTGTTGCAGCCTTGCGGCGGCCTCCAGCAGCGTGTCCAGGGGATGGCAGGGGCTGTGGTTGCCCGAATACATCACCACAAACTTCCCTTCCAGGCCGTGCTTCCGCCGGAACTCGCTGCGGCCATTGGGATCGTATTGCACCACGCCGTCGTGGGACCAAGGCGGCACCACCGCCACCGTCTCGGCCGCCACACCCTTGGCCACGATCCGCTCCCGCATAAAGCGGTCCAGTACGACAATCTTTTCCGCCTGTCGCAGCGAATACCTCAGCAGGGTTTCTAAAAAGCGGTGTGGCAGGCCCCCGCGCTTCAGCCACCCTGCCGCCACGGCCTCGTCAGGGTTCAGATCCATGACCCACACGCACAACCTGCCGCCCTTGAGCTTAGTCAATAGAGCCGCGAGAAATGAGAACAGAGGGGGGGTGGTCATGGCCACGACTACGTCGTAAGACGGTAGGCATATCAGCCGCCATGCACACGCCGTTAGAAAGCTTGCGAAATGCGCAGCTCGCTGCCAGCGCGTGGTTTTGCCGAGTCCCAGGCCGCGGACCCGCAAAATACGAATGCCCTCCCACGTCTCTTTTCGCGGCAGCAGCCTGTCGCGAACCTCATACCCGCGCTGGCCGGTTACCACGGTCACTTCGTGACCTTCAAGTACGAGTGCCCGCGCCAGATCAGCGCAGTGCTGTGCCGTGGAAGCCACGTCGGGATAGAAGTACTCGTTTAGTATGAGAATCCGCATCTAGGTTTGCATCTGTGCGGAAATGTATTTTGACGTTGTGGATTTGGCGAGTTCAACGAGCAATCAGGCAGCGCACAGCGTGTCGGCGGCTCGGCTGCGCGCTCTTCTGCAATTCGTACAGTTTTGCATCCACGAGAAATCTGTACCAAAAAGCCTGCAAGAAGTGGTAGATCAGCCCCTCCTTGCCGTCCAGGAATCCCAACCGCAGGAAATATCGGTAGGACCAATAGAGGAAGGCCCGATGAAAGGCTGGCAGTCGATAATACAGGTGGCTCTTAAGCAGCCTTTTTAGCTTCGCCTGCATGCCTGCCAGTTGGGCGTCGGCACTGCGAGCAGTACCAAGAATGTCTCTACATTCCCGCGCCGCATAACCGTCGTGCTTCAGAGTCCACTCCGAGAGGCTCTTGGGAATTTCGTGGATCAGGTCTCCCCGGAGCCTCAACACCTGGCCTCCGGAGAGCACGATGTGCTCGTCCATCCAAGTATCCTCACGCCTGGCGAGGCCATTCCGCCAGAGCCTGAGCAGCCACACCGGGTAACTATCGCCGTGGCGAATGCATCTGCCCAGAAAATGGATCCGGCGAGGAACCAGCAGTCCAGTTACCTCATTTCCCATGTTGGGCAGGCGTTCTCGCAGTTCCCGCCGCAATTCCTCGCTCAGCCGCTCGTCGGCATCAACCCAAAGTATCCAGTCCGCGCCAGAGTTGATATTGTCCAGCGCCCAGTTAAACTGCGTCGCCTGGTTAATAAACGAGTGTGCAAGCACGTGGGCGCCGTAGCGTTTGGCTATTTCCACGGTTCGGTCCGTACTTCCCGAATCGACGACGAAAACCTCCGTGGCAATATCCGCCAGACTTTCGAGGCAGCCTGGCAGGTCGCTTTCCTCATTTTTCGTCAGAACGATCGCCGCTACGCTAAGTACGCTCATGATGTGCTGCTTTCTCGCGCTCTCTAGGGCCTGGGCGGTGCTGCGGCCGACGGAGTGCGTGCTGGTTGGTTCCGGCTGGGTCGCGCGTACCCGCTTCCTGTTTGGCACCCGCCATGACCCGCTGCTTGATTACCCTGGCGGGATTGCCGCCGACTACGGTCCATTCCGGGACGTCATGGTAAACGGACGCCGTCGCACCCACCACCGCGCCTTCACCAATCCTGACTCCAGGCCCTATGAAGGCGCGGGCTGCAATCCAAGCGTAGTCGGCGATCTCAATCGGCTTTGTAATCAGCCTTAAGTCAGGGTCCTCGTAGTCGTGCGTGGCAGTGCACAGAAACGCATACTGAGAGACAGTCACGTGGGCACCCAACTTGACCGGCGCAATGCTGTAACAGTCCACGTCATTGGCCAGGCAGCTGTACCTTCCCATCTTCAGATTCCAGGGCGCCCAGATCCGGCACCGCGGGTAAGGGTGGGCGCCCTCCCCAACGACTGCCCCAAACAGACGCAACAGCATTCGCCGCCACGCGAAGCAGAACGTAGGGGGGGGACGATAAAGCAGGACCCAGGCGACGTTCCATAGCGCCCGCGCCATCTTGTTGCGCAGGCTCAGTCGATTGCGGTAGACATTCAACATTCAAGTGACCCACGGACGAATGAATGTGCTAACACGGTCAACGCCTGTGTCCATCTCACGGCTCCCGCACGCAATCCGGCCTGGCCCCGCCGCCGAGCGCCCACCTGTAAACATCGGACATCTGTTTGGCAACGCTGGGCCAGGAAAACCGCATCTGGATCAGCCTTCGTCCGCGCGCTCCCATCTGTTCTCGTTCGGACTTACTCATGGCAAACAGAGTCCGTAGACCTTGGGTAAGAGACGCGACGTCAGGGTCGGCCCTAACTGCGGCGCCTTCGGCGAAGCCTTCCGGGAGGTTGCACTGGGGCGTCATAAGGACGGGAATCTGGTACGCCCAAGCCTCCAGGATCGCGACCGGGAGACCCTCGCTGTAAGAAGGCAGAACGAAAGCGTCAGCACACCGAAAGGCCGTGTCCTTATTGGCGTCGAATAAGGGACCAGCAAACAGCACAGTGTTTGCAATTCCCAGCTCGGAAGCCATGTGCTTCAATAGGCGCTCGTGGCCGTTTTGGTCCCAACCGGCCACGACCAGCGCCCAATCTGTGGCTTCCCGTCCCGCTTTCTGGCAGGCGGCCCAAGCACGGAGCAAATTGGGGAGTCCCTTCTTTGGGTGCAAACGGCCGAGGAAGAGCAGAAGCCTGCGGCCTGTGGCCAGTTGGCTGCCCTCGGGACGCCGTTCCGCAGCCCCGTCTTGAGGCACTTCCTGTCCTAACGGAATCATGCAGATGGGATTCCGCAGTCCCAGGGCTCGCATGGACGCGGCCTCTGCCTCGGACAAGGCGTGCAAACAGGAAGCCCCTCGGAGGTGCGCGCCCTCATACAGCCACATCGCGATTTTCTTTTTCCAAGCAGAGTTCCGTACTGCCCAGGGGTCTAGCATGCCGTGGGGTGCGAGCACCAAGGGAAGCTTCTCTCGCCGGCAGAGGGTCAGGCTGGCAACCGAAGGGTACATCCAGAGGCCGTGCGCGTGGAGAACGTCGATCCTGGAGTCTTCAATGGACCCGACCAGTCCAGGGGAGAACCCGAAGCTTCGCGGCCCGACAACGGGATGAACCCTGACCGAAAGCGTGCCCCAGGCCGGCGAGTCGGCGTCGGTGAATTCATCTCGCAGCCCGAAGACCATCACGTGGTGGCCCAATTGCTGCGTGTTGATGGCCAGATGCCGGACAGCCTGGAACACGCCGGCGCCTTTCCTGGAAATGGAGCCTACCAGATTGCCCACCTTCATCGGTGCATCATGAGCCATATTAGTGCACGGTACGACGCGCACAAACTGGGTGGCTATGAAACGTGAAATGTCTCGAGTGCCGCTCTCATGGGACTGCCAGGGTAGAAGGGCCATTAGAGACATTCACGGTAGAGGACCGCAGCACGGCAAGAACCGTGCTGATCACTCTTGCAGCGCACTTCTCAACAGCGTACTCACGTGCCAGGGCGGCTGCATTGGCGCCCATAGCCTGCAAAGACGACCCGGGCACATTAGCTAATTGGCCCAACAAACGACAGAAAGCCGCGCGATCCGACGGGCTGAACGTCCACCCCGTTCCTGGGTTCACGAGGTCGCGAGCGCAACCACAGCGATCGGAAACCAATACCGGCAAACCGCAAGCCATTGCCTCCAGAACGACCAACCCCCAGGTTTCACGAACACTGGGAAGAACCAGTGCATCAGCACTTCGATAGATCGCCGGGAGGGCGGTTTGCGCCGCCGACCCACGAAACTGGACCACCCGATCGAGACCGAGCTCGGACGCCATACGCCGGAGGTCCGGCTCCAGAGGGCCATAGCCGACAAGAGAGAGCAATAAATCCGGTTTGGAGGCGTTCTGCGGCAAGTCAGCAAAAGCTCGCAACAAGAAGTCAAGGTTCTTCTCTGGCGAGAAACGTCCCACGTAGAGCAGGGTCCTCGGCGTATGCTGCCCAGCGCTACTCCGGTCGTGCGGCGTGAAGAGTGCTGTATTAAGCACGGCTCGCTTCCCCACTATGCGGTGGCCAGGCATCCCGAGCCGGACCAAGTAATCCCGGTTCGACTCACCGTAGACGTGGGCAAACTGACAACGTGTGACGAACAAGCTCTTCAGGCGTTCCTTCCACCACACCCTAGCCTTATCAAAATCGTTCGACTCAGCCCATAAGATCCTGGGCACTCGATGAACACGGGCCCACATCCACGCCGTCCAAGCCGCCGCGTCAGCCCAGCCGCCAATGATAACGACCCCCGGCCCGAGCGATGTTAGTGAAGACCAGACGTTGCGAACCGTGGCCCAGCGCGGCGCTGCTTGATAGGGTCCGCGGAAAGCCGCCCGACAGGGAAAATTTCCCGAATCCAGCGGAGGTGTGTTGATCCTTTCGGTCGCCGATGTGGCTGTGAACAAGACCTCAAAAGGCAAACCCTGATGCTTGAGCTCCCGAAACAGCAGATCCTGGTAATGTATTGGATGGTTGTGGATAATCGCGGTCCTGGGCATACTAAAACCATGGAACGACGGTGGGGCAGTCGTAGAGGATGGGGCTTCGCCGCTCGAAGTCATATTAGTGGCTCGTGAAATCGCGTCGCTGCGCGACCTAAACAAGCGACAATTTCCTCGCCATCTGGGAGATAAACAGTGTTCGTAACCTTCTTGGGTTGGGGCACAGGGACGATCGACCAGATCCTTTTTTCAGTTGGTGCCAGAGGGTTACTGCGGCCTGGACATCCCCACAAACCTGGCGCGCAAGCCTTCCAAAGCTACTTCGGAGGGCAGAACACGATCCGTAGGGGTCGTTTCGAGCACCTCTTCCTCCAGCTTTCGCACTGCAGTCCCCTTCACCGGTTCAGATTCGAATCTTCTCTTGAGCCGCAAGAAGGGCTTTTCAACTAAAAAGTAGGAGCCCAGGGCCGCAGCCATGACGCAGCAGGCATTCAGGGGGAACGAGCACCACAGAGATTGGCTCGCCCGATTAAGAAAAAGCTGCTGCCACAGGTACAAAGAGTAGCTGAGCACGCCGAGAAATGCCGCCGGCCGCGCATTCAAGACCTTGCCAACTGCATGGGACGGGTTGCGCATGGACCAATGGAGGCATAGGGCGACGGCGACGTTCATCAACGTCTCGCCGACAGGATACTGGTACCTGGGACGCAGGGGAAAGACAGCCATGCTCAGGGCTGCGACAGGGATGACCGCAAATAGCCTTGAGGAGAGGATCCGATTATAGACGGCCTGGTGGGAAAGCCAATCGCCCACACCCGCCAGCAGGCACCCCACGGCAATGCTGTCTGAGACCGTCTCGAAGCTCCTCCCCGTCAGCGATCCGGCAGCAGGAAGCCACACGAATCCCACTCGGAGCACAGGTATAAGCAGACATAAGATTCCGGCGAACCAGAGTCCCCGGCGGCGGCCAAGGACAACAAGAGTGAGAGGCCACATCAGGTAAAACTGCTCTTCCACCGACAGTGACCACAAGTGGCCTATGTACCAGCTAGGATCCGCAGCGTAATTGGTCGTGTATGTCGCCGCGTGGATGAGGTCATGCGGGTGCAAAACAATGAATCCGGCCGATGCTGCTGCAAAAATGAACAGGATAAAGGTGTAGGACGCGGGGAATATCCGGAGTACACGCCGCAAGTAGAAGTTCTTCAGGGAAATCCGTCCGGTGAGATTGAGTTCATTCAGCAGAAGGGTGGTAATCAGGAATCCCGAGATGACAAAGAAGACGCGTACCCCAAGATTCGCGACCATCGACGGGGTGTCGAGGCAGTGGGGAAAGTACCTCGTGCGGCCGAGGTGCCCGAAGATGACCAGCAGGATTGAGACCGCGCGCAGGCCGTCAAGCGAGGGTATGCGACCCGAGTGCCCGAATCCCTTCTTCAATAACGTGGCTCCTTTAACCCTGGATTGGCGGTTGCAGCAGAGACAAGGGGCGGCTTGGCTCTGCCAAGCCCTCTGGCCAACCGTCACGTTGTGGACCCGGTTCCTTGGATCTCACGAAGTGATTCCCTTCGACGGCCATGGGGCGTTCCATTTCATGTATAGGCAAGGGTCAAATGGGCTTACGGTCCGGGCACCATTGCCGGACGCCGGCCCAGCGCGGCGCGGCCTCATAGGGTCCGTGGAAAGCCGCTCGGCAGGGATAACCTCCTGGATCCAGCGGGGGCGTGTTGATCCTTTCGGTGGCCGATGTGGCTGTGAACAAGACTTCAAAAGGCAAGCCCTGATGCTTGAGCTCCCGAAATAGCAGATCCTGGTAATGCATCGGATGGTTGTGGACGATCGCGGTCCTGGGCATACGAAAACCATGGAACGACGACCGAACAGTCGTCGAGGATCGGGCTTCGCCATTGGACGTCATAATTAATGGCTCGTTACATCGCGTCGCTGCACCACCTAAACAAGCGACATTTTCCACGCCTTTTTCCGACTGGGTGTGCGCAGCGTAATTTGAGCCGCCGGAAGAGTTGTTGCCATGGTAAGCGCCAATTCAGATTAGATACGTGGTCTGGCTGGGTCCATCCGGGCCGTCACCAACGGAGCTTACGGTCTCGCGGCGACGAGCGTGATTGAAAATCCGGGCCAGCGAAATGCCCTAGAAAGCCAAGGATCCAAGATGAGTGGTAGCGCGCGCAATGGGAGAACAAGACTCCAACCGAACAGAGGATGGATTCTACAAGCGGTTCGCATAAGCGCAGTGAGTTTTTGGCTTACAAAACCGCTGCAGTAGCTGATCCTAGCAATCTTTAATTCCGCGGAAGCACAAAGCCGCGCCAGGTCCGCCGGCGTATATCCCTTGCGCAGATGCCCGCCATCTTCGGTTTGGGGGAATGGTCCCTCGTCTCCTCGAGTCATGGGTCTGTAATTGAAGTTGGGTGTTGTGAGCAGGAGTGTTCCGCTAGGTTTCAGACAACGGCTCATGTCAATCATCAGTTTATGGTCGTTAAGTACATGCTCGATAGTCTCGCAGCAGATGACTATGTCGAACCCCCCGTAGAGGTTCAAGCGCTTGTCGAGGTCTCGAACATCCAGCACCTCGAAGTCGGCGAGATCGGCCTCGCAGATGGACGCTCTCTGTTTTGCCACCTTCTGATTCCGTACATCCCAACTCAGTCCCAAACTTCTGTAGCCCCGTCGGGCCGCTCCAATCGTGAAGGCGCCAGTTCCACATCCAACGTCGAGGAGCCGCTTCGAGCCGCCAGGAATCGATGGCAAATGCCGTTTCAGCCACAGCCAGCGGTCCAGCACCAGCGTGTCGCCATGAATCAGTGTCGCCGGGAAGCCGAATACGCGGACCAAAAGAGATTTCATTTCAGGCATTGACCAGGGTTGAGATGGCTTGACAACTCTCACACGCGTGCCCGATAGCGCCCACCAGCCGCTCCCCGTACTTTTCGACGCTGAACTCGCGGGAGCGTGCGGTGCCGTTGGCGGAGATCCACGCGATCAGTTCGGGGTCTCGGGCGAGCAGTTCCAACTTCCCAGTGATTGCTTCTCCATCGCGGATCGGTACAATGAAGCCGTCGATGCCATCGCGAACGACGCTTCCCGCGTTGGGGGTCGTGATCACCGGCAGGCCGGCGGCCAAGGCTTCGTAGCAGACGGTGGCCGACCCTTCGCAGATCGACGGCAGAAGGAAGACGTCGGCCCAGGCGTAGTGCTCGCTCATGGATGACCGCGGCACGGCGCCGCGCAGCTCGACGTGTTGTTTCAGTTGCGAAGCCGCTTCCGGAAGCACGCCTACCCCGCCACACCAGCGGAACTCCGCTACCCCTGTCGACGCCCGCGCGGCTTCGAGAACATACGGTGCACCCTTCCGGAGTGTTACGCCGCCGGCGAGCAGCACCCTTAGCCGGGATCCCCTTTTCCTCCTCACACTTGGCGGTGCGGCGCAATCCACGCCGTAAGGCACGACCGCGCAGCGATCTACCGGCCCGCCGCATTTTGCAATACCCTCCCGAACAAATTCCGAGCCACACAAGATCAGATCCGAGCATTCTCGCTCCGCCTGTTCGCGCGCCGCGAACTCCTCGCGGTGCGGATCAACACCTGGAGCCGGCTCCCAACCAGGGAAGGCGTCATGTTCCCCGGCCAGCAATTCGTCCTCTACCACGGCCGGTGCAATCGTCTGTTCCATTATGCTGAGCAGGCCTCGTCCACGTGCGTGCCGGAGCAGCTCGAGCCCGGCGGAGTTGAAGGTGTATACGCCAGATACGCCATCGAGACCGCGCCGGATGACAAGTTCGCAGAGGGTCCGGCCGGCCCAAAGGTGGGTGGCGGTTGCCTCAGCCGGGCTGGTGCCCGCAGCGCCGCGCTGGGCATACTCGAGGCCGAAGGAGGTGAAGGCGGTGATGCGGTCACGAGGAATATCCTTGGGCACGCGCCCCAGCAGGCGCCTGAGGGCTGGCGGCCTGAGAGCGGAGGGTACTAGGCCGAGAAGTTGTGGCCAGCCTTTGACGGCACAGACGTCCGTATAGAACCGGGCGAGCATTCCGGCGCGATGAAGAATGCAGGGCACGGCGTAATGCATTCGGGAGCCGAGCTGGGCGACGATGAAGGAGCGTGGCAGGTTGTTAGGAAGCACGCTGAGTCCCCCGCGGTTGAAGGAGAAACGCCTGCCTACGCGCCGGTCGGAGGCGAGGGTGTGGCGCGCTAATTCGGGCGGGCCTTGCAAGAAGGGCAAACGCGGCAATTGCAGCCGAGGCGGGCGCCATTTGAGGTTGAAGAAGGGCCGTGGTCATGGTAGACGCCAGCTCATGCGGTAAGCTGGTCAGAAGGCCGCGATTCAGTGGAGAGCCGTTTTCGTACCAGTTCAACAGGTATCGGCCCCTTTCGCCTCAGTTGTCGGACCAAACGATAAACGTTCGCGCGGACGGGCTTGCGGCTCCGCCGGTCGCGAACCATCTCTTGGAGAGCCGATAATGCGCCGGAGAACGCACGCCCCCCGTTACCAGAGCGGATTCCATTGCAGATCACCCGAAGGGCCGTTACAGCGAAGTGCGGGAGCGCATACGGGAACGGGACGTTGTACCACACATACAGGAGATTGCCCCGTACAAAGTGAAAGGCCATCAACCCACGGTCTCGAGAAAGTGATTCGCGGTGCAGGATGGGGTCCGCGGTGCCGCAACAGGTAAAAAATCCGACTTCCAGCAACCGCGTGCAAAAATCGGACTCTTCCCCTTGCCGCCACAAAGCAGATCGAAAACCACCGAGTTGCAGAAAAACGTCGCGGCGTACCGCGCTGGCGCAACCGGTGAATTCCGAGATAGCGAAGGCGCGGTCGCGCTGAGGCGCCAGGCAATAAACAATCGGAGAGCCATTCACCTGGATGTGCGGTATGGCCACCGCTGCGATTCCAGCGTCCCTAAAATCGTCCAGGGTCTGCGCGACGGTGTGTGGACTCCCGAATACGCAGTCGTCATCGATTGTCACGACAATTGAGCCGTTCGCCAGGGAGACGGCTCGGTTCCTGGCGCCGACGATCCCCAGCGAACGCTCAGAGCGCTCGTACCTGACACCGGGAAAGCTCTTGCGGATCATCTCGCCCGTGCCGTCTGTCGAGCCGTCATCAAACACCAGGATCTCCGTCGCACCTATTTGTCCCATCGCCGACTGAAGGGCGCGCCGGAGTTCCTCCTTCCGGTCTTTCGTGGTGATCAGAATGGTTGCAGAAACGCCCATTGTTTCAGACCTGTTCGCGGGCCCAGTGCTCGAAAAACCAGGACGAGTATTGGCGGCGCCGAAAATCCAACCCTAGCGTTCGGGCGCCGAATCGATACGCGTACAGCATTTTCGGAGCCAATTTGGTTCCCGCGACGCAATGCGGCCACCAAAGGAGCCGCAGCAGCGCTCGACGGCAGGGGGAGATATTTAACCCTCGCAAGACGCCTTCCCTCGACGCTCGCCGGTCCTGCTGCAAGTGAGTCGTCGGCAGAGTCGCCGACAGTTGCTGAGGCCGGGTTCGAAAGGCGCCGAGGGGTTCCGGCACCCACCGATGTTTGTGCCCGCTCCAGAGACGAAGAAAGAAGTCCTCATCGCACATAAGCGGCTTCGTATTATCGAGTGGCAGTGCCTGGGCTGTAATGCGATGCCGCCAGTATGCGCAGTCGGACTGAAACCGTCCGAAAAACAGAAGGGTTGTCCAAAAATTCACCCACCTTACGTACTCACCGGCGTGCAGACGTGTGCGTGTCTCATCAAAGGCGACGCCGTCGCTGAATACAAGATCGACGTCGGGGTATTTCGAAAATTCCTCCGCTACCCGACGGAATGCGCCGGGCATCACCAGATCGTCTGCCGCGTGCCAGTGCGCGATCTCACCCGTAGCCAAACGTAGTCCCTTGGTAACGGCATCCGCCTGTCCGCCGTCCCGTTCCGAGACGAAAGCTGTCACGAGGCGGCCGTAGCGTGCCACAACTTCTGCGGTGGCATCCGTACTCAGACCGTCGATGATAATCACATCAAGGTTTGGGTAGTCCTGCCGCTCAATGCTCTTGAGACATTGACCCAGGAACAACGCTGCATTGTATGTGGGGATTACTATCGATATTTTTGGTAAGTGCATGGCTGATGGAACTGCTGAGAACGGCGGTCGAATACGGCTTTCCCTTGGCCAGGTGACTTCCACATCCAGTTCCCAGGCGCGCGCACCCTTGCCGTGTATCGCGACTTGCAAGCACCGTGGAGTGCCCCCGCCGTAGCCCACAGGATCCTCCCGAAGGGACTGCTGAGCGTCAGAAGCGTGGTAAGCATCCCGGCAAAGCACGCATAGATGTAGCTTGTCCGCACGTCCCGAGCAGCCTGACGAGACTTTGTGAGGGGCTGGAGCAGCGCGACGCTGAACACGAGAAGAGCCGGGATCCCGAACTCAACGGCAACATCGATGAACGAGTTGTGCGGGACCAGGCGATAGGACCGGAACTGCTCATCGAGGTACCCGGCTCCTCTACCCATCAGCGGATGGTCGAGGATCTGCGCCCCGAACACCCTCCAGTGGGCCCCCCGCCCAACATCCAATTCGTTCATTAGTCCGAGTTCGCTCCAACGCTCTGAGACTGACTTCTGGAACCCGACATCGAGGTTGCTCACGTATCTTGTATATGCGAAGGCTCCAACCCCGGCTGCGCACACGACGAGCAACGCCACCCTTAGCATGGCTCGAAAACCGCTTTGCCTCGCGCTCATGAAGAAAAACACGAGTGTGGCGACAAGGGCGGACAACACGGAAGTGCGCGAGACGCTGACCGCAGTTCCCACGACCCCCAACGCCATCAGCGCCCAAGCAACGATTCGCCATTGTCCCTCACGGAGAAGGGCGAGACCGGCCACCAAGGCGGGCAAGTTCGCCATGCCCGCGTAGTTCTCGCCGACGATGCCACCGCTCCGCCCTGAGGTGGCGTCGTACCCGAATGCGCCAACCCCGACAACATCACGAGTAGCACCTAGTATTTGTTGATGGCTGAATGCACCCCAAACCGCCACGGCTGAGTTCACCGCAGCACAAAGAGCGAGGGTCACACAGATGATTTGCAAACCAGAACGACTCCGCGCCGTAACACAGAACAGCAAGTAGGTCACTGCAACGCTGGCGACGTTGATGAGCGCTTTCGCGAGATCTCCCACTCCACTGCCCATAGCCAGACTCGAGACCGAACAAAGTATTCCGAAAAGAATCGCCCAAGCGATCTGATGCTCATAATCAGCCAGATCGTGTCGTGCGAGAATCACCAATAGCCCGGCACCTAGCAGAGCCACGTTGGCGGGTTGCAATAGTGCCGCAGGCAGGATGAAGAAGAAGGCTGTTGAAAAATACTGGAACAGCAGGTAAAGCGCAACCAGGGCACAAGCAAGCAGGTCCTCCGGGTTGCGGATGCTGCGGGGCTGTCCAACCGCTATGCGCACGCCGTTTTCTCCCCCACAAGGCTGTTGATCAAATCCGCATAGTCCCTCAAAACCCTGCTCCAGGAATAACTCGACTCGCACGCCTTCCGGCCGGCTGCACCAAGCTGCTTGCGAAGGTCCGGATTGCCGGCCACTTGCTTGATGGCGGCTGAGAGTTCCTGCTTTCGCCGCGCCACGATCCCTCCGGGCAACTCGCCTACGCAGCCGACATCTGTCGAGACGAAGGGTGTGGACGAGGCCATAGCGTCGAGAATCACGAGCGGGAAAGTATCCTTCACGGAAGCCTGGACAAAAATGTCGGCCTCCCGGTATGCAGACAGGATCTCGGAAGCAGGCAGCCCTGGCAGACAGACAAGCCGTAATCCTGTCTTGGCGTTCCGGCCCCAATGGCGCTGAATGCCTCGAGCATAGTCATTCATCTCCGGCCCAATCAACACGAGAGTTGCGTTGGAGATGCCCGAATGAAGCACAGCCTCCGCAACGCCGAAATCATTCTTGTACTTGTCAAACTTACCGACGGACAGTAGCATCAGTTCACTACCGATATTGTGGCGTACACGGAAACCAGGCGCAGCTTGATCGTGTACACGAACGTCGACCCCATTCGGAATGACTAAGCCGTTCCGAAGGCCAAGCCGCTCTGCGATGCGATGGTCAGCGAAGATGCCATCATCGATTCGGTGCGACAGGTATACGACGCAATCAAATAACTGAATCGCACGAGGGATGCCCCACCACATGTACGGTCGCCAGCCCAGCCACGTGGGGATACCCCGCGGCCAGAACCAGCGCATGTTTGCTGTTACGCCGTGGCTGACCAACACTTTCTTGAATGGAAGGTCTCGAAGCATGGGCGTAATGAGGTCGGTGGTCCACGTTTCCCAGCAATGGAAGAACCCCACGTCCACATCACACGTGGCTATAAAGTTACGGTACTCGTCAATGGCGCCCGAGAAGCCAACGCGTAAATTTGGGTTGCCGCGAACCTGAAATTGCTTGACCATCATGTTCTGCGGGAACTGGTTCAGGTTTCTTCCGGCGTGATATGGCGTCGCAACCGTCACCCGATGACCTGCCTGTACGAAACCCTGGGCGTGGGCCCAAACGACATAGGATACCCCGTCGGCGTGTGGCGGAAATGAGTGGGTCGTGATCAGGATGTTCATTCCGCGGGTACCTCCGAGGCGGCTTGTGTCGCGTGTCCTAAATCCCCTGCGCAAACTCCGGACCCGTTTTCTCTCACCGTGAGGTATCTATGCGCGCGAATTCCCATGGGGATCACGGCCGCCGTTGCTACTCCCAGCGCCATTGCAAAAACCAGGCCCGGAAGGCCGAGAGCGGCTGTAAGCGGGATCCCGACACCGGCCAGCACTGCGAATTGGACGAGATTCCAGCCCGCCTGAAACCGTATGTCTCCAACGCTGTTGAGAAGCGTGCTTAACCAGTACCATAAGCCCTGGAAGATGAGCCATACAGCAAGTATGCCCAGCACGTTGCGCGGCACGATTATCCTTCCACCCAGCCACCACGCGATTACCGCCGGCCCTGCAATAAACAATCCCAAGGCATAAGCAACGAGGCTAATTCCGGTGGCACTCCCTGCTATCGCAAATTTACGAGCCAGCCAGCTATGCTCACCTCTGGCCCGTGCGATGGTGAATGCCGGCCAGAAGACAGGCATCATGGCGCCGACGCACATCAGCGGCACTGAGGCCAGACGCTGGCCAATGCTCAGAGTAGCCACTGCTGCGACACCCAACAAACGCACGACGATGATGTTCGGCGTCGAACTGACGAGCACGTCGGTAACCCGTAGGGCTGCGAACTCGATTGACGCGGGCAGTACGGTGCGAAGGCCGGCGATAGCGGGCCTAAGCCGGATGAGGAACATGTCAGGGTATCGGCGGTACAGGCTATAGAGTAGGAGCACACGTCCGGCCGGGGTCGGAGCCCCGGTAATGGCTGCGAGTGCGGGCAGGGTAGCTCGGAAGTGGATTGCCAGCATAAGGAGCATGAGTCCAATCACTGATGCTATGAGCTGAAAGACCAAAATGGTCGAGATCTGTCCCCTTGCAGCGTAGATCGCTTCAATAAACGACGTTGCAAAGGCTGCGATTACGACCATAACCAGGACCATCATGAGAGGAAGCGACTCGCGAGCCGCGTTCGCGTCGGTAAGCTTAAATAGGTGTTGCCACGGCACGACCATAACCACGGGCAAAAACATACCGGCCACGAGAACGATCAGAGCGCTGGCGAAAAGTGAGGCGGACACAAAACGCGCGAAATCTTCTTTGTCACCGCGCCCAAACGCCTCTGCGAGCCGATTTTTCAAGCTGGGCACAAACCCAGCTTCAATCACAGTCAGGACAGAGAGGACGGAAAGAGCGGTCAACCACAGGCCATATCGTTCTTTGCCCAGGTACCGGACCGTCAAGGGTACGCTGATCAGGCCAGTGGCCATCCTTAACACCTGTCCAAGAATTGCGAGTGCAGACCCAGCCGCTAGAGAGTGCCAGCGAAAGGCGACACGAATCCGAGAGGCGAGTCGAGATATCGAGGATGGAATTACATTCATCGCGCCAAAGATGATTTCGTAGATCGAGCCGGCGGGGTGTTCGGCGTCGAAGAAGGGGTCAGTTGTGACTAGCTTTTCGTCGCCTCGTAATGATAATGGCGGTACCCATACCCGTAGCCGCCATGGCTGGTTTTCCGTGGATCCCATTCGTTCAGAATCGTCCCCAGCACGCGCGTTCCGTCTTCCGTTAGCCGCTGGGCGGCTGCCGCCGCGGTCTCCCTCGTGGTCTGGGCCGAGCGCACCACTAGAATGACGCCATCCGCCAGCCGCCCGAGCACTCGCGCGTCCGGCATCTGGAGCATCGGGGGGGTGTCGATGATGATCGTATGGAACTCCTCGCGCACGCGCTTCAGAAACCCCAGCGCCCGTGGTGAATAGAGCAGGGCGGAGATGTTGGGCGCTGGTGACCCGGCAGGGAGCAAAAACAGATATCCGCAGCCCGTCGCGATCACCATCCTCTCGCGGTCGTCGGGTGGCTTGGTTCCGGCGAGCAGGTCACTCAGCCCCCAGGCGTTGGACACTTGGAAGACTTCGTGCAGCCGCCCCTTGCGCAGATCGCCGTCGATCAGCAGGGCCGACTGGCCGATCTCCGCCGCCGCGAGAGCCAAGTTGCTGGCTACGGTGGTCTTCCCCTCGCGGGGATTGGCGCTGGTCAGGACGATTACGCGCGGCCGGTCGCCGTTCTCCCCGGAGTATAGAATGGAGGTCAGCGCGGCGCGGAAGGAGTCAGCCAAAACGGAACGGCTTCTCTGCCATGTAACCAATTCCACCCGGCTGGGGACTGGGGGCTGGGGGCTGGGGGCTCCTAACTCGGGGCTGGGTGCTGGGGACTGGGGGCTGGGGAGGCGCGCAGTGCCGACTCCCAAGCTCAGTATCCCACGATTTCCCGACCCGTTATTTCTCGGTCCGGAGTCCCCGTTCTTCGGCCCCGACCCCTTAGACCCTAGTCCCGAGCCCCTAGTCCCTGCCTGATCGTGGTAGTAAGCGAAGCACCGGCTCCCTTCCGCATCCGCGGAGGGGATCACGCCCAGCTCCGGCACCTCGAGGTATAAGCCGGCCTCTCCGGGGCCTTGAATACTTCGATCGGCGCGCTCGCGCATCACGACGAAGACCATGCCGAAGAAGGCGCCGGCTAGAAGGCCCAGCGCCGAATTCAAAACCAGGCTCGGCTTGTAGGGGTGAGTCGGCGGTTGGGCGGAATCCACCACGCGGATGTTGCTCGAGCGCAAGGCGGAGGTCATGCCGGCTTCCTGGACGTTGCGAAGCAGGGAGTCGTAAAGCTGGCGGTTCGTATCCACCTCGCGCTTGAGGATATTGTAGTGCGCCACCTTGGCCGCCTGCTCGGACACGAGCCGGGCTTGGGAAGCATAGTTCCTGGCCAGCAGGTTCTCGCGGCGCTGGGCGGACTGATATTCGTTGCGGATGCGCTGGATAATGTTGGTGCGTTCTTTCTCGAGGGCCGATTCCAGGGCGGCTATCTGGGCTTGGACCTTCTTCACTGAGGGGTGGGCCGGGGTAAGGGAAGATGAAAGCTCGGCAAGTTGGCGGCGAAGGTCAGTGAGCTTCACCTGGTACTCTCCCAGCGTTTTGTCATCGAGCACTTCGGGGAGGGACTCGGGAGAAGCGGTGGAGGCCAGCTCGTACTTCGATTGTGTGCCGACACGATCAGCCTGGGCCTTGGAGAGTTCCTCCTGAAGCTGCCGGAGCTTCTCCTCGGCCACGTCGTCCTTCTCCGAGGTGAACAGCAGGCCCGACGCATGGGCGTAACTCTGGAGCTCGTCTTCCGATTTCTCGAGCTTGATCCGGACGTCGTCCATCTGGCGGGTGAGCCACTCGCCCGTCTGCTGCGTAGTTTTCCACCGCGCCTCGAGATTCTGCTGGGCAAATTCCGCGCTGAGGGTGTTGGCGAAATCGGCGGCAAGGTGCGGGTCCGTGGAGTCGCAGAGGATTTCGACAAGCCGTGTGTTGGCCACGGGCCGAACCGTCAGATGTTTGGCTATCTGACCCAGAAGCTCTTCGCGCGTCGAGTCCGACCGCGACTCGGGCAGACCCAGGGCGTCGCGCCAAGCGGAGAGACGGCCGCGGTTCTTCTCCCCAAGGAGCTTCTTTTCGAGACCGAGCTTGGCGATGACCCCCTCGAGGACGGATTCGCTCTGGAGTATCTTTACCTGTGTCTGGAGGTCATATTCGGTCGGGGACGAGCCCCCTTCGTTGGTCGTGGGGTTCACGTTGCGCAGGTTGAGGAAATTCTCGTTGAGGTTCTCGATCTCGAGGGAGGCACGAGCCCGGTAGATGGGTGTCTGAGGAAGCGTGAGCAGGACCGAAGCGAGCAAACCCAGGAAAGCAATCAGGACCAGAGTGCCTTTGTGACGCCGGAGGATGTCCCAGTATTCGAGCAGCAGGCCGGGGCCTGGTTCCTCGATAACGTCCGGGTACGGCGCCTCGATGTACTGCGGCCGCAACGTCAGATTGGTCCCGGCGCTCTTTCGTCTGCGCGGGTCCGGGCCGAGGTCGTCCGAGAGTGGTTGGTTTTCCATGGGATCCTCGAAGGCTGATACCTAGTTGACAGTCGAGAGTCGAGAGTCCAGAGTCGAGAAACGCGACAGTGGCCGCCCCGTTGCCGTCATTCCCGCGGAAGCGGGAATCCAGATCCTGACTCCTGACTCCTGTCTCCTGACTCCTGACTTCCTACTTCTCAATAGTGGTAGATCGCAGCGTAAACGGCGGCGGATACCGCCGAGGGAACAGTGTAGCTCGCAAAAGTCTTGCGGCTGCTGGTGGGAACGACGAGGACGTCTTGGGGCAGCAGCGCGATATCCTCCGCCTTTCCGTCAAATATCTGCTTGAGGTTGACGGCGATCTCCTGGGGCTGCGGTTCCCCCGGAACACTGCGGATGATCCTCGCATGCTGCGGCTTCGCCGTGCGTCCCAGTCCGCCTGCCATAGCCAACGCCCTGAGCACGGAAAGCTTTTGGCGCCCGCCGAGAGTGAAGGCGCCTCCATGCTCGACGTCGCCCACCACGTAGACCATGTTGGAGCTTGCCTCGGAGACGGAGATCACATCGTTCGGCTTGATCTCGATATTCGCCGCCGGGCTCTTTCCCTCGAGAATCTCTGCCACGTTCAGCTCCGCGGTGCTGAACTGTCCGGTAGGGTCTATCGTTGCGCCAGGCAGCGGGATTTCGCCGTTCTCACGGCGGCGCGTGACGGTGAGGCTCGAGCCCGCCGTCTCGTCGCGAGGTCCGCCGGCCATCGAGAGGACTTCATAGAGCGTCTTGCGGCCCCGGAGTTGGATCACTCCCGGCTTGTTGACCGCGCCGAAGACGGAGACCGGCTGGCTGCGGAACTCGACCACCGTTACCGAGATCTGTGGGTCCTTCACGTATTCCTTGAGCCGAGCGTTCAACTCCGTTTCGAGCTGCTCGACGGTCAAGCCGACCGCCTTGACGCGCCCGACCAGCGGTAGGGTGATGTTCCCGTTTGTCCCGATGAGGGTAGGCTTGTCGGAAATCTCGGGGTACTCGGTGGCATGCACCACGATTTCATCGTCCGGGCCGAGGACATAGCCGGAATCGGGTAGCGCGGCGGTCTTCGGCGGCTGCTGGGCGGCGGCGCAAAAGGCAGCCAGCACCGCCATGAATAAACCACCGCCGGCTTTTTTCAGAACGCTCTTCATGCTGTTTCTCCTGGTTACAGGATTCGGGAGTCAGGATTCAGGATTCAGGATTCAGGAAGAACCAAAACAGGATTCAGGATTCTGGATTCAGGAAGAACCAAAACACGATTCGGGAGTCAGGATTCAGGATTCAGGATTCAGGAAGAACCAAAACACGATTCGGGAGTCAGGAGTCAGGATTCGGGATTCAGGATTCGGGATTCAGGAAAAACCTTGATTCACACAGGAATGCTGACCCCCAACCCCTGAACCCTGAATCCTGAATCCTGTTCTTACAGCTCCGCCCTGTGAGTCACATTTCTGTAACCCCACAGTTGATTGACGCCACGATCCTGTTTGGCCGGGACCCCTCGGCTTGGCTTGCCGAAGCTTGCTAAATGTTGCGGTACACAAGATCCGGAACGGGGAACGTCCGCTTGTTCAGCACCGCTTCCCACAGCCGAACTTTCCCCGAAATGTGTTGCAAAAACTGGAAGTTTCTACTCATGTCCAGTTCCACACCGAGGCCATCGGTTCAACAAGCCCCCGCACGGAGGGGAAGAAAAACAGGCTGGCCAGGACGAGTGAAGCGGCCAGTGCGGCGGCACGGAGCGGCCGGCGTCCAAGGCCGCCCTCGCCGAGCAAGCCAGCCGCCCCGTGCGCCTGCGAGGGAGGATCGGGGCTCTGGGAAGGAGCATTCCGCCCTCGCGTCGAGGCCTCGACGTCCAAATCGCTGGCGGCTTCCGCCACCATCCTTGCGTCGACTTTCTTACTTCCCACCGCACAGGCCAAGGTGAGAGCGTTGAAGCAAAGGTTGTTGATATTGCGCGGAATGCCTCGGCTGCGGGCCGCGATCATGGCGCGAGCTTCGGAGGTGAACAGCGGCCCGCCATCGTAACCAGCCACATGGAGGCGGTAGTCGATGTAGCGGCCTGTTTCTGCAGGGCTGAAAGGCTCCAGTCGACTCAGAATCGCAATGCGCTGGCGAAACTGAAGCAGGGAGTCTCCGGCCAGCTTGGTACCTAATTGCGGCTGCCCGGAAATGACAATCTGCATGAGCTTGGAGGCGGGCGTCTCGAAATCCGACAGGAGTCGCACCGTTTCCAGTACCTTGTCGCTGAGATTTTGCGCTTCGTCGATGACCAGGACAAAGCGCGTGCCGGCATGCTTGAATCGGATCAAAGCACCATTCAATTGCTTGTGCATTTGGACTACATCCTGCCCTTGGCTCTCGATGCCCATATCAGCCAGCATGTAGCGTAGAAACTCCCGTGAGTCGCATTGGGTCTGGAATAGAAAGGTGACGCATGAGGATTTGCGCAATCGCTCCAAAAGCTGTAAGAGTAGAGTGGTTTTGCCCATCCCCGGCTCAGCAATGAGCGCCACGAACCCCCGGCCCGCCTCGACACCACAAAACAAGGAGGCGAGCGCCTCCCGGTGCGTCGGACTGAGATAGAGAAAGCGCGGGTCGGGAGTCACACCGAAGGGTTGCTCGCGCATGTGATAAAAATCTAGAAACATGAACCCTGCCCCTTGCTTCCCGGCATGGCCGCGGGCGCCGCGCTCAGTTTCGGAAGTACGGCGTGATGGGTCATCGATATTCCTCGCCTCGACGCAACAGAAAGCGTTTGCCCACCACCGCAAAACCTTCGCTGGCCTCGTGGCATTTGATGGCTTGCACGCGAATTGCACGTCCTTCCCCGTGAATCCGCATGGGCGCCGCCACTCCCACGACTGGCGGAAGGAAAGCCTTGAGCTTGAGGTTGGCCTCGAGCGGCGGAGGGTTTGGAGTCAACACGAAGGCGCTTGTGATGCTGACGTCACGCGTAAGGCCCAGGCCCTCACACTGCGTTTTTCGCTCGTCCCGCCAGGAAAAGATCACGGGAATTCCCAGCCGGTAGCGAGTGTATTTTCGACGCTCGTCGATGACGCACCCGGCGGTATGATTGTTTGCCAAATCCAGCCCCACTCCCGCTTATCGGCCCTTTGCTGAAATGAGGTCGCAGTCTATGTGGCAGGCGATATTGGCACAAGAGGCGGAACGGCTCACGAACCGGGGGGCACTTCGACTAGGAAGGCAGGCTCAGAAAGTTGTGTCATGGGTGGAGAAAACCGGCCCACAGGAAGGGGGGGCCTTCGCCCCAGGGGCCGCCGAAACTCGTCTCAACGAGATCGGAGACCTTGGCCGACACGAACGCGGCGGTTTCATGGGGCCGAAAACGAAGATATCATTGGGGTTGTATTGCGCCATGGGTCAATTATACGATGAGTACACCATGCTTGATTTTTCTTGCTTTTTCAGTGGGCGGGTTTAGGATTAACCTAGGGTCTTGGGTGCCTCGCAGGATTCGCTCAGGCGAGGACGGGAAGCCGGCAGAGGTGGCTATCACGCTCGTGGTCGCGGCTCCAAGCGCATTGACAAGCGAAGTTCTGTGCCGTGCGTTCAACCAGCGTCGCAAGCAGTTGAACGTGGTTGCCTTCGCGCTTAGCAGGAAGGACCTGTGTAAGCAGGTAGCCGAGCGTAAGCCCAACATAGCTCTTATCAGCGCAAGAATGGAAGACGATCCCACGGCAGGTTTACATGCTCTACAACAGTTGCGTCTAGCTCGCTCATCGACACGCGCTATCGTGCTTTTGGATTGCTCCGAGCCTGAACAAGTTATCGAGGCCTTCTCGCACGGAGCAAGAGGTGTGGTGCGTATGAGCGAGCCCTTCGAGGTATTGTGCAAGTGCATTCGGAGTGTGCATGCGGGGCAGGTCTGGGCTGACAGCAGTCAACTCCGCAGTGTCGTCCAGGCCTTGGGGGAGAGGGAACCGGTCCGCATAATCAGCGCCATAGGTACTCCTCTGCTTACCAAGCGGGAGGAGCAAATCGTGCGCATGGTGACCGAAGGCCTCCCTAACAGCGAGATTTCCAAGAGTCTCCGCCTGAGCGCGCACACGGTCAAGAACCACTTGTTTCGCATCTATGAGAAGCTCGGGGTGTCAAATCGCGTCGAGTTGGTTCTCTACGCCTTGAGTAAGCGTGATTCGAATCCGGCTTGACACGGGTCCTTCGAGCTAGGGCCACTTTACGGTCATGGCGTAGATTTCCTGCGCGGCCACATAGTGTGCGATCAGAGGCGAGTCATCGGGGGAGAAGCCAAGCCAGTCCAACTCTGATCTTCCTGTGAGGCTGGCGAGCCGCTCGAGTTGACCCTTCGGAACCTTCATACGATAGATGGCAGGGTCTCCTCCGGTGGTTCCGGAGTTGAAATAGATGGCTTCTTCGTGCCGGGACCACACCAAGTCTGGGATTCGGGGCAAAGTGGGATCGCGTCCGTGTGCCATCGCCGGCTCTCAGCTATTCCTAAGAAGAATCTAAGTCTTTTCTAAGGACTCCTGTGCCACCCCCGGGCAAAACTTGTGGCCGTCAAGGATCGCGTATCCTGAGGGTCTTGCTCGACGGCGACTATAGCAAAACCCGTCGACGGATTCAAGCGCTGTGCGACCTTGGTGCCGAAGGATCTCGCCAGAGGGAGTACAAAAACTCCCAACGGAGCACATATGATTCCGGAGCTTCATCGCAGAAGCTTGGGAGGGAAGATATCACTCGTGGCCATTTCGCTGGTTGTTGCGGCTCAAAACGCCTTGGGAAACGAGATGCTGTGCCGTGCGTTCAAGCAGCGTCGCAAGCAGTTCAACGTGGTTGGCAGCGCGCTCACCGGAAAGGACCTCCTCAAACAAGTAGCGCAGCATCAGCCCAACGTGGCTCTTATCAGCGAAAACCTGGAAGACGAGCCGAGGGCAGGTTTACAGGCTTTGCGCGAGCTGCGCGTAAACCGCTCATCCACAAACGCTATCGTGCTCTTGGATTGCTCGGAGCCGGAACAAGTGATCGACGCCTTCTCGCACGGTGCGAGAGGCGTGTTTTGCAGGAGCGAAGGGTTTGAGGTACTGTGCAAATGCGTGCATGCCGGGCAGGTGTGGGCTGACAGCGGTCAACTCCAGTGGGTCATCCAAGCCCTGGGGGAGAGGGAACCGGTCCGCATAATCAGCGCCACAGGCACGCCTCTGCTTACCGGGCGGGAGCAGCAAATTGTGCGCATGGTCGCCGAAGGCCTCCCTAACAGCGAGATTTGCAGGAGCCTCGGCCTAAGCGCGCACACGGTCAAGAACCACTTGTTCCACATCTACGAGAAGCTCGGGGTTTCAAACCGCGTCGAGTTGGTTCTCTACGCCTTGAGCAAGTGCGATTCGAATCCGCGAGTGGCGCCGACATCCCGCCTAGCGGGACCCTTAAGATGACAGGAAGGACCACGGCCAGGACTCGGTGACAGGGATGTTGCGCGTGTTCGTGGGGCGCATACATGAAGGACAATGTATGCGCCACCCGCGGTCTGAAAAGCCGTAGACCTGGAAAACAGGTCCGCGCTGTTCTTTGAACCTAACACCTGGCACCCGACACCTGGCACCTAGCGCTTGGCACCTGACACCTAGCACCTGACACCCGGCACCTGCTCAGGGCCAATTCACGGTCTGGGCGTAGATTTCCCGCACGCCGACGTAGTTTGCGATCAGAGGCGAGTCATAGGGGGTAAGGCCAAGCCAATGCCAGTATGTCCTTCCTTTGAGGCTGGCGAGCCGCTCGAGTTGACCCTTCGGAACCTTCATACGATAGATGGCAGGGTTTCCTCCGGTGGTTCCGGCCGTGAAATAGATGGCTTCTTCGTGCCGGGACCACACCAAGTCTGGGATTCGGGGCAAAGTGGCAAGCTTCAACCAGCGCGTGGTGCGAAAGTCGAACAGCATCAAACTGCGGGAATCTTGGGTCAAGGCGGCAATATACCGCCCGTCCGGCGACCACCGCGCCGTCCACAGACCCTCCGACCCCGGCACCTCCGACAATTGGTGTGTCTTTAGATTAAGGATGTGGATGACGAGCCGCCCGGCTGTCCTTTCCGCGGGTTGAGTTATACCTCCAAAGGCGACTTGGCCGCCGTCGGGGGACCAAGTAGGCGCTCCCTCTTCGTCGTTGACGCCCGTCACCGGCGCATAGGAGCCGCCGTCCACGGAAACTACCCGTACCCTCCACGGCTGCCCGGGGTCCTTGCCCATGAAGGCAATCCACCTCCCATCCGGAGACCAGCGAGGCAACCCGGCCCTAAGAGGGGGTCTGGTGATTTGCACTTTGTGGCTGGCGTCAATCTGGCTTGTCCACAGGTTCTGCACGCCGGTCATTCCCTCCTCGCCGGTGACGTAGGCAATGCGTTGCCCATCCCTGGAAAAGTCTGCGTACTCGGCAGGAAGGTTGGGGAGGAACGGCTTAAACTCTCGATCCTGGTTGTCGTACTCTTCCATTTGCGGATGTATCGCTCCACTCCCGAAACCGAACAGCCGCGCGCCATCCGGACTTATGGCCGAAACATCCAAGTCCAGCGGTCCGGACCCCAGGCAGGCAGGTTGCCCCCAATGCTGGTGGAAAAGTCCGGAAGAAAGCCGTACCGCCGAAGGCAACTCGTGGCCAGCACATAATGACTGGCCAATCAGGTATTCCCCGTTGGGTGTCCATAGGCCATAGTTGCCCTCAAGGCCGGGCAGGAATCCTGGGGACAGGCGAATGAGACCTTTTCCGTCGCGGTCCACTTCCCAAAGCGAGTATCCGGAAAGTTCCGACCGACTGAAGCATAGCTTGCTGCCGTTGGGTGACCAGCGCACACGGATGAGTTGGCCGGCCATGGTCACGATTCGGCGCGAGTTCGACCCGTCAGGATCGCACAGGTAGACGCCGCCGTCGGTCGTATAAGCTAAAGTCCTGGCATCCGGTGACCAGGAGGCAGAATACACCCGCAAATTCCCTAAGCGCCGTGGCTCGCCGCCGAGCAAGGGGACAACTTCCAGCGTTCCTGGTGCGAACTCCCCGCCCTCAACCACCAGCAAGTCGCGACGGTCCGGACTGATGTCGGTGATTAGAGAATCTCTAGGGATGCTGGCGATGGGAACCGGCTCACCGCCTGAAGCTGAGACTTGGGCGATGACCCAACCCGTCGAGGCCTGCTCGATAAAGTAGACGCGTGCTCCGTCTGTGGCCAAGCCGAACAGCTTTTCGCGACCGTCGGCGGTGATCCGATCGTAATTCAGAATCTTCGGTTCCGGCTGCGGCGTAGCGAGCCATACCGTGGCAGTTACCACAATCAGCAGCGCCAGTCCCACCGCCGCCCACTTGACCAGGCGGCGCACACTAAACCCTTCGTCTCGGACCATTTCGCGGCCATTCAGTATTGCCGTGGCGGCACCCGAACTCGCGCCGATTCCATTGGGACGCGGGCTTTGGGCGAGTGCCTCCTCAGCCGAGCCGGACGCAAGAATCTTCACCGGCGCTACAAAGCGATATCCAAGCTTAGGTTCGGTGTGAATAAACTGCTGCCCGTTGGCATGACTGCCCAGGGCCTTCCGAAGCGTGCTGATGTTGAAGGTGAGGCTGTCTTCCTGAACGATCGTATCGGGCCAGACACGCTTGAAAAGAGTTTCCTTTTGGACGATATGCCCTGCATGTTCGACAAGAACGAGAAGCATTTCGAAGACTTTGGGGGGTAGCGGCACGCGCTGCCCCTGGCACATTAAGACCCGCTCCGCTGCATTCAGCAGAAACGGGCCAAACTCGTAAGCGCGATCGCGTCCGTATGCCATCGCCGGCTCTCAGTTTTTTCTGAGGGAACTTAAGTCTTCTCTAAGGACCTCTGTGCCACCCCCGGGCAAGATTCCTGGCCGTCAACGATCGCGAATCCTGAGGGTCTTGCTCGACGGCGATTATACCAAAGACCTTCGGCGGATTCAACGCCTATTATAAAGAAACGACTTACTAACTTGGCGGTGTATGCACGATGCGTAAGTAGAGGAGCAAATTGTGCGCATGCTAGGGCCAATTCACGGTCATGGCGTAGATTTCCTGCGCGTCGATATAGTGTGCGATCAGAGGCGCGTCATCGGGAGAGAGGCCAAGCCAATCCCAGTATGTCCTTCCTTTGAGGCTGGAGAGCCGCTCGAGTTGACCCTTCGGAACCTTCATACGATAGATGGCAGGGTCTCCTCCGGTGGTTCCGGAGTTGAAATAGATGGCTGCTTCGCGCCGGGACCACACGAGGTCCGGAATCTGGGGCATGGTGGCAAGCTTCACCCACGCCAGGGATCCACCGAAAAGGTAATGGCCTTGATCTTCGTGCGCTAGCCCTTCCTCAGCACAAACATGTCCGCTTCGGTCAACCCGCATTTCTGGGCCATCTGGTAGCAGTAATAGAAATGGGCAGCGTTTTGGTTGCGCGCATCGGTGCCGAAGGTAAACTTCAGGCCGGCTCGTTTGG